>Ga0138256_10001606_pt1 | contig 24395 bp, 23 predicted proteins | sample KNB2016incub_MG_FD_105486 | JGI IMG/M metagenome (GOLD analysis project Ga0138256, IMG submission 105486) | Active sludge microbial communities from wastewater in Klosterneuburg, Austria - KNB2014incub_MG | ecosystem: Engineered > WWTP > Activated sludge > Unclassified | place: Austria...
CGCGCGAGGTGCTCACCGATCCGCTCACCAACTACAATGTGGTCGTGGCCGACCAGCAGCTGCCCAACAATGGCTACGTGAGCCTCATCAACACCAACGTGCTACGCGATGGCGCCACCTACGACGCGAACACCACGGCGATCGACCTCCTCCTGAACAACAAGAAGCGCACGATCCAGGGTGCGGCCATCGGGCGTATCACGCAGCAGTACGGACCTGGGATAGACCGCGCCCCCGGCTATTCGTACGAGCTGGGCATCGGCAAGACGGGTGGGGCGCTCACCTACAGTTCCTCGTGTGAGGAGTTCTCCCCGGAGTACGATCCCAACGACCTGGGCTTCTGGCCCTGGGTGAACTACCGCAGCGTGGAACCGGAGGTGGAATACGTGAAGTACAAACCGAAGGGGCCCTGGCAACGCTGGGGTATCGGGTTCAACGGCGAGTACTCGCGCGTCATCAGGCCCGATCACTTCTTCAACTTCGCCTTGGAACTGAACACCTTCTGGATCTTGCGCGGCTTCAACGCGTTCGGCGGGAGCATCCGTGCCGAACCGGTGCTCACCTACGACCCCTTCGAGCCGCGCGTGCCGGGCAGGCTGTACGAGTACCCCACCAACGTGCGCTATGATGCCTGGATCAGCACGAACTACAACCTGCCGTACGCGGTGGACCTGAACCTCAGCTACCGGCACTTCAACGAGCGCGACCGCAAGACCCTGACGGCGGACCTCGATCAGCGCTTCCGCCCGGGCGACAAGCTCTTCTTCATCCTGAGCGCCTACCACGAGTTCAAGGACGACGACGTCGGCTGGGTGGCCTTCAATATCGACGATATCATCCTCGGGCGCCGCGACCAGTGGACCACCGAGATCGGACTGGAGGGCAGCTATACCTTCAACAACAAACTCTCCTTGAACGTGGACGTGCGGCATTACTGGAGCCGCGCGCACTACGTGGAATACCACGACCTGTTGGAGAACGGCGAGCTGGCCGTTACGGAATATACCGGCCTCTACGACGACGGCACATCCCGGCACGACGTGGACTTTGATGCCTTCACGGTGGATCTCTGGCTCCGGTGGACCTTCGCTCCGGGCAGCGAGATCACCCTGGGCTGGAAGGACAACATCTTCGCACAGGAGAATGTCGTTCGCCAGAATTACGTGGAGAACCTGCGCGATACCTGGGCGTCGCCGGGCATCAACAGCCTCTCGCTGAAGGCGATCTGGTTCGTGGATGCCGGGCGGTGGATCGGGCGGAACCGGTGAGGCCGTTCTGGCCCGCGTAGAGGCACGGCGACCCGTACCGGTAGTGGTCTTCCGCGCGGCTGCATAACGGTAGAATTGCCCTTGTTCGTCCGCGCTTGAAGCGCGGATGATGCGGGAACGGGGCTTTCAGCCCTTCACGTCCGGATGCCGCATCCTCAAATACCTTCGCCGCGCAATACCGGTCGACGATGGACGACAGCACGAAGCATGTGGGATCGCGCAACCACTATGAGAAAGGGGAACTGACCGAGGAGACGGCGGGTTCGGACCCGTTCGCCCTTTTCCAGGAATGGCTGGGTACGGCCGAGGTATCGGGCCAGCCGGAGCACAACGCCATGGCGCTGGCCACGGCGGGCAGCGCGAGCATCAGCTGCCGTATGGTCCTGCTGCGTTCGTTCAGCAGCGAGGGCTTCATCTTCTATACGAACTACAACAGCCGCAAGGCCATGGACCTGGAGCGCGACAACCGGGCGGCGCTCACCTTCTTCTGGCCCGGGTTGGAGCGGCAGGTGCGCATCGAGGGCAAAGTGGAAGCGGTAACGACCGAGGAGAGCGACGCTTACTTCGCCACACGGCCGCGCGAGAGCCGCATCGGGGCGTGGAGCAGCGACCAGAGCCGCGCGGTGGAGAGCCGCGCGAAACTGGATGAGCGGTACGCGCGGTGGAACGAGCGTTTCAAGGACCAGGAGGTGCCGCGCCCCGAGCATTGGGGCGGCCTGCGCGTGCGCCCCGTGCGCATCGAGTTCTGGCAGGGCCGTGCCGACCGCATGCACGACCGCATCGTCTTCGAGCATTTCCCGGACGGCTGGCGGCGCATGCGGCTGCAGCCTTGATCAGGTGCCAGGGGTATGAAAGCAGAAGACCCCGGCATGTGCCGGGGTCTTTGCTTCTGTAGCGAACCGCTCACTTCTTCTTGGCAGCCTTCTTGGCGGCCTTCTTCTTCGGAGCGGCTTTCTTGGCGGCCTTTTTCGCGCCCGCTTTTTTCGCCGCCACTACTTTGCGCTTGGCGGGGCGGGCTTTGCCGCGGCTGCCGATGGTGCGCTTGCCTTTCTTCGTCTTCTTGTCACCTTTTCCCATTGTCTGGAGGTTTTGAGGTTTGACACAAATGTCAACTGCGGGCTGCAACGATGCGCGTTACGGAAAGGTTGCGTTCTCCACCGGCCGATGTTCAATACCCGGCCATGGCCTACCGTGATCATGCCCGGCAGGGATCATCGAAGACAGGGATCCATTGCGCGCGTTACCGCGCCGATCAGGCCTGCTCCGGTGGTCCGGGAGCCGACGAGTGCTCTTTGTGCAAGCGCTCCACCAGGTGCGTGGCGCTGTGCACCGTCTTGCGCGCCCAGGAGAGTTTCAGCGCGATCAGCTCCTCGGGCGGAAGGCGCCAGAAGTCCGCGCCGGCGCGCAGCCGCTCCATCACTGTGAAGAGGGTGATGGCGGCGCTCACGCTGATGTTGTAGCTTTCTGTGAACCCGTACATCGGTATGCGCAGATGCAGGTCGGCGCGCTCCATGAGAGCGGGACCGAGACCGGTCAGTTCGGTGCCGAAGCAGAAGGCGAGTGGGCGGTCAAGCGGAATATCGTGCGGGGTGAAGCTGCCAGGGCGCGGGCTGGTGGCCACGATCAGGTACCCCGCCCGCTTGAGGTGTTCAGCGCACGCGAGCGAGTTGTCCGCCGCTTCGCGGTAACGGTGCATGTCCGTCCACTTCGACGAACCGAGCGTGACGTCCGGGTTCATCACGTATTTGTTCCGGTTCTCGATGATGTGGATGTCCTGCACGCCGAGCAGGTCGCAGGTGCGCACCACGGCGCTGGCATTGTGCGGCTGGTAGATGTCCTCCAGCACCACCGTCACGTGGCGCGTGCGCTCGGGGGCGATGCGGTCGAAGAGCGCGCGCTTGTTGTCCGAGACGAAGGCGGCGAGGCGGTCGTACAGTTCAGCGTCGGTGAGCATGCTGGTGCGTGTTCCGGAACGGTGGTGGTGCGAAGGTGCGCGGCGGCCGGATGTGGCGGCAAAAGAAAAGGTCCCCCGATGAAGAGGGACCTTTCGGTAAAGCGTGACGAGGCTTACTTCACCTTGTTGCTCAGGTCTGCACCGGCTTTGAATTTCACGACCTTCTTGGCCGCGATCTTGATCTCTTTGCCGGTCTGCGGGTTGCGGCCTTTGCGGGCGGCGCGCTTGGTGATGCTGAAGGTGCCGAAGCCGACGAGGGCCACGCGGTCACCTTTTTTCAGCGCTTTGGTGGTGTGGTTCACGAAGGCGTCCAGCGCGCGCTTGGCGTCGGCTTTGGAGATCTTCGCTTCGGTGGCGATCGACTCGATCAGTTCGGCTTTGTTCAGGCCCATGGTTGTGGTTGGTTGTTTGTGTTGAGTTTTGAACTCGGGACGAATCTATCCTGAAAACCGCGCCTGTCAAGGGTTTCCGGGCGTTCCTTCGGAAAATGTTGAAAAATCAGGGGGTTTGTTCATAAGTCCGCCGGAAAGCCGCTGGTACCAAGGGTTTCCGGAAGGCGCCATTTGGCATTTTATGCCAAGTGTTGGGCCAACGTTTCGGACGCGCTCTTTGACCTTACCGGAACCGCATGCCGTCCGTGCTCCGCAGCCCGCGCAGGAATGATCCGGCGTCCAAACGCTTCTTGCCTTCGGCCTGGACTTCGAGCGCTTCGATGGTACCGCTGCCGCAACGCACGAGCAATGCGCCATCGCGCACCACGGCGTTGCCTGCCGGGCCTTCCACGGTGAGCGGTGATATGCGCGCGCGCAGGATCTTGAAATGCTGCCCGGGCCGATCGCCGAGGACCAGATGTGACCATGCGCCGGGGAAGGGGCTGAGCCCGCGGACGTGGTCATGCACCGTTCTCGCGTCCTTGCCCCAATCGATGCGGCAGTTCTCGGGGGTGAGCTTGGGTGCGCTGTGCAGCGCGTGCGCCGACTGTTGTGGCAGGGGGTGCACGTTCCCGTCCAGGATGCCGCGCACGCTTTTCACCACCAGATCCGCACCGATGGTCATCAACCGGTCGTGCAACTCGCCCGCCGTTTCGTCCGCGCCGATGGCGGTCTCGGCGCGCTCGATCACGTCGCCGGTATCGATCTCGTGCCGGATGAAGAAGGTGGTGACGCCCGTGCGCGTCTCGCCGTTGATGACCGCCCAGTTGATCGGCGCGGCGCCGCGATAGTCGGGCAGCAGCGAGCCGTGCAGGTTGATGGTGCCGAGCGCGGGCCTGTTCCATACCGCTTCGGGCAGCATACGGAAGGCGACCACCACATAGAGCGATGCGCCCGTGGCGTCGAGCCGCGTATGGAGATCGGGATCTTTCAGCTTCTCGGGCTGGAGGATGCGGTCGCGCAGCACCGGGTGCCCAAGAGCGTATTCCTTCACCGCGCTCATGCGTAATTGCTGTCCGCGCCCAGCGGGGCGGTCGGGAGCGGTGACCACGGCGGCCACGTCGATGCCGGCATCAACGAGCGCGGCGAGCGAGGCGACGGCGAAGGGCGGCGTGCCCATGAAGACGATGCGTGGGGACATGGATCAGCGGGCGAAGATGCGCGGATCGCAACGGAAACGGTAGGGGAGCAGGGCATCCGCTCCAGCATAGCCCACCCCGATGCGCGGCCCGGTGATGATCGACCGGTCAGGCACGATGAGACCCCGGTCCTCGATGCGGATGGTACCGTCCAGCAGATCGGTGCCGTTGTGCGCGGTGCGGATGCCGAGGGCCTGCGTGAGCGTACCGGGCCCGCCGGTGGTGAGCTGCGTGCCGCTCCGCCGTCGGAGCATCATGCTCTGCCCTTCCACCGGATGGATGGCACGGATGAGCACGGCATGCGGAACGTCATCGGCGTTGGTCACCACGTTGAAGAGATGGTGTATCCCGTAGCACAGGTAGACATAAGCCGTGCCGCCTTCGGCGTACATCATTTCGTTGCGCGGGGTGCGGCGGCCGCCGAAGGCGTGCGAGGCGCGGTCGCCGATGCCCGCGTACGCCTCGGCCTCGGTGATGACGCCGGCCGTGGCCGTTCTGCCGAAGCGCGTGACGAGCACCTTGCCCAGCAGCGCACGGGCGATGGCGACGACGTCGTCGCCGGTGTAGAACGCGCGCGGCAGGGTGCTCACTGTCCGTTGATGTCGGCGAGCCAGCGTTGTTCCAACGTGCTTTTCGCCGAGGGCATGGGCACCTGCCCGGGCTCTGCCGTGATGCCTTTGCGTTCTTCGGTACGCGCGGCGCAGACATCGCAACGCCCGCAATCCTCCTGCGCGTACTCGCCGAAGTACTTCAGCACGGAGCGCTCGCGGCATTCCTCCGTGCCGAAGGTGTAACGGATCATGGCCTCCATGCGCTGGCGGGCGCGCTCCTTGCGCAGTTCCAGCGCCTCCTTGTCGAGGGTGAGCGTGCCCGCGTCGCGGCGGGGCATGAGCAGTGTGACGGTGGGCTTGTCGTTGCGCGGCCGGTAGAAAAGGACACCCTGGTGGTGCAGGTCGCGGAGCAGGGCGATCGTCCGGTTCACGCTCAGCTCCAACTGGCGCGAGATGCGTTCCTCATCGATGAGCACGGGCTCCTCGAAAAGGCCGCCGTACAGGCGCAGCAGCGTTTCGAGCACCGGCCCGAGGCGTTTGTCGCGCACGCGGATGCCGTACACGTCCGCGCTGCTGGCGCGCATGCCCACGCGCGAAGGCGTGCGCACGCCCTCGCTCAGGACGATGCCGCCGTCGAGTTCCAGCGCCTTCAGGCAGTGGCTCACCGTGGCGGGCGAAAGCGATACGCGTTCGGCGATGGCGCGCAGGTCCAGGTCGTAGGTCTCGAACGCGCCGCTGCCGAGGGCGATGCGGTGCTGGTCGGCGAACGCCTGGTACACGCGGCGCACGTCGGCCAGGGTGGGGAAGGAGGCGGCGAACTTCTCGCGCAGGGCGGCCTCGTCGCTTTCATGCACGAGCAGGAACGCGAAGGCGGCGTGTCCATCGCGGCCCGCCCGCCCGGCCTCCTGGTAGTAGCTCTCCAGGTCGGGTGGCGGCTCCAAGTGGACCACGGTGCGCACGTCGGCCTTGTCGATGCCCATGCCGAAGGCGTTGGTGGCGGCCACGAAGCGGACCTCGCCGCGTGTCCATTGTTGCTGCACGGTGTCACGCTCCTCGTGCGTGAGGCCGGCGTGGTAGGCCGCCGCGCTGATCCCGTGCTGGCGCAGCAGTTCCGCGATGCGCACGGTGCCCCTGCGTTGCCGCAGGTACACGATCCCGCTGCCACGGGTGTGCTTCGCGATGCGCAGCAGGCGGCCCGTCCTGTCCTCGCCCCGGCTTGTCCACAGCGAGAGCTCGGGGCGCTGGAATGGTCCGCGCACCACGTGCGGCTTCTTGAAGGCCAGGCGCGCCATGATGTCGTCGGCCACCTTCGGCGTGGCGCTGGCGGTGAGCGCGATCACCGGAACATCGGGATGTTTTTCGCGGATCTCCGCGATCCTCAGGTACGGCGGCCTGAAGTCGTAGCCCCATTGGCTGATGCAGTGCGCCTCATCCACGGCGATGAGGCCGATCGGCAGGCCCGGCAAGCGTGTCCGGAAGGCCTCGGACATCAGCCGCTCGGGCGATACATAGAGGAAGGCGAGTTTGCCGAAGGCGGCGCTGTCCAGGGTGCTTTCCACTTCCCGGTGGTCCATGCCGCTGGTAATGGCGGCGGCGCGCACGCCCAGCTTCTTCAGGCGCTCCGCCTGGTCCTTCATCAGGGCGATGAGCGGGCTCACTACCAGGCACAACTTCCCCATGGCCAGGGCGGGCACCTGGAAGCACAGGCTTTTTCCACCTCCCGTAGGCAGCAGGGCGAGCGTGTCACGGCCTTCGAGCACAGCGCGCACCACTTCCTCCTGCCGGGGCCTGAACGCATCATAGCCCCAGACATCGCGGAGCGTTTCGTGGATGTCCCGCATCGGTGTTCCGCACGAAGACGGATGCCCCAAATATCGCCCGAACGGCCGCGATCGTGGAAAAATGACAGGTGATCGGTCCCCGCTGGACCCCGCGTCCGGCGCGGGAGGCCTACATTTGGCCGCATCACGCAAAGCACTCCGGGCATGATCACCACGGGACAGACGATCGACATCCAGCTCACGAAGCGCAGCCGACTTCCGGAAACGGACCTCAACGAAGTGAAGTTCGGGCGCGTGTTCAGCGACCACATGTTCGTGATGGACCATGAGGGCGGCCGGTGGCGCGAGCCGCGCATCGTGGAGTACGCGGACATGCGCATGAGCCCCGCCGCGCTGGTGCTGCATTACGCGCAGACCATTTTCGAGGGATTGAAGGCCTACCGCTCAGTTGACGGGAGCATCAACCTCTTCAGGCCGGAGATGAACATCAAACGGATGAACCGTAGCGCGCACCGCATGTGCATGCCGGAACTCCCGGAGGACCTCTTCATGGACGCCATGAAGACACTGGTGCGCATTGACAAGGAATGGATCCCAACGGACGAGGAGGGCGCTCTCTACATCCGGCCATTCATGATCGCCAGCGACCAGTACATCGGGGTGAAGCCCAGCGACAACTACCGCTTCATCATCTTCACCTGCCCGGTGCGGGGTTACTACAGGGACACGGTGCGGGTGAAGATCGAGACGAAGTACAGCCGTGCGTTCCCGGGCGGCACCGGCGAGGCGAAGTGCGGCGGCAACTACGCGGCCTCGCTCTACCCGGCACAAGTGGCGTTGAAGGAAGGCTTTGACCAGTTGCTCTGGACCGACGGCGAGGAGCACAAGTACTTTGAGGAGAGCGGTACCATGAATGTTTTTTTCCGCATCGACGATACGCTCCTCACGCCGGCCACCACGGGCACCATCCTGCATGGCGTCACGCGCGACAGCATCATCCGTATCGCCCAGCATGAGAAGGTTCCCTTGGAGGTGCGGCGGGTCACAGTGAAGGAAGTGGTTGATGCGCTCAAGCAGGGTCGCTTGAAGGCGGCGTTCGGCGCGGGTACGGCGGCCACCATCGCGCACATCCGCAGCATCGCGCACGAAGGCATCACCTACGACCTGCCGCCGGTGGAGGAGCGCAACCTGAGCAACCGCGTGGGACAGGTGCTCGACGACATCCGGCGCGGCAGGGTGGCCGACCCCTTCGGTTGGATGGTGCCCGTGGAGTGATCGCGCCGGTCCGGTTGTGAACGCCCCGGTACATCCGGGGTGACGCGCACCTTCGCGGCGGACGCCGATCTTCGCCGGGCGGATGAAGCGCATCACGATCGCCATCGACGGGTTCTCCTCCTGCGGGAAGAGCACCTTGGCCAAGCAACTGGCCCACCACCTGCGCTACACGTACATCGACAGTGGGGCGATGTACCGGGCTGTGGCGCTGTACGCCATCGAGAACGGGCTGATCACGAATGGCGTGCTGGACCGTGCGGACCTGCTGCGCGTTCTTCCGGGCATCCGCATCGCCTTCGCGCATGATGATGCCACGCAGCGCAGCGAGACGCGGCTTGATGGACGCAACGTGGAGCACCGCATCCGCGAACTGGACGTGAGCAACAGCGTGACGCTGGTGAGCCCCGTGCCCGAGATCCGCGCCAAGCTGGTGCGCACACAGCAGGAACTGGGAGCGGGCGGCGGCGTGGTAATGGATGGCCGTGACATCGGTACGGTGGTGTTCCCCCAGGCGGAAGTGAAGTTCTTCATGACAGCACGCCCCGAAGTGCGGGCCGAGCGCCGGTACAAGGAGCTGAAGGGGCGTGGCGCGGATGTGAGCTATGAGCGTGTGCTGGCCAACATCGCACTGCGCGATCTGGACGACACCACCCGCGCCGCCGACCCGCTGATCCAGGCCCCTGGCGCCATCGTGATCGACAACAGCGAACTCAGTTCCACTGAGCAGTTCGACATCGCGCTGGGCCATGTGGTGAAGGCCATCGGCACCGTGTCCGAGGCGTGAGCACGGACGGGCGGTACATTTGCGGCATGGTTCCCGCCACCGCGCCCAACGTCATGCGCGTCGCCTTCCGTTGGTCGGATATGGATGCGAACCTGCACGTTCGGCACTCGGTGTACTACGACCTGGGGGCCCAGCAGCGCATGGAGGTGCTGGCGGCCGCGGGGCTCACCATGACGGCCATGCGTGAAAACGGCGTCGGCCCGGTGCTCTTCCGCGAGGAGGCGCGCTTCATCAGGGAGATCCGGCCCAATGATACCATCCTTATGGTGGCCACCGTCACCGGGCTCGGCCGCGATCACCGCAAGTTCGGCATACGGCACGACTTCATGCGGGGCGGTGAGTGCTGCGCCGTGGTACAAGTGGACGGCGCCTGGTTCAGCAGCACGGAGCGGAGGATCATCGTTCCGCCACAAGTAGTGATCGAGGCCATGAACAATTTTCCGAGGGCCGATGATTTCGCCTGGATCGAACGCGCGGGCTGAACCGCCGGCATGGATGAACGCCTTGGCCACCACCCCCATCATCTTCGCGCTGCTTGCCTGCGCCGGCCCGGGAACACCCGCAGGCACGGCGCGCACCACCAACACAACGATCGCCATGAACGAGGAGCAGCACGATAGCGCCGCCGCACTGGACACCATCGTACTCGGGGCGGGCTGCTTCTGGTGTACCGAGGCCGTCTTCGCCGAATTGAAAGGCGTTGTGTCGGTGATGCCGGGCTACACCGGTGGCCATACCACCGATCCCGACTATAAGAGCGTGTGCTCCGGTGGGACCGGCCATGCCGAGGTGGCCCGCGTGGTCTTCGATCCCCGGGTGGTGAGCCTGGACGCGATCCTGGAGGTCTTCTGGCAGACGCACGACCCCACTACGCCCGGCCGCCAGGGCGCCGACGTGGGCACGCAATACCGCTCGGCCGTGTTCTACCGCAACGCGGAGCAGCAGGCCAAGGCGGCGCACTACAAGGCCGAACTGGACAGGAGCGGGGCCTTTCCCCGGCCCATCGTCACGGAGATCGTGCCGCTCACGGTGTTCTGGCCGGCCGAGAACTACCACCGCGACTACTACGCCAACAACCCGGAACAGGGCTATTGCCAAATGGTGATCCGCCCCAAGTTGGAGAAGTTCCGCAAGGCGTTCGCGAACAGGCTGAAGTAGGCGGTGGCCCGTACCTTTGGCGGGCTTGGCACGAAGCCTGCCCCACGCCGCGCATGATCACCCGCCCTCTCTCCCTTCTCTTCATCCTTTCCACCACCATCGCCATGGCGCAGACGCCCGGCGAAGAACTGGTGCGCAACGGTGGCTTCGAGTTCATAGACAAGGAGCCGGACACCTACGACATGGTGAAGCGCGCGGTGGGCTGGGACAACGTCACCATCGGGTACTCCGAGGTATTCAGCAAGCTGGCCCCGGCGAAAACGGTGGGCATACCGGCCAACGACTACGGCCGGATGGATCCCAAGGAAGGCGACCATTACGCCGGGTTCTTCGGTTGGAAGGACGACGAGAAATGGAACTTCGAGAGCGGCGGTGATCCCTTCGTTGCGGGCTGGAGTTCCTATTCCGAGTACATCATTACCGAACTGTTGAAGCCCATGGAGGAGGGCCGTGAATACGAGATCACCTTCTGGGTGGCGCTTTCGGGCAATAGCGACCGGGCGGTATCGGGCATCGGCGCGTACTGCTCTGCGGACAGGCTGAACGAGCAGCACCGGCGCTTCCTTCGGCAGAAGCCGCAGGTGTCCGTGGACGGCATAGTGGCGGGCAAGGGCGAATGGGTGGAAGTGAAGGGCAGCTTCGAGGCCGATGGAGGCGAACGCTGGATCACCATCGGCACCTGGCCCGCCGCAGGGTTCGACGGCAAGCGGCTGATCGAAGGGCCCGACAACAAGTACGCCTACTACTACATCGACGGCATCAGCCTGAAGGCACTACCCCCGGAGGACCCGGCGAAATAGCGGGAACGGGCAAGTGACCGAGGCGGCGCTATCCCGTCAGAAGCATCCACCAACACCCCAAACTCCCGTACAATGAAGAAGTTGAATCTGCTGGCCACCACCACGATCGCCAGCTTCACGGCCTTTGCGCAAGGCCCCAACCTGGTGAAGAACGCCGGGTTCGAGGAATTGAACAAGCCGGTTACTACTTGGGACCAGCTCAAGCGGGCCACCGGCTGGTCAAACGCCAACATCGGCACGTGCGACGTGTTCGACAAGACGGCGTGCTACGTAAGCGTGCCCGACAATGATCTCGGCACCGGCACCCCGGCTTTCGAGGGCGAGCACTACGCGGGTTTCGTCGCCTACAAGGAGGACATGCGGCAGAACTGGAAGAGCATGTTCTGGCGTGATGAGCCGCACCGCAACCCCGGCTACCAGAACTACGCCGAGTACATGCAGACCGAACTGAGCGCGCCGCTCACCGCTGGGGAGAAGTACGACGTCATTTTCCGCGTGAAGCTCAGCAGTGGCAGCGACCGTGCCGTGAGCGGGCTGGGCGGCTATCTGTCGCCGGTAGCCCTGGCCTACAAGCACCCGCACTACGTGAACGAGAAGCCACAGGTGAACACGGACAAGGTGGTGAACGACAAGCAGAATTGGACGGAGGTGAAGGGCACCTTCACGGCCGACGGCACGGAGAAGTTCCTCATCATCGGCGCCTTCCCCAGTGCCGGCATGGAAAAGACGAACGTGAAGGAAGGGCTGGATAATCAGCACGCTTACTACTACATCGACGGCATCAGTGTGAACATCCACCCCGAGGAGGATCGCGACAAGGACGGCATCCCCGACAAGGACGACAGCTGCCCTGATGAGAAGGGCCTGGCCGAATTGAGGGGCTGCCCGGACCGTGACGGTGATGGCATCGCGGATGCCCTCGACGCCTGCCCCGACAAGGCTGGCAGCGCCGACTTCAAAGGTTGCCCGGACACCGACGGTGATGGCATAGCGGACAACGTGGACCGCTGCCCCAACGAGAAGGGTGTGGCCAGCATGAACGGCTGCCCTGAGATAAGCGAGAAGACCAAGCAGCTCTTTGCCCGGGCCCTCACCGGCGTCAAGTTCGAGACCGCCAAGAGCGTGATCAAGAAGGAGAGCTTCACCATCCTGAACGACGTGGTGAAGGTGATGCAGGAGAACCCCACCTACAACCTGGAGATCCACGGCCACACCGACAACCAGGGTGATGACGCCAAGAACCAGACGCTGAGCGATGATCGCGCCGCTGCCGTGAAGAAGTACCTCGTGGAGCACGGTGTGGCCGAAGGCCGCCTGCGCAGCGCCGGGCATGGCGAAACGCAACCCGTGGCCGACAACGCCACCGCTGCGGGCCGCGCCCAGAACCGCCGCGTTGAATTCAAAGTGACTTTCTGGGAATAATCGTCCGGAACGTCATCACGGGAGGGGGCCGCCAGGTGGGGCGGCCCTTTCCTTTGTACCCCCACCAGATCGTTGGCGGGCAGGATCCCACACCCGAGCATGGACTGGAAAGCCAGCAAACTGTACAGCATCCTCACCTTCACCTGCCCGCATTGCCATCGCGGGCGCTTCTTCGCCGCGCACCCCTACGATCTGTCCCGGGCTGGCGATCTGCTTGAGGCCTGCCCGCACTGCCACCGCAGCTACGACATGGAACCGGGCTTCTATTACGGCGCCATGTACGTGGCCTATGGTCTGGGCGTGACCATCTGCGCCGTGGTGGCCGTGGCGCTCTACGTGCTGCTGCCCGCGCTGCCGTTATACTGGATCATCGGGATCATCATCGGCATCATGACGCTCGGCGGGCCATATCTCTACGCGCTCAGCAAGATCATCTGGGCCAACCTCTTCATCGCGTACAAAGGCGGGGAGTGAGGGCCGCTCCGGGGTCTCTTCGCGGGCGTCCAGGGCTCCTTTTCGGCCCAAGCATCGTAGCGATGCGCGATGCGTGTGGTGGGCACCGTAGCACACGGAACACGAAGCCCCGACACTGCCGGGGCTTCGTAATGCTGAACGGGCAGGGGCTTATGCGCTCGGCTCGCTGGCGGGGGGCAGTTCCTTGGTGTCGTCGGCCTTGCCGATCTTCTTCTTGCCTTTCGTCACCTTGATGGCCACGTCGGTCTTCTCCTTGTTGAGCCCGATGGAGATCTTGTCGCCCTCCTCGATGCCCTGGTTGATGATCTCCTCGGCCATAGGATCCTCGATGAACTTCTGGATCGCGCGCTTCAGCGGACGGGCGCCGAACTTCTCGTCGTAACCCTTCTCGGCCAGGAAATCCTTCGCCTCGTCGGTGAGCTTAAGATCGTAACCCAGCTCGGCGATGCGCTTGTACACGTTGCCCAACTCGATGTCGATGATCTTGTGGATGTCCTCGCGCTTGAGCGAGCGGAACATGATGATGTCATCGATGCGGTTGAGGAACTCGGGGGCGAAGGCCTTTTTCAGCGCCTTCTCCACGATGCTGCGGTTGTTGTCCTCCTGCGACTCGCTCCGGGCCTGCGTACCGAAGCCCACGCCCTTGCCGTAATCGGCCAGGTCGCGCGCCCCGATGTTGCTGGTCATGATGATGATGGCGTTCTTGAAGTCGATGTGGCGGCCGAGGCTGTCGGTCATCTTGCCGTCATCCAGCGCCTGCAACAGCAGGTTGAACACGTCGGGGTGGGCCTTTTCGATCTCGTCCAGCAGGATGATGGAGTAGGGGCGGCGGCGCACCTTCTCGGTCAATTGCCCACCTTCTTCGTAGCCGACGTAGCCGGGGGGCGCGCCGATCAGGCGGCTCACGGAGAACTTCTCCATGTACTCGCTCATGTCGATGCGGATGAGGGCCTCGTCGGTGTCGAAGAGGTAGCGTGCGAGTTCCTTCGCGAGTTGTGTTTTACCCACGCCGGTGGGGCCCAGGAAGATGAAACTGCCAATGGGCCGGTTGGGGTCCTTGAGGCCGGCGCGGTTGCGCTGGATGGCCTTCACCACCTTGCCCACAGCTTCGTCCTGCCCGATCACCTTGCCCTGCATCTCCTCCTTCATGCGGCGCAATTTGCCGCTCTCCTTCTCGGCGATGCGGGTAACGGGAATGCCGCTCATCATGGCCACCACTTCGGCCACGTTCTCTTCACTCACCACCGTGCGGTGCGTGCGGCTCTCCTCTTCCCACTGGCGCTTGGCCTTCTCCAGCTCTTCCAGCAGGGTGCGTTCGCGGTCGCGGAGTTTCGCGGCCTCTTCGTACCGCTGGCTGCGTACCACCTTGTTCTTCTCCTCCTTCACCTCCTCGATCCTGGCCTCCACGTCGAGGATCGTTTTCGGCACCACGATGTTGCTGATGTGTACGCGGCTGCCGGCCTCGTCCAGCGCGTCAATGGCCTTGTCGGGCAGGTGGCGGTCGGTGATGTAGCGCGCGGTGAGCTTCACGCAGGCGTTGATGGCCTCGGGCGTGTAGTTCACGTTGTGGTGGTCCTCGTACTTCTCTTTGATGTTGTTGAGGATCTGGATGGTCTCATCCACGCTGGTGGGCTCAACGAGCACCTTCTGGAAGCGGCGCTCCAGGGCGCCGTCCTTCTCGATGTACTGGCGGTACTCGTCCAGGGTGGTGGCCCCGATGCACTGGATCTCCCCACGGGCCAGCGCGGGCTTGAACATGTTGCTGGCGTCGAGGCTGCCGCTGGCGCCGCCCGCGCCCACGATGGTGTGGATCTCGTCGATGAAGAGGATGACATCGGGGCTGTTCTCCAATTCATTCATCACCGCCTTCATGCGCTCCTCGAACTGGCCGCGGTATTTGGTACCGGCCACCAAGGAGGCGATGTCGAGCGCCACGATGCGCTTGTTGAAGAGCACGCGGCTCACCTTGCGCTGGATGATGCGCAGGGCCAGGCCCTCGGCAATGGCGCTCTTGCCCACGCCGGGCTCGCCGATGAGCACCGGATTGTTCTTCTTGCGGCGGCTCAGGATCTGGCTTACCCGCTCGATCTCCTTCTCACGGCCCACGATGGGGTCCAACTTGCCGTCCTCGGCCAGCTTGGTGAGGTCGCGGCCGAAGTTGTCCAACACGGGCGTCTTGCTCTTGCTGTCGCCGGACTTCTTCTGCTGACCGCCGCCGCCGCCGCCACCGAAGTTGCCGCCGTCATCGTCATCGTCCTCGGCACTGGGGCCCTGGGCCTTCGGCTTGGGCCGGTTGCGGCCGGGTTGGTCACCGGCGAGGATCGCGTCCAGTTCGTTCTTCACTTGTTCGTAGTCCACGTTGAATCGGTTGAGTGTGCGGGTGGCCAGGTTGTCCATGTCCTTGAGGATGCTCAGCAGCACGTGCTCGGTCTCGATGAACGCGCTCTTGAACAACTTGGCCTCCAGAAAGGTGATCTTCAGCATCTTCTCCGCCTGCTTCACCAGGGCGATCTTGTCCTTGTCGGGCGGTTTGATGGCGCTGGCCGGTTCCATGCCGCTCTCCATCACCTTGCGCAGATCGTCCAGGTCCACATCCAACTGCCGCAGGATACGCACGGCGTTGCCGTCGCCCTCGCGGATGAGCCCCAGCAGGATGTGCTCGATGCCGATGTAGCCGTGCCCAAGCCGCAGCGCCTCCTCGCGGCTGTATGTGATCACCTCCCGAACGCGGGGGCTGAATTTGGCGTCCATGTTCATGACTCGGTGGTTTTTGGCCGTTCCGTTCCCTTGCGCACCTGGCCATGCGCAGCACAATAATACGTGGAAGACCGGCGCGCCAAGCTATGTCCACGGCTTCTGGCGCACCCGTCCCGTGCAACGGTCATTTTTCCACACCGGGTGTGGGCGTTTGTGGAAAAGTCGGCGGTCGGCGGCATGTGCGATCGGGGTACTTTCGGGCTCCCTTTTCCGGGGGGTGTCAAGAACGGTGCGGAAGACGGGCGAAGGACAGATCGGCAGACAGGCCACACAAGCCTCAAGCTTCAAGTCCCAAGGCTCAAGGTTCAATGATCCGCGAGAACGCGCGCCACTCTACACCATCGGAACAATGAACGGAAACACGCATACGCTTATGAGCTTGGGCCTTTGAACTCGGGTCTTGGAACTTGAGTCTTGGAGCTTGAGTCTTGAACCTTGAAGCTTGACCATGGCAGGAGGAGAGAAGATCATCCCGATCAACATCGAGAACGAAATGCGCACCGCCTACATCGATTACTCGATGTCGGTGATCGTGAGCCGGGCCCTGCCCGATGTGCGCGACGGACTGAAACCCGTACACCGGCGCGTGCTCTTCGGCATGCTGGAGCTGGGCGTGGGCAGCACGCGGCCCTACAAGAAGAGCGCCCGTATCGTGGGCGAGGTGCTCGGGAAATACCACCCGCACGGCGACGGCAGCGTGTATGATGCCATGGTGCGCATGGCCCAGGACTGGAGCCTGCGCTACCCGCTGGTGGACGGGCAGGGCAACTTCGGCAGCATCGATCCCGATCCTCCGGCAGCGATGCGCTACACCGAAGCGCGCCTGCGCCGCATCGCCGAGGATGTACTGGCCGACCTTGACAAGGAGACGGTGGATATGCGGCCCAACTTCGACGACACGTTGGAGGAGCCTACCGTGATGCCCACCCGCATACCGGCCCTGCTGGTGAACGGCGCTTCGGGCATCGCCGTGGGCATGGCCACCAACATGCCGCCCCATAACCTGACCGAGGTAGTGGACGCCACCGTGGCCTACATCGCCAACAAGGACATCGACACGGCCGGGCTGATGGAGCACGTCAAGGGTCCCGACTTCCCCACGGGCGGCACCATCCTGGGCACGGCCGGGATCCGCGAGGCGTACGAGACCGGCCGCGGCCGCATAGTGCTGCGCTCCACCGCGCGCATCGAGGAGGATCCCAAGACCGGGCGCGAGACGATCATCATCAGTGACATTCCCTACTTCGTGGGCAAGAACGCCCTCTTCAAGAAGAGCTGCGACCTCATCAATGAGAAGAAGATCGAGGGTGTGAGCGATGCGCGCGACGAGAGCGACCGCCACGGCATCCGCATCGTGTACGAGGTGAAGCGCGACGCCATGGCCAGCGTGGTGCTCAACCAACTGTACAAATACACCGACTTCCAGACCTCCTTCAGCGTGAACAACATCGCGCTGGTGAAGGGACGCCCCATGCTGCTCGACCTCAAGAGCATGATCCACCATTTCGTGGATCACCGCATGGACGTGGTCGTGCGCCGCACCAAGTTCGAGCTTCGCAAGGCCGAGGAGCGCGCCCACATCCTGGAGGGCCTGCTCATCGCCCTGGACCACCTGGACGAGGTGATCGCCCTGATCCGCGCCAGCGCGACACCCGATGAGGCGCGCGACGGCCTGATGAAGAACTTCGGCCTCAGCGAGATCCAGGCACGCGCCATCCTGGACATGCGCTTGCAGCGCCTCACCGGGCTGGAGCGCGACAAGATCCGCCAGGAGCACGCCGAACTCATGGAACTCATCGGCCGCCTGAAGGCCTTGCTCGCCGATGAGGGCCTACGCTACGAACTCATCACCAAGGAACTCCTCGAGGTGAAGGAGAAATACGGTGATAAGCGCCGCACGGCCATCGTTACCAGCGGCGGCGACATGAGCATGGAGGACCTCATCGCCGACGATGCGGTGGTGGTCACCATCAGCCACCTGGGCTACATCAAGCGCACCGCCCTCAGCGAATTCCGTACGCAGGGCAGGGGCGGCGTGGGCAGCCGCGGGTCCACCACGCGCGACGAGGACTTCCTCGAGCACCTCTTCGTGGCCACCAACCACAACTATCTGCTCATCTTCACCCAGAACGGCAAGGTGTTATGGATGCGCGTGTTCGACATTCCCGAAGGCAACAAGCAGAGCAAGGGCCGCGCGATCCAGAACCTGGTGCAACTGGAAGGCGGCGACAAAGTGGTGGCCTACCTGAACGTGAAGGACCTTACGGACAAGGAGTACGTGGACAACCACTATGTGGTGCTCTGCACCAAGCAGGGCGTGATCAAGAAGACCACCCTCGAAGCCTACAGCCGCCCGCGCGCCAATGGCATCATCGCCGTGGGCATCCGCGAAGGTGATGAACTGCTGGAGGCCAAGCTCACCACGGGCAACAGCCACATCATCCTGGCCAGCCTCGATGGGCGTGCCGTCCACTTCGAGGAGAGCGACGTGCGCCCCATGGGCCGGGGTGCCAGCGGCGTGCGCGGAATGAACCTCGACGGTGGCAGCAAGAACAACGAGGTGATCGGCATGATCGCCATCGACAAGAAGGACATCGCGGTGCGCCAGGTGCTGGTGGTGAGCGAGAACGGCTACGGCAAGCGCTCGGCCCTCGTGGACGAGGCGGGCGAATACGCGTACCGCATGGTGAACCGTGGCGGCAAGGGCGTGAAGACGCTGAACGTGACGGACAAGACCGGCAAGCTCGTGGCCATCAAGGACGTGCGTCCGGACGATCACCTGATGATCATCACGCGCAACGGCATCACTATCCGCATGGGGCTCGATGAGATGCGCGTGCTCGGCCGCGCCACCCAGGGCGTGCGCCTGATCGAACTGCGCGACAAGGACAGCATCGCCGCTGTGGCCAAGGTGGACAGCGAACTGCACGAGGACGAGGACGCGCCGACGGCCGAAGGCACGGAGGGAACGGAAGGAGAAACCGGCGCAAGCGACGAAGGTGGCGAGGGTGAGGACGGTGGAGAGGAAGACGCGACCGGGAACACGGAAGATTAATTACGGATCGCTCCGCTCGCGAAAGCCCCCGATGGCACTGATGTTGCAAGCGGCGACGAAGCATAGGACACGAAACGAACCACTGATGAAGAAGACCCTGCTCATCCTCGCCACGATCGCCACCACGGCGGCCATGGCCCAGAACAGCAACGTGGTCAGCGCCTTCATGGCGCTGGAGGACAACAAGTTGGACGAGGCGGCCGGCCTGATCGAGCCCACGATCACCAACGAGAACACCATGGTCAAGGAGAAGACCTGGCGCTACCGGGGCATGATCTACCAGCGCATCGCCTTCAGCGACGATGCGGCCCTGAAGGCCAAATACCCCGACGCCATGGAGAAGGCCATCGGCAGCTACACCAAAGCCAAGGAACTGGATACCAAGAACGCCGAGAAGGAAGGCAACGACAAGGCGCTGCGCGGGCTGCAGGCCATGGCCCTCAATAACGGCAACGATGCCTTCACCGCCAAGGAATACGACAAGGCCGTGGCACTGTACGCCCAGAGCGAGGCCGTGGCCAAGAGCTTCGGCGAGGTGGACAGCAATGCCGTGTTCAACAGCGCGCTGGCCTACGAGAGCAAGGGCGACCTCGGTGAGGCGCTCAAGCGCTACCAGCAGTGCATCAGCATCGGCTACGACAAACCGGAGATCTACCGCTACACCGCCAGCTTGCAGAAGCGTCAGAACGACGTGAACGGCGCCATCGCCACCACCCAAGCGGGCCGCAAGAAGCACCCGAACGACAAGGAACTGATGCTCGATGAGGTGTCCTTCCTGCAGGAGGCCGGGCGCGTGAACGAGGTGGAGACCAGCGTGGCCGAGGCGCTCCAGAAGGACCCCGGCAACTGCGTGCTGCACAGTCTACAGGCGAGCATCTTCGAGGCCAAGGCCGATCCCAAGGGCGGCACCAAGCCCGCCGAGGCCGACATGTACAAGTGGTACGACGCCGCCGAGGCCAGCTACAAGAAGAGCATCGAGTGCGATCCCAAGTTCTTCGACGGCTACTTCAACATCGGCGTGCTGTACAACAACCGCGCGGCCTTCGAATACGACAAGGCCAACAACGAGAAGGACAACACGAAGTACGAGAAGCTGAAGGCCGTGGCCGACGCCACCTTCGTGAAGGCGATCCCCTACTTCGAGCAGGCCCACGAGTTGAAGCCTGATGACAAGCCTACGATCCAGCAGCTCAAAACGCTGTACGCCAAGACCCAGAACAAGGTGAAGTTCGAGGAAATGAAGAAGCTCCTCGGCGAGTAAGCCATACCCGCCGTGGTGTTAAGGGGAGAGCCTCGGCGCAAGCCGGGGCTCTCTGTTTTCAGGATGCCTGGCCATCCCTAACTTTGACGGACCATGGAACTCATCGATCGCATCACCATTGAACCGGGCAAAATGGGCGGACGCCCCTGCATACGGGGATTGCGCATCACGGTAGGCACCATCATGGGGCTGCTGGCCGCCAAGCGTACCCGCGAGGAGATCCTGGCGCTCTATCCCTATTTGGAGGACGATGACATCACGGCCGCGCTGCACTACGCCACGTGGCTTGCGAGCGATCAGGAGCTTCCGATCAAGCGGGCATGAGGGTCTTGGTGGACATGTGCTTGTCACCCGTGCTTGCCGAGAGGCTCAAGGCCGCTGGACATGATGCCCGCCATTGGTCCACCATCGGGCCGGGCAATGCCTTGGATGAGGCCATTGCGCAGTGGGCGGTGGAACAGGGTGCCGTGGTGCTGACCCACGACCTCGATTTCGGGGACCTGTTGGCGGCTTCGCGCGCCAAGCGGCCGAGTGTGATCATTGTCCGGTAAGAGGATACCGCGCCCGATAAGGTGCTCACTCCGGTCCTTCATGTGCTGGAACAGTTCATGGCTGAACTCGAAGCGGGCAGTCTCATTTCGATGACCGCGCAGAGCGCACGGGTGAGGAAGCTGCCCATGCCCTGACATCCCTCAATGGCCGCCTGCCGGAAAATCCCGACCTTCATCCCATCAAAACACTGAACCGATGAGCCAGACCCTCGCCGAGAAACGCGTCCACATGGCCGACCTGCACAGCGACCACCAGCTTTGGTTGAACACGCTGCGCTTCTGCAAGGACGAGACCATCATCTTCAACAAGCGCATGGAGGAGATCGCACGGCGCAACACCGGCCGCGAAGTGTTGGCCGAGTTGGAACACTTCCAGAACCGCTACATCCGCGAGAACGAGGTGATCGACGAATTGCGGCATGATATCAAGCAGCACGAGAACCACCTGGAGAAGTTCGCCATGGAACACCCGGTGGCATCCGATCACGTGCTCTTCACCGACCACCAGGACCTGCGCGACCGTGTGCAGACCTTCGAGAAGCTCTACCACGAGCTGAAAGGTGAATTCATGCGCTGGCTGGCGGACCGGATGTAGCGTTCCAGAACTGTGTCGGACCAATACAGGGCGTTCGACCGAAGAAGAAGCGGTTGAAGAGCTGTGGTTCTGAACAGGTCTAGAGTTTCAAGAACCTGAACGAGGCCAAGATAGTGCCCTTGGGCCCGATCAGCGCGCCGGAGTACAGCCCTTCGGCCATCGTCATTCCCGCCTCATGCTGCTTGAGCATGCCGACGATCTGCTGTTCGGTGAACTTGCTTCTTCTCATGGCTACTGGGTGTTGAAGGTAGCCCTGGACCGGTCTACGGTTTTTTCCGGCCCGCGGGCCGGGAAAAACCGTCACACCCAACAATGAATGGCCGAACTTTGGGGAAGCTTACACAATGAGGCTAACATGCAAATTGTTGATCAACTACGACAACAAGTGGATCACATGAATGCGGAAATCACGCATCCGCATTCAGAGTGTGACTTCCTGCGCGGACAGTTGCGTGCGGAGCATGGCGAGGACTGATACCGCCCAAGATATACGTATGGGCGGTTTGTATGGCCTGTCAACTCACCCCCGCGTCCAGAGGATGTCCTCCCGCAGCCCGTGGTGCTCCAGCACATTGATGGGATCCAGCACGCCGTTGCGCCGCGCGCGGTTCGAGCGGTAGCCGTGCCCGCGCAGCAGTTCGTCGATCGTGCGCGTCATCTCCACCGTATGGTCCAGCAGGGTGGTCTCCACCAGCACCGTGCGCACCGCGCCAGCGGTCAGCATGCGCGCCGCCCCCTGCAGGGCCTTCAACTCGCTGCCTTCGATGTCCAGCTTCAGGAAGGCGATGGCCGTGATGCCGTGCGTGGCGCAATAGTCGTCCAGCGACACCACCTTCACCTGGTGCGGTATGCGGTCCTTCGGCTCGTAGGTCCCTTCTAAGCAGGCGAAGCCCTTGGTCATCACCCTGGGCGTGTCGTAAAAGGTCATCTCGCCGCTGTGGTCGGTGAGGGCCGCATGTTCCAGCGTCCAATGTGCAGGCGGCGCGGTGTTGTTCTTCACGATGTGCGCATGGGCCGCGTTGCTCGGCTCGAAGGAGTACACGTGCCCCTGGCGGCCCACCAGACCCAGGCACACGGCGGCGAAGTAGCCGATGTTGGCCCCGGGGTCGAAGACCACGTCGCCGGGCCGCAGGTCGCGCCGCAGGAAGTTCATCACGTTCTCCTCGTAGAGGCCGTAGTACATCAGCCGGTGGGTGAGCACCGCGTGGTCGATACCCACACCCACGCCGTTCAGATCGAAGACCTCGTGCAGATCGCCAGCGAGGGCTGCGCCCGCCTTGTCGGCCAGGCGGTAGCGGCCCTTGAATGGCGCGGCCTGGATCAGTGCCCGCAGGGATCGCCGGAGGAAACGCATCGCGCGGATCAGCGCCGGATGGCGATGTAGCTCTTGGGGATGAAGCCCAGCAACCGCTCGGTGCGGATCTCGCAGTCGGGGAACAAGGTCCTCATTTCGCCTTTGGTGAGCAGCCGCGTGTGGTCCACCATGTCGTCGATGTCGGCCTTTGACGGCTTTTCCAGCAGCCCCCACACCGTGAAGTAGCGGGCGATGCGGCGGCGGAACCACTTCGGCAGCCAATGCACGAAAGGGGTGAGGTAGTGCGGCTCGATGGGGCACTCGAAGGCGGGCGTTTGTACCCACAGTTTCCGGCCTACCCGGCGCACTTCGCGCGCGAAGGCCCGCTGCGCTTCGATGTCGCCCACGTGCTCGATCACCGAGTTGCTGAAAACGATGGGGTAGCTGCTGTCGGCGTACTTCAGGTCGCAACCGTTCCCCTCGATGATGCGGATCCGGTGGTCCGGATGGTCCTTCTCCTCCTCCCACGGGTACACCTGCAGGTTGAGGCACTCGATCAGGGCCACGTCCTGGGGGGCGCTCGTCCAGGTGTGCGGATAACCGCCCACGTCCAGGATGCGGTCCTCGGGCCGGGGCTTGATGATGTCGCGGAACTGCTTGATCCTCTTCTCCCGCCAGATCTTGAAGATGGGGCGATACAGGTCGTGGATCCGCATGGGCTTGCCTGGAGAAATCGTTCGGCGCGCGAATGTACCCTCTGGACCACGACGGGGATCATGACCGTTCCGAGTGCGCGAACACTCGGGCTCGATGGAAACAGGCGCTTGCCCTGGTAACGACCAACGTCAAGAAGCCGGAACGCCGACCGCGCTACATTCGCCGCGCCCCGGTGCCGCCTTTGCGCGGTAGCGGCACCAACCCCCACATGGACAACCTGCTCAACTGGCTGAAACAACCCATCGCCTGGTGGCTGCATCTGCGGAGCCAGATGCCCGAACTGGAGATCGAGCGCTTCGGGCTCATCTACGTCTACCCGATCTTCCTGGTGCTCATCATCATCGAGTACGTGAAGGCGAAGGAGTTGTTCGACCTCAAGGAGAGTTTCAGCGGCTTCCTCATCGGCATGGGCGCCACGGTGATGCGCGTGCTCACCAACGTGTTCGAGATCACGATGTACATGTGGCTGTTCTGGACCTTCGCGCCGCTGCGCGAGAAGTACCTCGGCTACACCACCCTTGGCTTCGCGTGGTACGTCTGGGTGGCGTGCGTGATCCTGGACGACCACAATTTCTACTGGCACCACCGCCTGGCCCACAACGTGCGCCTGCTCTGGGCCGCGCACCTGCCGCACCACAGCGGCCGCCAGTACAACCTCACCATCAGCATCCGCAACGGCTGGTTCATCACCCTGGTGAAGCCGATCTACTGGCTGTGGATGCCCATCGTGGGCTTCGAGCCCATCATGATCGCCACCTGCCTGATCGCCAACGCCTTCTACCAGTTCACCCTGCACTCGCAGTTGCTGCCGTCCTTCGGGTGGATCGAGCGCATCTTCAACACGAGCTACGTCCACGTGGTGCATCACAGCTGCAACACCGAGTACCTGGACCGCAACCACGGCGGCATCTTCACCTTCTGGGACCGGCTCTACCGCACCTGGCAGGCGCCCATCAAAGGCGTCGTTCCCAAGTTCGGCATCAGCCATGACCCGGACACGAACAACCCGATCACGCACAACATCTTCGAGTTCCAGGAGATCTGGAAGGATGTGAAGAAAGCGCCCGGGCTGAAGAACAAGCTGATGTACATCTTCGGTCCTCCGGGCTGGAGCCATGATGGCAGCAG
>Ga0138256_10001607_pt1 | contig 24393 bp, 22 predicted proteins | sample KNB2016incub_MG_FD_105486 | JGI IMG/M metagenome (GOLD analysis project Ga0138256, IMG submission 105486) | Active sludge microbial communities from wastewater in Klosterneuburg, Austria - KNB2014incub_MG | ecosystem: Engineered > WWTP > Activated sludge > Unclassified | place: Austria...
AAAACTCCGCCTGCTTCGCATTGCCGACGTAAAACTCAACGTGATGTATCTTTTTCAACCCTAAGGGATTTCTTTGTTCTGTCATGATCGCTTTTTCTTTTCCTGAATATATCCTATCTGTTTTTGCGGTTTCGGCGGCGAAGTCAGCATCGCGCGTATCGCCCCGAACACCTTCTTAAAATTGTCGTCGTGATGGTCGATCTTTCTCTCGATCACCGCCAATCGTTTTGCGACTTCCTCATTCGTCACCGCCAACTTTCGCATATTCACAAATGCCCGCATGATCGCAATATTCACCTGCACCGCCCGTTCGCTGTTCAACACACTCGACAACATTGCAACGCCTTGCTCAGTGAAAACTAATGGTAATTTTCTACGGCCGCCATAATTCCTGGGACTTGATGTCGCAAATTGCGATATCAAGTTGTCAAATTCGTCGCGCTTGAGCTGAAGCATAAAATCGTCAGGGAATCGTTCGATATTGCGACGCACCTGTTCGTTCATACGACCGGTTGTAACACCGTAAAGTTCCGCCAACTCGCTGTCCAGCATTACTTTCTGCCCGCGTATCAAATATATTCTCCGCTCTACTTGGTCAAGCGTGACGATCGCTGTTTCCGTTTGCTTCTTTACGTGGGATGTCATATGAAAAGGTTGCCGCGTATCAAGGGTTTTCTTAGTTTTGTAATGATTTCTACTTCACTACTGGGTTGGCTCCCAAATATATTTTCCGGTTTTGTCGATGTACCCTCTCTTACCTATTGCACCAATAACATCAGGTGGCTCGCCAAAAGAGACCTGAGCGATCCCGTTGTTGAAAATAAACGCTCTGCCAAATATTGGTTCTATTACGATCTTTCCTGTCCGGTCAATGTACCCCTGCGGCTCAAACGATCCAACTCCTAAACCGCAGGATTGAATCCACCGCCCGTTAGATTTATATCTCAATCCCCGCGTTGACCTCACGGCAAGTGCGACCGGAGCCAAACCATTCGAAAACTTCCAAGCCGTTTCGAAGTTTGCGGAAATGACAAGATTTCCTCGCTTGTCGATGTAACCATAGTTGCAGCCCACACGGACTGCTGCGAGACCCTCCGAGAAGTTTTCCGCATCGTCAAATTGCGGCTTGATGATGAACTTTCCGTCCCGATCGATGTAGCCCCATTTCTTTTTAACCTTAACAGCTGTCAGTCCTTCAGAAAATATATTAAATGAATCTTTGCTGCCAAAGTGCTGTTTCGTAACTTGGTTACCGGTTTTGTCTATAAGTGCCCACTCATCGAAGCCAACTTTTACAAACGCACGTCCATTAACGAAGCTGTCTGCTCCAAAAAATTCTCTGTCGATTGCTTTACGGCCAACAGCATCGACGTAAATCCACGAGTAATCCCATTGTTTCCCCGGAAACTTTACAGGCATTAGGCCATCCGAAAATTCACGAGCCATTTCATAAATTGGGTCAATAACGAACTTCCCTTGGCGATCAATAGCTCCAACCTTCTTGTTAATTCCCGCTGGAACTATCCCTTCTGAAAATCCCGCCCAATAAATCCAGTCAAATCGGGGTTCGATGACCATTTGCCCGCTTTCATCAATAAAACCCCACTTCGCATCGATTTTTACTGGCGCCAAGCCTTCTGAAAAATCCTCGGCGTCTTCATAGATAGGTTTAATTGCAACTTTCCCCGTTCGGTCAATATAGCCGGCCTTTTTATCGACTCTGATCAAGAATAAATTTCTTGTCCGCTTTTCCTTAGCATCGATGACCAGCGATATTGAGAAAATCGCCACACACACCGCGAGTAAAATTCTTCGAGTCAAAAATTGCATTTGTTATTCCGTCACCTATGCGATCTCGCAAGGTTCCACAAATAGTTTGATGCGGGCGACGATCTTGTCGATTCTTTGTTTTGATAGCGTTTTCTTCACGGCGTTCGTTTCGGTAGATGGTGACTGTTTGCGAAGCGAGTGTAAGGACAAATTACGAATTTATCGCAGTTCCAGCGGGGACGGTGCGACAATTCATGACAGCAACTATTCCAAAGCCAATTCCGGCACATTCGCATTTTCGTAGTTCTCGATCAACGCCGAAAGTACGTCCATCCGCGAAACATGCGGGTGCGATTCATCTTCGCCGACTTCATCAATGAGGCGATCAAGTTCACTCACCAATGATCTATATTCGCAATTTTTATCAGACATTGTTCAAAAACGATTCCATTTCTATTTCAGCGTCAACACTTCGTCAGGCGTCAGGTAAAGCTCGATAGCTTCGCGAATATTTTTCAATGCTTCATCGCGGGTTTTGCCTTGTGACCAGCAGCCTTTTAGTGCGGGATCGCTTGCTGCGAAGTAGCCGTCCTCGCCTTTTTCGATAACAACTTTTAGATTCATATCTATATGTTACTACGTCGCTCATCCCGCGATCCGAACGGCTTTGCGGCAGATCATTCAAACACCAGGTTTATTGCTCGCGCATTGTGTTATAGATCTTTTCAAAGAGCTGCATGCTGTTTCGCATGCTGTTGCTGGTGTTTATGTTTCGGGTGCCGTAATAGCTTTCGGCGAGGGCTTCTTTGAAATCGGCTTTGAACTTCTCTTTGCCGGGCTTTTTGGCGGGCCAGACCATGTCGAAATATTGCCAGGCGAGCGGTTCGTGGCCGGTGTAGATCAGGTCGAGCATTTCGCTCCAAAACGCCTCCCGAAAATCCATTCCCACTTCCGTGTATGGGTTGTTCGATATCTTGCGTGACGCGGCCTTTGCCATCGCCCGCAGCTTTGTCATTGTCGGTGCGGGCTTTTTCATCAGCGCGAAATTCGGCCGGAGTTCGCCGTTGTTGAATTCGAGAATGACCTCGGGCATCGGCGAACCGGCAAACGAAATATTCCAATAGGCAAAAGCATTTTCATTCGTCGCAAAACGCAGGCCGCCTTTTGGGTTGACGCCGATAGCGGCGAGCGTGGCGTTATCGGTATTTACAACCTCGACAACATCCACGGTATTTCCCAGGTTTACAAAATAGGTGCTGAAACAGCAATGCGCTCCGCCCGAGTAATAGTCGATCATCGCATCCGGAATGCCGTCGCCTGTCTTGTCCGCGGTCTTGCGGAGCAAAGCGCCTTGCTTCTTCTGCTCCGGCGTCTCAGCATTTGCCGGATCGTCCGGGAAGCTGAAACCTGTAAAGCCCGCATTGCCGTCGTTTCTCAAAATGCCTTTGAGCGCGCCGCGTTTTTCAAAGAGCACAACATTGTCGCCCCATTCAGGATCCTCCCCGGGAACAAACATTATCCTGACCTTAAAACCGTTTATCGTACTGACGGCCTTTTGTTTGCTGCCTTTTGGCAGCACAAACTTATTCGAATATTCGAGAGTCATCTTCCGCGGCCCGCTCGCATCCGGTGAAGGCTCGTATTTGACGAGAAAAGTATATTTTCCGTCCTTCGGCGCGATAAAGACCGCCGCGTTGCTCGAAGCCGAATTGCCGGTCACAAGCGCCTTTCCCGATGCATCCAAAAAGCCAAACGCAACCTCAGGATTATCGTCCGCCTTGAATTTTATCTCGGCATAATCACCAGCCTTCATCTCAAGCCCAAACGAACGCGCTTCGCCCGGCGATAGAGATATCGCCACCGGCTTTCCGGGCGATAAAGATTCAATGGACTGCGCCGCAGTTACGGACGCAAAAACAATTATGACGAAGACCAGTGTTGTTAGATATTGAATTGAACGCATTCTCAAAATTGAAATACAAAACGACCGCATTTATATCGCGGTCTATACCTATTTAAAGCTTGACCGCCAATTCCAATTTTCCGCCAAGGCCAGTTTCTACGATCTTGCGAAGGGTAGAAAGGCTGGCATCCATCGCATCCCGCTCGACCCTCGAAACATAAGTGCGATTCGTGCCCGCTTTTGCTGCAAGCTGTTTCTGTGTCAGTCCTTGACCAACTCGGGTTGTTCGAAGGATATCACCAAGTTTTGTTGATTCATTCATTTCATCTTCTCCAATGGGAATTCGTGATTCCATTTTAGCGGTAGAGGAACCCAGTCGCTACCGCTCCCGGTTCTGACTTTTGAGACCCAGTCGCTACCGCTCCCGGTTCTGACAATTCTTTATTTCCCGAAGCTCTCAATATATTTCCGAGTCACTTCTTTCAAATAGCTGTACGATGGAATGACGTATAGAATGCGCTGCATTTCGCTGTAATCGTAGGGCGTATTGATGACTTGTTCGAGGTTGAATGGGCGGCGTTCTACCTCGTCGCCAAAGGCGTGTTCCAGTTCACCGAAGCTGGAGAGCAGTCCGGCGCCGTAGGCTTTGATCTCGCCTTCGTCTTCGGCGAGGCCAAACTCTACGGTGAACCAATAGAGGCGGCCGAGTTCTTCGAGCTGCTTGTCCGAGGCGATCCGTGCGCCGTGGCCGATGAATTGGGAAAAGTCGGCAAAGTTCGAATTTGTGAACATCGGTATGTGGCCGATCGATTCGTGGACGACATCCGGTTCGGGCGTGTAGTCGGGCCGCGAATGATGGCGGATGTACTGCGTTGAAAGCATCACGCGGTACGATAGCCAGCTCAAGAAGGCCCGCGTTTCGACCAATCCTTCTATCGGCGCAAGGCGAAAGCCGGTCAGCTCTTTTAACCGCCGGTTCATCTCGGTCAATTGCGGTATCCGCGCTGTCGTGATCCCAAGATCGCGTTTCGCCTTCAGATAAAACGGCGAAGCGTGCTTTTCGTGCAGCTCCGCCAATTCTTCCGTGACATAACGCCAAACACGCTGTTCACGCGGGTTGTAATCAACATCGGTGATAACACCCGTTTCACGAAAACGCTTTGCCAAACTCGCAATATAATCGCGCCGCTCGCGGTATTCCTCATCGCTTGCACCGGGATGATCGAGGTCGAGTTGGTTGATGTTCTCGAACTTCATATCCCGAAATTCGGGCAGGTCGTGATCCGAAACGCGAAAATTCTCAAGCGTCACGGCCGGTTCGTCTATGGTTGCGGTCAAAGTTTCTGTCAGCATGGCGGCTCCTGTCATTCTTTACGATGCCCTCGGTTCATTGCGGGTTTCTATCTTTATATTTTAATGGATATGATAAGGAAGTTGAATGAGGAGTGTTAATTAGTATGATATGCTTGCTTAAGAAAATGCACTCAGTTTGTCATTTTACCTTAAGATTTTAGCCAATCGGGCAAAACTGATTTTCCGGCGGCTTAAAGAAAGTGCCTAAAGCATTCCGAGTTTTTATTGGGCTTTTGTGAGATCGGCCGTTTTCACGTTTTAGTTTTTACCTTTTAGTTTGTCCGTATGGCGACGCTTCGAAAAAACTGAAAACGGAAAAGTAGAATCTGAAAATTGCGATCCGTACGGTTTTTCAACTTTCACGATCTATGTTCGATGACATCGACCGAAAAATATTGAGTGAACTGCAGGTGGATGCGCGGCTGAGCTTTGCCGAATTGGGCCGCCGCGTCGGCTTGACCACTCCGGCGGTTATCGAACGCGTCCGCAAACTGGAGGATGCCCGCGTCATAACCGGTTACCGGGCCGAGGTTGACCCTGCGAAAACCGGCTGGCCGATAGGCGCATTCATCCGAATGAGCATCACCGGCGTCGATTACAGCCACATTATCGAAGTTGCGCAAGGTTCGACCGAAATCCTCGAATGCCACCGCGGTGCCGGCGGCGATTCGTTCATAATGAAAGTCGCCGTCGCCTCGGTCGAACACCTCCAGGAAGTCATCGACCGCCTGACACCTTACGGCATAACGACGACGACCATTGTTTTGTCATCGCCGGTAAAGCAGAGGGTTATTGAGATCAAGTAATGATGTGTGGATCAAAGGGTAACCTCTTGATATAGCTGACGCGAGTTACGCCTTTTTCACTTCGATATAGGACTTTATCGCCTTATATTTAGCCGAATTGTTAAGTATCTCGAATGCTTCCGCAAAATTCTCCAACCCGTTGATCTTGTGGGTAAGCATCCGCCCTAGCCAACCTGGATACATGGCTTCACATAGAGCAAGGTCTTTAACACCCATTTCGAAATGTTCCCGGCCGGCGTTTACCGTTCCGACCATTGCCCTATTTCCGAGGACGAACATCTTATTTATTCTGTCTGACGGCACCTCGTTAGTTTTGCGGTCGCCGCCGGTAACCGAGGCAAGAATAAGAATGCCGTTCTCATTCAGCGACTGCATCGCATCAAAAATAATTGGTGAAAAGCCGGTGCATTCGAAAATCAGATCGAATTGACCGTACATTTTGGCCCCATGTTCGATCGGCATTTCGGCGGTTGAATCATATGTCGCTTTGATCGCCTCGCAAAGTTCGGCATTAAGATATCCTTCACGAGCATCTCGACCAAAGGCATGCACGGTAAAACCGCGCATTCGAAGTGCCATTACAGCAAGAAGCCCGACACTTCCGGTACCCAGTACAGCAGCCGTCTTAGGTTTCCATATCTTTAGCCGCTCTTGAATATCGCTTGCTTGTTTAAGCCCTTTTTCGACGATGGACAATGGTTCGAGCAAAACTCCGATCTCAGCAAAAGGTGCGGGCACTTGAACCAGAAAGTCAGCGTGCTCCGAATAGTATTCGGTCATGTATCCGTTCAGACGGGAAATGCCGCGTTCGTAATAAGTGTTGTCGGTCGTGAAATCCTGTTCGCCTATCTTGTCGTAAATGCTAGTTCCGCTTGGGCGGCGAACTGTGCCTACAACGTAATTACCCGGCCTGAATTCAGTTACATTTCGGCCGACCTCAACGACACGGCCAAAATTCTCATGTCCGAGGACAAGGACATCGGAACCTTGCGGTGCTATCCCATACTCGCCGTTATTTATCTCACGGTCGGTCCCGCAGGCACCTACGCTAATCACCTCGACAAGCACGCCACGGCCGTCTAATATGTCGTTCACACCAGGTTTGTCGATTTCCACAAGGTGAACACTATTCGATCTATTTGGGATCACCGCAACTGCTTTCATCTTTTTTTCTCTGAATATTCCGCCGTTTGTTTCAATAATTTTGCGATTAGGCCGGTCCAGCCTGTCTGGTGGCTTGCGCCGAGTCCGCGTCCAGAGTCGCCGTCAAAGTACTCATGAAACAAAAGATTATCGCGCCAGTTTTGCTCCGATTGAAACAATTCGTTGTCGCCAAAAAAGGCCCGCTTGCCGTCATCGCCGCGAAGAAAAAGCCCGCACAACCGCTTTTCAAGCTCCTGTGAGATTTCCCAAAGGTTTTTCAAGTTACCGGACCCCGACGGAAATTCGATCTTCAGATCGTCACCGTAAAAATGGTCGAATTTTTGAAGCGCCTCGATAAGAAGATAGTTTACCGGAAACCAAATCGGCCCGCGCCAGTTAGAGTTGCCGCCGAACATGCCGCTTCTTGATTCGGCGGGCTCGTAACTGACCCTGTGTTCGGTTCCGTCCATCATTAAAAAGTAAGGGCACTCGTTGTGAAAACGTGACAGCGACCTGATGCCGTAAGGCGAAAGAAATTCATCCGCGTCAAGCATTGTTTTCAGTACCCGTTCCAATCGCTCGCGGTTTACTAGTGCCAGCAAACGGCGGCCGCCGCGGCCGGGGCGTTCCATGCAAGCGATGTCCTCGATGAGGTCTTGACGATTTTCGATCAGCCATGCCGAGCGTCGCCGAAAATCGGGAAGCAATTCGAGCAGGTCGCTATCGATCGTTTCTACCGCAAAAAGCGGGATCAGCCCGACCATTGAACGAAGCTTTATCGGAAACTGATTGCCGTTGAGATGCAGGACGTCGTAGTAAAACCCGTCTTGTTCGTCCCATAGTTCGGTACCTTCCTTACCGAGGTTGTTCATCGCATCCGATATGAAAACGAAGTGCTCGAAGAATTTGCTTGCAACATCCTCGTAAGCAAGATCTTCGCGCGCAAGCTCAAGCGAAATCGCCAGCATATTCAGGCAGTACATTGCCATCCAGCTCGTTCCGTCTGATTGTTCGATAAAGCCGCCGCCCGGCAGCGGCTTGCCGCGGTCGAAAACACCAATATTATCAAGGCCGAGAAATCCGCCCTCAAAAACGTTGTTGCCCTCGGCATCCTTTCGGTTGACCCACCAGGTAAAGTTTAAGAGCAGCTTATGAAAGACCCTTTCAAGAAATTTGCGGTCGCCCGTGCCCTTGCTCTTTTTTTCGATCTGGTAAACGCGTAGAGCTGCCCATGCATGCACTGGCGGATTAACGTCACTAAAGGCCCATTCGTACGCGGGTATTTGGCCGTTTGGGTGCATATACCATTCTCGAAGCAGCAAAATAAGCTGCCGCTTGGCAAAGTCGGGATCAACCAGGGAAAGGGCGATTGTGTGGAAGCCGAGATCCCATGCCGCATACCACGGGTATTCCCATTTATCGGGCATCGAGATCACATCGTCATTGTAGAGATGGGTCCATTCGATATCGCGGCCCGAAAGCCGCTCGGCCGGTGGCTTTGGCTGGCCCGGATCGCCGTTTAACCAATCTCGAACGACGAAGTGGTAATACTGCTTTGACCACAACATTCCCGCCAGGGACTGACGCATTATTTGTTGGCCGTCGGCTGAAAGGTTCGGCGGGATAACTTCCGAATAGAACTCATCTGCCTCCGATATTCGCATATCAAACAATGTCGCTGCATTTTCGAGGCGTTCATCAGCGGCGGCCCCTTGTTCGCACAGCCGCAAGATAATCTGTTCACTTTCCGAAGGACCTATATCGAATCGGAAATTTAATGAGGCCTTTGTCCCGGTTTGCGCAGGGTCAACAGCATTGATTTCACCGTTTATTACATAACGGCCGATACCGTCCTTAGTGTAGGCGGCGGCATTCGGGGCATTGAAAAGGGCCTCATTGTTCGTTTCGTTGCCGCAAAACATAACATCCGGCCCGCCATCGTATTGAAGATTGTAAATGCCGCCGTCCGACCGGAATATATCCAGCATGTTCCGCTTGGGTAAATTTGTAATTGAGATGTGGGGCTTATCGGAATCGATCGGCCAGGACCAGGTATTCCTAAACCAAACCGTAGGCAATATATGAACGGGCGCGATTTCGGGGCCTCGGTTCCAAGCGGTTATACGAATGTAAATATCGCGCGGGCCGGCTTTCGCATACTCGACGAAAATGTCAAAGTATCTGTTTTCGTCGAAAATGCCAGTATCGACTAGTTCATATTCCCGCATTGTTTTGTCGCGGAGATGATTTTCCTGATACAGCTTTTCGTATGGAAATGCGGCCTGCGGATACTTGTACAGGAAGCGCATATACGAGTGCGTAGGTGTATTGTCGAGATAGTAGTAATACTCCTTTACGTCCTCTCCATGAACGCCCGTGTCGCCTCCAAGCCCAAAAAGGCGTTCCTTCAGTATCTTGTCATTTTGATTCCAAAGAGCCAATCCAAAGCAGAAATTCTGTTTTCTATCGCAGATGCCGGCCAAACCATCCTCGTTCCAGCGAAACGCCCTCAGGTGAGCGTGTTCAAACGGCAGATAGTTCCATGCGGCCCCGTCAGCGGAATAGTCTTCGCGCACCGTTCCCCATGCGCGGTCGCTTACGTAGGGGCCCCATTCTTTCCAATCGACAGTTCGGTCCGCTGCCTTTTTCAGCCTTTCCCGTTCAGCCGCGAGTGTTTTATTGGCCATAAACGGCTAAAAGAATCGCATATTTTTATCGCCAGCGTCCATCTTTACAGCCGGCCGCCGCCCTTAATAGATGAGATTTCTTTTGGCTCAAATTGTATATTCTTAAATCTATTTAGGTTTTGCCGAAGGTGCGGCCTGGCTAAGGAACATCGAAATAGGTCAACGAATCAGACGCATTACGACCTTACAATTGTGGAAATTAACTGGCGCTGAATTATTTTCTGGACGAGTGGGCAAGTTTTTTGATAGATTTCAATTGCACTGATTACTAAGTATTCAATTGAATCCCGGACATGGTCCTCGTTTTGAAAGCCGGGGCCAATTGAGCGTTTCCACTTTCAAAGCAGCATCGAAATGAACTCGACCTCAAAGAGCCAGGCGTCTCGGGCCTTAGCATCGCGTTCTGCCGGCCGCAACCACGGCTCGGCGGAAGGCCGCAGGCGCAGGATCGACCAGGCAGTTCTCGACGCCGTGTTTTCCGGCGTTGGACAAAAGCTGCGCGACGGGCTATCGAAAGAAGCGGAAAAACTTTTGATCGACGCCATCGAGGGTTACGACCATTCACCCGACGATCTCGCTAACCTAAAGCGCCTGTTGTCATTCACGCTTGAAACATTAGGGCGATACAAAGAGTCGCTTGACGTTCTAAAGCCGTTTGAGGCCCCGGAACTGATCTCACACCTCAAGACCGAAACACAGATCCGCGTCACTGCCCAGCTTGCGATCGCGTTCAGCAATCTGTCAGACCAGCCTAAAGCGGTAACACTGCTCAAGGAAACGCTCAAGAAAGCTCAGGAAAACGAACTCGTCCGATTGTCGGGAATAATTTACATTGGCTTGTCGCGGGTTTACCGAAAACTTAACGAGTATCCGATCGCCCGCGATTATGCCGAAAGATCTCTCGTCTATTTTAGAGAGGACGGAAATTGGCTCGGAATGGCCGAGGCATATCGGGAAATAGCCCTCACCTATCACCTTGAAGGTGATAGCGAAAAAGCACTCGAATCGTTTGAGCAAGGCGTACAGATCATCGGCAGCCGTTCGGCTCCTTTTATGCTTGGCCGTTTTTATACGGAAATGTCGGGCGCTTACGTCTTCCTTCGAAAACCGCAGGAAGGAATCGACTGCTTAAAGAAATCAATAGAGTTTTTTGAACGAACCGAACACGTTCTCAACTCGGTAATTGCATACAACAATCTCGGCCTGAATCTTTTGCTCATCGGCGACTGGACAAAGGCGGAGTCGATGATCCGGCGGGCACTTGAACTTGCCGAGGCGAACAATCACGCCCACGTCGCCGGAATACTTGATTCGCTTGGCGAATTGAAGATCCTCCGCGGGGAACTCAATGAGGCCGAAGAGCTTTTGGTACGCGCGGCTGACCTTGCACGCGAACGTAAGAACCGCTGGTACACAGTGCAGGCTATGCGAAATCTTGCCCGCTGCCGGCTGGCACAAGGAAGGCATGAAGAGGCTGCAGGGAATGCTCGTGCGGCAATCGAATTATCCCGCGAGATCGACGACAAACATTATGCAAACATGGCCGGGCTGGTTCTTGCTGAAAGCTTGCTGCATATAGGTACGTCTGACGAATGTGAAGAATATCTCAAGAGCATCGAGGAAACCGATGCTACCTCCGATTTCTTTGTACTTGGCAGTATCCAGCATATTCGCGGGCTTGCGGCGTTGTCCGAAGGCGACAAAGAACTTGCGGTGCATCATTTTAGCCGAAGCCTCACGATCTTTGAAGCCGCCGAGGACCTTTACCATACCGCCATTGCAAATTTCCTTATCGGCACCAATATGCCGCCGTCACATGGTCTGAGGGCGATCAAACATCTTTCCGCTGCCGGCGAGCTGTTTAAGAAACTCGGGATCAAGAGCTATATCGAGGCGGTAGATGAAAAGGTCCGCGAACTTCGTGAGGCAAAGCCCGCCGACAAACGCGACGGCGGGCCGTCACGCAGAAACTCTGTCGTCTCACAGCTTTTGATGGTGCGCCTTGCCGAGGCGACCGCATCGCGCGAACTGCTTTTCCGCGAACTTGTTGCTGTTCTTCAGCAGGAAAGTAGGGCCAAAAAAGTATTGATCGCCGAACCGAAAGAGAACAAATATCTCAGGCCGTTCATAACCCATGGCTATTCGCCGGATGAAAGCGCAGAGATCGTATCGAAATACGAGTCTGCAAAAGAGAAAGGTACGGAAAAGACGTTTTTGCGAAATCGCGATCTGGCCATATTTCAACTTCGTTCAACAAACGGAATACCCGCGTACCTTTTTGTCAATCCGGCCGGCGGGTCGGTATTAAATGACGATACGCCGATACAGCCGCTGATGCGGGTTGTCGAACTCGGGATGGATGTGATCGCACTTCGCGAACGCGACAAGTCTGCCCCGATCGAACAGGACGCGAACACTTACACGACAACCGGCCTGATGCCCGGTTTCATACATTCATCGCCGGCGATGACGTCGCTTGTCGAGGAGGTTTACAAGATTCGTTCATCGGATGTGACTGTTCTTGTCACGGGTGAATCGGGTACCGGCAAGGAGCTTGTCTCTCGTGCCATACATGCGATCTCTAACCGAAAGGACAAGATATTTGTCCCGTTCAACTGCACCGCGGTCCCTAAAGAGCTGGCGGAAGGCCATCTGTTCGGGTATCGCAAAGGAGCGTTTACCGGAGCAGTCACCGATTCGCCCGGCATGATCCGGGCGGCCGACGGCGGAACGCTCTTCCTTGATGAGATCGGCGACCTACCGTTAGATGTACAGCCAAAGATGCTCAGGTTCCTGCAGGAAGGCGAGGTCCAGCCGATAGGTGAGAAGCGGCCGATCAAGGTCGATGTCCGCGTCATCGCGGCCACGAACATGCCGCTCGAGGAAAAAGTCGCCGAGGGCACGTTCCGCGAAGACCTATATTACCGGCTGAATGTTATCAGGCTTCGCGTGCCGCCATTGAGGGAACGCCGGTCTGAGATTCCGCCGATAGTCAATTACTATGTAAATCATTACAGTTCGCGCTTTGGTAAACACGACATCACGTTCACCCCGCAGACGATCGACCTGCTGATGGTGTGCGAATGGGACGGAAACGTCCGCCAGCTTTGCAACGAAGTACAGCGGATCATTGCCCGAGCGGTGGATAACGAGGTTATCACGCCCGACTATCTTTCACCTGAATTAAAGAGAAGCGCACGGCCGCTGACAAGTTTTGTCGAGGGGCCGGCGTCCCGCCCGATCGCGACCTATGACAATGTATTTTCGTTCAACAACGCGGCCGCGGGCGGCACTCTTGAAGAAGCCGTCAGCGAACTGGAGACTCAAATGATCAAAAGTTCGCTTACACGGCACAACTGGAATATTTCGCGTGTCGCAAATGAACTGGGCCTCACGCGCCGCGGGCTGTACCTAAAGATCGAACGTTACCGAATCGAAAAGGCAGCCTGAATCCCGGACTGTTTTGATCGCGGTTTTCGTGCGGGCATGAAACTCTCCCTGTGGTATGTCACCGGCCCGTTACGTCGAAAAAACCTGTTCCGCAAAGCGAATTTAAGAAAACAATATCAAATAGACCGTCTATGTGATTCCGGCCCGTTTCCGTAATGTGCTGATGACCTCAGGCAATTCCGCAAGCAAAGCATCCACGTCGCTTTCATGGTTAAGCCTTCCGAGCGAAAATCTGATAGCTCCCATTGCGAACGAATAAGGAATATTCATTGCCGCGAGAACGGCCGAAGCCTCGTGCGAACCGGAGGCGCATGCTGAACCTGTTGAGACGCAAAAACCTTTTTCGTCCAGCATTGCCATGATCGCCTCGCCGCTCAAATTCTCGAATGAAATGTTTGATGTGTTTGGCAGCCTATTAGCGGCTTCCGCCGTCCCGTTCAGGCGGGTTGCGGGAATTTGGCCAAGCACACCGCTTTCGAGCCGGTCTCGAAGCCTTTTGACCGCGGTCATCTTTGAGAGGTCCGCCACAATGTCAGCGGCCGCGCCGAGTCCCGCGATCTGATGTACCGCCGGTGTTCCCGGCCGCCGACCATTCTCCTGCCCGCCGCCTGTAAGGAGCGGCGGAAGCGCGGTGCCTTTTTTGATATACAATGCCCCGACACCTTTAGGAGCGTGAAATTTATGCCCAGAAACCGCATAAAGGTCGATCGCGGTGTTCTTCAGATCGATCGGCACCTTTCCGACTGCGTTGACGCCATCCACATGAACAAGGGCATTAGATCTTTCCTTTGCGATTTCGGCGATTTGAGCCGCGGGAAACAGAACTCCTGTCTCATTATTCGCGTGCATTATCGAAACAACGCTAGTTTCGGGACTGATAGCAGACCGCACCTCGCCTAGATCGATCAGGCCGCTTCCGTCAACGCCAATTCGGGTCACTCGGGTTCCCAACCTTTCGAGCCTTTCGGCAAGGTTCCTGACGGCCTCGTGTTCGATTGCGGTCGTTACGAGATGGCGGAACTTCGCTCTTTCGAGTGCTCCGACGATCGACCAGTTGTCGCTCTCGGTCCCGCCCGACGTGAAAATGATTTCTGACGATTCGGCGGCACCGACAAGCCGGGCAACCTGTACACGCGCGGTCTCGATCGCATTGCGGGAAGCCATGGCGAATGAATAGCCGGAAGACGGATTTCCGTAATTGCCGGTCAGATACGGCATCATTGCTTCTAGGACCTCGGGCAATATCCGGGTTGTGGCGTTATTGTCGAAATAGATCATAGAGTTCCTGCATTTAGCGGCCCGCACAATTTACCATTTAGCAATAAGCCATTACAATTAGCCTGAACGTGAACGCATTTCTAAAGATAACTGAACCGAACGGAAAAGTTTCGGAGTTTAATTTAGTGCCCGGGGAGGTTTACTCCGTCGGCCGCGCTAAGGAGAACGATATCGTCCTGAATGACCGGCGGGTGTCGCGTAAGCACGCCCGAGTCGTTTCAGAAGGCGGCCGATTCAAGATAATTGACGGCTATTTCGAAAACGGCAGCCTCATCCGCAGCGTCAACCACGTATTCATCAACGGCGCCCCAATGCTTGAAAAACAGCTTGAATCGGGCGACACGGTCATCATCGGCGAAAGCCGTATGGATTTTGCCGTTCCGGAACCAAAGCCAGCGACCGGGCCGCTTCTTGAGGTGCTGAAAAGGCCGGCGGCGGCCGGTCATGAGATTGACGCCGAGACGATCCAGACAGTCAACGAAGGCGTCAGCTACGACGACAAACCGCTCGGTCACACACAAGTGCAGATCTCGGCGAACGAGATCATTGGCCGCCAGACCCATTTATCGATCGAATCAGCGATCGCTACGCCCGAAGAGATCAAAGACCTCAGACGCAAGGCAAAAATGCTCGAGTTGCTCTATGAGATGAGCAAGTCGATCGGGACCATTTTCGATCTCAAGGAGATCTTTGAAAAGGCGACCGACCTGATATTTCGAGGAACACCGGCCGACCGGGTTGTCGCTTTGATAGCTGACGAAACCGTTGACGGCAAGATATTGGACTACAGTCTGTTTCCAATCGCCGTCCGCACGCGTGATGAAACAACCGACAAGCTTACGGCGAAACTGACGATCAGCCGCACTATCACGCAAAAGGTGATGCGTGAAAAGGTCGCGGTACTCTCACAGGATGCAAGGTCGGATGATCAATTCCTTGGCTCGGACTCGATCGTCTCACAGGGCGTTCGCTCGACGATCTGTGCTCCGCTGATAACCGAATCGAACGTTCACGGCGTTCTCTATGCAGACCGGCTTGATCCGTTCGCAACCTTCTCGGCCGACCATTTGGAAATGATCAGCGCCGTTGCCGCCCAAACGGCCGTTACTGTTGAAACGGTCAAGGCACACAAACGTCTTGCTCGCGAGGAAGTTGCACGGGCAAATTACAGCCGATTCATGCCCGAATACGTCGTTACCCAATTGCTGAATAATCCAAATTCGTTCCGTCTCGGCGGCGTGAATCAGCAAGTAACCGTTCTCTTTGCGGACATCCGCGGCTTTACCGCGATCTCTGAAAAAGAAAAGCCGGAAAAGGTCGTTACGCTTTTAAACCGGTATTTCTCCGTGATGACCGAAATAATTTTTGAGCATGGCGGAACGCTGGATAAATATATCGGTGACGGCCTGATGGCAATTTTCGGCGCTCCGACCGCCGGCGAGGAAGATGCTTTGAACGCTGTAAAGGCGGCGGTCACGATGCAGAAACGTCTAGGCCAACTGAATTCGGAACTCAAGACGGAAGGCCTCGTTGGTATTTCGGTCGGGATAGGACTGCACACGGGTGAAGCGACGATCGGCTACATCGGCTCCGACCGACGCTCGGAGTACACGGCAATTGGCGACACCGTCAACCTTGCCGCCCGTCTTGAATCAAATGCCTCCGGCGGACAGATACTTATGAGCGAGGCAACCGCGGCGGCAAGCGGCAACCTCATTCCGGTAAATGTTCGCGATCCGCTGACCGTTAAGAACAGGGTCCAACCGGTGAATGTCCTTGAAGTTCGATGGAGTTAAAAATAGCTCGCGGGCATTCAATAATACTTGTTGTCAGGCCGCCAGCAAAAGGACTATAATTTGTAGGCAGCATTACAGTCATGTTAAGGATTTCCTCCCTAAAAAAGCTCGTCACTGACTCAATGGCGATCGATCTTGGCACCGCCAGCACGATCATTGCCGTCAAAGGGCGCGGTGTTGTTTTAGATGAACCATCTTTGGTCGCGATCAATGAGATAACGGAAGAGATCGTAGCGTTCGGCCAGGAGGCAGGCGATATGTCCGGCCGTGAAGGCCGCGACGTTGTGGTTAGAGCTCCGCTCATCGGCGGGGTCGTCGGCGATTTTGAGCGGACAAAAAAGATGCTTGCGCATTTTGTGAAAAAGGCGCGTACTGGCGGCTCGAACCTTTCGCTTCAGGCCGTTATGAGCATGGTCTCTGACGTTACCCAGGTCGAACAGCGGGCTTTGTTGAACGCGGCCGAAGAATCTTCAATCGGAAAGGTCTTTATGATGGAAGAAGGCCTTGCCGCCGCATTCGGCGCCGGCGTCCTGTCATCCGACAAGCGTGCCTCGGCGATAATAGACATTGGGGCGGCAACCACAAACATTGCCGTCGTCGCAAAAGGAACAATCGTAACATCGACCTCGGAACGTTACGGCAGCAATGCGATAAACGAGGTCATAGCAACCCATCTTCGGCGCCATCGCGGGCTGCAGGTCGGCGAGGAGACGTCAGAACTTCTTAAGACCACGTTTGCCTCGGCTTTCTTGCCGGACGACATATCAAAAACTACCGAGGTCCGCGGCCGCGACGTACAGACAGGCAGCCCGGCGGCGGTCCAGATCACGACCGGAGAGATCTATCCGATCGTCGAGGCCATTGTCCGCAAGATAGCTCAGATGGTCCGCGATACCCTGACCGAACTCCGGCCGGAAGTTGCGGCGGACATCTATGATCGCGGGGTAATACTTACAGGCGGCGGGGCGTTGCTTGAGGGCATTGATAAATATTTGAGAAATTTTATCAATCTGCCGGTGATCGTTTCGGACGAACCGCGATATGCAACGGTTAACGGCCTTTTGAAGATGTTCGACGACCCGAAATTGCTGGAACGTGTTTCACGCAATGAACTTAGCGTTCTGCAAAATGCCGAAATTCCTTTCGAGGCTTAACCGTGACATGAGAATTAATGGCCCGCCGGCAGGTAATGCCGGCGGGTTTTTTGCGCCCGCCCGCCAATTTTGCGGTCCGCAGTGGCAAGACATTTGCTATTGCATCCTATCGTGGAATCTTGTGTACCGTAATCAGGCAGTTATTATCGGATCTTGAGAAAAAGGGGGTTTAGAAGATGAAGTTAGTTTCGACAATTATTTTTTTTAGTCTGGCGATGATATTACCGACGGCCTGCGGCTCGACCGCGGTCAATGTGAACACCGCCGCAAATACAGCGGCAAACCGGGCCGGCAACGCGGCAAATTCGGTTGCCAATGTGGTCGGAAACGCGGCCAATACTATAAGCAACGCCGCATCGTCCATGACGACGGAAGCACCTAACGATTTTATGATGGCGGCCGCACACGGCGGAATGGCCGAGGTTGAAATGGGCAAACTGGCCGTACAAAAAGCTGTGGATCCCGAAGTCAGAAAATTCGGCCAACTAATGGTTGATGACCATTCCAGGGTGAACAGCGGTCTTAAGGCACTCGCGGAAAGGAAGAGCCTGACACTGCCGGCTGATCTTGGAAAGCATCAGCCCGATCTCGACAAATTAAAGAATCTTTCGGGCGCCGAATTTGACAAGGCTTACGTTAAATTGATGCTTGACGATCACGAGGACGACGTAAGTGAATTTCAATCACAAGCAGACAAGTCGGCCGATGCGGACGTCAAGGCCTTTGCCGCGAAAACCGTGCCGGTATTGAAAAAGCATCTCGAATCGATCCGGTCGATCGCTGAAAGAATTCTCAAATAGAATGGCGCGTCGAAATGAAAATGGTTCAAACATAAGCCATGGCCCTTAAGGGCCAAGTCCGGATGGGGTCCGCAATATACGGCACTTCTTAACGCCTTAAATATTACGGCCGGGAAGTTAAGAAGAAAGAGGTTATCAATGGCAAAGATTTTGGGACATCGGATACATCCGATATTGATCGTATTTCCGTTAGGGCTTTTGGCGACCGCGGTCATATTCGAGATCATATACTATGCAACCGGCACACGATCACTTACGGACGTGACCTACTGGATGCTGATCTCAGGTGTGATCGGGGGGCATCGTCGCCGCGGTATTTGGTTTGATCGACTGGTGCGCTATTCCTCGCGGTACGCGGGCTAAATCCGTCGGCCTGGCACACGGCGGCGTAAATGCCGCCGCACTGGCCTTCTTCTTTTTGAGTTGGTACCTGCGGACTGGTCAAACTACCGAGCCGGCAGCGTTAGCTACGATTTTGGCTTTCGCGGGCCTTGCATTAGCAGCCGTCGGCGGCTGGCTCGGCGGCGAACTGGTAGAACGCCTCGGCATCGGCGTCCACCCCGGAGCCAATGCCAGTGCACCAAGCTCGCTGGCAAAAGAAAAACCACAAGTCGTGTAAGTTGGCCCGACTGCAAATCGCCCTAGATTTCGTGCAGTTTCTTCAAAAATTACGGGGCCGCGATTAGAATTGCGGCCCCGTCATATATACCTGCCAATATCAATTATTCTCGTCAACGTAGGCGTATCCGCCATGCCCGCCTAACGCACAATCCGCCGCCGTTACCTGCAAAGTGATACGGTGACCAGCAGCGTTTTGAAGTTGAACACTGATCAATTGCCAGTCGATTGATTTCCAATTTCCATTCTGCACAGAGCGCCATCCTGAAAACGACGGGTCATTAGAATAGAAATGTCTTGAATAGAGTACCTGACCAGTTGTTTCGTCTTTCACAAGCACGTCCACGTACGGCTGTTCACCCGGTGAATGCTGTGGATCCTGCAGCACCGCCGCCCACCTGAAGTTAACGGTGGCGTTCCCAATATTTGGTACCTCAGCGGTTTGTCTTACGGTACTTATATGATAACTCGGGTCAGAATTGTTTACTCTCGCGGCCTTGGTCCCTAGATAGGTCGTGGTCAAGTTCGGATCAATTGGATCAAAGCCAGAATTAACAACCGCACTCTTGGGCGGTTGTGAACTGCCCGGAGTTTGGTTCTGCCAAGTATGTGTCTCATGTACCCATCCCGTGAAATTCCCTAGCTCGAAACTTGGGTTCACAAAGAAATTGATACCTTGTACCCGAATTGAATACTGCTTGAAGCCCGCAAACGCGTTGAATCGGTTCCAAGTATCATTTCTATCATTGGTTGCGATAAGGCTTAATGTATTCGTTTCGAGCGGCAGATCGGGAATTGTAAATGAAAATTCCTCAGATGGCGATATATTCACAACTGGTAGTTTTACGCCATTCAAATAAGGAATTAGGTAGTTGGCATTTTGGACTCCTTGCGATAATACGCCTTGAATCTCGACGTTGTGACTACTTTCTGCCGTTATCAGATCATTTACGTCGGCGGTTGGAGAGACCACGCTAATTCGTTTGAATCGCGGGTCTGACCATCCATATTCAGCACCTTGATAAAATGTTTCAAACTCACTTCCTTCAAGAGCGGTTCCAAACCCCTCGAAGGCAAAGTTTGAAATGCTCCCATACGACTGAGTTTTTGAGTAATCGCTAAATCCAAGAAGTGCCGACCACCGCAATGTAACAGTTTCGCCCCTGAAATTATTGTCGTAAATTTCAAATCTTTGCGACCCTGCATTCCATCTGTAAACAGTAACAGCGTGCCCGAATGGTCTGCCACTTGAAGAATTTCCGTTAAAAACAAGAATTTGTGGCTCCTCCGTTACATAGAGAGCGGTCCACATCAGTAGCGCGCTGTCAAACGGCGTCAATGCAACGTCCAATAGTTGCCACAATCGGGCCCAATTCTGGCTAGATGCAAGGAAAGTTCTTGAAATTAGCTCTCTGGCATTCGTATCGTCCTGCCAAACTCCTGGATCGCCGTCGCGATACTTCGAGTACAATCTTGTACCATCAGTTGACCTTTTGCTTGAGTAATACCATGCGGAATATAGTGCCATTCCAAGACAGCTTCCGCCCGGTGAGTCGTATGTGCCAAAGTTAGGGTGAAAAAAGCCGTCGGTATCGGGTCTGAATCCTGTATCAATACCGAATTGATTTGCAATTACTGAAATTCCGGGTACGGTCAGTGCTACAAAAAACGAAAAATGTGCGGTTCGAAACGTTACCTTTCGATTAATCCGGTCAATCGAGGTAACCGTAGCAGCCTTATACTTCATGTATGCGGGGCTCCAGTAAACAATAAGGGGCACCTCCGACGAGCCAATGCTTTCAACGTCCAACGGAATAGTTACCGTGATTGGCGTCGTAAAGTTGTACGGCATGCTCTTTTCCAAGTCGAATACTTTGCTCACCCTTTGAGCATCTTTCGGTAGAGGAGCCGGAAGAGTGTCAGAGTAGTCAACAGTTATTTCCGGAGTTTGGTCTTCGGGAATTGAGCCTGGAGGGACATTAATGGTTGTGCCAAAGATCTCGCTGGATGGATCATCTATAGTGATCACGCCGCCGCCCGGGCCGATGGTGCCGCCGCCCTCGTGGGCAGGAACGATAGTCAATGACAGTGATGAGTTCGCCGGTCCATAAATCACCACGATCAATTGATTCTTGGTACGTAAATTTACCTCCCGTTGCAGAACGGGCCCGCCTGTTACGAAGTCTTTTTGTGAAAAAACGACGGTATCATTGAGGCGAACTATACCGTTCGACACGGCAGGTCCTTTTGGGCCGCCGTTAGTTATTCGGACAACATAAGGCCGGTCAGTTACCGAGGCGTTTACAATTCGTTCAAATCTTGCCGGGCCCGAATGTACCCTCGTGAATATTTCCGGGCCAAATACGGGACTTTGTGCCGAAACCGACAAAACGGCGGCAAGAATGATGGAAATATGTACAAAAAAAAGGAATGCTTGGTGGCGGCGTTTCATTTGGACCTCCTTTTCTGAACATGCAGCTCGTTGCCAAAAAAGAGTCTGCAGGCATGGGAGTCAGCAGGTGCCGACGGGGGTCCAGCAGCGTCCAAAGCCAAGGAGTCTAAAAAACAGCGCCGTGGGACGCACTGAATTAAACAAAAGTCCAAAATGCGGACTTAACTACCAGATTAGATTTTGGAAAATTTACATCCAGGTTACTCGTTTGTCTGTATGCCATCATACATTTGACTGCATTTACTTGCCCTTTGTTTGGCGGCCGCTTTCAGCTTCAATAATTTCGCCGATTGAGATCTGCCCCTGAAAAAAAGTCTCAAAGCCGTAATCAATGTTGATTCACATTTTCTAGATGGAATCAAAAAAAGCCCTCTTGAAGCGGGCTCTTTTATCTATCGGGGCCATGAAAATACTGAACGATCCGTCCAGTGGGTCAAGCCTTGCTTAGGCCTTTAATGCTATTGAGCAGGTTTGCCAATTCCGAGATCTCGGACCTTGCCTTTGAGATAAATGTTTCACGGTATGCGCAGGTTTCGTCAACGATGAGCCTTGGGCCGCGTGACGCGAGCGTTCTTTCGAAAAAGCCGCCCAGCGACGCCATCGTTACCGGAACGGTGCAAGTATGCATTGCTTCGTGCTCATAGATCTCGATCCCGTCTTCAATTCTTAGCGAATATCGCCGGGCGGGCGTTTTTGCGGTCTCGATCGGCTTCAAAAGCAGTTTTGACATCGTCATCGATTTCCTCCTTCGCTTTATTTTGCGAGGGCCGTAAGCGGCCCGCATTAGTAGATAGAGCAAATTATATGCCACTTATCTAAATATTGTGAACACTAGGTTTGATAAATTCGCGGAAGGGAATTACAGATTAAACCCGTGTCTTTTTGACCGGATTTCACGCAAACCGTGTAATAGATCGGACCTAGCCATCCGGAACTGGACGAAGGCCGCTTTGCTATAATTAATACGATAGCTCTTTATTTTCTGGAGGAAACGATATGACCGAACAGGATGAAAGGCAGCTAAGCGAACAAGACCTTTCGGAAGGAGAACTAGTCGATCAGGAACCACTCGAACCGGTTGAGGATCCGGCTGACCGCTTGGCCGGGGGCAACCAGGTACCTGATTTTGGGGACGATGTCGCCGGTACGCTTCATGACAAGGGCAACAACTGACCTGACTTACTCCAAGCTGCTAAAAGCGCTCTTTTCACATGGAATTGGTGCTGTTTTTTTTAACAGAATTGACTCTTTTTGACAATTACCGCCCGGCGCCGACGGCAATTTGTGCTAACCTGAGACGCATCAGGGATCAGGCAAAATGAGGTTTTTTCGGGATATTAAGCGTCAGGTCGAACTGGTGCGTGTCTCGGGCATTCCGGTACGGGCAGACCAGCGTTGGTTTCTGGCCCTAGTTCTAATGGCCGCGATCACAGCGGTAAGCATTAATGCCAAGGTGGGCAACTGGGCGGCAAGCATGACACTCGCCGCCGCAGCAACTTTCATTTTCTTTCTCTCGATATTCTTACATGAATTTGCTCACGCGCTGATGGCACGGCTTGAAAAGCTGGATGTTGTTGAGATCGTCCTGCATCCTTTCGGCGGTTTGACGCGGTTCGTGCACGAACCCCAAACACCGCGGGCAGAGTTTCGCATTGCGATCTCGGGTCCGGCGGCAAGTTTTGTACTTGCGGTTGCCTTCGCCTTGCTGATGACCGCGGCCAATGCCGGTGAACTCGACATTCTTCGCGATCTGCTTCTTTTGCTTGCCCTGGCCAATTTCCTGCTTGCTGTGTTCAATTTGTTACCGGGCTATCCGCTAGACGGCGGCCGCGTGCTGCGTGCCTACTTGTGGCGAAGCGGTAAGGATCTAAACGAAGCGACGATCCTTACCGGACGCTGCGGACAGGTCATCGCGGTCGGGTTGGTGACCCTCGGAGCATTTTTCGCGATCGGCCGCGGTCAGATATTTACCGGATTTTGGGCGATGCTCACCGGCTTTTTCCTATTTGATTCAGCGCGAAGCATCATAATGGCGGTTCAAAAAATAAGCGGCAGGCCAGTTGACGATGTTATGATCCTTCCTCCATCCGTTAGGCCTGAACAATCGCTTCAGGAGTTCATCGATCACACGCTGCCGATGGGCCGTCAGCGTGCCTTTCCGGTCGCGGCCGATAATCAGCTTTTCGGGATATTGACACTTGAAGATATTAAGGAAGTACCTAGAGATGATTGGCGCCGGGCAACCGTAAAAGGCACAATGCGGCCGGTGACCGACGAAATGGTGGTCGAAATAGGAACGCCGCTGGCCGAGGCGAGAGAGATAATGCGCCGAAACGGCGTCACGGCCGTCGGCGTAATAGATCACGAAGGCCGTCTTGTCGGTTTTCTCGTTTAATATTTAAATGCCGTTTGAGGCAGTCCTGCCTTACTGGAGAATCGAATGTTAGCTGTCGTTGGCGCACTTATCGCAAACGCGATCATTACCGGGTTAAAGTTTCTTGCCGCGGCAATGACCGGATCGGCCGGGATGATGGCAGAAGCATTCCACTCACTTGCCGATACCACAAACCAAATATTTTTACTGCTCGGCCTGCGCTTCTTCGATCGGCCTCCTTCAGACCGGCATCATTTTGGATATGGCAAAGAGCGATTTTTCTGGTCGTTCATCGCTGCGATCTTTATTTTCGGTGTCGGTGCAACCTATGCGATATACGAGGGCTTCCAAAAGTTATCGCACCCGCATCCGCCCGAAAACCTCAATTGGGCATATTGGGTCCTTGGAATTTCGTTCGTGCTCGAGGCCGGATCGATCGCGATCGCCATTTATCAGGAAGCGAAAGAAGCAAGACACGAGGGGCTTTCATTTCTTGAATAATTAAAGGAATCGAAGGCTCCGACGGCGAAAACGGTGATATTTGAAGACTCGGCGGCCCTTATCGGCATCGTTATTGCATTTGCAGGAATTTATTTGACCGATCATCACGTCATACCTGGTTTCGAGGCGTATTGGGACGGGCTTGCTTCGATCTTGATCGGAGCCGTGCTGGCCGTTGTTGCATTTGTGCTTGCCCGGTCATCGCGCGGGCTGTTGCTTGGCGAAGCAGCGACGCCAAAATCGCTTCGGGCGATTCGTGATGCGATAAAAGGACATCCTAATGTAAACAAAGTGGTAGAACTTCTGAC
>Ga0138256_10001608_pt1 | contig 24393 bp, 16 predicted proteins | sample KNB2016incub_MG_FD_105486 | JGI IMG/M metagenome (GOLD analysis project Ga0138256, IMG submission 105486) | Active sludge microbial communities from wastewater in Klosterneuburg, Austria - KNB2014incub_MG | ecosystem: Engineered > WWTP > Activated sludge > Unclassified | place: Austria...
AATTGCAGAACTGAAAGCTGCGAAGATGGTATTTATGGAATTCAAAAAGCAATTTCGCACAAGCCTGATGTTATTATACTTGATATTCTTATGCCAAACCTTGATGGCATTAAAACTTTACAGATTAAAAAAGTAATTGATGAAGTAAAAAATATTCCTGTTATAATTCTTAGCGGTAATGTAAATAAAAGTAATATGCTTGCAGCTATGGAAAATGGTGCTGATAAAGTTATTATCAAACCATTTAACATTGATGAACTTGTTGAAGCCGTAAATGAATTGCTTGGTGAAAAACTTGAAAGAAAAATTAATCCTGAAATACAATCAATCAATTTTCAGGATGAAATAGTAAATGATTTGCAAAAAATATTTATCGAATCATTTCCATCTCAGAAAAAAATTATTGTTGATTCTGTAAGTATGAGAGATAGAAATAAATTGAGAGTAATCTGTCATCAAATAAAAGGTGTAGGCAGAACAGTTGGTTTGCCGCAGGTAAGTGATATTTGCAGAAACTTAGAATTCAATTTAGCTTCTGATAAAGTTGACTGGAATTTTATAATGAATCAATGTGAAAAATTATTTTCACTTGTACCTAAAACTCAATTTGAGTTTAACCTGGAGAAATAAAATGTTTGTAATAATTGGGATTGTAGTTGTAACAGTATCAGTTGTTGGCGGATTTATGTTTGCCGGCGGTGATGTAGTTTTGTTAATTCAACCGGCTGAGTTTGTTGTAATTGTTGGTGCCGCTGTTGGAAGTTTACTAATTTCTGCACCACTTGGTGTTATTAAAAAAATTGTAAAAACTATTCCTAGTGTATTTAAATCTCACGCATATTCTAAAGAAGATTACCTGGAATTGTTAAAAGCGTTTAACGATTTATTTTTATTAGCACAAAGAGATGGTTTGCTTGCAATCGAAAAGCACGTTGAAGATCCAAAACAAAGCGATATACTTTCTAAGAATGTAAAATTTATAAATAATGAATTAGCTAGCACTTTCTTTTGTGATACAATGAAAGTAATGCTTTCCGGTGGTGTGCCGCCACACGAATTAGAAAATCTTATTGATGCAGAAATTGGAACACTTGAAGCTGAAACAAAACCAGCAATAAATGCTATTACCAAAATGGGTGATGCATTCCCTGGACTTGGAATAGTAGCAGCAGTTTTAGGTATCATTATTACAATGGGTTCAATTGATGAAGGTGCTGCTGTAGTTGGTCATCACGTTGCTGCAGCATTAGTTGGAACCTTTCTTGGTGTACTTATAGCTTATGGATTTGTCGGTCCGCTTGCCTCAAATCTTGAAGTAGGACTTGAAGAGAAAATGCGATACCTTGAAACAATCAAAGCGTGCGTTGTAGCTTATGCAAAAGGTAATCCTCCAATTATAGCTGTGGAAATGGCTAGAAGAACTATATTTTCTGAAGAACGCCCAACCTTTGGTGAACTTGAAAATTACATGAGAGGAAAAACTGAATAAATGAAGGGCGGGGAAGAAAATTTAATAGTTGTAAAGAAGATTCATAAGCACGGTGGGCATCACGGTGGTGCCTGGAAAGTTGCTTATGCAGATTTTGTTACAGCAATGATGGCTCTTTTTATTGTGTTATGGATTTTAGGACAGGATGAAGAAGTAAAACAAAGTGTTGCAGGTTACTTTAAAGATCCGGTTGGATTTTCTGAAAAGATGAAAGCTATATCTATAATGGATGGCGGAATTTCACTGCCTACAGATAGTGCACAAGCTGTTATCGAAAAAATAAAAGAAAGAGAAAGCGAAGTTGAAAGATTAAAAGCAATGAAGGATTCAATCATTAGCAATTTATCTTGTAACGGTGAGTTTAAAAATTTACTTGATCAGGTAAAGATGGAAATTGTTAATGAAGGATTGCGAATTGAAATGATGGAATCTAATGACGATGTGTTTTTTGAAATAGGAACTTCAGAACTTAGACCAGAAGCTCAAAAGTTACTTGGTGAAATCGGGAAAAATTTAACAGCTATTACAAATAAAATTATTATTGAAGGTCATACTGATGCAAGACCTTATTCCAATACCGGCGGCGGTTATACAAATTTTGAGCTTAGCGTAGATAGAGCAAATTCATCAAGAAGAGTAATGGTATCTGGCGGACTTGAATCCGGCCGAATTGATGAAGTTAGAGGTTATGCAGATACACGGCTGCTGGATAAAAATGATCCGTTTAATTTAGTTAACAGAAGAATTAGTATTATAATTAAATTTGCAACAGAGACACCTAAATGAAAAAAATTCTAGTTATAGAAGATGATTTAATTACTCAACAGTTCTATGCAATGTTCTTTAAAAAAAGAGGATTTGATAGTATAATTACAGATAACGGCGACAAAGTTTTTGAAACTCTTGCCAGTGAAAATGTTGGCGTAATACTTATGGATATAAACTTAAGTAATACGTATTTTAACGGTGAAAAAATAGATGGAATTAAATTATCACAATTAATAAAAGCTAATACAGATTATAATAATATTCCATTAGTTTTGGTTACTGCTTCTTCGCTATCAAGCCAGATAAAAAAATTTCTTACTGATACAAAAGCTGAAGACATAGTTACTAAACCTATTTTAGATTATAATCGCTTTGTAAATAAAATTAACTATTATATAGCAAGTTGATAGAAAAAGATAAAATACTTGTTGTTGAAGATGAGCGTGATACGCGATTCATTCTTGAAAAATTACTTACAAAAAATAACTTTGAAGTAATTACTGCTAACAACGGACAGGAAGCTCTTAAACTGCTAGAAACTTACACACCAAAAGTTATACTTGCTGATTGGACTATGCCGATTATGGATGGACTCCAATTGTGTAACCATATTAAAAGTAGTGAAAAGCTTAAGCTTATATATTACATTATACTTACTGCAAGAACTTCACTAAGAGATCGTGTTACAGGTTTGGATGTTGGCGCTGATGACTTTTTAATGAAACCAATTGAAAACCAGGAGCTTATTGCTAGAATAAAATCAGGCATAAGAATTTTTAATCTTCAAAAAGAACTTAAAGCTATCGAACATTCTAAAGCCGTTGTTGAACTTGCTTGTACAATAGGACATAAAATTAATAATCCATTAAGCAGTCTTAAAATTGCAATGGATAATTTGCAAGAAACCTTACCTGTCGAATCATCAGAAAATACCGAAGAAGATTTTTTGATTATACAGCAAGCTATTGAACGGATCCAAACATTTGTTCATCAACTTACCCACTTAGAAAATCCTGAAATCATTAATTATACAGACGAAAGTAAGATGATCAAGTTCGACTGATTTTAGATTTTCTTCCCACTAAATATTTTCTCTTTTTTTTCGATAATAGGTTGGAGAACTGGGAAAATGTTAAAAAAAATCGAAAATATTGCAGCTTCTGCTGAGTTTAAAAACAATACTCGTTTTACAGGAGAAATACATCCTTTACCTGTGATTTCTGGGGGGAAACAAGGTGTTTCAGATTCTCTTAGCTTCTCATCCGCTTTTAGATATTTATCCCAATTAAAATGGCAACTTAAATCACTAACACATTTAGAAAACGATGAGTTTTTACTTGAGTTTATTGTAGATAATCTAACCTTTAATACAAAAATCAGTGTTAATGATTCCATATCATCCAATATAAATTACAAGATATCTAATGATGGTTTATTAAACACTGCAGAACATAAATATCAAATATTAATTTCATTTGATTTTGATCCTGAAGTTTATTCAGAACCATTGCTTGAATCTTCAACCGGGTATTTAACTCGTTTGTTTGAAAAGTTTGCTTTGTATGATAGCATACTTTTAAAAAATTCTAACAACTCAGAAGTAAATTCCTTTTTTGTAGATGGAACAGAAAGTAAACTAAACTACGAGTTATCGCTTATCCATAGAAATTTGATTTTCTTTGTTGAAAAAGTTTCTGGTGAAATTCTTTCAAGCAGTTTAAGAGTTAAACCAGTTATCCTGGGCGAAGAAAAACAAATTAAAATATTGCAGATTAATGTCAAGCTTTAACGAAATTTTACCGCAAGAGATTATTGCGGGATATGATGATATAATTCCCATAAATGCCACTTGTGAATGTAAACCAATACTTGTTGTAAACAGAAACAATACAATTGTTTATTCAAATCAATCAGCGCAAATTGCATTTGGACTAAACAATATTTCAACCATTTCTTCGCTTCAAACAGATGTTAATTTTTCGGCTTTGCTTACTGATTTTTCTGAAAGTAGTTATTCAAACATCAGTATTAGTATTCATATCAAAAATTTATCAGAGTCATCTTTTGGTGAGTATGATGCCGAGATTGAAAAGATTGAACTGGATAACACACAATATCTTTTTATTGTTTTTCATCACACAGCAAAAGAAATGATTCTTGAAAACAGGATTAATTCTATTCACGCTGCTATAGAGTTTGCAAACTTGCCTGTAATGACAATTGATGCAAGTGGTAAAATAGCATTCCTTTCTAAATCGATGGAAAATATTCTTGGGTTTACAATTGATGAATTATATGAAAAGTTCTTTTGTGTTCCTTTAGAAAACTTTTTATCAAAAGCTGATTTATTAACTGCTGAACGCGCATTTTTCTTAAAACAAAGCTGGGTAAAAATTATTTCGTTAAAAGATAAAGGCAAAACACTTTTTAAGGAATTACAACTTACTCCTTTTTCTAACACTGGTGCAGTTGAAAACGCTTTTATGTTAATTGCGCACGATATAACAGACTATCTGCAAAAAAATATTATTGTTAAAGAATCAGAGAACAAATTAAAATCAATAATAAATAATATTCGTGATCCATTATTTATTCTTAGAAGAAGTAAAGATAAACTATTATTTGAGGCGGGTAATAATAGTTTTTTTAGAGTTTTTGATCTTGATAAGGCTAAGCTGATTAACAACGATACAAAGCTTGTTTTTACAAGTGAGCTTTTAAAACTTGTTCTAAAAAACTGCGAGCTTCTGTTAAATAATTCTATGCCGTTTGTGGAGTTTAAGTCAAAGTATAATCTTGTTTATTACAAATGTAAGATTTCTTTAATGGATATCAGCTCAGAAGAAGAATCTTATGTAATGATAAACTTTAATAACATAACGGACCAGGAAAATTATCAAGTAAAGATGACAGCAGCTTATGATAAAGAAGTTCAGTTAAATAAACTTAAAACTTCATTTATCGAAAATATGTCTCATGAAATTAGAACTCCATTTAATGCGATATCTGGCTATGCAGAAATTTTAGAAGAAAGCATAAAAACAAATGACTACAAAACAATTTCTGAACTTGTAATATTAGTTAAGGATGTTTTATCAAGAGTTTCACATTTGTTTGATCACATAATTGATATGTCTGAAATTGAATCTGATGAATTAACATTTAATTATGTTTATCTAAACTGTAACCAGGTTGTCAAATCAGTTTATAAAAAACTTTTAACACGCGCAGAGCAAAAAGGAATCCAAATATCTATCGAACTTTCGGAAGAGGAAACCTTAATTAAAACTGATTGGATGAAACTGGAAAAAATTGTTTTTGCTATTGTAGAAAATGCAATCAAGTATACTATTAAAGGAAAAGTTGTAATAAGAACTTTTATCTTTAATCAATACGCATACATTTCAATCACTGATACTGGCGATGGAATGAACGAAGAAGATATAAAATATTTACTTGAACCTTTTTCGCAAGAAGAGCAAGGTTATACAAGAAAATATCAAGGTGCTGGTTTGGGGTTAGCAATTGCTAGCAAACTTACAAAAATGATGGGCGGATTATTTGAAATTGTAAGTCGTAAAAAAACAGGAACAAAAGTAACTTTAATTTTCCCAGTCGTTAAAATCCAAAACTGAGTTGACTTTAATAGGTTGAAAACAACAATAAATTGGTGCACAATATTGGCCACTCGTATTTATTTAAGCAATTGCAATATCAATTTTGGATAAACATTTGTTTTAATCTTCAAATAATGGTTTTTTAGCGTCAATTTTTACAGTATTTACAAAATCATTTTGAGAATTTATTTAATCCTTTGGTGGCATCTTAGTTGTTTATTGTTAACCGGTTATTCTGGAATTGTACGGTGCATTAAATAACCATTGCACTTTTTTTGAGGTCATTTGGAAACTGGAAGCATGCTTATATTGAAAAATTTGACTTAATAAACTGATGCAATCAACTGAAAATTTAATAAAAGAAGAAAACATTTCTTCCAGCTTTCACGCAAGTCCTCATTTTGCTTTTTATAGGATTTCGCAAACTGGGATGCCTGTTTATACAAACCAAACATTTTTAAGAATGTTAGGTTTTAATTCCTTTGATGAATTGATTAGAGTTTATGAATATGAAGAATCATTCCGCGAAAACTTTTCTGCTGATAAATATCAACAACATTTCTTAAAAATTAATAATACCGAAGGTGTAGAATCACGCTGGAAAAATAAACACGGCAGAGCAGTTTATGTAGTTGAGTACGTTCAAAAATGCTATGATATTGTTGACGGATCTGTTTACTATGATTGTATTGCTGAAGATGTAACTGAAAAGAAAATTGTTGATGAGCTTATAAGCGATGTAATTGGCAGAGATTATGCAATTATAAAAGCTTTACCGGATGTTTTATTTATTCTTTCTGATGATGGTAAGTTTACTGATGTAAAAACAGGAAACAATTCTGAATTTCCTATTTCTCCATCTTTTATTATTGGAAAAAATGTTTGGGATATTTTTCCTCACTTAATTGCAGAGCAGCTTCATCAATCTGTAAAAGAAGCTTATTTAACAGGACAATTAAGAACTTATGATTTTAAAATGCAGCAACATAATACAGAAAAACATTATGAAGCAAGAATAGTTAAAAGTCATAAAAACGAAGTGTTAATGTTATTGCGCGATGTTACAAATCAAAAACAAAATGAAACTCAAATCTTAAAAATTGCTGAAGATCTAAAACAGATTAATGATACAAAAGATAAATTTGTTTCAATTATTGCGCATGATGTTAGAACACCAATTGTAGCGCTTATTGGTTATGCAGAAATTTTATCAAATGATATTGAAGAATTACAAAAAGCAGAGATTAAAGAATTTGCATCCAGTATTGTTGATATTTCTAAACAAACAATCGGGTTGCTTACAAATCTTTTGGAGTGGAGTAGATTGCAAACCGGAAGGATTGAATTCCATCCAACAACAGTTAATGCATTTAACATTGCAGAAAATACACTCGCATTGTTAACATCAAACGCTGAGCAAAAAAACATTTCAATCGTAAATAAACTTGGTAAAGAAACAACTGTTTTTGCTGATGAAAATATGATGCAATCAATTTTTAATAATCTTGTTACCAACGCAATAAAGTTTACAAACAAAAACGGACAAATTGTTGTAACATCATCTCGCTTACAAGATATGGTTCGTTTTTCTGTAAAAGATAATGGTGTTGGTATGGATGAAGCTCAAAAAGCAATGTTGTTTGAAATGAACAAAAGTTTTACAACTCCAGGCACAACAAATGAAAAAGGATCTGGATTGGGAATGATACTTTGTAAAGATTTTATCGAAAAACATGGCGGAGAAATTTGGGTGGAAAGTAACTCTGGTTTTGGTTCAGAGTTTTTCTTTACGATTCCTGCCGCAGTAAAAGAAAATAACAATAGCACAAGCAATTAATGCGTTATTTGTTAATGTGGAAAATTTTTCCTGAATAAACGATTCATTACAGCGAAATTTAGATTTTCTGTAAAGACAAACTGCAGTTAACCTTTACTTCAGATAAAAAATCCCTTCAAAATTGAGTAATAATAAACCTTTTATTTGCTTTGACTATTCATAGACTTTGAATTTTGTAATCTACATTTTATTTAATCTTGGCACAAAAGTAGCAATTAACACATAGTTAATAGTATCTGTGTTCTAAAATTTTAATATCAGGGTCTATGGATTCCTCAAATATTTCAATAAATGTAAGTGATAAATCGAAAGCTTCAACAATTTCTGTTAATGCAAAGTTGGTTAAAGAAGCCTTAAAAGAAGGTGAACTAAGTTATCGCAATCTTTTTAATACGATTGAAGATTCAATTTACATTCAGGATGAAAACAATGAATTTGTTGATGTAAACACCGGTGCAACATTAATGCACGGTTATACTCGCGAAGAACTTTTAGGTAAAAATCTTCAGTTTCTTTCAGCTGAAGGTAAAAACAATTTCGTAGATATTAAGGAAAAAATTCTTTTGGCTTTTGGCGGCAAACCGCAAAGTTTCGAGTTTTGCAGCAGCAAAAAAAATAGAGAAAATTTTATTCAGGATATAAAACTTTACAAAGGAATTTACTTTGGTAAAGATGTACTTATAGTTTATGCGCGCGATATCACAAAGCGTAAACAAGCCGAAGAAAAAATTCAAACGGCACTTTCAGAAAAAAACGTACTTCTCAGAGAAGTTCATCATCGAGTTAAAAATAATTTGCAAGCAATGATTTACTTAATTGAAATGCAAATTGAAAAACTTGATGATATAAAAGTTCAAACATTTTTAAGAGAACTGCAGGAACAAGCAAGAACGATGTCGCTTGTTTATGAACAGCTTTATCAATCAGATTATCTTGCAGAAGTTGATATGGATGGTTACTTAAACAACTTAACAACAAATGTTATACAAACATTTGGTGCTGGTAAAGAAATAAGTGTAAAAGTTGATGCAGAAAATGTTTTACTTGATGTTGAAACTGCAATGCCAATCGGGCTTATAATTAATGAATTGTTAACTAATTCACTTAAGTACGCATTTAATGCAAGCCTGCAAAATCCGCCATCAATCTACATTTCACTTTTAAAAGAAAACAACATAATTGAAATTATTGTTGCAGATAATGGTGCGGGCTTACCTTTAGATTTTGATTGGGAGAATGCTGAAACACTTGGATTAAAACTTGTAAACTTTTGGGTTAAGTATCAATTGGCCGGAAAAATTCAGTTAATAAATAAGAATGGTGCAAAGTTTTTAATCAGTTTTAGGTATGAAGAAAAACAATAACCAAAATAGAATTTTAATTGTAGAAGATGATGCGATTGTAGCTTCACAATTGCAGCGTACTATTATTAAAATGGGTTATCTTTCTGTTGGGCCTGTTCCAACCGGTGCTGAAGCGATTGAACTTGCTTTAAAAGAATATCCTGATGCTATTTTAATGGATATAAAACTTAAAGGTGAACTTACCGGAATTGATGCTGCTGAAAAAATTCATGAAGAATCTGAAATACCGGTAATTTATTTAACTGCTTATGCAGATCATGAAACGATTGAGAGAAGCAAGGACAGCCATACTTATGGATTTTTAACAAAACCTGTTAGAGATAACGAATTAGGTGCGATGATTGAAACTGCAATCTACAAATCTACCACAGATAAATCTTTAGCATATTTAAATCAACTTTTACGTGCTGTTAGGAATATTGATAAACTTGTTACTCGTGAAAGTGTACCAGAAAAATTATTGTCCGAAGCGTGTGAAATTCTTGTAAACTCTAAAGATTACATTGTAACCTGGATAAGCAATGAAAACGATCCTTCATCAAACCCAATGGTTTTTTCTGAAAAGTTTAGCAAATCATTTAAAGGCGGAATTCAAAATCATTTTATAAAACAAAAGATTCAAAATATTTTATCTGTAGAAATTCCGCGTAACAAACCTCTTGTTTTACGTGAAGAAGAATGTTCTGATTTCTTTGGCAAAATTTTTCAAGAACATGAATTAAATAATCTTTCGTGCTTAATTGCACCAATGGTTTATCGAGAAAAATTTTATGGTTATCTAACAATATTTTCAAATAGCCGTTTTACTTTTGATGCTGAAGAAACCGAGCTGCTGCAAACATTAGCGGATGATTTAGCATTTGCTTTAAAAAGTATTGAAGCAGAAAAAGAAAGAATTTTAGCTGAGCAAGCGTTAGCTGAAAGGGAGTCTTACTTTAGAACTTTACTTCATAGCATGCATGAAGACATTATTGTTATTGATAAAGATTATACGATTACAGATGCAAACAATTCAGTACTTAAAACCACTGGCTTTTTAACAAAAGATATTATTGGTAAAAAGTGTCATCAAGTTTCGCACAACTCAAATGTTCCCTGTTGTGATAATGGCGAAACTTGTGAGTTACAAAATGTATTTGAAAAAGGGATTGCAAAACTTGTTCGTCATATTCATCAGCAGAGCGATGGTACTCCTGTTTATGTGGATGTCCTATTTTCACCGTTAAAAGATGAAACAGGAAAAGTTACAAAGGTAATTGAATCAATACATAACGTAACTGATTTGCTTTCTACACAACAAGCTCTTACAGAAAGTGAAGAGCGAATTAAACTGATTGCTGATAATATTGATATTGTTTTGTTTACATTAATTAGTAATAAGTTTGGTGAAAAGTTAACATATCTAAGCCCGGCTTTTGATAGAGTCTGGGGAATAAATCATAACGCTGTATTGGATAATATGTCTTTATGGATAGATTCGATTTATCCTAAAGACAAGAAAAATTTATTTGAAGCAATAAGAGCAGCTAAATCTCAACCTAATTTTGTTGGTAGAATTGAATACAGAATTGTTAGACCTGATGGCAACACAAGATGGATAAGCTCTAGTATTAAAAGTGTAAATGCCGTGTTTAGCAGACAACCTAACATAATTGGCATTGCTGAAGATATAACAGAAAGAATTTTAACTGAAAATAAACTTAAACGTTCTGAACAGGCATATAAAAGTCTTTTTGATAATGCACAAAACCCAATTTTAATTATTGAACCTGAACGAGGTGTAATATTAAATATAAACTTAAAAGCTTGCGAAGCTTATGGTTATGATAAATCTGATTTAATTGGTAAAACCTTTTACGAATTATGCACAGATGAAAAATTAATTTTTGAAAAAATTAATAATGCAGCAGGTAATAGTGAAGTTCCAACATTTGAAATTGAAGCAATCAAAAAAGATAAATCAATTGTTTACTTTGAAGTTAATTTATCTCAAACAGATTATTTAGGACATAAAGCTGTTATCTCTATTAATAATGATATAACTTTTAGAAAACATGCAGAAAAAGAATTAAGATTTTTATCAGAGATTGTTAAACAAAGTCCTGTTTCAGTTTTACTTTCCGATATTAATAATAAAGTTGAGTATGTAAATCCAAGATACACGGAATTAACTGGCACGCACTTTAAAGATATTGTTGGAAAAGAAGTTACACCATTAACGCCAGCAGATAACCAGAATATAAATGAAATCTGGAGTGTTGTAAAAAGTGGTGATGTTTGGAACGGTGAAATGATGAAATCAAAAAATAACAGAGATCCGTACTGGACAGCACTTTCAATTTCACCAATAAAAGATAATGATGGAAAGATTGGTCATTATCTTTCCATCGAACAGGATATCACTCAACAAAAAGAACTTGAGATTGAACTTAAGTTAGCACTTACAAAAGCAAACGAAATAAATGTTTTTAAAACTCATCTTTTAGGAAATCTAAATCACGAAATTAGAACTCCAATGAATTCTATAATTGGGTTTGCTCAAATAATGGTTGAAGAAGCTGATGATGATGATATTGTTGAGATGTCCAATAAGATTGTAAAATCAAGCCATAGATTATTAAACACTTTAAATTCTATTATAGAATTATCCGATCTTGAATCGCAAAGAATTAAAGTACACGAAACAGATATTAATATTCCACATTTTGTAAGATATCTTGATTACAGCTACAGAAGCATTGCAAGTGAAAAAAATCTTAAACTTGAAATTGAGTTAGAAAAAGAAGATTTGATTATAAAATCTGATGAAAAACTTTTGGAACAGGTTTTAAGAAATCTAATTGATAATGCAATTAAATATACTGAGCAAGGTAATATAATAATTGGCGCTTCAGAAGTTACAGATAATAATTTAAATCATTATTGCGCATTAAGTGTAAAAGATAGTGGAATCGGAATACCAGAAAAAAATCGTAATATAATTTTTGATGCATTTAGACAATTGAGCGAAGGTGTTACAAGAAGATATGAAGGTACCGGACTTGGATTAACTATCGCACAAAAAATGATTTTGCTACTTGGCGGTAAGCTTGAAGTTAAGAGTGATATAGGTGAAGGTTCAACTTTTACGGTTTTAATTCCAATGCCAGTAACGCAAATTGTTCAAGAAGTTATAAGCGAACCTGAAGTTGTTACTGAATCTAAAGAAGCAATTTTATCAAATAACAAACCAAACATTTTAATAGTAGAAGATTATTTGATGAATGTTGATATAATGAAATATTTTCTTAACGATATTGCAAGAATGAACAACACAACTAATTATGAAGAGACAATGGTTGCCGTGAGTAATGATAAGTATGACTTAATACTTATGGATATTAACCTTAAAGATAGTATTGGCGGTATTGAATTGATGAAAGAATTAAGAAAGTTAGACAGTTATAAACAAATTCCAATAATTGCTATAACAGGTTATACATCCTCTATTGATCAAGATACATTTATGAGAGAAGGTTTTACTGGTTTTCTTGCAAAACCTTTTAATCAAAAACAGCTTAGAGACATAATAATTAGACATTTAAGTTAATTTTAGCTTTAATCCTTTCCCAAACAATAAAGTTTCCCTCATTTAATTCGATAATTAGGTGTGCATCTTTACCGCTTTGTTGCGATTTAATGTGCATTAATTAAATGCAGAATATTAATTAGTTATAAATTCGATTTTTTTTTGCAGTATATAATAAATGGGGTTTAGAAAACGATATGTTTCATAAAATAAAAAACAGACTTTTATTACTAATAGTTTTTATACTTTTTGTTTTTGCAAGCGTAATATTTTTTAAAGTTGCTAACGAAAAAAGTTTTTTAAAATCTATTTGTGATGAAGAAAAATTATCTTTTCAAAATGCATTAGCAATTCAACTCACTATTACAAGTGCAAATCTTATAGAAGATAGCAAGCCTGATGTACAACCGATAATTAAAATTGATAGAAACTTTGATGATGTAAGTGTAATTGTAACTAAAACTTTTGTTGAAAAATTTAGTAAAGATTTTTTGGACCAGATTTCCGGTGAGAATAAAGTAACAATCAATTCAATACCAAATGATGATGAAAAGAAAATAAAATTAGAACTGGATAAAAATCCATTTGTTGCTTTTGCATTTATCAAAATATATGATGAAGAAAAGAATGTTTATAAAGTTTTGTTCGTTCAAAAAGAATCCAAATTATTAAAGCAGAGATTTGATTCGATCAATAAAGAGAATACAATTTTAATTATTGTGTTTATTCTATTTGCTCTAAGCATATTTGTCGCATTGTATTCCCAGGTAGTAAATCCAATCACTACTGTAATATCCAGCTTTGTATTAAAAACACCTGAAAAATTAAATTCCCTTAAAAACACAAAAAGTGAATTTGGAGTATTTGCAAATCTTATAAAAGATTTTTTTGATCAACAAAAAACCCTTGAAGAAGAAGTTAAAGTAAGAAAGATTACTCAAGAAGAATTAGAAACATTAAATGACGAATTAGAAAAAAGAGTTACCGATAGAACAGAAGAATTGGCTGTAACAAATTTAGAATTACAAAAAGAACGCGATCAAACAAAACAGTATTTAGATATTGCCGGAACAGTAATCGCAATACTTGATAATGATGGTTACATAGAACTTATTAATAAAAAAGGTGATGAAATATTAGGCTATCAAGCTGGTGAGTTGATTGGCAAGAACTGGTATAAAACCTGTGTACATCCAAAAGATCAGGTAGAATATTTAAAATTACATAATGATATTGTTTATGGTAAAGTTGAACCCAACCAAATAGTTATTGGCAATGTTCTTACCAAAGGAAAAGAAGTACGAACATTTATCTTTCATAAAACATTTTTTAATGATAATGATGGTCGATCTTCTGGCGTTTTATTTTCTGCAGAAGATATTACTGAGCTAAAGTTAAAAGAAAAAGAATTAATTGAATCAAAAGAAAAAGCAGATGAATCGAATCGATTAAAATCGACATTTCTCGCAAATATGAGTCACGAACTCCGAACGCCAATGATAGGAATATTAGGCTACTCTGATTTATTGATAAGTGAATTAAAAGAAGATAGACATAAGAAAATGGCAACCGCAATTCACGATAGCGGGCAAAGGCTTATTGATACACTTAACTTAATTTTAGATTTATCTCGCTTGGAAGCCAACAAACATAATATTGATTATCAAATTGTAAATCTTAATGCACTCGTAAAAAATGTTACATTTCATTTTGAAGCTGCGGCAAGTAAGAAAAAATTATTTTTACGTACAACAATCCCAACTTATGATATTGTTGCTCGCACTGATCCAAGAATGATAAGAGATGTAATGAATAATCTAATTAACAACGCAATAAAATTTACAAACGCTGGTGGGGTTTTTATTTCACTTGAAGCATTTCATAAAAACTTTATTGTAACTATTAAGGATACAGGAATTGGGATTCCGCATAAAAGTATAAATCTTATCTTTGAAGAATTTAGACAAGTATCAGAAGGATTAGGAAGAGGATTTCAGGGGACAGGACTTGGGTTAACAATCTGTAAAAAATATGTGGAACTTTTAGGTGGACAAATTTCGGTAAAAAGCGAACCAGAAAATGGATCAGAGTTTTCATTTCAGATTCCATTATTTACAGAAGATAATTTAATTGATGAACAGGATCGATTAAAAAAAGAAATTAAAGATGAAGTTGATGATTTTGATGTTGACTTAACCAAAGAAATTGTTTCAATAAAACATAAATTATTGATTGTTGAAGATGATTCAACATCACGCGATATAATTTATTTATTCTTAAAAAATTATTACGATGTTCACTTTGCTGAAAATGGCGAACAGGCTTTAGAATTAGCAAATGCAAATCAGTTTGATTGTATTTTAATGGATATAAATTTAGGTTCAGGTATAACAGGTATTGAAGTAAAAGATTTGATGAGGAAAATAGAAGGTTATGAACGAATACCAATTATTGCTGCCACAGCATTTGCAATGTTAGGGGATAAAGAAAAATTTCTAGCCAGTGGATTTGACTACTATTTATCAAAACCATATTTAAAACCGCAATTATTAAAAATTATTGCTGATATATTATCATAAAAAAAGTATTCCAGCTTTCCAAAACCACTCAATTAATTATTAGATTATTTTCTAACCAACTCTTGACAATATAGAAATTTAGATATAATTTAAAACTACAATGTAAACGTTTACATTGTGCTTTTATCAATTATCTTATTAATTTTTATAGGAGAGTGCTATGAAACATTTGCTATTTGTTTCGTTATTCCTTCTTTCAACATCTTTGTACGCTCAAGATGCTATTGATTTTGAAACAGTTGGAAATACTTGGACCTGGAATATTTTTTCTGCAGGAACCGGTGGATATGATACCGTTGTTGCAAACCCTAGCGTTGGTGGATTAAACACATCAGCTAATTGTGCTAAACTTGTTGTTGGTGCTAATGGAGATCCTTGGGCAGGAGTTTGGTGCTCTGATTTTCCTGATTTAACATTAACCGCTGATAACTGTTATATTAGAGTTTTGGTTTATAAAGATGTTATTTCAGACTTCAATCTAAAATTAGAACCACCAAACGTTGATCACAATGTTGCAAACACAGTAATTAACCAATGGGAAGAATTGGTTTTTGATTACTCTTCAGCTATTGGTACGACAGCAGGTGTATTAACTATCATCCCTGATTTTTCTCCAGCCCCTAGAACATATGGTAGTGTTAGTTATTATGACAATATCAGATTTACAGGATCATTACCAGTTGAATTAACTTCATTTACAGGTTCATTTGTTGGTAACAACGTACAATTAAAATGGGCAACTGCTACAGAATTAAATAACAGCGGATTTGAAATTCAAAGAAGTGTTAATGGCTCTGCTTTTGCTACAGTTGGTTTTGTTCAAGGTAACGGAACAACAACAGAACAAAAACAATATACCTTTGTTGATAATACTGTTACAACTAGAACTGGTTATGCATACAGACTAAAACAAATTGATTTTAATGGTACTTTTGAATATTCATCAGTAGTAAATGTTGGACTTACTTTACCTACAGAATTTGTATTAGACCAAAATTATCCAAACCCATTTAACCCATCTACAAAAATATCTTATGCAGTGCCTGTTAAATCTGAAGTTACTTTAGAAGTTTACAATTTAATCGGCCAAAAGATGATGACCCTAGCACAAGGTACAGTTGATGCTGGAACACATACTGAAATCTTTAATGCTTCAAATATGTCTTCTGGAATATATTTAGTTAAACTTGTTGCTGTTGGTGAAAACGGTGCTCAGTTTACATCAAGTAAAAAAATGACATTACTTAAATAGTCCTTGTTTTACTAAGAGGCTGTTGAAAGACAGCCTCTTTTTATTTTTACAGTGAAATAATATTAGGCAAACTTTCCCCATCTTTTTATTGAAGTAAACTATATGCGAAAGCTATTAATCATAATACTCTGGATTACCATTTTTGGTAAACTAAGCTATACACAAGACTATTTATTTTTTACAAATAGTGATAATCCTAATTATTATGATCCAAGTTATTTATATAGCAATACACCAAGTACTTTATTAAAAATTAACTCCGTTAAATTTCCCGTAAGTGTTGATACTTTTTATAGTTCTACAAATGCATTAAAACTTCAGTGGAAATCTATGACTGGTGGAGACTGGGGCTCAGCAATTGCAGCACCAGGATGGCCAGGCAGAGATTTTACAATGATGGATTCTATTTCAATTTGGGTTTATTCTGCACAAACTATTGATTCACTTTCGTTACCAAAAATTTATCTTGAAGACTTATCAAACCAAAAAACCGCAAAAATAAATATTTCAGATTTTCAAGGTGATATTAATCCTGGTGAATGGACAAATATAAAAATTCCTGTAAGTGTTTTTATTGCAAACCCCGGCAGTGCTGATCTTACAAGAATAAAGGTAATATACTTTGGACAAGGTGTAAGTGATGCAACTTTGCATACTATGTTTGTTGATGATGTAAAAGTAACTGGTAATTTTAATCCGAACTTATACAAACATATTGTGGTGCTTGGTTCCTCAACTTCTGCTGGTACTGGACCAACTAATCCTGATAGTGCATGGGTAAACAGATTTAGAAATTATTTTGTTGCTCAAGATTCATCATTTAGAGTAATAAATTTGGCAGTTGGTGGATATACAACATATCACATTATGCCAAGTGGATTTGTTCCAATTAATGGTCGTCCAAACCCAAGTGTAAATAATAACATTACCTATGCTTTAACTTACAATCCTGTTGCTGTGCTTATAAATATGCCTTCAAACGATGCTGCAAATAGTTATCCTATTAATGAGCAAATTGCAAACTATGATACTCTTGTTAAAATATTAAATGAACAAAGCATCCCTTTTTGGATGAGTACAACACAACCAAGAAACTTTAGTAATCAGAGCCAGCTTAATTTACTTTTTGCAATGAGAGATTCTACTTATTCACGTTATACAAATAACGCAATTGATTTTTGGACAAATTTAGCGCAAGCAAATGGTTGGATAAATCCAATATATAACTCAGGTGATGGAATACATCTAAACAATGCTGCTCATAGAATTTTATTTGAAAGAATGAAAGATGCAGTCACTCCTGATATACTATCTGTAGATTATAAAAATGATGTTAGTACAGCAGTAAGTTTTAAATTGAATAATAATTTTCCTAATCCATTTAATCCTTCCACAACAATTTCATTTTATACACAAAAAAGAGCAAAGGTTAAAGTGGATGTATTAAATGTTTTAGGTGAATTTGTGACAAATCTTTTATCTGCTGATTTAGAAAGCGGCGACCATTCAGTAAAATTTAATGCTGATGATTTGTCAAGTGGAGTTTATATCTGTAGAGTTTTAGTGGTTAATGCTGATAATGAGAATTACATAACAAGTAATAAAATGATGCTTGTTAAATAATTTCGTCATAAAATTGTTATCACATTTATCAGTTTAGAATAAATAAAATAAAATGACACCAACAATTAAACTAATAGCAAAAAAAGCTAATGTATCTATTGCTACTGTTTCCAGGGCTTTAAATAATGATACACGAGTTACATCTGAAACTCGGGAAAAAGTTATTAGAATTTCTGATGAGTTAAATTATAAACCTAATTTAATTGCGAGAAGCTTTGTTAAAAAAACATCAAACATAATTGGATTAATATTGCCAGGTATTTCTGATGAGTTTTTTACAGATATTATTCGTGGTGTTGATGAAATAACTTATAAGAATGGTTATTTCACTATGGTTGCAAGTTCACACGGGCAAAGAGTGCTTTCCGATTCCTTATTAGCTTTATCTAATGCAGGTTTAGTTGGCGGAATAATTCTTCTTCTATCAAGTCTTACCGATGAAATAAAAAATATACTCAAAGAAATAAAAGTGCCTGTAATACTTATTAGCGGTGGTAAAGAAGAATATGGATTTGATACTGTAGCAATTGATAACTATCAAGGTGCTTTTAATGCCACAGAATATTTAATCAAAAAAAAGGGATTTAAAAATATTGCGCATATTACCGGCCCAGCTGAAAATGAAGATGCTTATTTAAGAAAGCGCGGATTTATTGATGCGTGTAAAAAAAATGGAGTTACAGTAAACAAATCTTTTATTGTTGATGGTGATTTTACAAAAGAATCTGGTTATAAAGCTTTTATCAAATTATACAGTTTAGTAGATAAACCTCAAGCAATATTTACAGCAAACGATATGATGGCTTTGGGATGTTATGAAGCTGCTGAGTATTTAAATTTGCAAATCCCTAAAGACATAGCCTTAGTTGGGTTTGATGATATATTTATATCTCAATACTTAAATCCTGGATTAACAACAGTACGCGTGCAAATTGAAGAAGTTGGAAGAGCAGCAGCTATGCTTTTAGTTGATAAACTTAATGGTACCAATGGAAAAATTCATCCATTGGTTAAAATATCTACCGATTTAATAGTTAGAAATTCTTGTTAAACTTAAATTATTTGGAATATTAAATGGAACTTTTTTCTACAAAGTATGGACACTTTTCTTCTGATGGAAATGAATATATAATTACAAATTACAGAACTCCTAAACCCTGGGTTAACGTTATATCAAATGGTAAATATGGTTTAGTTGTTTCTCAAAACGGTGGCGGATTTAGCTGGGATACTCACTCAGAGTTTAACAGATTGAATAGATGGCATCAGGATTTAGTGCAGGATAATTGGGGAAAATATTTTTACTTCAAAGATGATAAAACCGGCGATGTTTGGTCACCTACCTGGATGCCAGTAAAGACCGAACTTGATTCTTACAAAGTTGTTTATGGATTTGGTTACTCAAAATTTATTTCTGAATATAAAGGTGTTAAAGTAACATTAACAGTTTTTGTTCCTGTTGGTGATGATCTTGAAATCTGGAGTTTTAAGATTGAAAATAAATCTGCACAAAAAAAATCTTTATCAATCTTTACATATTTTGAATGGTGTTTAGGTTCTTCTGCAGATCACCATCGTGAATTTCACAAAACATTTTTAGAAACACATTTTGATTCTAAACTTAACTGTATGACCGCAACAAAAAGATTGTGGGAAATTCCACTTGGTGATAGAGGCCACTGGAATATAGAATATCCTTATTTAGGATTTATTGCGTGTTCAAATAAAATTGCTGATTATGATGGAGATAAAGATACTTTTGTTGGTCAGTATGGATCATTACAAAATCCGGCCGGATTAAATGCAAAAAGTTTAAGTAAAAAATTAGGTAAATGGAATGACTCAATTGGAACAGTTAAAACAAATATTGAAATAAAACCAAATGAAACAAAACATTTAAACTTCTTTCTTGGCATTAAAGAAAATAAAAATGCAATTGCCGCTACATTAAAAAAATTCTCTACACAAAAAAATATTGATTCAGCTTTAGTTGATCTAAAATTATTCTGGCAAAAAATGTTTAATACATTGGTGATTGATACACCAGATAAAGCAATGAATCTTTTAGTTAACAAGTGGCTTCGTTATCAAGCAATTGCTGGCAGACTTTGGGGTAGAACAGCTTATTATCAACAAAGTGGAGCACTTGGATTTAGAGATCAGTTACAAGACAGTTTGGTTTTTCTTCCAATCGATCCGAAGAAAACTGAAAATCAAATTCGTTTACATGCAAAACATCAATTTGAAGATGGAACTGTGCTTCATTGGTGGCATCCAATTTCTGATACAGGATTACCAACTAAAATGACAGATGATTTATTGTGGCTTCCTTTTGTTATTATGAACTACATTGATGAAACTGCAGATTATAAAATCCTTTGTATAAAAGAACCTTACTACGATAATAAAAATAAAAAAGACACATTGTTTGATCACTCAGTTGCTGCAATAGAAAAAGTGTTAACAAGAATTAGCAAGCGCGGTTTAACCTTAATTGGTGCGGGTGATTGGAATGATGGACTTAGTGCAGTTGGGTTAGATTTTAAAGGTGAATCAATTTGGTTAACAGAATTTTTCTATTTAATACTGACTCGTTTTGCAGAACTATCTAAAGAAACTGGCAAAGATAATCTTTATAAAAAGTATTCTAAAAAAGCTGCTGATCTTAAAAAAGCCTTTGATAAATATGCATGGGATGGAGAATGGTACTGGCGAGCAACTAAAGACGATGGTAAAAAAGTTGGAAGTAAAACTTCACCAGAAGGTAAGATTTATCTTAACGCTCAAACCTGGTCTGTTATAAGTGGAATTGCTGATACATCTAAGCAGAATAAAGCAATGGATGCTGTATCAAAACATCTTTTAAAAAATAATGGATGTTTGTTATTAAGTCCTGCTTACACAAAACCAGATCAAATGATTGGTTATCTGTCTCGTTATGCCCCGGGCAGAAGAGAAAATGGTGGAGTTTACACTCATGCTGCAACCTGGGCAATCTGGGCATACTCACAACTAAAACAAAAAGATCTTGCATACAAAGCGTTTAAAAACTTATGTCCAATTTATAGTGGATTGAACCCTGATAAATATGTAGCCGAACCATATGTTACACCAGGAAATATTGATGGACCGGATTCACCAAATTATGGAATGGGCGGCTGGACTTGGTACACAGGCTCTGCATCATGGTATCAAAAAGTAATAGTTGATTGGATACTTGGAATACGTGCTACAAAAAAAGGATTACTAATTGATCCTTGCATTCCAAATGATTGGAAAGAATTTTCGGTTAAAAGATTGTTTAGAGGTACTATTTATAATATTAAGGTATTTAGAAAATCATCAAAATACTCTAATGTTTATATGCAGATTAATGGTAAAAGAACAGAAACAAATTTAATTCCAGCATCAAAGAAACAATCTATTGATGTGGAAGTATTTATATAGAAATTAGAACGGTGCTTGAATAGGACTTATATATGAAAACATTTAAAATGATTCTCCTTGTTGTGTTTGTGTTTGTTGGATGTAAAGCTCAGCAAGATCAACTTGTTTTCACATCTAAAGGTAAGGTTGATTATCAAATTTCACAAGATGATATAAAACTTTTAGACTCTATTCAGTACCGTTCCTTTTTATTTTTTGTAAATGAAGCAAATCCAGAAAATGGATTAGTAAAAGATAAAAATTGGGATGATGCTCCATCAAGTATTGCTTCTGTTGGTTTTGCACTTCCATCTTATGCTGTAGGAGTTGAAAGAAATTGGATTACACGAGAGAAAGCTGCTCAGCTAACTCTAAATACTTTAAAGTTTTTTTATAATTCTACACAAAGTGAAGAAGCTGATGCAACTGGTTTTAAAGGATTGTATTATCATTTTTTAAAAATGGATTCCGGTAAACGTGAATGGAATTGCGAACTTTCGACAATAGATACGGGCATATTAATGATGGGAATTATCTTTGCAAGAAATTATTTTGATTTAGATAAAAAAAATGAAATTGAAATTCGTTCGCTTGCAAAGAAGTTACTAGAAAGAATTGAGTGGGAATTTTTTATAATGGATTCTAAAGGTAAAGATCCTAACACAGTCTCGATGGGATGGATACCGAATGAAGGCTTGCATCATATGGGTTGGAGTGGTTACAACGAAGCTTTGTTTTTATATGTTCTTGCTGCCGGCAGTGGAATGAAAGGTGTTGAGCAAGCCTATAATTCATGGTTATCAACATATGATTGGAGAACGCCATACCCTGAACTATCTCATGTTGCTTTTCCTCCAATGTTTGGCCACCAATTTGCTCACACATTTATTGATTTCCGTGGACTAACTGACAAGTTTATGAAAGAAAAGGGAATTGATTATTTTGAAAATTCCAGAAGAGCAGCGTTAGTTCAAAAAAATTATGCAATTGATAATCCACATAATTGGATTGGATATGACTCTTTATGTTGGGGAATTTCTGCAAGTGATGGACCTGGAGATAAATATAATTTTGATGACAAAAAATTTTATACTTATGCTGGAAGAGGGACTAGTGGAGTTGATTTAAATTATTTTGATGATGGTACGATTGCTCCATACGCTTCTTTAGCTTCTATAGTATTTGAACCTGAGTTAGTTTTAAAAACTATAAACTCAATGAATGAAAAATATGGAAGTAAACTTTGGGGCAAATACGGTATTGTTGATTCATTTAATCCAACAGCAAACTGGTTTTGTGATACTTATTATGGAATAGTTGAAGGGCCAAAATTATTAATGATTGAAAATTTTAGATCAGGATTAGTTTGGAATTATGTAATGAAAGATAAAATAATTCAGGATGGATTAGATAAACTTGAATTCGAAAATATCAAATAGAAATAAATTTAAATGAGCTTAATAAACCTTCTTAGAACTTTTACGCTAATTTTTTTTCTGGCCAACATTATTATTTATCCTCAATTAAAAACTTTAGATGATTTTGAAACAAGCGGTGGATGGAAAGAATTTTTATCAGATGGTGTAACGTTAAAAATCTCAAATGATCTTGGACTACACGGAAATGCAATTAGATTTGATTACGATTTTACGAAAGGCACTGGTTATGGTGGAATTCAAAAACTATTTCCGATTGATTTACCAGAAAATTTTGAATTTTCTTTTTATGTAAAAGCCGAATCGCCGGCAAATAATTTTGAAATAAAATTTATAGATAGTACAGGACATAATGTTTGGTGGGTTAATAATCGCAATTACGAATTTCCAAAAGGATGGAAAAAAATCCGGTTGAAGAAAAGGCATATTGGATTTGCGTGGGGGCCAACTGAAGATAGAACTTTTAAAAGAGTTGATAAAATTGAGTTTACAATTGCATCTTATATGGGTGGTAAAGGAACTGTTTGGATTGATGATCTTAAGTTTGAAAAATTACCTCCAGAAATTAAAAGTTATCCTCTACCATTTGCTACTTCATCAAGTGGTACAGCAAATATGATATTTGATGGCTTACCTAATACGACTTGGGGTTGTAAAAATTCCAAGGAGTTTCTCTTTGTTGATTTTCAAGTGAGGAGAGAGTTTGGTGGATTAAAGATCGATTGGTTTAAAGGATCATCTGCGAGTTCCTTTGAAATATTGCTTTCTGATGATGGAAATAATTGGGATAAAGTTTATTCGGTAAACTCTAATTTAAGTGATATTAGTTTTATAAGATTACCGGAAGCTGAAGCAAAGTATTTAAAAATAAATTTAATAAAAAGTAGCAGCAGTGATGGTTTTGGTATAAATCAAATATCATTTTTGGATCTAAACGATGCAACAACAAAAAATAATTTTCTTCTTTATGTTGCAAAAAATTCTGAAAGAGGAAATTATCCAAGATATTTATCGAATGAAGCTACTTTCTGGACGGTGTTAGGGGTTAATAATGATGTTAAAGAAGCGTTGTTGAATACAGATGGAATGATTGAAGTTGATAAATCTGCATTCTCCATTGAGCCTATGCTAAAAGTTGGGAATGAATATTTTAATTGGAACAATGTTAAAGCAACACAATCACTTGAAGACAAATATCTTCCAATCCCAAAAGTAAGTTGGAATTGCAGTGATGTAAATCTTGATGTTGAAGCTTTTACAAATGGTGAAGCAAATAAAAGTTCTGCACTTTATCTCAAGTATAAAATCACAAATAATTCTTCATCACAAAAAGATGGAAAATTATTTTTAATGCTTCGTCCTTACCAGGTTAATCCACATTATCAATGGTTAAATGATCCAGGCGGAGCTGGTAAAATAAATTCATTAAACGAA
>Ga0138256_10001609_pt1 | contig 24385 bp, 21 predicted proteins | sample KNB2016incub_MG_FD_105486 | JGI IMG/M metagenome (GOLD analysis project Ga0138256, IMG submission 105486) | Active sludge microbial communities from wastewater in Klosterneuburg, Austria - KNB2014incub_MG | ecosystem: Engineered > WWTP > Activated sludge > Unclassified | place: Austria...
AGATCGATCTGCAATACTTCGGATTGTGGGGGTGTGCGACAAGCCGTACCTGAATGTCACGGACCAGATGTCGAAAGACACAACCGAAGCAGAAGACTACTCAAGAAGACGACGCCAAATCGTTCGAGCACCCCTCCTCATGACTCCCCCGGCCCCTTCCAGGAACATCTCCCCCCCTCCTCCTCGGAAGGCGCCGGGCGGCTCTCTCCGGCTGCACTACGATCCCGCGTCGACCACATGCCGCCCCATCCTTCTGTTCGCATCCGAGAACAGCATTCCGCTGGACTACCAGTTGAACGACCTGTTCTCTGACGAGAACCGCACGGAATGGTACACGCGGCTCAATCCCAATCAGGCTGTGCCTGTGCTGGAGCATGACGGCTTCGTCCTCACTGAAAGCTCGGCCATTCTCAAATACCTCGCTGACCTCACCGAATCGCCCGCCTACCCGAAAGAGCTGAAAGCCCGGGCGCGCGTGAACGAGGTGATGGATTTCTTCAACACCTACCTGATGCGCGACTATGTGTACGGTCTCGTCTATTCGCGCGTGCTGGCCCATTATCGCCTGCCCGGCGCCGCCCAGCAGCAGTTCATCGCCCTCCATGAACCGCGCGCAGCGAAACGGCTGAGGGCGCTGGATACGTGGATCGGCTCGAAGACCTTCATCTGCGGAAACGAGATCACCATCGCCGACTATTTCGGCGCGGGCATCGTCTCCGCCGGTGAACTGGTCGGCTATGATCTTCGCGCGTTCGCCAACGTCACCCGCTGGATGAACACAATGAAGACCCTGCCGACCTGGGATGAAGTACACGCTGGCTTCTATGGCTGGCGCAGTGCGGTCGAAGCTCAAAACAAGGCATCAGCCTGAAGAGACAAGAAGACTGAGGAAACAAGCATGCAAACAAGAGTTCAGAGCAACTGAGCCTACCCTGACCGGCCCTTCCAAAAACAACGGTCGGCAAGACTGAAACAAGCAAAAGCCAAACCAACAATAGACCGGCGACCACGCCGGCAAAGGAAGCAATAATGTCTGCACACAACACCAATATCTCTGCTCACACCGCATTCATCGTGATCGCGGGTCTGCTCTCGCTGCAAGGCTGCAGCAAACCTGCCGCCGCCGCGCCGGCTGCGGAAGCCGTCACGGGCGTTGAGCACGTCTCGGCTGGATCGACCCTCGAAGCTGGCCGCTATCTGGTGAAGATCGGCGGCTGCAACGACTGCCACACGCCGGGCTTCGCGATGGCCAATGGCGCCTCGCCCGACGAACCAGAATGGCTGACGGGCGATGCGGTCGGCTTCTCGGGTCCGTGGGGCGTGAGCTACCCGGCGAATCTGCGCCTCTCATTCCAGAATATGAATGAGACGCAGTTTATCGAGATGGCGCGCGCCGGACAGGGCCGTCCTCCCATGCCATGGCCGAGCCTCAAGGCGATGAGCGACAAGGACCTGAAGGCGATCTACGCCTACATCAAGTCGCTCGGACCCAGGGGCGAGATGGCGCCGGCTGCGCTGTCGCCGGGCGTTGCGCCTGACCGTCCGCACATCCCGTTCACCCCCCAGATGCCAGCTGCGACCAAGAGCTAGACCTGACAAACCCTCCACCAGCGACGCGGGAAAACCGGCGCTGAAAACAAAAAAGAGAAGAAGGAAATCTTCCGATGACGACGACCAAGAAACTCCGCCTGCCGTCGATCCAAGTGGTCGAGAAGGCGTCCACGCCGAAAATGCGCTTCCTCTATCCGCTCGCAGCCGTCTGCCTCGCAGCCGTCTTCATGGCGCCGTCTTCCAGCGAAGCGCAAACGGGCGCGGCCAAGCTACGTCCTGACCAGGAACGCGCGATCGAAGCAATGCTGAGGGATGTCGAACCGTCCCTGCGTCCGATGGCGCGCCAGCAGCTTGCGACCAGCTTCGCCAATTTCAGCGAGGCGCAGATCGCAATGATGTTGGCGAAGATGACCGAGAACAAAGCCGCGGAGGCGGAAGCTCCGAATCCTGTTGTCGAGGTAGAAACCGTCGCGACGCCGGAAGACATCGCTTTCATGCGGGCGCAGTTCGAGCCGGTGATGCGCAAGCACCACGCGGCGCAGGTCGAGTTCGACACGCTCGTCAACGCGAAGGTCGCCGCTTACTGCCCCGCCAGAGCCGTCTATGCACGCTACGGTGCAGGTTGGCGCTATGAAGTCGGTCAGTTCATGATCGACTCGGCTCTCGGCGCCAACAACATCGAAGCCCGCGTCAGCATTGCAGGCGAGGCCTACATGCCGAAGGATGGCCGCTACAAGTTCGATTTCTCGAAAGTGCGCACCACGTTCGACAAGAGCGCGGTCGAAGCGGCGATCAAGACAGCCTGTGGCAGGGTCCATGCGACCGGCAAAGCCTTCCTCGCGCAGGTCGACCCGCTGATTGCAGCAAAAAATTGGGACGGCGCATTCAAGGCAGAAGGCTCGGCCAACGCCGCGCTTGAACCTATCCGCAGCGAGCTGCAGGCCGCCTACGACAAGATCGGCCCTGGCGACATCGGCGTGCTCCAGCTCGCGATGATGAACGGCGTGAGGGTCAAATAACCCATACGTACAAGGGTGGTCGCTCGACCCCCCCCGGAGCTCAAAGCCGCACCAAGAAGGCGGCGGACCACCTCTCCCTGGCAGCGCAGGTTCGTCTTGCCCGGCGGCCTGCGCCTTTTCTTTACATGAAGCTGTAGGGCTCGACGTCGAGTGCAACGCGCACGTTTGACGGCAGTTTCACACGCTCTTTCCACGCCGCCAGAAAAGCCGACAGATCGACATTGCGATCCGCCCGCACGAGGAAGCGGCGGCGATGGCGGCCGCGCAGGATGGTGATCGGCGCAGGCGCTGGCCCCCAAACTTCGATGCCGGTCGCGTTGGGCTGGGCGGCGCCGAAAGCGGCGGCGCTTTCATTGGCCTGCTCGGCGCTACCGGCCGAGAGGATGATTGCGCCGAGTCGGCCGAACGGCGGGAAGCCGACAAGGCGGCGCTGATCCATTTCGTAGGCAATGAAGGCGTCGCGATCGCCCGCAGCCAGCAACGCGATCGCCGGACTGTCGGGTGCATAGGTCTGGATTATGGCGCGGCCCGGCTTGTCGGCGCGGCCGGCGCGCCCGGCGACCTGCATCAGCAGCTGGAAGGTACGCTCGCCTGCGCGTAGGTCTCCGCCGCGAAGACCGGCGTCGGCGTCGACCACGCCGACCAGCGTCAGTGTCGGGAAGTTGTGGCCCTTCGCAACGATCTGCGTGCCGATGAGAATGTCGATCGCCCCGCCTTCCATGCGAGCGATCAGCTCGCGTAAGGCGTCCGGCGACGTCACCGTATCGGACGACAGGACCTCGACGCGCGCGCCATGGAAGCGGGTGTGGACTTCCTCCGCCAACCGCTCGACGCCCGGACCCACGCCGGTGAGCGAACCTCTGGCGCCGCAGTGCGGACACAGCAGCGGCTTATCCATCGTGAAACCGGTCAGATGGCAGACGAGCTTGCCGGAATAGCGATGCTCAACCAGCCAGGAATCCGAATCTGGCGCCTTCAGCCGTTCGCCACACGCACGGCAGAGAACCAGCGGCGCATAGCCCCGGCGATTGAGAAACAGCAACGCCTGTTCTTTCGCCGCAAGCGTCTGGTCGATGGCCGCCGCCAGCTCGGGCCCAATCCAGCGATTGGCCTCGGGCGGCGCGGTTCGCATGTCGGCCAGCGCGATCGGAGGAAGCTGGGACACGCCGGGCCGCGCGCTGAGCTTGAGGTGCGAATACTTGCCCTGCTGCGCATTCGCCATCGTTTCAAGCGAAGGCGTCGCGGAGGCGAGCACAATGGCGCACTGTTCGATAGACGCGCGCAGCACGGCGAGATCGCGGGCGTGATAGATGACGCCCTCTTCCTGCTTGTAGGACTGGTCGTGTTCTTCATCGACCACGATAAGACGCAACTTGCGATAAGGCAGGAACAGCGCAGACCGGGCGCCGACGACAATGCGGGCGCGGCCGGCGGCGACTTCGCGCCAGACGCGGCGCCGGGCGGCCGATCCGGCGGCGGAATGCCATTCGGCAGGCACGACGCCGAAACGCTCCTCGAAGCGCGAGGTAACCGCCTGCGTCAGCGCAATCTCAGGCAGCAGCACCAACACCTGCGCTTCGGGATCGCGGCGCAGGGCTTCGGCGATAGCTTCGAAATAGACTTCGGTCTTGCCCGACCCGGTGACGCCATCGAGCAGGGCCGCGCGATAGGTATTGTCCCGCACCATGTTGCGCAGATAGCCGGCTGCTTCCTTCTGTTCGCCCGTCAGATCGCGCGGTGGTCGCTCGGGATCGGGCTGCGGGAATGGCGGATCCAGCGAGCGTTCGACGTGCTTCAGCGCGCCCGCATCGAGCAGACCCTTCACAACGCCTGATGAAACGCCGGCAGCGCGGGCGAGATCGGCGCCGGACAAGGGCGCGCCAGCTTCGGCCAGTACTTTCTCGCGCGCTGGCGTCATGCGCTCGGGCGCCTGACCCGATGCGACGACCAGCAGCTCGACGGGCGGTTCGTCCAGCGCCTCGCGCGAGCGCATCGCCATGGCGAGAAGGTTGCCGGTAGGCGTGCAGACATATTTGGCGGCGCGTTCGATGAAGGCGCGCATGTTATCGGGCAGCGATGGCGCCTGGCCGATGACTTCTAGAACGGGCTTGAGCTTGCGGTTGCTGGGGACCGTTCGCTCTCGCCAGACAACGCCAATCACCTCGCGCGAGCCGAGCGGCACGATGACGAAACTTCCCGGCGGCGCTTCTGCGCCTTCCGGCAGTTCGTAGTCGAACGGTTCGGGCAAGGGCTGCGGCAGCAGCACCGAGACGATTCGGGGTGGAAACAGCATCGCCTCATGGTCAGGGCAGGCCCGACCCTGTCAACCACGCGGACACATCACGTGACGCCGCAGGCAGATTCAACCGGTTGAAATCAGGCGACTACTGAGGCGGACAGCGGACGAGGCGCACCGGCTCGCGCGCATTCTGCTGGAACTGCACAATCGTGTCGGAGGGACCGAAATTCACCCGGAATGTGTCTTCGCCCGTCCGGTCCTTCGCCACGCAGTTGGCGATGATCGTATAGGACATCGACCGGCCGCTCGGATGTTCCTCGCTGATCGACTTGACAGCGCAGTCTCCCTCGCCGGGCATCAGGGTGATCGTCTTCGCCGAGAGCTTCACTATCTTGGCCGGATCGCCGCAGTCGGTCTCGACAGACGCCCACGCGCCGATGAAGCCCGGGTCGATATTGGCCGGAGGCGGACCGAGCACGACCGTGCTGTGCGCCGGCGCGGGCGAAGGCGCGCTGGCTGGTTGAGCGGCAGCCTGGGTGGGCGCGGGCGAATCCGGGCTGCAGGCCGATAAACCCGCCAGTGCGACAGCTCCTAAGGCCCAGATCCGGATGGCGGCTGGTTTCATTGCTCACGTCCTTGCTGACAGGGGCGAGAGTATTAACGCAGAACGCGCTAATGAGTTCCCTGAAGATTGGGCGATTCGAAGAACCCTAAGGCTCCGCCAGGGAAACAGAGCCTTAACGCTGTCAGCCCATCGTCCCATCATGAGCACGCCCCATACAGCGCGAGAGGCCCTGCAGGAGTTTGCGGTCTGGCTGGAGACCGAACGTCGCGCGTCGGAAAAGACGATCGAGGCGTATCAGCGCGACATCGGCAATTTCATCAGCTTCCTCGTCGAGCATCTCGGTGGCGAACCGCACGTGTCTGATCTCAAGAAACTGTCCCGTCACGATGTCGTCGCATGGCTGGCGCGGCGCCGGACGGAGGACAATCTTGCGGCATCTTCGCGTGCACGTGCGGCATCCAGTCTGCGGGCCTTCTATCGTTTCCTCGACCGCAGGCTCGACGCCGCCAACGCAAAGGCGATGATGTTCGAAAGCCCACGGCGACCGCATCGTCTGCCGCGACCTCTGCCGGAAAAGCTTGCCGCCGAAGCTATTGAGATCGCCGGGGATGGCGATGGCGAGGACGTGCCCGAATGGGTGCTGGCGCGCGATGCTGCGATCCTGTCGCTGCTCTATGGCGCGGGGCTTCGTCTCTCTGAAGCGCTGTCGCTGACCGGCAAGGATACGCCTGCGCCTGACGCGCTGCGTGTCTACGGCAAGGGCCGCAAGGTGAGGATTGTGCCGCTGATCCGCGTGGTGCGCGAGGCGATCAACGACTATCGCAAGGCATGCCCCTATCCGGCCGCGCCTGACGAACCGCTTTTCCGCGGGACAAAGGGCGGCCCGCTGAATCCGCGCCTGGTGCAGCGCCTGATGGAGAAGCTGCGCATCCGTCTTGGACTGCCGGAAACGGCGACGCCGCACGCGCTGCGCCATTCATTCGCGACCCACCTGCTCGCCAATGGAGGCGACCTGCGCTCGATCCAGGCGCTACTTGGCCATGCCAGCCTGTCGACAACGCAGATCTACACCGGCGTTGACGCCGCAAGGCTGATGAAGGTGCATGCCGAGGCGCATCCGAGGGCGTGAGCCGAAACTACTGGCCCAGCGCTCCGCTGAACGCGTTCATCATACACTGCTCGATGCCCTTCTGCTCCTCGGGCGTCAGGTTCGACAGCACGTCCATCGGGTTCTTGTTCTCGTTCTTCGCCTGGAACTGCTTGCACCAATCCGGCGAGCCAACAGCCGGACTGCAGGCCGTGGCCAGCACGGCGGATGCGGCTATGAGTCCGTAGAAAGCAATGCGCATGTAGTCCCCCTTGTGAGTTCGTCCCGGTCCGGACGAACCCTGACGAGACGGCAGACCCGAGTCAACCAGCGCCGGCAGGAGCAGCCGGTTTGACGACTGCCGCGCAGCCGCTGAGCTTTTCGCCCTTCCAGTTGGCGACGACGGACCAATTATACTCGCGCTCGCCCAACCCGTCCTCGCAGGGGCCTTGGCGCAACGTCATCACGAAATCGCCTTCGGGCGTCTTCGAGGTAAGGATCGTCGCGTCCTTCTCGCCTTTCGATTTGACGGGAAGCTCGCCCGCGATGTCACGCTCGCCCAGCACGGCGATGGTGGTGATTTTCTGCGCACGCACGATTTTCACTCCCCAGAACGCAGGCTCCATGCCGTTGATCTCCAGATCGCCATCAAGCTCGGCGTCCGCGGGCGAACAGGCGGCCAGCAGGGCGATGAGAGCGGCGGATGCACAGGCAAGCTTCAGCATGACAGTCTCCTTCTTGCGCTTGATCTAGCGTAACGCGGCGGAAGTCCAAAGCCTTGAAACGCAACCGGCCTCTGTCCCGCAAACCTTCATCTGCCAGAAATTCCGGCGCGTTGCATGCATTGCAGGGATGGATAGAGTGAATTCATGAGTCTGGAGACCAGCTTCTTCCGGATGACCGCTGCGCAGCTCGCCGCCGGGCTGAGAAAGAAAGCATTCAGCGCGCAGGAGCTGTGCCGCGCGTCGATCGAGCGGATCCAGCAGCTTGACCCGCAGATCAACGCCGTCGTGGTGCGCGATTTCGAGCGCGCACACACCGAAGCGCGGCTGGCCGACGAGGCGCTGGCCCGCGGCGAACAGAAGACGCTGACCGGCATTCCGGTGACCGTGAAGGAAAGCTTTGACCTGCGCCATCACGCGACGACCTGGGGCCTCACGATCCATAGTGAGCATGTTGCGCGCGAGGATGCGTTGGCCGTGCAACGCCTGAAAGCGGCGGGCGCGGTTGTGCTCGGCAAGACCAATGTGCCGCCGGCGCTGGGCGACTGGCAGTCGGCTAATCCAATCTATGGGCGGACGAACAATCCTTATGATGTGACGCGATCTCCTGGCGGATCGTCGGGTGGCGGGGCAGCGGCGATTGCGATGGGCTTCTCCGCCCTCGAGATGGGGTCGGATATCGGCGGATCAATCCGCGTGCCCGCGGCTTTCTGCGGCGTGTATGGACACAAGCCCAGTCATGGCCTGCTGCCGATGGGCGGGCATGCGGCGGGCGGCGCACTGGTTGCGCCACAGCTGTTGAGCGTGATCGGACCGATGGCGCGATCGGCGCAGGATCTGGCGATGGCGCTGGATGTGGTTGCCGGACCGGATGCGGAATCGCCGGCCAACAAGGTTGCGCTGCCGCCACCGCGTCATGCGCTGCTGAGAAACTTCCGCGTCTTCCTGCTTGATCATCATCCGGTCGCACGGGCGGACAGGAACATTCTTGGCGCGCTTGAGAAACTGGCCGATCATCTGACCCGGGAAGGTGCGACGGTGGCGCGGCAATCGAGCCTGCTGCCGGACCTGAATGTGCAGTGGAAGGCTTATCAGATCATCCTGCACACCATCCTTTCGCATCGCGATCCTACTGTGACGCGTGCGCCGATTTCGGCGCATGACTGGCTTGATCAGCTGGACCTGCAATTGCGGATCCGCCGGCAGTGGCATGAGTTCTTCCGGCATTTCGACATCGTGATCTGCCCGGCTTTCGGCACATCTGCCTTTCCGCATTCAGACGAGATGGATTGGCGCAACCGGTCGCTCGATATCGACGGCGAGGTTGCGAATTTCGGCGCGCAGCTTGGCTGGGCGGGGATCGCGACGGTGGCGAATCTGCCATCGACAGCGACCCCGCTTGGCCTCAGCGCCTCCGGCCTTCCGGTTGCCGTCCAGGCGATTGGGCCTTTTCTCGATGACAAGACCACGATCGCTTTCGCGGGCATGGTCGGCCATGAGATTGAGCCGCCAGCGCTGGCGTTGTGATCACCAGGTTCGGGCGCCGGCGGTTCGCGTGATCCTTGGCTTGGCGAGCAGCCAGACGCCGACGATTGTCAGCACCATCGAAGCGACGTGGGGCCAGCCGAAGGGTTCGTGCAGGATCATCACCGCCGCCCACGCCGCCACGACGGGACCGACGCCGCCGACTGCGCTCATGGGGCCGGGGCCGATGCGGCTGATCGCTTCGGCGATCATGAAGCTCGGGATCACGGTGCAGACCATGGCGAGCACGAGGGCGAGCCAGTAGCCGTTCGCCGTGACAGGCGGCGGGGAGTGGAAGGCCATGTCGACGCCGGCCTGCGTCAGGAAGACGATCGATGCAGCCGACATGCCGAAGGCGGTGAACAGGGTCGATCCCATGCGGATGATGATGGGTTTCGAAGCGGTGACGTAGACGGCGTAGATAAGGGCGCCAGCGAAAATGAGACCGCCGCCGAGCCATGCGTTGGGACCTTGATGGTCGATCTCGGCGCCGAACAGGATCGCGACGCCGGCATAGGCGAGGCACAGCGCAATCACGTGGCGGCGCGTGAGCTTGTCCTTCAGGAAGAAGAAGGAAAGGCCGGCGACCATGGTGGGGTAGATATAGAGGATCAGGCGTTCGAGCTGGGCCGAGACGTATTTCAGGCCCTCGAAATTGAGCCAGGATGATAGGCAATAGCTCATAATGCCGAGGCCGGCGGCCGCCGCGTAGGTCTTCAGCGACGGCTGTTTCTTCAGACGCATCCACGCATAGACGCCGACCGCGAGATAGGCCGGCAGCGAGAAGGCCATGCGCAGCGTCAGGAGTTGCGAGACGCCGATGCCTTCGGCGAAGGCGAGCTTGATGACGACGCCCTTGAGCGAGAAGAGCGCGGCGCCGAGAGCGGCGAGGCCCACACCGATAGCGCGGTTGCGGGCTTCGTGATCGACTGGGAGGGCCTCGGTCGTCATCTTCGTCTCTCCGCTCGCCCCTTCAGTATTTGCCTGGTTCAGGGCGGAGAGTGCTGGTCGGGACGAGGGTCGCCGGCGCTTCCGCCGCCGGCCCGGTCGCGCTAGTCGCGACGCGCCGGCGCAAGCCATTTGTTGGCCTGCTTAAGTCGAAGGGTCTTGGCGCGGGTGGTCATGCGTGGGGTCCTAGGCCGGTTTTTCTGACGGTGCAACGGATCGGAGACGGAAGTGAGTGAGATTTCGACTTGTTGCGGGGCGTGTGGGAGCTTGTGGCGCCGAAGTTCGGCTCGAAACCGCGGCTTTGGGAGCGGGCGTGAAATCAGGAGCGAAGGCTTTTCGCCATCCTCTGAGTTGGGAACCGCTTGTCCCGCATTCCTCGGGCATGAGCTTTGTCGCTCTCCTCCCCGCTCGCGGGAGGACGAGGTTTCGCTACTGGGCGAGGTGCGCTGCCGCCCATTGGCCGAGGCGTTGGATGGCCTGGCGGGACTGAGCGAGCATGGGATAGCGGGCCTGGAAGACGTGGAACATCTCGGGCCAGATTTCGAGCGTGAGGGGCACGCCGGCGGCGCCGAGGCGTTCGGCCAGCACGGTTGAATCCGACATCAGGATTTCGGCTTCGCCGGTCTGGATGAAAGCGGGCGGAAGGCCGCGCAGGTCTGCGTCGAGGATGGAAAGGTTGGCGTTGGCTTCGCCGCCATATTGCTTCGCGCGCGTGTTCAGCACCGACGTTGTGAGGAAGGGATCGCGTTGGGCCTTGGCAGTGTGGCTCCAGCCGCGGTTGGCGAGATCAACCCAGGGGCTCAACAGGATCATGCCGGCGGGCATCGCGACGCCCTGCTCTTTCAGCTTCATCGCAGCGGCGACGACGAGGCCGCCGCCGGCGCTGTCGCCAGCGAGGATGATGCGATTGGCATGCACGCCTTCGGCAAGGATGGCGCCATAGGCGAGGACGATATCTTCGAGCGCCGCAGGATGGCGATGTTCGGGGGCAAGGCGATAGTCGGGCAGGATGGCCGCGACCTTCGCGGCGACGGCGACCTGACTGGCGAGGCCCTTGTGCGAGCGCGAAGAGCCCATGGCGAAGCCGCCGCCGTGCGCCCAGAGAATGACATGGTCGCCGCTGCAGCCCTTTGGCAGCAGGCCGAGGCAGGAAACGCCGCCGAGATCGATCTCGGACTGGGTCGACATCTCGGGCATCGGATCGTTTTCGGAATAAGCGTCGTAGGCGCGGCGCTGCGCTTCCAGATCGGACGGATCGACGCCCTGAAGCCGCCGTGCAAGCGATTCACGGACCTGGGCCAAATCGCCTGTCAGGCTTGAAATGGTGCTCAACGCGTCCCTCCACGCAGCTCAGCCCCAAGGCGAACCAAGCACAAGCGCCGCGCAAAGGCCATGCCGTTCTGGCGGCGTTAACTGCTATGGCCACGCGGGTACCGGCCCCCAGCCAACCCCTCCGTCATTCGGCTGGGCCGAACACGACCTCCCCGCCTTCAGCAAGGGAGGTCAATTACATCTGCATCGTCCAGCCTTCGACGCCCATGGCGGCCTGGCGGATGGCTTCTGTCAGGGTCGGGTGGGCGTGGGAGGTGCGGGCGATGTCTTCGGAGGCCGCGCCGAATTCCATGGCGACGCAGAGTTCGGCCACCATCTCGCCGACGCCGACGCCCATCAGGTGCGCGCCGAGGATGCGGTCGGTCGTGGCGTCGGCCAGGATTTTCACGAAGCCTTCGGTCTCGTGGTTCGTCTTGGCGCGCGAGTTGGCCGAGAACGGGAATTTGCCGGACTTGTAGGCGACACCTTCAGCCTTGAGCTCTTCTTCCGTTTTCCCCACCCAGGCGATTTCCGGCTTGGTGTAAACCACGCCCGGAATGATGCCGTAGTCGACATGGCCAGCCTTGCCCGCGATGGTTTCAGCACAGGCCGTGGCTTCGTCTTCGGCCTTGTGGGCGAGCATCGGACCGCTGGTGACGTCGCCGACGACCCACACCCCTTCGGCCGACGTGCGGAAGTGATCGTTGGCGATCTGGCCGCGCTTGTCGGGCGTGATGCCGACCGTCTCGAGGCCGAGGCCCTGCGTGTAAGGACGGCGGCCGATGGCGAGGAGGACGATGTCGGCGTCGAGCGATTCCGCATCGCCGCCCGCGGCGGGCTGCATCGAGAGCTTGAGCTTGGACTTCAGCTTCTCGACGCCGGTGACCTTCATGCCGAGTTTGAATTCAATGCCCTGCTTGGTGAAGATGCGCTGGGCCTGCTTGGCGATCTCGCCGTCGGCGCCGGGCAGAATGCGGTCGAGGTATTCGACGACGGTGACCTCCGCTCCAAGACGGCGCCAGACGGAGCCGAGTTCGAGGCCGATGATGCCGGCGCCGATGACGATCATTTTCTTCGGCACGGCCTTGAGCGAGAGAGCGCCGGTGGACGAGACGACGCGCTCTTCATCCACGTCGACACCCGGAAGCGGGGTGACTTCGGAGCCGGTAGCGATGACGATGTTCTTCGTCTGGAGAACCTGGTCGCCGACGACCACGCGGCCGGGACCGTCAATGCGGCCGGAACCGGTTATGACGGTGACCTTATGCTTCTTCATCAGGAAGGCGACGCCGGCGGTGAGGCCGGAGACGGCGTCGGCTTTCTGCTTGAGCATGTTTTCGAGGTTGAGCTTCAAGCCCGTGACCTCGATGCCGAGGCCGGCGAAATCCTTGGCCGCCGTCTCGTAGAGTTCCGAAGCGTGCAGCAGCGCTTTCGAGGGGATGCAGCCGACGTTGAGGCAGGTGCCGCCGAGCTTGTCGCGCTTTTCGACGATCGCGGTCTTGAGGCCAAGCTGGCCACAGCGGATGGCGCAATTGTAGCCGCCGGGGCCGGCGCCGATGATGACGACGTCGTAGCTCTCGCTCATGGCAAATGTCCGTCTCAGATCGATTGGGCGCGAGCTATACGCGCCTCGCGCAAAGGGTCAACAAAGGGAATAAAGGGACGATTTTGGCGTGGTTTTGCTGGGAAATCTGATGGGGGAGTTGAGCCGGGGATCAACCGGCGTCGGCGGGCGTGATATTGGCGGTCTAGGCCACGCACTGGATGGGCTGATTGCCGATCGTGCCGGATTCGAGATCACCGTCTGTCCCGGTGAGGACCATGCAGCCCATCCTGCAAGGGAATGTGTGCGGCGTGCCGGTTTCCTTGTCGGCCGGATTGTCGATGCTGACATAGCTGTCCGCGATGGTGATCCTGCCGTCGAGATATCCGCCAGAGAGTTGGCCCTTGCAGGTGCGGGTCGTCGCGAAGCCGTTGACCAAACGCTTGAGGGTGATGGTTCCCTCGCCGATGATGGCTTCGCCGGCCTTGCAGGCGCTTGACCGCGTGGCCGTGGCCTTTGGCGCGTCGGGGACCATGTTGAGCAGATCGCCCTCATGGAAGATGCAGCCATTGGGCGTCGTGAAGGCGCGCCATGTGACATCGATAGGCGCCGGGGCCTGAGCGTGGGCGGATGTGGCGAGCGCCGTCGAAAGAAGAACCAGCGCGACGAAGCGTTTCATGATCAATCCCAGGTCCCGAAACGGAAGCATGGCTTTCGGGTGCGGCCACGGCAATGCAGTCAGTGCAGCACGCCGCGGAACGCGGCGGCCCATACGAGGCAAGCGACGATGACGGAGAACCAGCCGGCGTTGACGGTGGAGGTCGTGGGACGGGCGTGATCGGCGGATTGGGCGTCTGGGGCGTGGCGGGCAGTGTATTCGCGCCAGAAGAAATAGGCGCCCTGCCCGATCACCAGCAGGGCAACGAGCCAGGCGGCGGCGGGGTGCAGCAGGATCATGGCGAGCGCGGTGACGCCCAGCACGACAGCCTGGCCGGCGATCCAGCCGCGGCGGGCGGCGTCGTCGCGATCGGCCCAGCGGTCGATCGCCTGTTCGGCGGGCGTGCGCGGGACCCGCTTCACGGGAGCTTCGAGATTGCCGTAGCCATCATCGTCCTCGACGCCTTCGGCCTCGAATTCACGCGTCATCGTCTCGATGCGCGACGTCATGCGGTCGAGCATCATCTCCATGCGGATCTGACGGAACAGCATGACGGCGCCGACGAGCCAGAACAGGCCCGCAATGCGGATGATCCATCCGAGGAGGCCGTCGGAGAAGGCCTCGACGGTCATGTCTGGTTAGAGGTCCAGCAGCAGGCGCTCGGGATCTTCCAGGGCTTCCTTGACGCGGACGAGGAAGGTGACTGCTTCCTTGCCGTCGACGAGGCGGTGGTCGTAGCTGAGCGCGAGATACATCATCGGGCGGGCGATGATCTTGCCATCGACGACAACCGGACGCTCCTCAATGCGGTGCATGCCGAGCACCCCGGACTGCGGCGGGTTGAGGATCGGGGTCGACATCAGCGAGCCGTAGACGCCGCCATTCGAGATCGTGAACGTGCCGCCCTGCAGGTCGTCCATGGCGAGCTTGCCATCGCGGGCGAGCGCGCCGAGACGGCCGATTTCAGCTTCGATCTCGGCGAGGGTCATCGTGTCGGCGTCACGCACGACGGGGACGACGAGGCCCTTGTCGGTGCCGACGGCGACCGAGATGTTGTAGAAATTCTTGTAGATGATGTCCGTGCCGTCGATCTCGGCGTTGACCGAGGGGACTTCCTTCAGGGCGCCGACGCAGGCGCGGACGAAGAAGCCCATGAAGCCGAGCTTCACGCCGTGCTTCTTCTCGAAGGCGTCCTTGTGACGCTTACGCAGCTCCATCACTTCCGACATGTCGACATCGTTGAACGTCGTGAGCATCGCAGCTGAGTTCTGGGCTTCCTTGAGACGGCGCGCGATGGTCTGGCGCAGGCGCGTCATCTTCACGCGTTCTTCGCGGGGGCCGAGCTCGCGCGGGGCGCGGGGCGCCTCGGGAGCGGCAGGCGCGCGGGCGGCCGCGGGGGCCGGCGTGTCGGCGACGTAGGCGAGCGCATCGCCCTTGGTCGCGCGTCCGCCCTTGCCCGTGCCCGGAATATCGGCGGCGTCGACGCCAGCTTCGGCGGCGATGCGGCCGACCGAAGGAGCGATCTTGTCAGTGGCGCGCGCAGCAGGAGCGGCGGGCGCAGCAGCCGGGGCTTTCGCAGCCGGCGGCGCGGCCGAGGCAGCGGGCTTGGCGGCGGCCGGAGCAGCGGCGGCGGCGCCTTCGGTCATGCGCGCGATGATCTTGCCGATCTGGACGGTCTCGCCTTCCTTGACGAGCTGTTCGGAGATGACGCCGGCGGCAGGCGCCGGGACTTCAACGGCGACCTTGTCGGTTTCGATTTCGGCGATCGGATCGTCCTGCTTCACGACCTGGCCGGGTTTCACGAGCCAGTTGGCGAGCGTACCTTCAGTGACGCTCTCGCCCATCGCGGGCACCTTGATATCCATAACGTCTCCAGCCGGTTTCGAGTCGCCCTTCGCGCGAGCGAGTTGCGGGAGGGTTTAACCTCGCTCGGGCCGCTTGGGGAGGGTAAAAAGTCGGGTTTTCGCGGGTAGATCGCCGCGGTTCGACCCATTTGGGGTCACTTGGCCGCTAGGGCGAGTCCAACTTGGGCTTTGGCGCATGTTTTCAGCGTGTTTTGTCCGCATTCCGCGCTTTGTGCAGGGACTCTATCGGCGCGCGCCTGAAGCGCCAGTGCGGGCCGGGCGAACGGCCGCGATTAAAGCCGATGCAGGCGGAACACAAAGGCCCAGCCAGAGTTGTGTGTGAGCCCTCCTTATAAACAGGAATGCCCTCTGCTGGCGCATTACGCACCGAAGAGGAGTTAGCGTCCGCGTGTGGGCGGCGCGGGAGGACAGTTCCAAATGGCCGTCATACTTATCGTCGAGGATGAGCTTTTCACCCGAGAACTTGCCGGCATTTGCATCGGCGACTGGGGCCATGACGTGTTGTTTGCCGGCAGCGTCGAAGAGGGCCTCAAGCTGCTGAAATCGGACACGCCGATCGACGCTCTTTTCACCGACATCTACCTCAAGACGGCTGTATTCGGCGGATGCGATCTTGCTCAACAGGCGATGGTGATCCGCCCCGGACTGCGTGTGCTTTACACGACCGGAAACTCGGCCAACGCCGATCTGAAATCCCGCTTCGTCACAGGCTCGCACTTCCTCGGAAAACCCTACACGCCCAATCAGCTGCACACATCCGTCGACGGAATGCTCGCCGCCTAAGCCTAAGATTGCGAGGAGTAACGGCGTTGTCCGAAATTGCCGCCAGCGAAATTGTCGACACCGTGCCAAGCGCGCTTATTGTGCTCAACAAGGACTTGATCATCGCTTCGGCTAACCGGGCCTTCTACCAAACATTCCGGACCAGCCGCGCCGAGACCGAAGGCTGCCTGATCTATGATCTGGGCAACCGGCAGTGGGACATACCAGCGCTTCGCACCCTTCTGGAAAGCGTGATTCCACATCGCGCCTCAGTGGAGGGCTTTGAAGTCGAACACGACTTCCCGACCATTGGCCAACGCACCATGCTGGTGAACGCACGCAAGATCTTCCATCCCGGCGACGACAATGACGGCTCTATCCTGCTCGCGATTGAGGACGTCAGCGAGGAGCGTGTCGCCCGCAAGGAAAGCAAGCGCAACTGGCAGCTGACACAAAGCGTCGTGGACACGATCCGCGATCCGCTTGTCGTGCTTGAGAGCGACATGACGGTGGTAACGGCAAGCAGGGCCTTCCTGACAATGTTCGGCATTGCGCAGGCGGAGGCGCGCGGCCGCCGCGTATCCGAGCTTGGCCAGCATCAGTGGGACGTGCCGGCGCTGCGCCACCTGATGGACAAGGTGCTTCCCGAGAACAAGCCGTTCGAGAATTTCGAGATCGAGGACACGTTTCCGGTGCTGGGCCGGCGGGTGTTCAATCTCAATGCGCGGAAGATCTCGCAGCCGGGGAACCATGCCCACCGCATGCTGCTGGTGTTCGAGGACATCACGGATCGCAAGCAGCGTGAGCGCGATGCGCTGATGCTAACCAACGAGATATCCCATCGGATCAAGAACAACCTGCAGATCATCGTCGGATTGATCGCTTTTGAAGTTCGATCTACGCCCCTGCCGTGCGTGCAGGGCTACAGGTCGATGCAGACGCGCATTGGCGCGATCGCACAGCTTTACGATCTGATCTCACACTCCAGCCGCGGCGGGGCTGTTGCACTGGAAGGCTATCTGAACGAAATCGCCACATCGATTTCGGCGAGTCTTCTTGGGAACGCCACGAAGATAAAGATCGACGTCAAAGCAGACCCGATCGAGATCGACCCCGAACGCGCAGTACCCTTTGGCCTGTTGGTCAACGAGCTGGCCACGAACGCCATCAAGCACGCATTTCCTGAAGGAACGGGCCGTGTCCTGCTGAGCGCTACGACGCGCGTCGCCGACATCGAACTGACGATCGCTGACAACGGGATCGGCATTTCGAAAGTCGACGATCCAAAACCGACAGAGAAACGCGGCGGCGACTATGTCGCGATCTTCGTGCGCCAACTTGGCGGGCTGATCGTGCCGACCGAGACGGAAAGCGCGGGGACAAGCGTTACGATCCGCTTCCCACTGCACGTGGCGCCGCCGACGAGCGTCGGCGGGCTGGCGGCGTAGTCGGTCAGATCGCGCTACTTTTCGAAAGCAGCGTCAAGGAAGGCCTGCAATTCCTTGTTATGCAGCGCCATCGTTCCGGCGGCTGTAGACGCCGAAGCGGGGCGGCCTACATAACGCGGACGCTTGTGCTTCACATCGAGTTTTTCGAGCGTCTTCTCGATATTCCAGTCGACGAAGGACCACGCGCCCATATTGCGCGGCTCTTCCTGACACCACACCATGTCGGCCTGCGGGAAGCGCGCAAGTTCCTTCATGAGCGAGGCGACCGGGAACGGATAGAGCTGTTCGATGCGGAGCAGGTAGACATCGTCGATCTTGCGCTTCTCGCGCTCTTCGAAGAGGTCGAAATAGACTTTGCCCGAACACATCACGACACGACGGATGTCCTTGTCTGCCTTGAGCGTGACATCGGCCTTGCATTCCGGAACCTCGGCGCCGTCTGCCAGGATGCGGTGGAAGGACGTGTTGGGTCCCATATCCTTGAAGAAAGACACGGCGCGCTTATGGCGCAGCAGGGATTTCGGCGTCATCACGATCAGCGGCTTGCGGAAGTCGCGGTGGATCTGGCGGCGCAGGGCGTGGAAGTAGTTCGCCGGCGTCGTGCAGTTGACGACCTGCATGTTGTCCTGCGCGCACATCTGAAGGAAGCGCTCGAGGCGGGCGGAGGAGTGTTCCGGGCCCTGCCCTTCATAGCCGTGCGGCAGGAGGCAGACGAGGCCGCACATGCGCAGCCATTTGCGCTCGCCAGACGAGATGAACTGGTCGAAGAGCACTTGGGCGCCGTTGGCGAAGTCGCCGAATTGCGCTTCCCAGAGGGTGAGCGTGTTCGGGGCCGTGAGCGAATAGCCATACTCGTAGCCGAGGACCGCTTCTTCGGAGAGCAGCGAGTCGATGACTTCGTAATTGGCCTGCGTCGGCGAGATGTTGTTGATCGGCGTGTAGCGCTCTTCGGTGTCCTGATCGACCAAGTGGGAGTGGCGCTGAGTGAACGTGCCGCGGCAGGAATCCTGACCCGACAGGCGCACCGGGAAGCCCTCGTCGACCAGCGAGGCGAAGGCCATGTGTTCGGCCATGCCCCAGTCTAGGTTTTCGCCGGTCGTCGCCATCTTGCGACGCGCGTCGATCGTACGGGCGACGGTCTTGTGGATGTTGAAGCCTTCCGGGACGGTCGTGATCTTCTTGCCGAGCTCTTTCAGCTTGGCCATCGTGACGCCGGTCTTGCCGCGACCCTCGTCGTCCTTCGGCAGGCCGAGGCCAGCCCATTTGCCATCGAGCCAGTCGGCGGCGCCGGGCTTGAACGTCTTGGCTTTCTCGAACTCACTGTCGAGATGGGCCTCCATCTCAGCGACCATATTGTTCACGGCTTCGTCCGAAATCACGCCTTCCTCGATCAGGCGGCGGGAATAGAGTTCGCGGGTCGACTGCTGGTCGCGGATCTTCGCGTACATCAGCGGCTGCGTCATCGTCGGATCATCGCCCTCGTTGTGGCCGAAGCGGCGATAGCAGAACATGTCGATGACGACGTCCTTGCCAAACGCCTGACGGTATTCAGTGGCGACCTTGGCGGCGTAGACGACCGCCTCCGGGTCATCGCCGTTGACGTGGAAGATCGGAGCTTCGACCATCTTCGCCACATCCGACGGATATGGAGAAGAACGAGAGAAACTCGGCGCTGTCGTGAAACCGATCTGGTTGTTGACGATGAAGTGCATGGCGCCGCCGGTGCGGTAGCCGGCGAGGCCGGACAGCGCGAAGCATTCCGGCACGACGCCCTGACCTGCGAAGGCGGCGTCGCCATGCAGCAGCAGCGGCATGACCTTCGTGCGACGGCGATCGCGTTCCTTCGGGTCGGTGGCGCGCGTGCCGCCGGCTTCGACTTCGTCAAAGAACTGCTTGGCGCGCGCCTTGCCGAGAACGACGGGGTTGACGATTTCGAGATGGGACGGGTTCGCCGTGAGAGAAAGGTGGACGCTGTGGCCGTCGAACTCACGGTCGGATGAGGCGCCAAGGTGGTATTTCACGTCGCCCGAGCCGTAGTCGTCGCCGCCCTGCGTGTTGCCGCCTTGGAATTCGAAGAAGATCTTGTGGTAGGGCTTGCCCATCACGGCGGCGAGCACGTTGAGACGGCCGCGGTGCGGCATGCCGACGATTATCTCGTCGACGCCGAGCGCGCCGCCGCGCTTGATGATCTGCTCGAGCGCCGGGACAGCGGCTTCACCGCCATCGAGGCCGAAGCGTTTCGTGCCCGGGTAGCGCTTGTGCAGGAAGCGCTCGAAGGCTTCCGCTTCGACCAGCTTCTTGAGGATGGCGCGCTTGCCTTGCGGCGTGAACGAGATTTCCTTGTCCTTGCCCTCGATGCGCTGCTGCAGCCAGGACTTCTCGTCCGGATCCGAGATGTGCATGAATTCGACAGCGAAGGTGCCGCAATAGGTGCGCTTCAGGATGTCGACCATCTGGCGCGGGGTCGCGTATTCGAGACCCATGACGTTGTCGATGTAGATCCGGCGATCCATGTCCTTCGGGCCGAAGCCGTAGGTTTTGGGATCAAGCTCGGGATGGTCGTCGATCTTGACCAGGTTGAGCGGATCGAGATGGGCGGCAAGGTGGCCTCGGATGCGGTAAGCGCGGATCATCATCAGCGCGCGGATCGAATCCTGGACCTGCTGGGCGAGATCCTGTGGAGCGAGGGTTGGACCGACCTGCGGGGCCTTCTTCGGCTCCTTTTTGGGCTCAACGCCCCAGTTGCCGTCGAGGGCGGAGACGAGTTCGCCGTTCTGGTGCTTGAGGGGCTCTTTCCACTCCGGGCCTTTGGCGGCGTGAGTTGCATCGGCGGCCGTATCGGCCACGCCGCGGAAGAAGGTTTGCCAGCTCTCGGGCACCGAGGACGGATCCTCGGCGTACTGGGCGTAGAGCTGTTCGATGTAGGCGGCGTTGGCCCCGTAAAGAAAGGCCGTGTCCAGCATGGCTTCGTTGTCCATGCCGCGGGCCTCGCCCGTCTTCGCCTCGATCGTCATTTTTTTGCGTCCTGATGCGCCGGAATCAGGGCCCCTGCCCTGGGCGCGGTTGGGTGGCACTCAGATGTCGCTTTTTGCGTCCGGACTCAACCCGTTGGGGTGAGACATTCTGCACATAAGACCGTGACCCGTTAGCGTTTCGTTGCAGGGAATGGACGATCGCCGGAAACCCTATCGTTTCAGGACTTCCACCATGGTCGCGCCGAGACGCGCCGGGCTCGGGGAAACGGTGATTCCGGCCGATTCCATGGCCGCAATCTTCGATTCCGCGTCGCCCTTGCCGCCCGAAACGATGGCGCCGGCATGGCCCATCGTCCGGCCCTTGGGCGCCGTACGACCGGCGATAAAGCCGACCATGGGCTTTTTCCGGCCGCGCTTGGCTTCGTCCTTGAGGAACTGGGCGGCGTCTTCCTCGCCCGAACCGCCGATTTCGCCGATCATGATGATCGCCTTGGTCGCGTCGTCGGCCAGGAACATTTCGAGCACGTCGATGAAATCCGTGCCCTTCACAGGGTCTCCGCCGATGCCGACGGCCGTTGTCTGGCCGAGACCTTCATTGGTGGTCTGGAAGACGGCTTCGTAGGTCAGCGTGCCCGAGCGCGAGAGGACGCCGATCGAGCCTTTGGAGAAGATGTTGCCCGGCATGATGCCGATCTTGCACTCGTTCGGCGTGAGGACGCCCGGGCAGTTCGGTCCGATCAGGCGCGATTTCGACTTGGCCAGGCGGTCCTTGACCTTGACCATGTCGAGGACAGGAACGCCTTCCGTGATCGTGACGATTAGCGGGATTTCAGCGTCGATGGCTTCGAGGATGGCGGCGGCGCAGCCCGATGGCGGCACGTAGATCACCGTGGCGTTGGCGCCCGTCGCGTCGCGGGCTTCAGCAACCGTGTTGAACAGCGGACGCTCGACCGTTTCGCCGTTCGGCAACTTGCCGGTCCATTTCTGGCCGCCCTTGCCGGGAGTAATACCGCCGACAAATTGCGTGCCGTAGGCGATGCCCTGCTCGGTGTGGAACGTGCCGGTCTTGCCGGTCATGCCCTGGGTGAGGACCTTGGTGTTCTTGTCGATCAGGATGGACATCGCTGAGCCTTGCTTGGTCAGGTCGGAAACGGAAACGGGCGAGCCGCAGGCTCGTCCGGGGTGAAGCTATTTGCCCTTGATGGCGGAGACGATCTTCTGGGCCGCGTCGTCGAGATCGTTGGCCGGGATCACGTTGAGGCCGGACTCGCGGATGATCTTCTTGCCCAGCTCAGCGTTGGTTCCTTCGAGGCGGACGACCAGCGGAACCGACAGGTTCGTCTCTTTCACCGCGGCGAGGACGCCTTCCGCGATGACGTCGCACTTCATGATGCCGCCGAAGATGTTCACGAGGATGCCCTTCACCTTGGGGTCCTGCATGATGATCTTAAAGGCAGCCGCGACTTTCTCCTTGCCGGCGCCGCCGCCGACGTCGCAGAAATTCGCTGGCTCTTCGCCGTAGAGCTTGATGATATCCATCGTCGCCATGGCGAGGCCAGCGCCGTTGACCATGCAGCCGATCGTGCCGTCAAGCGGGATGTAGGCGAGGTCCCACTCTTTCGCGGCGATCTCTTTCTCGTCTTCTTCCGTCGTGTCGCGCAGCGCGATGATGTCGTCATGGCGACCCTTGATGGCCAGTGCGTTGTCGTCGAACGAAACCTTGGCGTCGAGGACGCGCAGGTGGCCGTCCTTCATGACGATGAGCGGGTTCACTTCGAGCATGCTCATGTCTTTCGACGTGAACGCCTTGTAGAGGATCGGGGCCAGCGTGCTCATGTCGGCCTTGGCGGCGCCTTCGAGGCTCAGCGCGCCGGCCAGCTTGAGGGAGTCGGCTTCGGTGACGCCAGTGGCCGGGTCGATCGAAATGGTAAGAATTTTTTCGGGCGTGTCGTGGGCGACGGCTTCGATGTCCATGCCCCCTTCGGTGGATACCACGAACGCAACGCGGCCGGTTTCGCGGTCAACCAACATGGAGAGGTAGAGCTCTTTCTCGATGTCGGCGCCGTCTTCGATGTAGATGCGATTGACTTGCTTGCCGGCAGCGTTGGTTTGAGCGGTGACGAGGTGTTTGCCAAGCATGGCTTTGACGTGCTCAAGCGCCTGCTCTTTCGAGAAGCCGAGGCGGACGCCGCCTTTTTCACCGGCTTCCTTTTCAATGAACTTGCCCTTGCCGCGGCCGCCAGCGTGGATCTGCGATTTCACCACCCAGAGCGGGCCTGGCAGAGCATCGATGGCGGCCTGGGCTTGATCCAGCGAGGTGATCGCGACGCCTTTGGCGACCGGCGCGCCGAAAGACTTCAGGACTTCTTTCGCCTGATGCTCGTGGATGTTCATGGAATTTCGCCCCTCAACGGAGAGCCGCCGCTGGCTCTGCGTGGGTGGCGATTAGCGCATGGGGCGCCCTTAGGCAACGTAGCCGTTTTATCGTTTTTTAGAGAACTAATCTGCTGTCGCGGGACGGTCGGCTTCGTCAGCCACCTTGCCTTGCACAACACTTGTCGATCCGACTGGCTGGAAGGGCTGCCGATGTGCGGCATCCGGGCGATCCTTGACGAAAAGCCTCCAGAGATTGGCGGTCATGAGGGCAAAATAACCCGCGGCGACAGCTGCGAAAACCCCGGGCTGGCCTGCCCTTGTGTCTGCAACGACCCCAGTCAGAAGAGGCCCCAGCACCGATCCGCCCGCCCAGATGAAGAGCATGCCTGACATCACCTGCGTGATCTGGCCGGCTTCCGTGCGATCGGTCGCGTGGGAGGCGGAGACGGAATAGAATGACAACGCGCCGGCGCCCCACAGGGCCGACAGCAGGACAGTGATCGAAAACGAGACCTTCCCGGCCGTCAGATAGAGCGCGATGCACGCGCCCAGCGCGATGGCGGCAAGCCCCGCGACGACAAAACGCCTGTCGATCCGGTCGGACAGCAGGCCGGCGGGCCATTGCGTGACCGTGCCGCCGATCATCGCGGCGATGTAGAGCGTGGCGGCGGAAGCCCCGGCCGCGCCGGGCTGGAGATCCTTGGCGTAGAGCGGGAGCTGGCTGGTGACGCCGGTGTTGCACACGCCGGCGACGATCGAGCCCATGAGGGCGGCGGGCGGAATCTTGAAGATGCCCGCGAGCGTGAGGGCTTCGCGATCGGGCAAGACCGGCTGCGCGCGGCGGGTGGCGCAGAGCGGAATGACGGCCAGCGTCATAAGCAGGCCGGCCCAGATGAACGGCCGGATATCGTCGGCGGCGTGCTCGACGATCAGCAGCGGTCCGCAACAAAGCGCGACCTTCAGCATGAGCTGGTAGAGACCCATGACGCCGCCGCGCTTCGATCGGGGCGTCGAATCCGCGATCCAGCTTTCGGCAGACGTGAACATCACCGCCGAAGCAATGCCCTGAAACAAGCGCAGAAGGCCCCACGCAACAGGGTCGAACGCGAGCCCCATCGAGAGAATGCCGACCGCATAGATTGCAGCAGCGGCGGAATAGGCTCGAATGTGACCGATCTGCCGGACCACATCCGGCGCAAACCAGGCGCCCAGCATGAAGCCCGCTGAGAACACGGCTGCAACCATGCCGACGCCAAGCGCGGACGCGCCCATGTAACTGAGCGCCAGCGGCGTCGAGACGGAGAGAATGCCCGAGGCGGCCTGCAGCAGCATGACCGCCAGGATGAGTGACGCAACGTTACGGTAGACGGTCATTGCGAGGACGAGGCAGCGTTTCTGGTGTTCTTGTTTGCAGCAGTGCTTACGCCGCTTTGCGACCGAACGCGTCTAAAATCTTGTTACGGAGAATTCGCGCGGCTGATGGGCGCAGCGCTAGGCTTCGTGGTCGCATTCGATGATGAATTCCGGACCTAGCGCGGGGCGCAGGCGATGCAGCAGCGCCTGACCACGATCTCGAAAGGGGGCGTCCGTTTCATATCCCAAACTGATCGGGCCAGTGTCGATGTCAGACGAGCCGCCCGGACTGTTCCAGTCGATCGTTGCGTCGTAGTCGGCAATGAGCTGGACAAGATCGGCGCGCAGATCGGGCGGCAGGTCGAGATCGTCAAGCTGCACGGCGTAGCCGAAGCGCTGTTTCGTCGCTTCGTCCTGCGCCCAGAGGCACATGCCCGAC
>Ga0138256_10001610_pt1 | contig 24377 bp, 20 predicted proteins | sample KNB2016incub_MG_FD_105486 | JGI IMG/M metagenome (GOLD analysis project Ga0138256, IMG submission 105486) | Active sludge microbial communities from wastewater in Klosterneuburg, Austria - KNB2014incub_MG | ecosystem: Engineered > WWTP > Activated sludge > Unclassified | place: Austria...
ATGATCAATATTTTTTGGTATTTTTAAATGACTAGCAAAACCATTTCCAGAACCGGTTGGAATGATTCCCATTTTTGTTGAAGTGTTCACTAAGGCCTGTGCAATTTCATTGATTGTTCCGTCTCCTCCAATGGCTATGATAATGTGATTTGGAATCTCTGCATATTTAGAAGCTATTACTGTGGCATGCTTTGGAAATTCTGTAAACTCAATAATGAATTGATCCGACTTAAAAAATGATTTAATTTTGGCAGGTAAAATTTTATTTTTTGCGGATCCAGATTTTGGATTAATAATAAAAACAAAAGTTGGTGCCATATATTTTATATAAGGAATGAAATTATTTATTTCTGATAGTGATTACTGGCTCCATTTCAATGTTTGAACAAAGATAAGTAAAAGCTTATTCATTTAGTCTTTCGTATAATGATAGATCTATAAAATATTAGTCTTTTGGTCTGTTTCAATTATCTTTGCGACTTATTTTAATTTTATTGGGTATGTATCAAGTCATTAAAAGTTTAAGTTTACCAGATATTGACAAAGAAATATTAAGCTTTTGGGAAGATCATAAAATCTTTGATAAGAGTGTATCAAATCGTCAAGGCGCTCCAACATTTGTATTTTATGAGGGACCTCCTTCAGCTAATGGAAAACCAGGCATCCATCATGTTATGGGTCGGGCAGTGAAAGATATTTTTTGTAGATATCAAACATTAATTGGCAAACAAGTACATCGAAAAGGCGGATGGGACACCCATGGATTACCTATTGAATTAAGTGTCGAAAAAGAATTAGGAATAACCAAAGAAGACATAGGAATAACCATTTCTATTGAAGATTATAATGCTAAGTGCAAAGCAACGGTCATGCGTTATAAAAATGAATGGGATGATCTGACCAGAAAAATGGGTTATTGGGTTGATTTAGATCATCCTTATATGACTTTTGAAAATGAATATATTGAATCTGTTTGGTATTTATTGAAAGAAATATTCGATAAAAATTTATTGTATAAAGGTTATACCATTCAACCTTACTCCCCGGCTGCTGGAACTGGATTAAGCTCCCATGAAGTAAATCAACCGGGATGTTATCGTGAAGTTAAAGATTTATCAGCAGTGGCATTATTTCAAGTTGATGTATCGTCATATAATGAAAAACAACAATTAATCTTTAAACATTTCCCAATATCAATTGCTGCATGGACTACTACGCCTTGGACTTTGCCAAGTAATACTGCCCTGGCTGTTGGAGAAAAAATTAAATATTGTTTGGTTGAAACCTGGAATCCATACACTAAGGATAAAAATTATATTGTCATGGCACAGGCTTTAGTTTCAAAATGGTTTAAGCCAGAACATGAATATGCTTCTAATGAAGATCTTCCCGAACCTATTGATAAATTAATTCATTATAAAATACTTCTAGATGAGATTACTGGGATTGATTTGGTAGGCTTAAAATATGAACCGTTATTTAATTATGCTAGACCTTCAGAGGGTAAATCTTATGAAGTAATAAGTGGAGATTTTGTTTCTACTGAAGATGGTACCGGTATTGTACATATTGCACCGTCCTTTGGAGCAGATGATATGAGAGTGGCTAAAAAGAATGGAATTGGAGCGCTAACTTTAGTGGATAAACAAGGTCGATTTACAGATGAAGTATATGATTTTGCACATGAGTATGTAAAGGAAGATTATTTGTCTATTGAAGAAAAAGAAAGTGAAAAAATTCGACTTGGATTAGACCGATACTTATCGGTTGACGAAAGATTGATTATTAAATTAAAGAAAGAAGGTAAATTACTTAATGCTCAGAAATATTCCCACAATTATCCGCATTGCTGGCGGACAGATAAACCTATTTTGTATTATCCATTAGACAGTTGGTTTATCAATGTGACTTCCAAAAAGGATCGTTTGGTAGAACTCAACAAAACCATTAATTGGAAACCAGAATCTACAGGTACTGGTCGTTTTGGAAATTGGTTAGAGAATCTTCAAGATTGGAATTTGTCTAGATCCCGATTTTGGGGAATTCCATTACCTATATGGAGAAATGAAAGTGGTACCGTTACTAAATGCATTGGTTCAATGGCCATGTTAGCGGAAGAAATTAAAAAAGCAAATGTCAAATTCAATTTAAAACAAACATTGCCAAAAGATTTACATCGTCCTTTTATTGATGAAATCGTTTTAGTGAGTGATGACGGAAATGAAAAATTGGTACGCGAAACTGATCTCATTGATGTTTGGTTTGATAGTGGAGCTATGCCTTATGCACAGATACATTATCCATTCTCGGGAGAAAAACTCGAGGGTAAATTATTTCCAGCTGATTTTATTGCAGAGGGGGTTGACCAAACTCGTGGATGGTTTTATACTTTGCATGCTATAGCTGGGTTGGTATTTGATAGTGTAGCTTATAAAACCGTGGTTTCAAATGGCCTAGTTCTTGACAAGAATGGTGAAAAAATGTCAAAACGCAAAGGAAATGTTGTCGATCCTTTTGAAACTATAAACACCTTCGGTGCAGATGCTCCAAGATGGTATATGGTGAGTAATGCTGATCCGTGGGAGAATTTAAAATTTGATCTCGATGGAATTATGGAGGTTCGCAATAAGTTTTTTGGAACATTATTCAATACTTATAATTTCTTTGCAATATATGCTAATGTAGACCAATTCAAAATGGACCACCAAAGCAAAGTTCCAATACAGGAAAGGCCAGAATTGGATCAATGGATCATTTCTAAATTACAATCTTTGATCAAAGGGTATCGTAAGTTTATGGATGATTACGAACCAACACAGGCTACTCGGCTTGTAGAAATTTTTGTTGGAAATGATTTATCAAATTGGCATGTTAGATTGTCGCGAAAACGTTTTTGGAGAACCGATTCGACTATAGAAAAGAAGGCTGCATTTGAAACTTTATATGAATGTTTATATACAGTGAGTCAATTGATAGCACCCTTTGCTCCATTTTTTGGAGAATGGCTTTACAGAGGACTTTCCCTTCAACATGAACCATCTGGTCAATCGAATTCGAATGCAATTTCAGTTCATCTAACAGACTTACCGGTTTGTAATGAAGGATGGATAGATTTAGCCATGGAGCGAAGAATGGAGCTTGCTCAGAACATCTCTTCATTAGTACTTTCATTGCGAAAAGGTCAAAAAATCCGTGTAAGACAACCTTTAAAACAAATATTAATTCCAATCATTGCTGATCAGATGAAATTGGATATTATTAAAATTGAAGAGTTAATTAAAGCAGAAGTTAATATTAAGGAGATTAATTTTATCACCAATCAAGATAATATTATTGTTCGTAAAGCCAAACCTAATTTTAGAAATCTTGGGAAAAAATTGGGTAAGAATATGCAAGCCGCTATAACTATCATTCAAGATCTTGAAGCAAGTCAATTGGACGTTTTGCAGACGGGCCATTCAATTCAAATTGTTGTTGATGGGCTTTCTTACGAAATTGGGAAAGATGATGTGGAAATTATTTCAGAAGATATCCCAGGTTGGTTAGTTGGTACCAGTGATCATATTACTGTAGCATTAGATATCAGTATAACGGATGCGTTGTTAGCTGAAGGAACGGCTCGCGAATTGATCAATAGAATTCAAAATATTCGAAAACTGAAAGATTATCAAATTACAGATCGCATTAAGGTACAATTGGAATCTCATGCATCAATACTTTCTGCATTAGAGGCTCATAAACAATTAATTTGTACAGAGACTTTGTCAAACTCAATTGAATTGGTCAATTCAACATTTGAAGAAAAAATGGATTTATTTGAAGATTGTGTACTTGGATATAGTATCGATTTAGCATAAAAAGATATTATAATAATTTGATATAAGTATTTAAAAATAGGCAAATTGCCAGTTATTTTGATAATTTGCTGTTAATTTTAGGGCATATTGGACTTTTCCCATGAATTATATGTTACCTTTGATTATTAAATTTAAATTTTTATATAATGAGTAAAGGAATTGTTAAGTTTTTCAATGATGCCAAAGGTTTTGGTTTCATTAAGGATTCAGAATCAAGTAAAGAGTATTTTGTACACGTTAATGGAATAGTCGATAAGATTAGAGAAAACGACGAAGTAACTTTTGACCTTGAGGAAGGAAGAAAAGGATTAAATGCAGTAAACGTTAGACAAGCATAGTTTAATTATTTGCCTATTTAAAATTTATAGCCCTACAAAATTGTGGGGCTATTTTTTTTGTATTACTCTCAACTTATATTGAAAAACTAAACCGGATTAATCTTGTTAGATTAAGAAACAAAATAAAATCTGGGACTAAGTGTCTTTAAAGAGGAAAAACATATGAATCGTTATTTATCATATATATTATTCTTGAACCTATTATGTTGGGTGTCCTGTAAAGAATCAAAAACTGCTGAAACTCCAAATAGTTCGACAACAGCTGTAAAATCGATGACAGCAGATGGATATATAGTTAAAGAAAGTACATTATCCGAATCTGTATCTACGCCCGGAAGTGTAATTCCATTTGAATCAACAGATATCCAATCAGAAGTATCCGGTCGAATTACCTATCTTAATATTAAAGAAGGGGCCACGGTACCTTCTGGATTTTTACTAGCAAGTGTAAATGATGAGGAATTACAAGCAAGATTAAAAAAATTAAAAATCCAATTACAAATTGCACAAAATACTGAAAAGCGACAATCTGAGTTATTACAGATAAAAGGCATTGGGCAACAAGAATATGAAATGTCACTACTTGAGTTAAATAATTTAAAAGCTGATATTGAAATTATTACCTCTCAAATAGAGAAAACCAAAATCAAAGCACCATATGCTGGAAGATTAGGACTGCGATCAATAAGCTTTGGGGCTTACATTACTCCTCAAACGATATTAACCACTATTAGTCAGGTTAACCAGTTGAAATTGGAATTTTTATTAAACGAAAAAAATATTAATAAAATAAAAATTGGGGATCCTATTCAATTTACTTGTAATGGCAGTAATAAAATCTATAAGGCTCGCATTATAGCTATGGAGACTGGTATTGAAATTAATAGTCGATCACTTAAAGTTAGAGCTTTGATAGAAAATAGTGATGGGTTCATTAAGCCCGGAAATTTTGCAAATGTATTATTTGAATTTGATCCTAATAATAAAGCGCTCATGATTCCCACACAAGCTGTTATTCCTCAAGCTAGGGATAAGAAAGTAATTGTATATAAAGGGGGAAATGTTGTATTCCAAAAAGTTATTCTGGGAATGAGAGACTCATCAAAAATTCAGATTGTCTCGGGATTATCCGCTGGTGATACGATACTCATCAGTGGTCTATTGTCCATTAAGCCCACTTCAAAAGTTGCTTTAAATCCATTGACCGAATAACTGGAATACTATGAATATTTCACATTTTAGTTTGAGAAGACCAGTATTTGCGGTGGTCATGAATATTGTAATTGTTTTATTCGGTATCATTGGTTTTAGATTTTTAGGTGTTAGAGATTTTCCGGCCATTGATCCGCCAACCGTATCCATAAAAACAAATTATCCAGGCGCCAATGCAGATATCATTGAATCACAAATATCTGAACCATTAGAGAAAGCCATCAACGGCATTGCCGGAATTAAAAATATTACCTCATTAAGTAGTCAAGGATCAAGTAGCATTAATGTTGAATTTGAGCTGAACGAAGATATGGAGTCAGCGGCAAATGATGTACGCGATAAAGTAGCACAAGCCATACGAAATTTACCTTCCGATTTAGATGCACCACCTGTAGTAAGCAAGGCCGATGCGAGCTCCGAATCGATATTGTCCATGACCGTCAAAAGTGATACCAAAAACCAATTGGAACTTACTGAATTTGCAAACAATAATTTATTAGAAAAGCTTCAAACTATCCCTGGAGTCAGTAGTATTATGATTTGGGGTGAGAAAAAATATGCGATGCGCATCTGGATGGATCCAGTTAAGTTAAATGCATTTGGACTTACCGTTCAAGATATTCAAGAAGCCTTGATTAAGGAGAATATTGAGATGCCGGCAGGAAAAATATCCGGAAATACAAGTGAGTTAGCGGTTAGAACATTTGGAAGATTACAAACAGAAGAAGATTTTAATCAATTAATCATCAAAAATCTTGGTGGATCTGAGATTAGAATCAAAGACATTGGAGAAGCCGTTCTTGGTCCGGAAAATGAAGAAACTGTTCTTAAAGAAAGTGGCGTACCCATGATAGGCATGGCATTATCTCCACAGCCAGGAGCTAATTATGTTGCTATATCTGATGAATTCTATAAGCGTTATGAACAAATCAAGAAAGACTTACCCAAGGAATTTGAAATTAACATAGCACTTGATCAGGCCAAGTTTATCAAGCAATCTATACTAGAAGTCAAGGAAACTTTAATCATATCAATAATACTAGTCATTTTAATAGTGTTCTTATTTTTTAGAGACTGGTTAATTGCGATCAGGCCATTAATAGATATACCCGTTTCTTTAATTGGATCTTTTTTTATTATGTATTTGTGTGGGTTTACAATCAATGTACTCACTTTATTAGCAATTGTATTAGCTACAGGACTTGTAGTTGATGATGGTATTGTCGTAACAGAGAATATATTTAAAAAAATGGAAGCCGGCATGGGTAAGTATAAAGCTGCCCGGGAAGGTTCTCAGGAAATTTATTTTGCAGTGATCTCAACATCAATAACCTTAGCTGTTGTATTTCTTCCCATTATTTTTCTTGAAGGTTTCGTGGGCCGATTGTTCAGAGAATTTGGAATCGTTGTGGCTGGAGCAGTACTTATTTCTGCGTTTGTGTCGTTGACCTTGACTCCGATTCTCAATGTTAAATTCAGTCGAAAAGTTTTTTCCCATTCATGGTTTTACAGAAAGACAGAGCCCTTTTATATTTGGTTAGAAGAATCTTATCATGGAGCTTTAAGATTTTTTTTAAGGACTAAAATTTTAGCTTGGGTCGTTCTATTGGTTTGTTTTGGATCTATCTATTATTTTGGAAAAAATTTAAAATCAGAATTGGCTCCTCTGGAAGATCGAAGTCAATTCAGGTTATCCTTGACAGCACCAGAAGGAAGTTCCTACGAATATATGGATCAGTATATTGATAAGTTAAGTCAATTTTTATTAGAATCCGTTCCTGAAAAAAACATTATACTTAGTGTTACCGCCCCTTCTTTTATTGGCTCAGGTGCTGTAAATACAGGATTTATTAGAGTTGTGTTGTGTGATCCAAATAAGCGTCAACGCAGTCAGGATCAAATTGTACAAGTGGTTAGTAAAAGTTTATCAAAATTCCCAGAAGGAAAAGCATTTCCAATTCAAGAACAAACCATTTCTGTAAATAGAAGAGGTGGACTTCCTGTTCAATTTGTAATACAACATGTAGATTTTAATAAGATCAAAGAAATCCTTCCTAAATTTATTGAAGAGGCTAATAAGAATCCGGTATTCCAACAAGTGGATGTTGATTTGAAATTCAATAAACCAGAATTACATGTTGAAATTGATCGTCCAAAGGCTGCTTCATTGGGAGTAAGTATTGAGGAAATTGGTCAAACTATTCAATTAGCGTATAGCAATCGACGTGTTGGTTATTTTACTAAAGATGGGAAACAATATCAGGTGATTGGTCAAATTGAAAAAAATGAGCGCGATGAACCTGCTGATCTCAAATTGTTATATGTCAAAAGTAAATCAGGACAATTAATCGCTTTAGATAATCTGGTAACATTGAATGAAGCAACTTCAACACCAACTATTTATCATTTTAATCGATACAAATCAGCCACAATTTCTGCTGGTCTTGCATCTGGAAAATCTTTAGGGGAAGGAATAAAAGCTATGGAAGATATTGGCAAAAAATTATTAGATCCTAGTTTTTCCACGGCACTCTCTGGACCATCAAGAGATTTTAAAGAAAGTTCAAGTAATGTTGGATTCGCATTTATATTAGCATTAATATTAATTTTTTTAATCTTGGCTGCACAGTTTGAAAGTTTTAGTGATCCGATCATTATTATGATCACGGTTCCATTAGCTATGGCTGGAGCATTATTTTCTCTGTGGTTTTTTGATTTAACGATAAATATTTTTTCCCAGATTGGAATGATTATGCTAATAGGATTGGTTACGAAAAACGGCATATTGATTGTTGATTTTGCCAATAAAAAAAGAATGCTGGGAATAGAAAAAAATGTAGCCATATTAGAAGCCTCAACCCAACGAATGAGACCTATACTTATGACAAGTCTTGCTATGGCACTTGGAGCCTTGCCCTTAGCACTATCATTTGGTGCCGCATCGGCGAGTCGTGTACCATTAGGCGTAGTCATTATTGGTGGAATTATTTTTGCACTATTATTGACACTTTTTATTGTTCCTGCCATGTATTTATTTCTTTCATCCAAAAAAGATCCAATAAATGAAGATCTTTAATTTAGTCGTGTATTTATTCTGTGGAATAAACTTAATGGGACAGTCTAATTTACTTAGTCTGGATCAAGCCATTATGGAGGGGGTCCAAAATAATCTTGGTATAAAAATGATCAAACAAGATGAAGAAATTGCTGAAATCAATAATCATTGGGTCAATGCAGGAGCTTATCCTGAGATCATAGCATCAATGAACCCATCCATTTCATCCAATAATTTAGACCAAAAATTATCGAATGGAACTAATATTCACTCCAATAATGTATTGTTCAAAAACAGTAATGCTGATTTAAAATTAAACTGGAATGTATTCAACGGATTCAAAGTATTTGCCACCAAAGAAAAACTAAAGCAATTACAAGACATTGGCAGTTTAAATGTAAAACAGTCCATCAATGAATTAATTTATAATATAATATTGACCTATACTGATATTCTTAGATTGCAAGAACAAATTGGGGTTGTTAAAGAACAAATAAACATAGCAGATATTAGATTGGGTATACAACAAAAAAAATTTGTTCTAGGCACAACCGGAAAACCAGAATTAATTGCTGCACAAATAGATCATAATGAATTGTTGAACCTACAATTGAATCTAACTCGTGATCAACAAAATAAAAAAAGTTTGTTGGAACATTTAATGGGTAGAACAGAGGAAGACAAAAGACAGATTCAAGATTCCATTCAATTAATTCTACTTGCTCCTTTGAATGATTATTTAATTCAATTATCAAATCAAAGTCCTGAACTATTAATGGCCTATAAAGACCTTGAAATTACAAAACTGAACAAGAAAGAAATTAATGCTTTAAAATATCCCAATGTCAATTTAATAGCCGCATATAATTTTAATAGAAGTCAAAATGAAGCAGGATTTAGCCTTTTGAATCAAAGTTATGGTCCCCAAGGGCTTATAAATATTTCAATACCTATATATAATGGTGGCTATATACGCAGACAATCCAGAGTTGCTGATCTTCAAATTAGTAAAAAAGAATTAAGCCTTGAAGAATTATTGGATCATTCTCGAATGATCCTCAGACAAAATTATCAGAGTTACCTTTCCATAATTGAGCAAATTGAAATCACCAAAAAAAATTTAGCCTTAGCTCAGGAGAACCTTAATATTGCGGTCCAAAAACTACAGTTTCAAAGTATAGGAATTGTTGAATTCAGACAAATACAATTCGACGTGATCGAAATAAATACAAAATTGTATGATTTAAAGTATGAAGCCAAAAGGCTTGCCAGTAATATTTATTTAATAACAGGATCATTTTAATATATGGAGTATATTATGATCAAATATTTTGTTTTAACTTTGTTCAACTATTAAAAAAATTCAAGCCATGACAGAAGAGAATCTAGACAAAATTAAGGATAGTGAAAACGTAGAAGAGACACCAAAATCTGTGACTAAAATCGTACCAAAGGCTAAAGGCAGTAATTTAACCCATCCAGGTTTTAATCACAATAAAAACATTTCCAAATTCAAAGGACCAAATTTTTCACAGAAACGAGGTGGTGGAAATAAAAATATGGCCTCAGGAAAGAAAGGAAAGTAGGATTAATCAATCATATAATCAAACTATTCTTTATTGTTGATTTTCAAAACTATTGAAAATTGATTGTTTACCATAATTAAAATAACGGGTCAAATATTTTGTTTTGAGTCTGGTTTAGAAATAACAACTGAATATTCAGATAGATTTAATTATAACATGAATTGGAATTAAAAGATATTGTTGATCTGATTACTGACGTGTCTAAACCTAAAGATTTTGTTTGAATTCCAAAAATCTTTAAGTATGCTTAAATCAAAGGGTTTTAAATTGCATAAATAGATTTTATTCCAAATAATAAAGTTGAAAAAATTGTTAAAAAATAGTTTTCAATTTGTTTGGATTCTTAATTCAAAAACAATTTAATTAAATTCCTTAATGGTGACATAATCGTCACTACACAATTATCTACTCGCTAAATACTAATCTAACGGTTAAAAACGATGAGTATAGTAGCAAATATAATTGAAAAAGTAAAGCAACCTGAGAATCAATTATTAAGAACCCAAAGGATATCGAATTGAGATTGTTATTCAGGTCTTATAGTATTCATTTATTTAAAGTTGGCCTTTGTGATTTATGAAATAATTCTGAAATATTTTACTATTTTACTCGTTTGAAAAGGGATGAAGCAATCTCTTAGACCAAAATATATAATGTCCCAATCGCATAACCAAATCAATCAATAAAGTTCTTTTGAATTACCAATTAAACTTCAAATATATGAAACGGTCAAAATTAATCATTGTATTTTTGGTGTTGGCTAAGCTGACTTTCGGCCAGAATACACCAAATGAATACTCTAACTTAGTAAGAGTTGCTGACTCTTTATACAACTCAAAAGATTTTAGAAAATCGGGTGACAAATATTCCGAAGCTTTCAAAGTAAACTCCTGGAAAGGGTTATCCAATGACAGGTATAATGCTGCCTGTTCTTGGGCATTGGCATCAATGGTGGATAGTGCGTTCTATCAACTTGATAGAATTGCTAACCAAATGAATTATATAAACTATAGTCATATAACAACAGATCCTGATTTGAACTCATTGCACAATGATAACAGATGGGAACCATTACTTAATAAAATCAAGCAGAACAAAGAAATAGCAGAGGCAAACCTGAACAAACCTTTAGTTGCAATTCTTGACAGTATTTATATTGAAGATCAAAAATATAGACAACAAATTAGTGGAATCGAGAAAAAGTATGGTGGAGGATCAAAAGAAATGAAAGACCACTGGAAATTGATAAAAGAAAAGGATTCAATAAATTTAGTCAAAGTAAAAGCTATGCTTGATCAATATGGGTGGTTAGGCAATGACATTATTGGTGGGCCAGGAAGCACTACTTTGTTTCTTGTAATTCAACATTCTAACCAGGCGACTCAGGAAAAATATTTGCCTATGATGAGAGAGGCTGTTAAAAAAGGCAAAGCACAAGGTAGTAGTTTAGCGCTACTTGAGGACAGAGTTTTATTGGGACAAGGAAAACGACAAATTTATGGTAGCCAAATTGGACGAGACCAAGAAACGAACGTTTATTATGTTTCACCTCTGGAAGACCCTGACCATGTAGACCAGAGAAGAGCAGAAGTTGGACTTGGGCCATTAGCAGATTATGTAAACCGTTGGCAGATTAAATGGGATCTTGAACAATATAAAAAGGACTTACCAACATTAGAAGAAAAGATAAAACATAAATACTAAAACTATTATTTAAACAGAAATAAAGATCAATTACAAACATTCTAGTATAGTTTTTAAACCGAATTTGTAGATAACAATTTTGTCTCCATCAAAAATGTTAAACCACCTAACATTTCATCAATTTGCATGTTAGGTGGCTCATCATATTTTCCACTTACTTGATTTGCGAATTAACAAGATGAAGTTAATTTTTTTCAGCGTATGTTTTTAGTCCACTAAGAAACAGGTTAATTCCTGAATTAAATTGTTTGCCAATCATTATTTTATCCAATAACACACCTATAAACCCAAACTTTACAGTATATTCCATGACTTGTTGAACTTTGGTTTGGTTCCCTATTATTTCAAAACTGTATGTGTGTTTTAATCCTTTAATGGGAAAAGAGCAGTCTGTCAATTGATAAACCAGTTTTTCATTTGGATTGAATACGGTAATCATTTCGTCAAACCAATTTTTGCCATCTTGCATTAATACTTTTCTTTTTGCATGTAATCCTGTTTTTATCTCGGAAATCAAAGTTGCTTTTTTTACGGTAGGATCGGTTTTATCCAATAATTCTAGATCAGTAAGAATGCTCCATATTCTGTCAATAGGTGCGTCAATGGTTATGGAATTAATCAATGTACTCATAGTCTTATTTCATTGAATGTAAAGCGATCTTATTTCCTTCTGTGTCAAAAAATAGCGCCATAAAACCATTTCCTCCTATTGAGGTTTTTGGCAATAGAATTTTACCTCCCGCCTGTTCAACTTTTGATAAAGGGCCATTCAAGTCTTCTCCACCATTCAAATATATTAACACTCCTTCTGCAGATGGCACATACCCATCTCCTTGTACTATTCCGCCGCCTATACCTCCATTTTGCATATCCGCTGGTAGCATTCCATACTTAAATAAAGGGTGTGGCATCTCTGAAATTTCAACGCCATAAAGCGTTTCATAAAATTTTTTTGCTCTAGCGAAATCAGTAACCGGGATTTCGAACCAATTAATTGCATTTGTCATTTTTTGTTTTTTTAAAGATTTGAGCAGCAAAGATACAAAACTACTTGTAATTTGCAAGTAGTTATTTTGTTATATCTTTGCAATGTGAAACAAATCATTAGAAAGTCAGATTGTCCGATAAATTTTGCCTTAGAGATATTTGGGGATAGGTGGACTTTTCTTATTGTCAGAGATCTAATGTTCAAGGGCAAGCATTACTATGGCGAATTTCTCACCTCCGAAGAGAACATTGCAACCAATATTCTTGCAGATAGATTGGCATTATTGGAAACAAATGGCATAATAAGTAAATCAAGTGACCCTAATCATAAGCAAAAAATTATATATCGCCTCACATTAAAAGGAATTGATTTAATTCCAATCCTTGTAGAAGTCATCATGTGGTCCGCCAAATATGACAAGGATTCTGCCGTAGATTTGAACTTTGTTAAAAGTGTTGAACAGGATAAAGTAGGCCTTATAGTTCAAATAACAAATCGACTTATCGGAGATTTAAATAATGTTTAGGTATTATTTAATACTTAATGAGAAGAGTTTCCTAAGCAAAATAACATTTAATTAAATAAAAAGCGGATTGAGAAGTCTGCATTTATCTTACAACTTTTATGATCTCGGCCCCTGCTTTTGCAATCGCAATGTAGAAATATATTGCTTATTCGTATCTAACATTTTGACAAAATAAATACCATCATTCAAATGACTGATATCATAAGTATTATTATGATGTGTTGAATAGGACGCTACTTTTTTCCCAAAAATATCCATTAGTTCTACATAAGTTATTTGGGAATTTGATTCAATGGTAAAAGCATTTGTGCTTGGATTGGGATACAATCTTATAGAAATTGATTTTACTTCAAGGTTTGATAATACCATGTTAAATAGATAATCTATCCGTAATCTATTTGCTGTGTCCCCTTTTTCGAAAACCCATAATACCACATGAGCACCACCCTGAATTCCTTCTGTTTCAAAATGTACATCCATATTGACGGAACTATCTACCAATAATACATTGGGTAATTTTTCAGGACAATTTTCTATCTTGGGAGTATAGCAATTATTATTATCACAAACATAAGATTGCCAACCCACAGGAATGGTCACATTTTCTTTGCTCCACATGATCTCCTGGGTTTCTTGAACTTTGTTTATTATGCTGTTATGGCAATAATAATCAGCAGCTTTAACTATATGGGTTTCTTCAATTTTACATGGATTGAATGCTGCAGTAAATCTTAACTGAGCAAAAGTCAATGTTCCTACAAAACAAAACAACATTAAATGAATTGATTTCATAGGCTGAACTATTTACATAAAATGATAAATATTATGCCCTAGGTGATCTTTTTTGCAATCTAACCGTACGAAGTAATTGGTCATTTGGACCAATTAATTTAACGAGATATATACCATCCACTAAATTACTGATGTCATAACTCTTGAAATGACCTGGATTAAAAGAAACCACTTTCTTTCCAAGAATAGAATACAGTTCTACTCTGGTTAAACCAGTATTATATTCCACCGTAAATGCATTGGATGCAGGATTAGGATACATCTTAATAGATATATTCTTAACCTCGTTGTTGGAAACCGTTTTATTGAATAAATAATCTATTTTTAATTTCTTGGTGGTATCATCTTTCTCATATACCCACATAACAACATGAGCTCCACCTTGTGTACCGTCTGTTTGAAAATGAATATCCATATTTACCGTGCTATCTACCAAAACTTCATTTGGCGCATCATCAGGACACCTAACAATAGCCGGTGAATAACATTGATTATTATCACATACATAAGAATCCCAAAATAATGGCATCATTAGGTTCTCTTTAGCCCACATTATCAATATTGGACGTTTAGTGTGATTATGTATCTTATTATGACAATATTGATCCTTTAAAATATCAACTTTTTCCTCTAATTTGCAAGGATTAAAATCTGCTGTAAAGCGATCTTGAGAAAAACCGATAGAAAAAGAAAAACAAAACAAAAGGGTAATTATTCTTGTCATAACCTAATTATTTAGCGTACTGAAGGGTAAAGTTAAACTATTTTATTTAAAAAATCGATTTTTCATTATAATTTATTAGAGAATTAATTTGCACTAAAAATTGTAATTTTAAATATAAATTATTGAATTACAATATTATATATATATTAATTAAATTTAGTTTAATGTATTTTATTACATATATATAACGTCTGATGGGCAAAAATGTAAGTTTCGGAAATAATACATATATATTTATTCCGCTTATAATTCCAAAATCCTACCTTTACAAAGCTTTTATCAAATCAGTACATGGCAAGAATATTCATTATTGGAAATGGCATTTCTGGCGTTACTGCTGCCAGACATATCCGCAAATTATCCAACCATGACATCACGATTATTTCTTCGGAATCCGAATATTTTTTTTCTCGTACTGCACTTATGTATGTCTACATGGGCCATATGAGATTTAAAGATATAAAGCCATATGAAGATGGATTTTGGTCAAAAAACCGTATCGAATTAATTCATGACAAAGTTAACAGTATCCAATTTAACGCTAAGTCTTTAGTACTTGAATCAGGAAAAACATTAAATTATGATAAATTAATTTTGGCTACAGGGTCAAAATCTAATAAGTTTGGTTGGCCTGGACAAGACCTTCATGGTGTGAGTGGATTATACCACCTTCAGGATTTAGAAATGATGGAGCGATGCAGCTATGATACTTCACGTGCTGTGATCGTTGGAGGTGGCTTGATAGGCATTGAAATGGCAGAGATGTTTCATACCAGACATATTCCGGTTACAGTAGTCGTCCGTGAAAAAGAATATTGGTATAATATCCTTCCTCCAGAGGAAGCAGCCATGATATCAAAACATATTCGTGAACACAAAATCGAATTAATATTAAATACTGAACTCAAAGAAATACTGGATGATGGTACAGGTTCTGTGGGTGGAGTTGTACTTTCTAATGGCGATAAAATCCAATGTAACTATGTAGGATTAACCGTAGGTGTAAGTCCTAACATTGATTTTCTTAAAAACACGACTTTAGAAACTGATCGAGGGATTTTAGTTAATGCGCACCTTGAAACCAACATACCAGATGTTTACGCTATTGGAGATTGTGCACAATTAAAGCAGGTATTACCTGGTCGAAAAGCTATCGAAGCAATATGGTACACCGGAAGAATGATGGGAGAAAACGTGGCTTACAATATTTGCCATAAATCCATAAGTTACGATCCAGGAATATGGTTTAATTCCGCCAAATTTCTTGACATTGAATATCAAGTATATGGTCATGTTCCAGCAAAAATTCAATCACCGGATGATAGTTTTTATTGGGAGTATTCAGATGGCAAAAAAAGTATTCGATTGGTTTTTAATAAAGAATCTCATCAAATTCTTGGTTTTAATTTAATGGGAATAAGATTCAGACACGAGGTCTGTGTGAAATGGATCTTAGAAAAGACAATTTTAAATGATGTAGTACAAAATATTCGACTGGCGTTTTTTGATCCTGAATTTTATAAAAATTATGAAGACTCTTTTGTTGAATCATTCAATCAGCAATTCAATCAACAAATTATTTTAAATAAAAATAAAACACTGAATCATGTTTTCAAATTTCTAACACAAAAGTAATGCTGAATCATTCCAATTTCATTCGATCAAAATCATTGATCCGTTCAAAATTTCAGGTCATTTTAATTACAATTGGGCTAGGAATTTTATTAGGCATTTTTTGTCTAGCACAATTTACCCAAATAGAAAGTTTTGGATTATTAGTCAGTTTACTTTTAAGTATATCATTAATTATTATTTATTATTCCAAAACCTTATATGCAAACTTACCCGAAGGAATTAAAAACAACGGTGTTTGGACAGGAACTTTGACTGGAAGAGGAGTTTCAGCATGGATACTTGGTGTTGTGTTAACTTGCTTTTATATACTACTATATTGGTTTCCACATATACTGGGCCTATCCTCATCAGGCAATACTGGAATCATTGGTTTCTTTGATCCATTAAGTCAATTTTTTAAAAATCAGCCCGCAAGTGAATGGTTCGTTTACGGTACTTTGTATACACTGGCAATTATACTTTTTGGAATAAAGTTTATTTGGAAATATCGCCACAATAAATATCAATTATTAAGAACCATTTCTGTTATTTTTTTTCAAACTGCTTTTGCTTTTTTACTTCCTGAATTCATGTTGCGATTGAACTTGCCCTTCAATGATTTTAAAAACATGTGGCCTCTGAATTATTATTTTTTTGATTCCTGGCATCTTGAAGAATTAATGCATGCTGGAAATATTGGATGGTTTATGCTCATTTGGGGCTTAGCCATGATTTTTCTGATTTCTCCAATACTTACTTACTTATACGGTAAACGCTGGTATTGCAGTTGGGTGTGTGGATGTGGTGGTTTAGCTGAAACGGCAGGAGATTCGTTTAGACATTTATCCGATAAATCAATTAAAGCATGGAATTTGGAACGCTATTTAATCTATAGCGTACTTCTTATTTCTGTTGTCATGACAATTGGCGTTCTATATTCATATAAAACAGGTGTAAATACCTTATTAGGAATCAACACTTATGAATTTCGAAAGTGGTATGGTTTTATCATTGGAGCTGCTTTTTCTGGTGTGATCGGAGTAGGTTTTTATCCATTATTAGGAAGTCGTGTATGGTGCAGGTTTGGTTGTCCGATGGCAGCAATACTTGGAATACAGCAGAAATTTTTCTCACGATTCCGGATCACAACCAATGGTGGACAATGTATTAGTTGTGGTAATTGTTCCACCTATTGTGAAATGGGTATCGATGTCCGGGCTTATGCACAACGTGGTCAGAATATAGTTCGAGCTTCGTGCGTAGGCTGCGGAATTTGTGCTGCTGTATGCCCACGAGGAGTCCTTAGACTTGAAAATGGTTCAGCAGATATTTCAACCCGAACTACACAATTAAAAACCATTCACATCAGTGAAGATTCATTGAGAATATTAAACTAACATTAATAAACTATGCCCTCGTTTATAAATTAACTTCTTCACCTAACGCAGGTATCTCAATATTTTTAAATCCCTCGTGTTTTAATTTGTCTTTATAAATAATTTGTGTATCCGCATCGCCATGGACTAAAAACATTCGCTGTGAAGTATTGATTTGATTTGCTAGAAAATCCAACATTTCCTTTTGATCACCATGTGCAGAAAATGAATCCATGATTTCAATTTTTGCATTTACTTTCATTATTTCATTGAACATTTTTATCGATGTAGCACCACTTCTTAAAATGCCTCCTGGTGTATTCGGAGAACAGTACCCTACAAATAAAATAGTGTTATTCGGATTTGATATATTATTGAATACATGGTGTTTGATACGTCCTGCATTAACCATACCTGCGGCAGAAATGATGATACACGGATCATTAGATGTATTTAATTTTTTAGATTCATTCACATCGGTAATATAATGAAGTGTGTTAAAACCAAATGGATCCGGGTCTTTTAAAATGTATTGATGTAAATCATAATCAAAACATTCCGGATGCGTCCTGAATATATCTGTTGCATTAACGGCTAAAGGGCTATCCACGTACACAGGAATATTCGGTAAGCGCATTTCATGTTCCAATTGATCTAGAATATAAACTATTTCCTGGGTTCTTCCAAGACTAAAAGCTGGTATAATAACTTTACCTTTTTGCTGAATACAAGTCTGATTAATAATATCCAAGAATCTGTTTTTTTCTGCAGGTTTTTCTATGTGAAGTCGATCTCCATAAGTCGATTCTGTTAATACGATATCAGAAGGCAACATGGGATGTGGATCACTCAGTATCGGTCGATTTGGTCGTCCAATATCTCCAGAAAAAGCAAGCCTCAAATCATCACCACCATGTTTAATTCTAAGGTTAACACTTGCAGAACCTAGGATATGTCCTGCATCAGTGAACAATAAATGAATGCCGGGTGAAATTTCAATGAGTTGATCATAAGACATGCCAACAAATAATTTTAAAGCATTGACTACATCCTGAGAATTATATATTGGAACGCGTTCTTCTAATTTGCCCTTATAATTTTTATTAGTTCGGAGTTTAGCCAACATTTTTTCATTGTGAAATTGTGCATCTCGTTCTTGAATGTGGGCTGTATCCATCAACATAATTGAAGCTAAATCTCGTGTTGCATGGGTACTAAATATATTGCCTCTGAATCCGTCTTTAACTAATTTTGGAATCCGTCCACAATGATCAATATGGGCATGGGATAATATTAATAAATCAATCTCTTTAGGATCAAAAAACCAAGTAGAATTAAGTTCCTCGAGATTATCGACATCTCCTTGAAATAACCCACAATCCAGTAGTATTTTAAAACCATTCTCTAAGGTTAATAAATGACTACTTCCAGTTACTTCTTGCGCTGCGCCACAAAATTTAATTTTCATTTGTTGTAAAATTTATTTGCTGTTTAATGATGTTATTCCTTTCTGTATTCTTAGAATAACTTGTTCTCTTCCTAAAGAAATAAGCATTTTATAAATATCCGGACCCGTAGGAATTCCTGAAAGCATTACCCTTAATGAAGGCAATACATCTCCCATTTTATATTGATAATCTGATATGAATTGTTTGATGACAGGTTCTAAGACCTCTTGATTCCATGATTCTAAGGAGTCAAAAATCTGAGTTAAATTTTGATAAGAATCTGTCCATTCTGATTTCCATTTTTTCTCTTTAAAATCAATATTATAATTCAAATCCGATTGAACTAAATAAAGGCCTTGGTGATAAAAATCTGTCAATAATACAATACGTTCTTTGTATAACGATACAATTTGCAAGGCTTGTTCATGAGTTAAATCAACATGATTGGCTTTGAATATTCTGATCACTTCGTGTTGTAAATCATTATCGGAAGTGCGCTGAATGTGTTGTTGATTAAACCATTTGGCTTTTTCATAATCGAATCGAGCGCCCGATTTAACGATATGATCAATTGAGAAATCTTGAATTAATTCTTCTAGGGAATAAAGTTCTTTTTCCGTACCGGGGTTCCATCCCAGAAAAGCTAAAAAATTAAGCAAAGCTTCAGGTAAAAAACCGGCTTCCCTAAAACCGGAAAAAACATCATCCTCGCCTTGAATCCAATCCAATGGAAACACTGGAAATCCAAACTGTGCTCCATCTCTTTTGGATAATTTTCCATGACCATTTGGTTTAAGAATCAAAGGTAAATGAGCGAATTCAGGCATTTCTGACTCCCAACCAAAATATCGGTACAATAATACATGATGAGCCGTACTTGATAGCCATTCTTCTCCTCTAATGACATGTGTTATTTTCATCAATCGATCATCAACCACATTTGCCATATGGTATGTTGGCAATCCATCCGATTTAATCAAAATTTTATCATCCAATTCTTCAGTTGCAAATCGCACATGTCCTCTGATTTTGTCGGTTATTTCAACTACTTCATCATTTGGGACCTTAAGTCGGATTACATAGGGCACACCGGAGTTTAACAGTTCATCAGTTTGAAGTTTATCCAGAGTTAAACTATTTCGCATAATAGATCTGGTGTTGAAATCATATTTTGGAACGAACACTCCTTCTGAAATGAACTTAGCTTTCATAGCTTCAATCTCTTCGGGCGTATCAAAAGCATAATAAGCAAAACCTTTTTGGATGAGTTCCAAAGCATGCTTATGATAAATATCTTGCCTTTCAGATTGTCGATAAGGTTGATAATCACCTCCTATCCCCTGTCCTTCATCAGGATTTAAACCGACCCATTTTAATGATTCTATGATATATTCTTCGGCTCCGGGTACAAATCGAGCTTGATCGGTATCTTCGATTCTTAAAATAAAACGCCCATTTTGCTGCTTAGCAAACAGATAATTATACAAAGCCGTTCTAATTCCTCCGATATGCAATGGACCCGTAGGGCTTGGTGCAAATCTTACTCTTACTTTAGTCATTATTAATGATTTCTATTTATCTTTGCGGTTCTTTCCTAGCATCACGATTTAGGTTACCATTATGTGATTTACCTTGAATGTGATTACAGGGGGCAAAATTACATAATCCTCGATCATTATTTCTGCTGATGTATCTTAGTTACACTCCTAGATTTCTACAACAATTACTACCGAACATGGTTTGGCGAACAGATGCAGCAAATAAAGAGATTTTTCTAACCTTCGATGACGGCCCTATTCCTGAAATAACAGAGTGGATATTAGAAACTTTAAAGGCTTATAAGGCCAAAGCCACCTTTTTTTGTGTTGGTCAAAATATCGAACGACACCCCTCCATATTTGAACAGATCAAGGCTGAAGGTCATGCAGTAGGAAGTCATACGTATAATCACTTGTCCGGATGGGCTACAGAAAATGTGGATTACATACTGAATGTTCGTAAAGCTGCCAAATTAGCCGGAACGAATCTTTTCCGACCACCTTATGGCAGATTAAAACCCTCTCAAACCCGATTTTTAAAGCATCATTACAGAATTATCATGTGGGATGTGCTCAGTGGTGATTTTGATCCCTCCATATCTGCAGAGCAATGCTTTCAAAATGTAATAAGAAATACCATTAATGGTTCGATCATCGTGTTTCATGATAGCCTTAAATCTCAAGAAAAGGTGATGTACACCCTTCCAAAAGTCCTTGAACATTACACCAATTTGGGATATTCCTTTAATTCATTGGACCAGTTTAATAGGATTCCATTGCCGCAATTGATTTAATTCAACCCTTCCTTTTATAGGGTTCATACTTTCTTTAAAATCCGTCAAAAAAAGATAAATGAATATTTCCAACATGGCTATATTTCGATTAATAATGATCTAAAACTAATCTATTCAATTGCTTTATCAGTACTATTCGAACTATCAATATTAGGTTTATTAGAATCTTTATCCCTGTTCTGTTGATTGGGATTTGGAGGCCGTTGTCCTTGGTTTCTATTAGGTTCTTGATTTGGTTTTCTATGATTCGGATTTCTTTGATCAGAATTTGGATTTTTGTTTTGGTTGGGATTATTGGTGTTAGGATTATTCCGATTCTGTTGATTTGGATTAGGGGGTCTTTGATTGGGATTACCTGAATTTGGTCTATTGGTTTGATTTGGATTATTTGGGTTCACGTTAGGTTTATCCGTTTGTGGCGGTCGTGCTTGGTTTTGATTCTGATTGCCTTGTCCGGAGTTTTGATCTCTGTTTGGTTTTTTCTTCTTCTTTTTCTTCCTTTTTTCAGACGGCAGTTCAATTTCTCCTGTTACGTCCACAAATTCTTCATCTGGATTAATTACCACCTGCGCCAATTCAGCTGCAATGATTTCTTCAGGCATTTCATTGCGATCATTCATCGCTTTAATTCGTCTTACTTCTTCCGGACTGAGCGGCATAACGACACTTCTCCCTTTGACGGGTTCATATAGATAATACAACATGCCCTTGAATATATCCACTTTAATTAAACTCGCTGTACCTTGTTTAGCTCTTAATCGTTCGACGTTAGATGGATACTTTTCTAATTCATCCACATACATATCCAATTCATAATTCAAACAACATTTTAACCTTCCACATTGTCCGGAGAGTTTGGATTGGTTTATAGCTATGTTTTGATATCGAGCTGCTGTAGTATTTACAGACTTGAAATCTGTAAGCCAGGTAGAACAGCATAATTCACGTCCGCAAGATCCAATGCCACCAATGCGCGCAGATTCCTGACGGGACCCAATTTGGCGCATTTCAATCTTTATTCTGAATTCTTTGGCATACTGTCTCACCAATTCTCTAAAATCGATCCATCCATCAGCTGTATAATAGAATGTTGCCTTCTTTAAATCTGCCTGATATTCTACATCACCAATCTTCATATCCAACTTCAAGGTCCTTGAAATTACCCTGGCTTTTACTAATCCGGGTTTCTCCATCTGACGTGCCTCGATCATTCTTTCTAAATCTCTTTGATTGGCCTTTCTTATGACATCAAATGCAATTCGATCTTCTTTGAAATTCTTTTTCTTCATTTGAAGACGAACCAAATCACCCATCAGACTAATACGACCTACGTCGTATCCACCACTACCGGTATCCACCACGACCATGTCTCCGGTATTATATCTAAATGGGTCACTTATTTTATAGAATGATTTGCGAGATCCATTTTTAAAACTGATTTCAGCAAAATCAGAACTGGTAGGATCTTCCAAATCTAAAGCAGTTAGCCAATCATATGTATTAAGTTTATTGCATCCTCCTGTAGCACAGTGACCTTTATCGCCACAGCCACTAGGCATACCATTAGTTCCCGTTTTACAACTTGTACATCCCATAATCCCTGTTATTTCTTAAACTTTCTAAGAATTTTCGATAGTTGTATCAAAAAATCAAGGAGCAAGATACGCATATTTGCATTCCTTTGAATACCAAAGATGCTATCATCAATCAATTCGTGTATAGCACCAATCTCTTCCAAACCTATACTGGTAGACAATTTATGGACATAATTCATAATTTCATTGGTTCCGGCTTCATTTTTCAATAAGCCATTTTGACTTCTTAGACTCATTGATAGAATTTGGGACATAAAATGAAACAAATATTTTTGATCATCTCGTCCCATCTGAGCCACTATATCGACAATACCCATCATGGCTAGGGGTTCGGATACATATGCTTTTTGAAAAATTCCTTTAGTCAATTCCAGCATATTGGAATGCTCTTCTGCTACCATTTGCATCGCTTGACTATAATTGCCTTCTGCCACCAAAGCATAATTCATGGCTTTTTCGTAAGATATATTTAAACTTTTACTTAATTTTTGCGCAATCATTTCTTCACCAAGTGGCTTTAACGCAAACTGTTGGGTGCGAGAAATAATCGTACTCAATATCGATTTTGCATCTTCAGTAACCAGTAATATATATGAATGTCCGGGAGGTTCTTCAAGCAATTTTAGTAAAATGTTTGATTCTTTACCCAGAAATTCAGGCAGCCATAATATGAGTATGGATTTGTCCGATTCATAGGGCTTTAATGAAAGCCTTTCTATAATAGAATGGCATTCTTTGGCTGTAATGTTCCCTTGCTTGTTTTCTTTATTAGACAATGAAAGCCAGTGTTGAACATTTAAATATGGATTTTCTCTAACAGCTATTCTGAATGAATCATAGTAATTTACTGATATTTCATTAGCACCATGAAGCGGAAAAGTATAATGTAGATCAGGATGAATCATATGGGCAACCTTATAACAATTAGAACAGGTTCCACAAGGCTTAGCGTCTGAATGGCATAATAAAAGTTGACTGATATGTAGTGCAAAAAGTAGTTGACCAGATCCCGGAACTCCTGTGATTAATGAACAATGTGGGAATCTGACGTTAGAAACAATTTGATTTATAGAATCTAATAGATCATCCTGCCCAGTTAATTGGAACGACCAAAGTTCTTTTGGAAAAATGACAACTTTTTCTTCTTCTTCTTCAACAAATAATACCAATGTGATTTATATTTTAGTTATTTATATTTTGGTATAATACCGAATGAAAAACAAATTTATC
>Ga0138256_10001612_pt1 | contig 24358 bp, 27 predicted proteins | sample KNB2016incub_MG_FD_105486 | JGI IMG/M metagenome (GOLD analysis project Ga0138256, IMG submission 105486) | Active sludge microbial communities from wastewater in Klosterneuburg, Austria - KNB2014incub_MG | ecosystem: Engineered > WWTP > Activated sludge > Unclassified | place: Austria...
CTTTAAGTCTTTTATCAACTTCACCAAGTTGAACGTAAGAACCTATTCCTTTTAACGTTATTGTACCCGCATTGTTAATACTGCTCCGTACAACCGAAATATTCGCAGTATCAACAGTAAGCACGCTAGCATCTTGCAGTATATACTCCTTCGTGTTGTAAATTTTTCCTTTCAAAGATAAGGAATGCCCTGCGTTTATTATGATTTTTTCAGAACCGCTGTTTGCGTCCCCTACATTTCCTCTAAAAGTTACATTAGCATTTATTTCGATTATCCCGTTATTGGTATTAGCTGGAGCGGTTATCTTTCCAGCAAAAATAACATTGCTATTGAATCTTATAGTGTTTTCTCTATTGCCTCCAAGATCAATCTTACTTAACGCAGCAAGGTCATTGCCGACAATGCTTAAAATAGCAGACTGCTTATTTAGCGTGTTAAAGAATAAGTTTCTTCTTGGAAGGTTAATACTTATTCTAGTTGAGTTCGTGCTATCAATGACATTGCTTATAGTTATCAGTAGCTGCGCTTCATTTTGCGGGATATTACGATTTTCTATATTTATGCTGCCTAAGTTACCTTGCGTGTCTATATCACGAATTATTACGTCTCTGTCGAATATCACTTGGTGCGCACCGCCAATAATAATATTATTATTGTTAATCACGGGCGTGTCCCAATCGGCATTTTGAGACAAAAGAGAGGGGTTATTTTGGCTAATAGAATCAACGGCTAAGCTTGTAAGGCTGCCTAGTGTCATAACTAATGAAGACGTTCCTGCTAGTAATTTTCTTAATAAATAATCTTTTTTCATTACCACTCAACCTAGCTAATTACCACTCAAATATACCACTCAAGGAGTAAAAAACCAACTAAAGGTTGCTTATTATATAGGCGAATAAAACTTATAGTTAATAAATTTGTAGATTATTTTTTCTTTAAAGTGGGGTGTTGCATAATGTAATAAAGAAATTATTGAGGAAATAAATATATTACTTTGCCTTATATATATCTGGATGCCATCGTTCTTTTATTGCAGTAAGCAGCATGGCTATAGGGTTTTTAACCCCACCTTTTGCTAATTGGATTTCAACAGCTTTGACTGCATTTAGTATATCTTGTTCTTTATTATTTTTGATTATTCCATGTATTATTTTTTTACTTATTCCGAACTCTTCTAGTGTAAAGAAGACTGGAGGGGGTCTTTTGATTTCTACAGACTCTACATCTTCAGTAATTTGATTTCTAAGATTTTTTTTAATAATAAATTTAATTTTAGTAATTTTGCGTCCTGTTTTGATTTCCTCGAATTTAATTTCAATATCTGATTTAACATTGATCTCTCGTTGTGCCATTAAAAGAACAGTTTCTTTAAATTCTTTATACTGCTTGAGTTTATTCTCTATACCAAGCATCTTTCTCATAGATGTTAATTCAATAATCCTCTCTCCAATGGTTTCATACTGTTTTAAAAGCTCATATACACGTACAGCATAGATACTATTAAACTTCATTAAGTCCGATAACGAAATAGCAGTGAATTTACTTTTTAACTCAAGTAAAAAAGGCGTCATTTCTGGATGACAACTCATCTCTATTTTACCTTCATTGATCCAATATTCTGCATAACCAACCCAATGCACCATCATTACGCTATTCGTATCTAACTTTTTTATACTCATTACTTTTTCCATGAGTTTTTCTATTGTCTTGTGAATGTATGAGTAATCTGTTTCTATTCCAATTAAATCACAAAAATCCTTTGTGCTAATGGTGTGCTTTTTAAAATCTTCGTCAGTGGGTTTAATTTGTGATATTAGCCACATTATGATTCTTTTTTCCTGAAGAGTTAGTTTGTAGTTAGCTTCTATCAAATTATTATGTTGAAAAACAATGAGGTTAGAAGGCGGGGAGCTTACCCCCTTCTTTTTCTTCTTTGTTTTAATGGCTTTATTCTGAGTATCGGCTTCCTTTTCTTTTGTTGGTAATTTTGAGTTTAATATTATATCCCCTATCGACTTCATAAAAAATTGTTTTTCTTTTACTGTAAGAAAAAAAAGATGCATGTGCAACCTCTTTTACACGAAAAAACTCTTTTTTAGGACGAAAAAACTCTTTTTTAGGACGAAAAAACTCTTTTTTAGGACGAAAAAACTCTTTTTTCACACCCCACCACCCTCTAAATCTGCGCCTCTCAGACTGCCGAAAATACTTAAAATACTGAAAGTATAAATACGGTTCGTACAAAACATAGATCTATTTCTACCATAAGTCTTTGTATGTGAAAAAACCAAAAAATCCCTAAAGATCATATACAATAAGACTTTCACGACTACGTGTGCTAGCACACCTGTATATTTTTTATAATGATAAAGAATTAAAACATAGCAAATAAATAAATCTTCCTTATTCTTGATCTCTCCCCACATCTAAGTTATATTTTGCTCAAATAAGTTAAGTAAGTACAATGCGTTATTACGTGGAAAGATTTTTTGAAGGAGTAATGCTCATGTTCTTTATATTAGCGAGTATTGAAGTAACGGTATTTGTTTTTTGCGTTGCTAAAGAATTTTTAGTTAAAAGTTATAACTACTGTAAGGAACATTGTTTTCAAGTAAACCATCAGGAAGAAGATGTTAATATACCTCTAAACAATCCGCCTCAAGATCATCTTGGTATTGAACTAGCCGCTGCATACAATGCAACTGCTGAACACGCATAAGGGGTCTAAGCGTAAACCTCAGATTTTTCCGACGAAATACTGTTATCCATGTAATCCACACTAAAAGTTGATTTTTTTGTGGATAACACAACCTATAATTGCGCCTCTTTAAAAAACATGTTATGTTGGATTTTAATTCAACTGTAAATTGCATGATAAAAACATTTTTCAGTAAGATTAACACCTTAGTAGTTGGAACAAAGAAAAATATAAGAGCTGATGGCTGGGATAATCTTGGAACAAATCTGGGAAATATTGGAAGAAGTAGGAGCGGAGCCACAAGGTACATATATTCACAACGGCTAGAAAAAGATACTTTAACCAATATATATTTATCTGATAGTTTAGGCCGCAGGGTTGTAAACATCCTGATAGACGATGCTTTTCGCAGTTTCATTGACGCAGATCCCTTATTGTTAAAAGAACTATCACGCCTTAAAGCAAAGCAAAAATTAATTGAAGTAGCTACTTGGGCGAGACTTTACGGTGGGGCTTTGCTGATTGCTTTTGTTGACGATGGGTTAGACTTAGACAAAAAACTAAATATAGAAAAAATAAAGAAAGTAGTAAGTTTTCGTGTATTTGATAGACATCAAGTTTCATGGACTCAGGACGACCTGTCTATAGACTATTACGATGAACATTACGGAGAGCCAGAATACTATACAATCCAGCAGCAAAATACCCTTCCTTTTCGTGTTCACAGATCTAGATGCCATTTGTTTCAAGGAGAAAGAATTCCTGTTCATGAGAAAGTAAAAAACCAAGGATGGGATGGATCAATACTTCAGTCGGTATATGAAGCTATAAAGAACTATGGGACAAGTATGAACGCTTGCAGTGAAATAGTGCAAGATTTTATTCAAATTATCCTAGGGATCGATGGCCTTGCGGATATGTTGAGGCAAGGAAATGATGATCTTGTTATGAAGCGTTCTACAATTATTGACATGACTAGGTCGGTTGCAAACACTATTTTTCTAGATTCAGAAAACGAAAATTATAGCAAGCATTCAAGTTCAGTTAGCGGCCTCCCTGAGCTATTAGATAGGTTCGTAGAAGCTGTTTCTGGAGCAACTGGTATACCTATAACAAAATTAACAGGAAGGGCTCCTAGTGGGCTAAATGCCACTGGAGAACACGATGCAGCTAACTGGAACGGAATTGTCGATAGTTACAGAAGAGACCAGATAGAACCAGCAATTACGTGGATCACCGAAATGCTAGAAGCTCAGAAGCTTTGGAAAGGAGCGCGCCCTAGTACTTTTGAATGGCAATTTCCAGCGCTAAAAGTTACTGGAGAAGAAGAAAGGGCAAAAATAAGATTATTAGCCGCTCAAGCTGATGCTATATACATGCAAAATGGCGCTATAGATCCTATTACTTTAATAAAAGCTAGATTCCCAGCGGGTGAATGGACGACAGATCCTATTTTTGAGGAAAAAGATATTGATGCGTGGGCGCAAGAAAAAGAAAAAATAGAAGAAATGGAAGCAAACGCAGATCTAAAAGACACTAGAAGTGATGGTGAAAAGGTTAAAGAGAAGTTATATGAAAAAATACTAGAAAGTTTCTAAGTATGCACATAGAAAATGAAAACATGCTACTTGCTTTAAATTATTCTATTTTAAAGGAAAGAGAAAGCGCGGATTACATTACCTCGATCGATAAAAATGCAAATACCCTACTAATTAAGTATAGAAGTAATAAAGAAATCAAATTCGAAATCCCACAAGGAGAAAAAGGTGAAAAAGGAGAAGATGGACTATCGATTATCGGTGAAAAAGGAGAAAAAGGTGACGTAGGTAAAAAGGGTGAGAAAGGTGAGAAAGGTGACGCGGGAGAAAAAGGAAAAGATGGGTTATCAATCGTAGGAGAAAAAGGTGAAAAAGGAGAAGATGGAAAAGATGGACTATCGATTATAGGCCCAAAAGGAAAAAAAGGAGATATTGGTCCAAAAGGTGAGGATGGACTATCGATTGTAGGTCCTAAGGGAGAAGATGGAAAAGACGGTACTATAATAGAAAATATATACATCGATCAACGCGGACATCTCATCATTATCACAACTGACAAGAGATATGACCTAGGTCGCATCATTAGAAAGCAAGGGGGCGGTATGTCTCCATTTGCATATACGAACGAAGCGCCGACCCCCTTTAAAGTAGGAGGTTTAAAAATAGGCACAAGATTTCAGAACGTGGATCAGAAAGTGCTATGGACTAGGTTACTTTATGGTTGTGATCTACCAAGTTTTACTAGTTTTGTTATTGAGGGTTTACAAACGGAGGTAGAAATTGGATACCCTATTTTAGCAGGCGATTATTTAGCAAATTTCAATATAGATAATGCGCTACTGCTTAAAAAAAATACAATAGCAATATACAATCAAGGCACTCTTTTACTCAAGGAATTACCCAACTCTTCTCCTGTTAGCATTACCATCGCAAGTCAAACTAAACTTACAACAGGTTCCATAAACTTTGAAATCACGGCCTTTGACACAACAGGCACCAGTTTTAATCAATACTTTAGTGTTAATTATTTTTTCCGAATTTATTACGGCGAATTTGCAGATGATATTAATGAAGTCATGATACCAAGTCTGCGGGTGTCTGAGTTAAAAACAGACATTAAAGGCTCTTATCTTCTTCTCGGGGGTGGTTATAAATGGTTTTGTTATCCTGAAATTCTTGGTGAAAACTATGTATTTTATGATGTTGCAAGTGACATAGTAGTAATAATGGATGATGTCAAAAAGCTTGAAGTATTTAACGAATATGGGATTCCTATCATTTATAACTGCTACCGCACGTTAAACGAAATACATGATGATTTTATAATGATGGTTAAGTAATGGATGCAAATACTATAAGAGTTTTATCTTTAGACGGAGGCGGAGTGCGAGGGTATCTTTCTCTCAAATTTTTACAGAAATTTATCCAGCAGTGGGGTATTAATCCAACTGAGTTATGGAAGTATTTTGATGTTATTGCAGGTTCATCGATAGGCGGTATTCAAGCTTTATCGTACGCTTTTGGGTATAGCCCTGATACAGTTGAGAATTTTTTCATAGAAAAAGCAAAAAGAATATTCACGATAAGAACAATTCCAATCGGTTGTAATGCCGATTCTGATTCATTGAGACCATTTCTTGCCCAGAAAATAGCAATGCTAATTTTGAATGATCCATTTTATCAATCCTCTTGTCCAGTAGATAGCGGTAATAGTAATTATGGAAGCAATATCTTACAGCAGACTTTAATTGATTCATTCGGTGCAAACACGCTTCAAGACTTAAAAACAAAAGTATTAATTCCAGCTTATGAAAAAGATAGAAGCAAATACGTGTTATTTTCTAATGATGCCGATTCGATGTTTACAGGTTCTAGTGAACTTATTGTAAACGTTGCAAGAGCAACGTCCGCAGCACCAGTATATTTGCCAAAACATACTTTTAATACGCACGATTACATGGATGGGGGTATTTATCAGAACAATCCAGCAGAACTTGCTTTAAGTCTTGGTAGATCTATAAAACCTCGTGCTAATAGGTTTTGTATATTATCACTCGGGACTGGTATAGGTGAGATTGGGTTTCACGGAACAGATAGTAGTTTAGCAAGTAGCGATAATGCTATAAAAGATATATTTGCTTTATTTGATATAGCTTCTACTGGTGGTCAAGAGTCGGTAGATTATAATCTTAAGTTAAGATCTAAGAGAACTTTAGAGCCTTTGTATTACTATAGGTTCCAACCAAGACTTGACCCTACTTTGAACACAGAACTAGACAATAGCGATGTTAGTTTTTTAAGTTACATGGCGTCGGTTGTAAACGATACATTCGTTGAGGATAGCAGCAACATAAACAACTTTTTGGGACACTTAACCGCATGAAAGGGGTAAAAGTTAGTAGCTTTATAAGACCTACTGGACTTACAGATACATATCCAACACATATCGATAACTTTGGCAAAGGGGGGGTGCATAGCGTCCCCACCCTTGAAGATCGTAATAATATTTCTGCTGATAGACGTAGCTTAAGTATGTTTGCTTTTGTTGCAGAAGATCAGACTTTATATTGTTTGCTTGGCGGCCTTACTAACGACTGCTGGACTAAATTCTGGATACCTTGCGAAAAGGATTACATCCTCGTTGGAGGTGATGATAATTTTGCATTTCCATCTCCAATTTTAATAGACGTGAGACTTGATTTATTAAATATCAGACGTGACTTTGATTTATTCGAGCAGAATGTGGGAAATTTAAAGAATTTGACAAATCAAAAACTTTGGATTGGAGATATAAATAATAAACCTATCGAACAAACTACAATCGCTTTAAATAATCTACCTGCCTTAACAAAACAAAACTTATGGATAGGTGACGCAAACAACAGACCAGAAGAAAAAGCAATAATTACAATCGATAATTTACCTGACTTGGGTGTAGCTATTATAGAAGATCTCTCGCTTCCTGCTGGCAAGATTTGGAGAGGTACAATATCAGGCAGGCCAGAAGAATCAAGTGCCTTAAGTGAAGCTATTGCTGATATATTATTAATTAACGCTAGATTCTTAGGTGGGGAGTTTATTTTAGGCGATGCTTTAGTACAAACTGCATGGCCTAAATCGCAATTTCTAATAAACTTAACTGACGGGATCTTAAAAAAAACTGGTAAAACACTACAAACCGCAGTTCTAGGCGAGGATTACGGCAATGTTACAGCGCTTAATCCATCACCCAATAAGCTTGCTTACTGGGGTGATGGAAATGTTCTGCAAAGTACTAATATCCTTGCTGAAAATATGGAAATGCCGGCAGAAAACGGAGATTTAATTCCCTATACCAGCTTACAAAAAGTATGGAGCCTGAACTGCGAAAATATTCAAGCTGGTGGCTTTATTGCAGCGAGTAACCTAATCTCAAGTGGTACCGAGCTTCAAAGCAGAAAGATTACTTTGTTTGATTATACTATGGCTGACGCCCTTCATCCTCCAATCCCTAATCACCCAAGGTGGACATATCACGTGGGCTTCAAAGCTCCAGAGTATACAGATGAACAGCTATACTGGACTCTACCAGCAGCAAGAGGAGAAGATGGTCAAGTACTTAGCACAGATGCCGCAAACAATTTATCTTTTGTGTTTAGAGCGCCTCATGATGCTAAATATATACTACAAAGTAGCCATGATTCACTTCCTAATGCGCAAGCATTAAACCTACTCGGGGCTGGTCTTTTAAAAATAAATGCTCTTGGTGTTGTAGCAATAGCTCTTGGAGGATCTAATCCTCTTACTGATGATTATGTAACTCCATTATCCTTAGAGGCCATAATAGATCCTATCAAACTTAATATAGCTACAATCGAAACAAATGTAGCAGCTTTAGATGCAGCCCTTGGAGTGCTTACAACAACCGTAGGTGGTCACACAACAGCATTACTGGGGATAGGCGCAACACTTGTTTTACATACCGCATCAATTGCAGCCCTAGCTTCAGAAAAAGAAAGTAAGGATGATCATAATGCAGATATAACTTTACTTACTGGGCTTATAAATAACTTATCATTTACTGGTATTGGAGATGTAACAGGTGGGGGTAAAATTAGTTCTAGTATAACCTTATCCATTGTACCAGATGTTTATTTAAGTGGTAAAGGCGGAGTACGCATTCCTACTGGCGCAACTATAGATAGACCATCCGCTCCAAGACAAGGAGACGTAAGATTCAACACTGATTTAGTAGCTGGATTTATTCCTGCTTCAAACGAAGTAAAACTAGTTGGTAGTATTATAGCAAACGGGATTATAGGAAGCGAGATAACTACTACATTTAACGCAAATCCCGAATTCACTGGCCAGTATATGACAATCCCAGTCGGAGACATCACAAATAGACCTGCCTCACCGCAAAAGGGGATGATTAGATTTAACGAAAACATATAAACCTACAGGCGTGGTACGTGCGATAAATCACATTAGCGTATTATATGAACTATGCCTTCATGAATTAATCCTCATACATTAATATCAGTCATAAGGGTTCTTATTTGTATTATGCGAATTATATCCTCTTGCGTTAGGATACCTGTTTAATTCGTATAATGGTTCCTAAGCGTAAACCTCAGATTTTTCCGACAACTTTTATAACAAATAAATTATATAATTTACTTGATTTCAACTTATAGTTGTATAATCTTATTCTATATAATTATAAGTTGAAAAACTATGGCAAATGGTAATCTAGAGTTATATAACGGCTCGAATTGGGTAACCCTAGGATCTGGAACTATTACAAGTATTACAGCGGGAAATGGCCTAGCTGGTGGAACTATTACAACCACTGGGACGGTATCGCTTGCTCCATCTGGAGTTGTTGCTGGTACTTATAACAATACAAGCGTCACAGTAGACGTTTACGGGCGCATAGTTGCAGCAGCAAATGGTTCAGGGGGTACTGGTGGTTCAATTAATAGTATTTTAGGCACAGTAAATCAAATAACAGTAAGTGGGACTGTCACAGATCCAATAATTGCTTTTGCGGATAATCCAGTTATTTCAGGAAATGGATTTATTGGCCTTCCTGTTGGCACAACAGCACAAAGACCAGTAAGCCCTCAACGTGGTTATTTCAGATTTAATACTGATTTATAAGTTGGTAATAAAACGATGAGATTAGAATATTTTGACGGCGGGCAATGGGTTGTTGTATCAACTGACATTGCTAGTGTTCCAGTTAGCTCAAAGTTTGATTTTTTGAACGGGAATTTTAAAGGCTTTAGGATTGGTCATTTAACTAATCCTACCGACACTTTAGGAACATTCCACTTAAGTGTATTAAATTACATATCAAGCGGAGAAAATTCGCATTACGAATCAACTCGTATTTTTACATTTAACAACAATAATAACGATAGTTTTGAGTTTTTAAAACCAGTAAATTTAAGTTCTAATTTTGTTATTGCTGCTGATTTTAGTTTATATAACTTTAGAATTATCAATCTTGGAGAACCCATATTAAGCACCGATGCTGCAACTAAAGGTTACATTGATGCTAAAGTTAACCCAGCTTTATATACGCTTGATCAGTTTTCTCCGCCAGTTACCAACTTAAATTTGAATAGTAAAAAAATAATAAATGTAGCTGAGCCTGTAGATTTTTCAGATGGCGCAAGTAAAGGATATGTTGATATTCAAACAGTTAACACAAAAGATTATGTAGATAGCCACACGTGGACAGCAAGTCAAATAACCGATTTTAATACTCAGGTAAAAGCTAACCATATCAACGATTTAGCAGCTCCGACTGGTAACGTTAATATGAATATGTATAACGTTACAAATTTAGCATCTCCTGTAGAAAATAAAGATGCAGTAAATAAAGAATATATAGATTCGCATACATGGGTAGCTAGTAATATTACAGATCTAGATACCTATGTAAAAACAATACCGCTCAATCAATTTACTGACCCTATAGGGGATCTTGATATAAACGGCTATAAAGTCTTAAATGTGAATTTACCCACTCTTAACGGTGATGCTACAAATAAAATATACGTTGACAATAGTATTGCAGAAGTTAAATCTTATGTTGATAACCATGACTGGTTGTCAGGTGATATTACAGGACTCGATAGTTATATAAAAGCTATTTCACTCGATCAATTTGCTATTCCTATAGCAGACATAAATCTTAATAATCAGAAAATAACAAATTTAGCAAATCCTGTAGCGAGTGCAGATGCAGCTAACAAAACCTATGTAGATAATCACACATGGACAGCATCTCAAGTTACAGATCTAGATACTCATGTTAAAGCCATTCCCCTCAATGAATTTGCTACTCCAAGTGCCGATGTAAGTCTTAATTCTCACAAAATAACAAGTCTTGCAGAGCCAACGTTAAGTACGGACGCCGCAACTAAAAACTATGTAGATAGTCATGCTATCAATCCAACTAGTTATAGTTTAGATCAGTTTGCCGTTCCAGTTGCTAATATAAGTATGAATGGTAAGAGGTTATATTCTCTTCCTACCCCTACAAGCCTTACGGATGCAACTAACAAATCGTATGTAGATACACTAGTAGATACCACAAAAACGGATATAGAAACTTGGGTAGAGGGTCGTAATATCGATGTATCAAAGGTAACAGATCTAGATAGTCACGTAAAAGCTATCCCACTTAATGATTTTGCGGTTCCTACTTTTGATTTAAATTTAAATCAAAAATCGATTCAAGGCTTAGCTACTCCAGTCTTTGGTACTGATGCTACAAACAAAAATTATGTAGATAGTTATTTTCCTAAATATGCTGAAATATCAATATTACCAGAGGATACTTCTGTTACATGGGATATTTCAACCGAAAGTACTGCTACATTAATTTTACGACCAACCCCGGGAGCCACAGCTATTACTTTAAATGTCACTGGGACTTCTAATTATTCTCACTTTACATTATTCGTAAAACAAATAATGCTAAGACCTTTGTTGCTTGGAGACGGCATATTTGCAAACGGAATGAAGCAGGTAGCGCTATCTAATATAAAAGGTGCTGTAGATATTTTAAGATTCCAGCGAGATGGTCAAGGTAATATCTACTTGGTAGATGTACTCAAGGGTTTTCAAGCTCCGATTTATAAGAAATATATTTTTGATTATACGGGATATTTTCAATATGCAGTTATTCCATCATCTCCACACAGTAAATGTAGAATAAAAGCATTAGGTGCTTCTGGTGGTGGGAGTTTTCATTCCTACTATTTTAACTATAGTAGGAATAGGCCAGACAGTCTCTTAAGAAGCGGCGCTGGTGGCTTTTCGATTTATGAATTTACTACAACGCAATTTGTAGGACTTAGATTAGAAATAGTGGTAGGTGGGGGAGGGGGGGGTGTCGATGTCGCAAATCTGTTCCCTGGTATGGGAGGGTGGCCAGATGCAGGGCACGGAGCATGTTTTGACGATGGTGTTAATGTGCTATCTTTTGGTGGCGGCGGCGGAAGGTCGCAAATAATTTTAGAAAACATTGCTCAATTAGTTTTTGCAGGTGGTGGTGGAGCTGCGCCAAGTACAGCTCACAATACTCCAGAAGGTGCTGGTTTTTCAGGGGGAGCGGGCGGTGGTTTACAAGGACAAGACTCCCCTGGTGGCGAAGCAGGCGGCGGTACTCAAGTGGCAGGAGGTTTTGGTGCATCAGATGGTACGATATCCAGCGGCGGTGGTTCTGTGCGTGGTTGGCCTTATAGAACCACTGATACTCTTGAAGGTGGCGCAGGAGGGGGTAGTGGCTATTACGGAGGCGGTAGTCCCTCGATCATGAACCAGATGGGCGCAGGTGGTGGTTCAGGTATGGTTAATACAGGTTTTTCTGCGTGTTTATACGCAGAAACTTATACAGGGAATCGCGGTGATATACCAGAAATAGTAGCGAATGATCCAGATTTTGCTGGTAATTTTGGCAGAGGAGTGGGGGTAAAACCGAACTTTAGATCAAACGCGCGAGAAGGCGACTCTTATAGCGGAAACCACGGCCGTGTTGTGGTTGAATTTTATTAATTTAGAGAACTTATGATATACGAAAAAAATAATATAGCCCTTCATAATCTAAATCTGCTTGAAGCAAGTCATAAAACTTGTTTTGAAATAGCAAGAAGCTTTTTTCATCAACAAGTAACTGAAGAAGATAAATATGAGAAAAGATGCTTAGAGCTAAAGAAATTTTTTGAAGAATATAAAATAGCAATTGACTTAATTATAGCTGAAATTCCTCAAAAACAAAACATTAATGAAAAATCAAAATTTAAAAGGTAATTTTATGGAAACAAAACAATATTTAGAGCATATATCAGGTTATTATCAGGTTTTATTGCAATCCGCTGCTTTAGTATTTTCTGATAATCCAGATTTTGCAAGAGAAGACAAAAAACAAAGCCTTCTTATTGATATTCAAAACTTCAAAAGAAAAATAGAAGAGTTAGAGATCAAAATTAAAAACACGCAAATAGTATAAACATGGACATTGCAAAAATAAATCTACTTGCACAAGCCGTAACCATTGATGCTAGCGTTCTTATTACCCTAAAAATAGAGAGTGCGGATAGGGCAAGATGGCTTAAAAAAAGTGTTATTGATTTAATGAGCGTGTTAAGAGAGGTCGAAGCAGCTACTGATAAAATTATAAATCAACATAATGAAAGCGTTAGTAGTTAATTATCCTACAACTATAGAGGTTTTCTACAAACGCTTACTTTTGCGTCTTGTAAAAGTATTACAGGCTAACATAAAGCAAAAAGTTATCTTAAGACTTTCGAGTTTACTTGTGAATTATAATGTTACTAAGCGTAAAGATGATGATTTCTCAAGTATTATTGATGATATTCTAAACGAAATAGAAGAATCTAGTAAAATTCAAATAATTTTTATTTTGCAGCAATTACCCCGTATTGCAAAAGAAATCAGGAAGTTTGTATCTAGACAAGTCGCAAAATCCGTCATAACTCCTGCATTTAGTATAAAAATCCCAGAAACTCTGGGCGTCAACATATTTACAGCAGGATATAATAAGCAAACAAATGACATGCTGCACTCTTGGGTACTTGCGAATACAAGGCTTATTAAAACAATACCTGCAAATTTTTTAAATGATGTAGCTGGAGTTATTGAGACTGGGTTTAGAAGCGGCCTTAGTTACGAAACGATTACTAAAGATTTACAAGCTAAGTTTGATATATCAGAAAATAGAGCAAAATTAATTGCAAGAGATCAAGTTGCTAAGCTTAATTCTAGTCTCTTAAGAAAGGAATATTTAGACTTAGGGCTAGTAGAGTATGAATGGAGTACAAGCAAAGACGAAAGAGTAAGAACTTCTCACAAAGCAATGCAAGGCAAAATCTGTTCTTTCAACGACCCTACTACTTACAAAGAAAACAATATCTGGAAAAAAAGAAGTGGGATTAATGGAGTTGAGAAGCATCCGGGGGAAGATTATCAGTGCAGATGCTTACCACGAGCTATTCTTAAGTAAAAAATTAATACAAGTTAAAAAACAACATAAATCGCAGATTTTAAAAAATCTTTATTATTTTCAACTTATAGTTGTAATAGTAGTTGACTTATTCAACTAAAAGTCACTAATATTAAGAAACTAATTTTCAACTTATAGTGGAAATCCGAGTAGATAGAATTCAATTCCCAGTTGTAAAGAAAACTGAGGAAGGTTATTTAAAAGGTGAAGCTATAGTAAGCCGCAGTGGCGTATTTAAGTATCGTAATTTAGATGGCACTGAGCGCTTAGAGTTACGCCATCCTGACGATATCTTTACAATTGATAGTTTAGATACATTAAAAGCAATTCCAATTACGAATGATCATCCAGCCGTTCTTGTAAACTCAGAAAACATCGGATCTCTTGCTGTAGGGCTTACCGGTGAAACTGTAAAAGTAGATGATGAAGCGCTAATAGCTTCCATAAATATCACGCACAAAGATGGAATAGAAGCAATAAACCGAGGAAAAAAAGAACTATCACTCGGATATACGCTGGATGTTATTGAAGAAATAGGCACCTATAACGGCGAGAAATACACTCATAGACAAACAAACGTTAAATACAATCATCTTGCACTTGTTGAAAAAGCAAGGGCAGGAAGAAGCGCAAGAATAAACATCGATGGAGCTTTAATTTCAGAAGAAATAATCGGACAGGAGAAAAAAATGGAAGAAGTACAAAAACTAAATAAATGTGACGACCATGAAAAAACAAAAAAAGAGGAAACAATCATGCAAGAAAGGCTAGATAAAGCTTATGCGACAATTGATCAATTAAGACAAGAAGTAGCAGATCTAAAAGCTATAAGAGTCGATTCGTTGATTGCAGAACAAGCAAAAAAACGAATTGCACTACTTAACAAAGTCTCAAAATTTATAAACACAGATGACGCTTTAGACAAGACAGATAGACAAATTATGGAACTTGTAATTAAAGCAAAGATTCCAGACTTGAGGCTTGACGACAAAGCAGATGCATACATAGAAGGGCGCTTTGACACAATCTTAGAACTTGCTGATGAAAAGCCAGCAATTCAAAGACAATTAGCGTCAGTTGCAAACAATAGCGATGCTTACAAGGAGCTGAAACCAGTTCTTGAAGTTCTAAAAAATCATTATAAACAAAAGGCTAATTAATGACACAGTTTGCATATGAATTTGATAAAGCACAAATAGGGCAAATAGCTGACAGCTCAAATAGAACTGTTGATAGCTATTTAGCAGAAGAGGAAATTCCTTTTGGTGTTGCTGTAATGGCAGGCACTGATTTTGAAAAACAGGTAAAAAAACTAACAAGTCTAACATTTTACTTAGGCTTCTCTGTTTATAGTCACGTTAACGTCTCAAAACGAGAGTTATGGGGGGTTACTGGAGTAACGCAAACAATCGAAACTAATAAATACGCTATTAATTCTTCTGTGTCAGTCTTGAAAAGAGGAAGAATATTTGTAGCAACAGCTGAAAACGTTACTCCCGGACAGTACGCTTATTTGCATGCAGATGGGACGTTACACAACGATCCGGAGGCAGGAGTAGAGAAACTAAGAGTTGGGAGATATTTAACAAACGGGCAGGCCTTAGTTGTTTTAGATCTTTACGAACCAATCATTGAAAGTAATGCAGGTATAATACTATGAGATACGAACACTTAGACACCGAAGGGTCAATATTTTTTGAACGTCAACTAGAGCATATGAAAGCAGAAACTTTCGATGTTCTATATGCTCCTCTTTCTGCAACAAAACTGATACCAGTAGACAGCACAACCCCCGTAGGGGCAATGAGTGTTACATACAATCAGTTTGATTCAAGCGGTAGTGCGAAAATTATAAGTCATTTTGCAGACGACTTGCCAACAGTTGACATAGGAGGAAAGCAAATTACGCACCAACTAAAATCAATTGGCTGTAGTTTTGTAATCACGCTCGAAGAAATTAGAGCAGCGCAATATATAGGTAAATCGATAGACGCAGAAAAAGCAAAGGCTGCGGCTGAAGTCATAAAGCAAAAGATGAATCAACTTGCTTTTTTCGGAGACAAGGAAGCTTCAATGCGCGGCTGGATACAAAATAATCCTATTCTTGTTGATCGTACTCAAGATGCGCATGCCTTGTGGAGCGCAGCTACAGTAGATCAGATCTTAGATGATTTAAACGCTGCTTACGAAAGAATTATAGATGATTCAAACGGCGTATTTGTACCCGACACAATCGTTATGCCAATTAAGCAGTATCATCACATATCAAGCACACCAAGAACAGCAAACTCAGACACCACGATAAAAGAATTCTTTTTAAGTAATCATAGTAATTTGACTATTGAAGTTGCAAATGAGCTAAAAGGTAAGTTTGCTGGGAACAAGGACGGCTTTATTATGTATAAAAAAAGCCGCAGGACTTTATGGCAAGAGATGCCGCAGCCTTTCGAAATGATGACGCCGCAATACAAGAATTTAGCTTATGTCGTGCCTTGTCATGCAAGATTCGGCGGTACGATAATAACCTACCCACATTCTATGATATTCGTAAAAGGTATCTAATGAGTGCTAAAACCTTATTTGTAACAGTTGCAGAAGAGTATAAAGATGATCCAAGTGTTGACAGCTTTATAGCTATTGCGGAGATGCAAATAGGGGTAAATTTTGGAGGTGATGCAAGACAATTACTTGTTGCATATTTAGCTGCGCATTTATTAACACTTGCAAAAAGAAAATACGGTGCGACTGGAGATATAGCAACTATAAAGGAAGGCGCCCTTGGACTTGGTTACGTAAATAATAGCACAAAAACTAGAAACGGACTCTCAAACACTAGTTACGGACAGTTGTTTAACTTCATTTCGAGAGGTTTTACGTTCGGAGCAACAACTAGGGTGCAAAATGTCTAGTAAAGATAAAGATTTAGGGTTTAAAGAAATTGTCACAAACTTTAAGAAGTTAAGCGGCGTTACTATAAAAATAGGAATTCAAGCAGACGCAGGGAGTAATCAAGTAACAGGCGAAAAAGTAGTAGATTACGCATATTTGAATGAATTTGGAACTAATAAAATCCCACAAAGATCATTTATAAGATCAACGTTCGATGAACAAAATAAGAACTGGTATAAAGCCGCAGCCGATATAAACATAACAGGCAATATTTTAGCGGACTTAAAAAAAATAGGCGTACAAGCCACAAATGATATTACAAAAAAAATAGATACAACTTACTACCCTCCGAATAGCCCATTTACTATTGCAAAAAAAGGTAGCTCAAAACCCCTAATCGATACCGGGCAAATGAGAGCGTCCGTTAAATACGTAATAGAAGGGCTTTTATGAGTGTGGGGATTTTTAGAAAAACTCTTACAGCGCTTAGAAAAGGAGCTGGTAGTTATGTAAATTTCCAATGGGTTGACGGCGTACCTGAAGTCTTTGAAATCAAAGCAAGTATCCAGCCAACCCCAGCGGAAGTAATGCTGACTTTACCAGAAGGGTATAGAACAAAAGAATCTTACACCTTGATTACTGATGCTAATTTAAAAACAGCATCTAGCGCAGATAAGTCAAATCCTGACGTTGTGGTAATAGAAAATGAGAAATATCAAGTTACGAGAGTTGAGTCTTGGCAAAACACTTTTTTAAATCATTACGAAATCATTGTAACAAAGGAGGATAGAGATGCTGCTTAGCGAAATTTATAACATGATTGGTAATTTTGCAGTAAGCGCAATTAGCAACCCTAATGTAACTATTATTTTTGCGCATCAATCATCAACTAGACCTCAGAAGCCCTTTGTCACAATAGCTATTAGTAATTTCCATCAAGAAAACTTAGGTATTTATAAAGAAATTGATGACCTTGGAATTCAAGATATAGCGCTTACAAAGCGCTTTACAGTCGAGTTCCAGAGTTTTAGCGACACTCTTCATGAGTCAGAAGATTTACTAAATACAATTCAGAATAAACTAACAACATCACTTACTGAAACTATTTTTCAAGGGAATATAGCATATCAAAAAACATTATTAGGAGTGTCTGCTTTGCCTGAGGCTATTAGTTTTGAAAATGAGTCAAGAAGCGCTTTAGACATTGAATTTAGCACAACTCAAACGATAAAAGATGATGTCGGGCTTATAGAACATATCAAGATTACAAATCTTGAAACCAACGAAAAATACGAAATAAACAAATAGAGGTATATGTATGAGTTTAATAGATGACATTATAAAAATTTCCATAACTATCGGAGAAGTGAGTGTAACGCGCGAAGGTTTTGGAACAATACTAATCATTGGCCATGCGGTGCCTAATCTTGACCTTAAAGTAAAGTCTTACACAACCCTTGAGGGGGTTTTAGCGGATTTTGCAGACAATACACCCGAACATATAATTGCAAGTAAAATTTTTGGTCAAGATTTAAAACCATCACGCGTACTTATTGGACAAAAGACAGAGGATGAAAGTTATTTAGAAGCTTATAGTGCTATAAAACAAATCGATAACAATTTTTACGGAGTAATTACTGAACCCTTGTTACAAGTAGATGTACTTGCGCTTTCTCAGGCTATAGAAGCAGATAGAAAAATTTATGGACTCTCTTCAGATCAAGCGGCAATCTTAACAAACGCAGACAACGATAATATATTAAAAACAATTAAAGCCCTAAACAGAAGAAGAACTTTTGTGTTTTATAGCGGACACGCAAATGAAGATAGACCGGACGCTGCAATTATGGGCAAGATGTTTGCAAGAGACCCGGGTAGCGAAACTTGGGCTTATCAGAATCTGTCTGGCGTGAGGGCTGATAACCTTACAGATACAGCTCGCGGCAATATTATCTTAAGTAATGGAAATTATTACCAGCCTTTTGGCGGTAGTGATAGAACGCATAACGGCAAGATGACATCAGGCCATTATATAGACACTATCCATGGCGTGGATTGGTTACATCAGTACATGCAGGATAATTTTGCAAAACTTTTAAATGGAGTAGGAAAGATACCTGCAAATCAATCTGGTAGTGATTTAGTTGAAAACTCTTTAAGAGCCTCTCTGCAAGAAGCTGTAAATAGAAATATAATAGACAGCACCTATAAAGTGACAGTAGGAATACCTAATAAAACAACCAGAACTCTTGCTTTAGCTTTCGAAGCTACAACGACAGGGGCTATACACAATCTGACGATCAAAGGCACAATAACAGAATAAAAGGTATATATGAAAACATTTGATCCAAAAAAATTAACAGTGACTTTGGGAATGCATACTGTTACTGGGTTTGCATCTGATTCTATGTTAACAATAGAACTAGATAGCGAGGTATACAATACAGACGTTGATGCATATGGTAATTCTTCAAGATTCAAGATTAATAATACCAACGCAACACTTACTTTAATATTATCACAAGCCTCTCCTAGTAATGATATACTAGCTGCTTTTTATGCATTAGATGTAAGCGCAAATCAAGGTACATTTCCTGCGACGATAAAAGATAATTCTGGGACAACGCTTATCACAAGCCAATTTGGTTATATTGAAAAATTACCTTCTATTGAGTATGGCGCTGAAAGTAAAAATCGTGAATGGGTTATAAAACTCACAGAAACTACCTTTACAGTCGGAGGTATAACATGAAAACACAAACAAAGACTATTATAAACGAACAGGAGTATGAAGTGGGTGTATTCCCTGCAATGTACGCTCATCGCTTAAGTTTAAGATTACTGAAAGTCTTAGAAAACTCATTGCCAAAATTTTTTGGAATTTTTCAAGAGGGATTAGATGGTAAGCTGGATCTAGGCGCTTTTGGTGGAGCGCTAAGTAATTTAACGTCTAGTATATACGATAACGACCCGCAAGGAGAGTTAATCTTAGAACTTATGGCGCAAACTTTGAGAAATGGTGTTGCGATAAATAAAGATACATTTAATCAATTTTATACAAGTAATCTTGATGAAATGTATAGAGCTTTGTTTTTTAGTATAAAAACTCACTTTGCGCATTTTTTTTCCCTATTTGCTACTGGAAACCTTTTGCAAAGTCAAGTTCTCACGAACTCTGCGGTAAGCTTGACGAATCCCTCGAGCTAGAGTTTTTTATATATCGTCCAGTTCTAGAAGGAAAGCTTAGTTTGACCGAGCTTTATACTACTGCAAGTTTAGAAGATGTTATGAAAATAAACGCACTGCTTGATATGAGGCAAGATATGGAAAGATACATGTACGAAAAAGAAATGAAGAAAAACAAATGATAGTACGTGAACTTGTCACAAAACTAGGTTTTGTAGTTGATAAAAAGGGGTTAGAGAGCTATGAACAGCGCATCGCTGCTTTAAAAAAAGTAAATAGTGATTTACAAAATTCTAAATTCTTCTTCAAAGATACTTCTTTTATAAACGATTCTATCAAAAGGAACGTTGCGAGCATAAATCTACTTCAAAGAAAAGTAAACCAATTCAGAGTAGATCAAACATATTTCAAAAATCTTAAAACCAATATAGTAAATTTTACCTCAAGCATTCAAGTTGCAATAAAAAAAGTAAGTAAGCTAGGACTAGTAGCAGGCGGTGTATTTGCAGGAATTTCTGCAATGACTATCAGTACTGCACGTTCTACAAGAGATTTAGGTAAATTAAGCCAGCAAGTTGGTCTTTCAACTGATTTATTACACGAGTTAAGCCTTGCTTCACAGCAAGCTGGTCTTAAGCAAGGAGAATTAGGTAAGTCTTTGGTGAAGTTTGGGAATTATGTAGGGGGCGCTAAGAATCAAAATATAAAGTTCTATAAAGCAATGGACAAGCTGGGCGTATCTTACAAAGATGCAAACGGCAATGTAAAAGAAAGTGGTTACTTATATGCAGAAGTTGCAAGCAAAATACTAGCAGTTACAGATTCATCAAGTCAACTATTTTTAGCGCAAAGGATTTTAAGCACAACTAATATGGATCTCGTCAGGTTCATGGCTCAAAGTTCAGATAGCTTTACAAAGCAAAGAGCGGAAGTCAGGAAACTCGCACATATTCTAGATGATGAGGCGGTAGAGAGTAGTAAGAAATTTATTAAGGAATGGGAAGAACTCGGCTTAGTACTAGGCGGTATAAAGAACAAGATAGCTATAGAATTCATGCCGGTGCTAAGTAAACTAATTAAAGGATTTACAGACTGGTACGGGAAAAATAAAAAGCTTGTAGACAGCAAGCTTGAAAATTTTATAAAGAAACTAGGTAAAGCCCTCCAATTTGTTGGCGATGCTTTTGGTTATGTAAAATCAAAGCTAGATACTCTAACCTCTATTTTTGGAGGCTTTGGTAATAGTTTGCAGCTTGCTGGGGTTTTTGCCCTCATCACTTCAAAAAAATTTCAGACGTTCTTTGGAGTGGTGATTAGACTTGCTCCTGCGTTATTAAATTTAAGAAGGGTATTCATACTACTTAGCGCAAGTTTAATATCGATAAGTAAGCTTTTAGGAGGTTTTGGTTTAGCGCTGTTCATCACAGAACTTTATCATTGGTACCAAGGTAATGATTCTGTTATAGGTAGAGTTTTAAAAAGCTGGTTCGGTTTTGATAAATCACTTAAAGATATTATAAATTCAGTATGTAGCTTTTTTAAAAACCAATTTACTAATTTATTTGATTGGTTTAGTAACTGGGTTAATTGGTTTGATGGCGTAATTGATAAAACTGCAAATAAAGTATTTGGAATTTTTGGAAAAGAAAAGGTTGTCAAGATTTCTGGAGATAAACAGCAAAAAATAAGATCTAATCTTGAAAATTACGAACCAATTAATAAAGAGCAATTTAGTAATTATACAAATCCAGCTTTAAATAGCAGTAAGGCGGTTCAAGATTACTTTACTAACAATTATAATGCAAACTCCACTAAAAACATAAACAATGCAAGTATAGTAAATAATATACGTGAGAACATCACAATCAATGTACCTGCTGGCACAACAGAAGCGCAAACTAGAACTATAAAAGATACAGTATCAAAAGAGATAGAGCAGCAGTTTAATTTTCAATTTTTAAAAGGCATTAATAGCCTACCAACGAGGTAGGTTTATGTCAATTACACTTATTGCAGCACTTTCAAACGCCGGAACTTTAGGAAGAAAGATATTGAGGCAGCAGGGCAAAATTGGGGAAGTTTTCGTTGATTGCACGCACTTAGAAGAGATAGAGTTTTCAAATACCATTACAGATCACCCTATTGAAGATGGGGCGGCTTTAGCGGATCATATTTACAAAAACCCAGTAAAAATAAAAGTGGAAGGGAGTATAACCGAATCCCCGATAGACATAATACAAACCGCAGGTAAAATCACAGAGTTTTTCTCTGGGAATATTCTCAATAATGCAAAGAATATGCTTCAAGGCAAAGGACAAAAACAACTTACGGCGTACGAAACTCTTAAAAATATGAGAGATAGTCGTTCTGTTTTTGATGTCGTAAATTACTTAGATACTTTTAGGAACATGATAATAGAAAATCTAACTTTCTCCCGAGACAACAAAACTGGAGATAGGTTATTTTTTATAGCAGAACTTAAACAAATAAGTACTCCAAGCGTAAGAACAACAAGCTTTTCATCAAGGACGCCAAAAAGACTAAAGGATCTTGCGAGCAGTAAAATTGATTTTGGTAGAAACGACACAACAACAATAGACCCAGTAGCTATTGCGCCTAAAAGCCAAGGTGCGGCAGCTTGGGACTGGGTAAAAAGTTTTAGAGGTAATTAATATGGAATTAATAAAATGGCACCAAGCCGCAGCTTTCGGCCAAAATATAATATTAGGAAATAATTTGTTTTATTTAGATGCTTTCTGGAATGTAAGAGATGAGGCTTGGTACTTGAGTATCAAAACTGCAAATGGATTGCAAATTATAACAAATATTAAAGTAACTATAGGTATAGATTTACTATCCTTTTGCAAAAATGAAGAAAAGCCAGATGGCGAGTTACTAGTTGTTCCAACGAATCCTAAAGTGAGTTTTATCACAAGAGACAATATGGGGGTGGACGTGAACTTAATATTTGTAGGAGCAAATGAAGTACTTTGATAGACTTTGCATTATTGATATTTCCCCGGATTTAAGAATACAAGATCTTAAAATTAAATTTGAGATAACAAAAAGTATTAAATCAGAATCAAATTCTGCAAAAATCGAGATTTACAACTTATCACAAAACACGAGAAAAAGAATAGTCAGTGATCAACTTGTAAAAGTACTTGCTGGGTATAAGGAAGCATACGGATATATCGAAATAGGACAGGGAGATATTAGCGATGTTGTGCATTCAAGTAGCAGCCCCGATATTATAACTACTATTTACACAAAAGATGGCTTAAAAGCTGTAAGAGGTAATGTAATTTCACTTTCTTTTGATGTCAAAACTCCTTTATCAAGCGTACTTGCTGCTATTCAAAGCAAATTAGGATTGCCGCTTAAATTTTCTGGAATCGATAAAACCGCTAACCTCAAAAAGGGATATTCTTTTATTGGGTCTGTCTCAACTGCTTTAGAGGATTTAAGCACGCAGTTCAATTTTACATGGTCAATTCAAAACGGGCAATTACAAATTCTTTCTAAAAATAAAGGAACTGGGAAGGAAGTTGTAGTTTTATCCGCCTCAACTGGACTTATAGAGGCTCCCGAGAAGAAAATTGATTCAAAAAAAGATTTAAATAGCACACCAGATACTTATAAAATTACAGCTTTATTACAACCGCAATTAGAAGTTGGAGACAATATTAGAATTGAAAGTAAATTTTTATCTGGTGTGTTTTTAATAAATAATTTCACGCACACGGGAGATACAAGGGGGCAAGAGTGGTATACGGAAATAGAGGTAGCAAGATGACGGATATAGTGGAGTTTGTTAAAAAAATAACCAACGAGGCCAGTTTTAAAATACGAGTCAGTATAACCGGCCGAATTGAAACTTATGACTATAAGTCGCAGAAAGCAAGTATAAAAGTAGATATAGATGAATTATTAAGTAATGGGGAGACAGTAGAAAGCCCGATTATTTGCAGTGTCCCGATTATATTCCCTTCTTCTGGTGGGGCTAGTATTACAATGCCGGTGAAAAGGGGTGACACTTGTTTACTTGTTTTTTGTGATAGAGACATAACGAACTGGCTGCTAGGAGATTCTAAACCAAATACAATGCGAACTCATTCTTTAACTGATGCAGTCGCCATAGTAGGGCTTAGAAATTTTGTAAAAGCAAGTCCAGCTAAGAATAATACTGATATGCTTATCACGTACGCTGGAAGCAGTCTGACACTAAGTTCCGATGGAATTCTTACAATTGATGCTAAAAAAGTAAACGTAAATTGTGCTAATGCTTCAGTAAAAGCAAGCGCCGATGTTGTTGTTGATTGTAAAAATGCAAGTATAAAAGCAAGCGATAATATAAATACAAATAGCACTAAGCTTGTACACACTGGAAATGTGGAGGTAAGTGGAACGCTTGCAGTGAATGGTAATGTAACGGCTAACAGTAATATTACTGTTACCGGCACCTCAACTTTTCAAAGTAGCGGTACAGCAAGCAGAACTTTAACAACGAGCCACGTAAAAAAAACA
>Ga0138256_10001614_pt1 | contig 24341 bp, 22 predicted proteins | sample KNB2016incub_MG_FD_105486 | JGI IMG/M metagenome (GOLD analysis project Ga0138256, IMG submission 105486) | Active sludge microbial communities from wastewater in Klosterneuburg, Austria - KNB2014incub_MG | ecosystem: Engineered > WWTP > Activated sludge > Unclassified | place: Austria...
ATGTGATTTTGTTGATATGAATCAATATCATCATAATATCCATTCAAAGCTTCAGTACCTGCAAAATTAAATCTATACAATGAATCAATATGTAAATAAGATTCCGGTACACCATTCCATGCCTGACCTGTAATTTCATTTCCATAAATCAAATTTAACTTTAATGAAGAATTCGCTTTTACTTTAGAAGCTGAAATAAATAAAGATTTCAATTTTGAATGCGACCTTTCAATAAATCCATTAGATTGAATATAGCTTAATCGCCCTTCGACATTAAATTTATTCTCCAATAAACCAGAGTTTAAAATTACTGAGGATTTTAACAAACCATAAGATCCAAAAATAGTCGACAATAAAGCGAATGGCTTCAAGCTTAATTTATTAAGATTAAAGTCAACGGCAGTGCCGAATCCACCTACACCTGCCCTACTTGACACAAATCCTCTTGAAACTGATGCTTCATCAATACTTGAAGCAATGTCTGGTAAATCAACAAAAAAACTCAGTGACGATTCTGGGTCATTAAAAGGAATTCCATTTAAACTTATTTGAACATGAGATGGATCAACACCCCTTATTCTCATTCCTGTATACCCTACCCCATTCCCTGCGTCACTACTGTAGGTTTGAGAAACAATTTTTGAAAGCAAATAAGGAATATCGTTGCTTTGATTTTGTAAATCGGGTTGGCTTAATTTTTCTTGATTAGAAGTCATTATTTCTCCCCAACGCTGAGTTTTAATTATGACCTCATCAAACTCAACTCGTCTATCGAGAAACAAATTAAATTCAACTGATTGCGCCCCAACTTCTACTTTTTTCCACAACACATCATAAGCGTAATCGAAGGACATGGCATAGGTACCAGGCATAATGTTATTGATCTTATAAAAACCATTACTATCTGTATAAATAATCGAATCGACTCCTATTATATTTACTCCAATATTCTCAAATGGTAAAGAATCATGATCGTAAACAAATCCAGAAATTGATACTTGTGATTTAGAGATAGTAAAACAAGACAATACAAGAAAAAACACAAGGAAAGAGCGCATAAAAACAAAATTATAGGTGCTAAGCTCCGTCCTCTGCCACTTCCTACTCAGCATTACCTGAGCTAGGTTCAATGGGTATAATCTCAGCCCGAATACTAGGCACCCCAGTTAACAATGATGCAAATGTAGTGCATGATTGATCAGAAAGATAATCTTATTCAATCTTTTTTTACAACAGGAATCGATAATATAATAAAAACATTTATTCTCTTTCAAATATTTAAAGTGTAAATTAACCAATAAATCCTGTGTGAATTCACTTTCTCGCATCTCATCATACTCCCAGCTCAAGGTTGGCAAAAGCAAAAAATACAAATCCGCTTGATTATCTCTCCAAAGATTTAATAAATGATCATCAAACTTATTATATTTAACTTCATACCAAATCACATAATTTAATAAATCAGTATCAAGGATCGTCAATGCAGTATCTGAGCTATTTCGGATCAAATTACTATGATTTGTTGCCATAGTTAAAATGTCTTTTTCCCTGTACTTTAGACCATTTTTAGATAAATATTTTCGTGAATAATCATTAATGGTAGTACATTTGTAATAGGATTGTAAATACTGAAAGACTGTGGTTTTTCCAGTAGATTCAGGACCAGCAATTGCAACTTTAAAACTCATGATAATTGATTATTAAAACAAAAATAAAACTTATCTAAAATTATGCACAATATAGAGCCTTTTTATCTTTGGAAGCACATATATGATAGCGTAGAAGATAAAAATAATCCATTCTATGGCGCTATATATAATGAATTTCAATATACCAATAAAATATATAACTTTTTTATCCATCCGCAATGGGATGAAATGGAATCGGAGACCTTATACCTTAAGATTTTATTTGTTGATTATGAAGAATCTCAATGCATAATTGAACTTATTGGAGAATGGAATGATTGTATTAACAATGATATCATGTTTTTGAAGCGGGATATTATAGATCGTTTTATAAAACAAGATATTAAAAACTATATATTACTTTGTGACAATGTGTTAAATTTTCATGGGTCAGACGATTGCTATTATGAAGAATGGAAAGAAGATATTGAGGAAGGGCAAATATTTTTTGTAAATACACATGATCATGTATATGAAGAAATGCGCTCAATGGGTATTCATCGGTATGTCAACTTTCAAAAAAACAATAATCAAATAAATTGGAGAAAAATGGACCCAAACGCTCTTTTTGAACTCTTATATCAAAAAACAAAATGAATAATTTTAAGTCAGGTTTTGTAAATGTTATTGGGTTGCCAAATGCTGGAAAATCGTCATTAGTCAATGCCATTACCAATACAATTACATCTATAGTAACTCACAAACCCCAGACGACTAGAGAGCGTGTATTTGCAATATACAATATTGATCAATTTCAAATTATATTTTCAGATAGTCCTGGATATATTGAAAATGCATATTACAAACTTCATCATTATATGAATGCTCAGATAAGTACTCAATATGAAGATGCAGATGTATTTTTATTTGTTCATGATGGCTCCACTACTCAGCTATTATCAGAATCTGTCTTAAACAAAGTAAGAGAAAGTAAAATTCCAAAAATTTTAGTGATAAATAAGATTGACATTGCAAGTAAAGCGCAAATAGACCTTATTGAAAGTAACTATACAATGCTACTTGACTTCACTGCAATACATAAAGTTTCTGCTAAAACAAATGAAAATGTCAGTTCTCTTTTGGACGCTATAAAGACTTACATCCCTGACCATCCAGCATACTATCCAGAAGATTATATGAGCGACAAACCTATTCGATTTTTTCTATCAGAACTCATAAGAGAACAAATATTTGAACTCTTTGAAGATGAAATACCATACAGTAGCTTTGTAAAAATTAACTCCTGTACTGGCATAGATGATCAACTTGAACTGGTAAAAATCGATGCTTATATAGTCGTAAACAAAGAAAGCCAAAAATCAATCATCATTGGTAAAAATGGAACTAAAATCAAAGAGCTTGGCACTAAAAGTAGAATTGCAATAGAAGATTATCTAAAACAAAAAGTCTTCTTATCACTTACAGTTAAGTTCGAAAAAAATTGGCGAGATAATGATGCTGTGCTAAATAAACTACTTGGAGTTTAAATCCCTACTGTAGATCTAAAATTTTCTTTTTAAAATTAACAAACTCTTCATCAGTTAGCATTCCTTTCTCTTTCAAATCTACAATGTCCTTTAATTGATCGACAATGCTTCGCGATCCAAAACTAGTATTCACAGTTGGACTGGATGAAACTGGCTCTTCTTTTGGCATTTTGAAGGGTTCATATTTGGGGTTTGGCGCATATTGATTCTTTAATTTTTCAATTATTCCTTTGCCATATTCATAAAACTCAGCATACTTATTTTTTATCTGATCCAAATTGATATCAATCGGTGATCCTCCTTTCTCAAAATGGTTTTTAAAAATTTGACCTAAAGCATAAGTGGAAGCACCGCTCATCACAGACATAGCTATCCCACCGAGCAAAGTGCCAACACCTGGAATAAATTTCACAGCTCTTAGTGTAATTTTTGAAATTGCAGAAGAGGTCAGGGCTGCTATAATTGCTTGTGTTTGCGACTCCTTAAATTCATGTCCATATAGTTTTGTCAATTGTTTAATCATTTCCAACTGAATTGACCCTACAGCTACAAAATCAATAACAGGTACCCAAACCATTCCAGCTCCCATCGACCATTTTACGTGATGATTTATTATATCATCAGCTAATTTTTGTTTATCTTCCATGAATCACTTTTTATAAATAACAAAAATGAACAGTTAAAATTCAAAAAAACCAACTTATTCGACAAAATATATAAATTGATCGACAATTTCAAGTTTTATGAATGAATCAAAATCTCTTCGTGTATACAAAAAAATTCACTTTATCATTTTAAGTTTAACTTCATCATTATATCTATTTGCTCTTCATCACCTAGCTTAAATAGATGTCGATTAAACTCTACAAAACCATTTTTAAGATAAAAGCGAATAGCCCTTTGGTTGTTTTCCCAAACGCCCAACCAAACATAATTTAAATCTCGCTCTTTAGCAATTTCAATCGCTTTTTGATACAATAATTGTCCAATCTGTTTTCCATGAAATTCTTTCAATACATAAATTCGCTCAATTTCTAATGCATTAACATCCTCTAATTCTGTCTGAGCAGTACCAAAATTTACTTTTAAATAGCCTAATATATTATTACTTAAACTTGCAAAATAAAACTGAGAATTTTCATTATTCAATTCCTTCAAAAGCTGCGATGAGGAAAGTGATTCACTTAAATACTTATCCATGTTTTCTTTTGAATTTGACATAGCAAAAGTTTCAAAAAAAGTTTTCTTACTTATTGCTTGAAGATACTCCAAATCCAATTCATTCACTTTTTTTATTTCCATTTGTTCCATTTCATCAAATTAACCGCAACAGAAAATATTTTGCTTATTATTTAACAATTTCTAGTTTAATCCCTTGACTATGTGCAGCAAATTCAGGTGCATACATACTTTGAATTGTAGATATTCCATTGGAAAATTCACCTACTTGTGAAGCCCTTGTATCATATTCTAATACATAAGTTCCTTTTCCTAACCATTGAATAAAAAAATGTGTAGCGAGATCACCTGGACTTTCGTAATATCCAAGTCCAGCATTCCATTTATATCCTGACAACTGATTAATAATTTCAAGGCCAGAAGCGCGCATGTCTTTTAAATGAACATACTCCATATCTCTATCCACCTTAATAATAATTCTTGATGTCAAAATATCTCCAATTTTCAATTTTGTTTGATCATCGACTTTTGCAAGGATTGGGCCTTTAGAAGAATTCGACTTAATATAAACTTCTTTAGATAATTTTAAAGGGGAATTTACAGAAGATTCGATTTGATCCATTTGTTCAAAATACTGATAATAAATAGCACCCCAAGCAATTGATGAATTAGGATTCGTGAGTTTTATTTCACCAAGATGCGACTTGATCTCATTACCAAAATAAGTTTTTTTAGCATAAGCTGATGCAATTTCTTTATTTTCAAAAACAATTGGCTTTTGATTCATTTCAATCTTAACTTCTTTTGTTTCATCGATATAATTTTGACCAAAGGCAAGGATCGCATAAATAGCAGATGTCGTAGCTTTTGTTGAATTCCAATGTGTGGTTTGTTTATTTTTTAACAACCAAATTTTCAATTGATCAACAGTTGTGAAATCATTTTCAACATCATGAAATAATTCAATCATTAAAGCTTGTGATTCTACTGGAGCTTGGTACCAATAACAACTCCAAGTATTTTTCCAATACATTCCCAATTCTTCATGGACTATGGCTCTTTGGCGCAAGGACTCAGCAATCAACTTAGCATTGACTGGCTTTGAAGATTCAGGATGGTCGTGTAATATCAAAGCACAAAGTCCTTCCCAATATATATTCTCATTATGCCAATACTTTTGAATCTGCGATAAATAGTAGCTTCGAATTGGAATTAGATCTGGATCTTTTGCTCTATCCTTCAATATATACTCTATGTACAAATAATGCAGTGTAATAAAATCTAGATGGTGGTCTTCCCATTTTGCTTTTTTCTCTTCCACTAATTTCTTTAGATCATTATAGTTCTTCTTTAAAGACTCATCACAAAACTGTCGTGATTTATTTAAAATATGTACTGCTTGAATATCAGAATCAGTCAATACTTTTAACTTGAATAATTGTGCTAACATCAATGTAATATGCTGAGTCATATAGAGATCGACTGGTCCACCTTCCATCCAAGGAAAACCACCATTAGGATATTGCATAGCTTCCAATTTATGCAATGCAGCATCTTTTTCATTTGCCATCTTATTTAGATCCATCAATAATTCAATTTGCGCCATTTGCTCTGTCTCATTTTTAGCAGCACTTAACCAAGGCGTTTCTTCAAGCAAAGCTGATTTGAGATCACTATTTTTTTCTAAAGGTGATTTCATTTCAGATTTATTTGCTTTTAGGATTTGGCTTACTCTTGGAAACTGCGTCATAAGCTTAGCTCCTAGAGAATTTGCATAGAATCGACTCATTGTTTGTTCGGCACACTGATGTGGATATTCCATGATATATGGTAATGCTTGAACTGCATACCACACGGGATGTGAAGTTTGCTCTATCGTTAAAGAAAAAGGAACTGCAGTAGAACTGCTCAATGATTTAGTTAATCGCGTTATATCGAACGACTTCGTTTGATTTCCTTTAACAGGAAGAGGCAAAGTTTCAGTCACTAGTTTTCTATTGCTTAGTACTGGAACAATATTTTCTTCACCATCGCTATGAGTTTTTCCATTCGCGGTAAATCTGACGATGTATGTACGGGTCTCATCTTTTGGTATATCTAAAACCCATGAAACGGATTTGGATTCATTTGAAAGTAAATTTAGAGATTGAGATGGATTACTTAGCTTCAATTCTTCAAGAAGTGACTTGTTTGTATTGAGATCCAATATATCTATTCTAGCATCAACTGTTTCATTCTGATCTGAAACATTGGAAATTTTGGTATTTAAAACAATGCGATCACCTTGTCTGAAAAATCTAGGATAATTTGGTAATACTTGGATTGGTTTCCAAGTCACTACATCAAATGATGCAAAACCATATTTCAAATCTTTCGTATGTGCAAACAGATTTAACTTCCATTTTGTCAGGGCTTCATTCATTGTAAAATTAACTTGAACATTTCCTTCATTATCGGATTTTAAAAATGGATAGAAAAAAATAGTTTCAGCAAGATTTTTACGCACTTGCGGAGTTTCTTGCAAAGTAATACCAGGCTCTACACTTGCATCCATTTTTGATACTTTGCCACCTCTTGAAGAAGCCTTATCTCTCATTATTCCAGAACCATCTGAATCATAAGCAGCAGATTCCAACATTGCATTTCTCATCATAGGTGGATTCATAGCAAATTCACATCCGAATAAATTCAACTCATAAATTTCATGGCTTTCAAAACTGTTAATAAAATAATCTTGAGTTTGTTGATTAGTAACGATACGATGACCGACATTTGATTCGAACTGAAATCTATGGTAAAATGTAGGATAAAAAGAAGCATTCCATTGATGAGGCATGATTTTATCAAGAGATGCATCATACATTGATGCAAGGATTTCAGCTGCATTAACAGGAAGTGATTTACCAGTAATGGTAAATGTCCAATTCTCTTTTTGTCCCGGTAAAAGTTTGTCCCTAAAACTCTTTGTGGTTATGGTAAGTTCTTTCTCCCAAGGTACTTCAATTTGACTTTGCATTTGATAAAATCTATTATTCAATACACATGCAAATCCATAATTTAGGCCACCTTTATCTCCTTCAGTCAATTTAATATCTACTTCATTGTCATTGGGAATTTTCTTCCACCCTTGAAATGATCGATTGAAACTTGAGTTATAATGATAAACATAATAAGCTTTTGATAATTTTGGGAAAATCGAGTTAAAACTTGATCCAACTGATAATGACTTCTTTTGTTGAATCATCATAGGCTCCAAAAAAGGATACTGATCTTTAGAATTAATAACTAAAAAATAATCTTTAAGCTCAATAGTTTGCCCATTTCGTTTTGCAACAATTTCGATTTTATAACTAGTAGAATTACAAACCGAGCTTAAATCCAAATCAATGCTTCCATCACTTTTAATCACTTTTTGAAAAACTAATTTCTTGACACCCCAAGTCGAAATATCATCTTCTTCATTATAAACATCTTCTGGGAACCAAGATTTAAACTCAGCTTTAGAATACTTAAACACATCTGGCTTTTTAGTTAATCTTGGACGCATAATTTCTGTTGGTGAAATCAGTTCAAATACTTTAATATCTAGTTCTGCATCTATTGGTATTAAATTTAAATTTTCAGTCTCAACGGTAATTTTTTTTAGGTATTCTTGCTGAGTATTGTAAACTAAATTGGTCTTTATGCTAAAAGCTTTATTTGATACTTGCAAATTTGAACTTCCAGATTGAGTTTCTCCATTTTTATCCGTAACATCAATTGTAAATCGGTATTGGTAAACTTTTTGAATCTCAGAAGACCCCTCTTCAAATGCAGTACTCTTTACTTTTATTGAGAATCTACCTTTTTCATCTGTGAGTAGACTAGCGTTTTCAATTTCTTCCTCTCTCTGTGAAAAATTAAAAGATCTAAATGAATACCAGCATGGGAAATAAGGAATCTGTTCTATCCTTACTATGCGGTATTTAGCATTAACATAGTCTAATGCCACTCCAGAAAAACTTTGGACCAATCCAGAAAAAACTAATTCATCACCAATCAAGTAAGACTCATGTGTTGTATCCATAATGATTTCAAATTTTGGCCGCTTATACTCCTCAACTTGAATTTGTTGAACATAATTTTCGTTTACCAAAATTGAATAGCTTCCTTTTAAACCATTTAATGGTATGGTAAACTCACCAGCAAATGTTCCATACTCATTTGTGAGAATAGATTTACTTGAAACCAAGTTTCCATTGACATCCTTTAAACTAATATTTAACTTTACAGAGGTCTTCAATGTAGGCATCCCTTTTTGATCATTTAGTACATGCAAACCTTTATAATAAACTATTTGTCCAGGTCGATATAAAGAACGATCTGTAAAAAGCACATTAGATGTAAACGACTCTCTTTGCTCATGATAGCCAGAAAAAAACTGAATCCATGAAGTTGAATAAAGTTGATCATTTCCATTTTTTAAAATAAAATAATTAAATCCCTCCTTCGAATCAGACTCTATAAATCCATCTTTACTTGATCTCAAGGTCTGTGAAAGCACTGCTTGAGGGTCGATTGAATTTCTATAATCGATTTTATATAATTCACACAATACATTTGACATTGGTTCTCCTGATGTACGATCTACAGTTGTGATAGTCGATTTTCCATTTTGATTTCTTATAATAAAATTTGCCAAATTGCTCACTTGAAAAAACCCTGAAACATACTTTGTATAACTAATTTCATCATTTACATTAAAATCAAAATTATCATAACTTGCAGCAATAAAATACAAGCCATAATCTAGAGGATCAATTTTAATATCAATAACATGTTTTTTAATAGCAGCATGGTCACCCCAAGTCTCTTCTTTATTAATGATTAAAGTGCTGCCTTCTAATATACTCAAAGTATTATTTCTTCTATTATTAAAAAATGCGGACCTTTTACTGTTATTAACTTTAAATATCTTGTAATGCATTTTAGTAGTATTATTAAATTCTACTTGCATTTTTATTGGCTTATTGGGTAATACAACCTCCTCAAATTCTAACTTAATATTCTTCGTATATAAACTTTCTTTTAAAGATAATGCCGCTTTATTTTTCTCACAACTGGAGTAATTTTTGATAATTACACTAATAATAGAATCAGTCTTAGTCAGATCATTTCCATCATTACTGCCATCTATGGACGTATAGTATAATTCCGCCTCTGCAAATAATATATTTCCTCCAAATGATTCATTTTTATACTTCTCAAAAAGTGACTGAATTGCTGAAATATATAATTTTCTATTATTCAAATTTACTTTTGATTGATAAAAAGTTTTCAATCGTTGTAGATCGTAAAAAACAATAGCCTCTTTATTATTTTTACTTTGATGATATCTTATTGCATTTTGAAACAACAATACAAGTAATTCTTGAGGTTCAGCCTTGTTAGATATTTCATGTGAGACAAATTTATCGATAGGTGAAAATAGAATTTCACTTGACACACTATTCTGGACATTTGCTAATTGACTTTGCGCATTAGAAAAATGACTGACTGCACGTTGTAATAACACATCATATAAATAAGGTTGCTTCAATGAATCACCCTGTTGAACTAGAATGGCTTTAAGATCAATATTCAATTCGGTCAAAGGAATCTCGGCCTTTACCGAATTTAAATAATATTCATTTGATTTCAAAAGCAATTTCTCAGGTGACCAAGTATTTACATCATTGTTATCTTGCTCTTCCCCTTGGATATTTGAATTCCTTCTCCCGTATAAATTTTGGCTATACAATGACCAATATGCTGAACCCAATACTGAAGCAATAAGAGATTTTAATGGTTCTTTAGCATTAAAATATCTCTTCTCAAATCCATTAATAAATCCTTTTACCCCTTCTTCATTCCCTCGACTTAGATTGGCTTCCAAAGTCATAATACACTTATATTGTTGAGGAAAATTACCTTCTCGTTCGGCCCTTTGCAGCAAAGATTCCACCTGTTTGATTACATCTTTAATCAATCCTTGATTGCTCAATTGATCTATATGCTGCCACTCAGCCTCATAGCTTGGGTAATTCTTTTCAGGCATTCGATTAAAAATTTGTGCCATCCCAAGAAGAAATAAAATAACAAAAGAACAATAGCTGACTATTTTCATGATTTAAACTAATTAATAATTTAATTGGACTCATTTCAAATTAAAACGTTTAATACTCACTTCCTTATCAATATTTTCTCCATTTAACAAAAACTTCACCATTTGATAGACACAATAAGGAGCAAGGGAACTTCCTTTTGTCCCTAAACCATTTAAAATAAATAATTTGTTAAATTCTGGATGACTACCAATAACTGGACGACGGTCTTTCATAGCTGGACGAATTCCAATTGATTGATTTTCTATATTGACATCTTCTAAAAAAAGATTACAACTATTGATAAAGTCATTCTGAGATTTTATTTCGCTTTCAAGTAAATCAGTTGCTCTGTTATTAAACTCATAATTTGATCCAATCCAATATTTTGAATTGGCTATGGGTATGATCGAATAATCCAATTTAAACACGTCTTGACCAAAAGCATATCTATCAGATGAAACAATACTCCTATGTCCTTTTACAGCCATAAAGGGGAGATGATTAAAAAATGGATTGTCCATCGCAAATGAGCCTTCGGTAAAAACAACACCATCCAGAATCTGAAAATCCTTCCATATCATACTTGAGGGATCAAGATCAGTATATTCCATTTTTTCATTAGTGACTAAATTCAAATTCTTGAAAAAATTTAATACCTTTTCTAAAACCAAATTAATATCCAATAAAAAAGCAGTCTTAATTTTTAAAAGTGGAAATTCTGAGCCCTTTGAAGTTGGCATATATTCAAACTCCAGATAATCTTTATACTCACCGTCTAGCATCCTTGATGCACATTGATTCTCTTCTTCAACAGAATCCAAATATTGGTATATTGATATTGGCTTTAACAAAGTACAATCCCAGTCCTTCTCTAAACTTCTATAGCACTCCAAAAAATGTTGTTGAATTACTTCCCAGTTCCACGTCTTCACAAATCTTTTCCCAGTGATCGGATTTATCAATCCTGCACTTACAGAACTGGCTTCCCCTTTCATTGAAGTTTGTATAAGTCTGACTTGCTTACCTGCTTTATATAAGTTATAGGCCAATAATGAACCTGCAATTCCACCTCCGACAATTAAATAATTAATTTCTGTTTTAGTCGTCATCTGTTTTTCATTTTATGTGGAAAGCAAGACAAAAAATTAATACTCAAAACGCTCTGACTTTGGTAAAGATTTCACAACACTTTCATAAGAATGATCAATCCATTCCTTTAGCAATTTTATACTTAGTCCAGTGTCAAACTCGACAGTATTCCAATGCTTTTTATTCATATGATAGCCAGGCTTCACTTCATTGTATTGATCACGCAACAATTCTGCTTTTTCAGGATCACACTTTAAGTTAACCTTAAACTCAGCATCATTCAAATCTGTTATTGCAAAAATTTTGCCTTTTACCTTTAGTACAAGATTTTCTGGACCAAATGGGAAATCCTCAGTCACAAAAGGCTTTTTCCTACAATATTCAAGAAATTGTTCAATATTCATACTACAGGCAAATATCGTACAATTTTTTGTTGTATTTTTGTGCAATGCGGCAATATTTACTAAGTTTAATTTTCATTCCCTTATTACTTGTAACAGGGTCTGGACAATGGAAAACCATGGATGTCTTCAAAAGTGATACGGGATTCTTTTTGATTACAAAATTAGCCCAAAATTATAAACCCACTCAAGTTCTCGATTATTCACAAGCAAGAGTAAAAATGTATACTGAGATATACAACGTTAAAGATACAGTCTACTGTGTATATAGCAAGCATGCATTATATTTAAGTCCGAACTCCGTTGACCCTATAGGTGATCTAATAAAAAATGGCAATAGTAATGGTATCAATTGTGAACACACATTCCCTCAAAGCAAAGGTGCTGAAATTGGAAATGCACGATCTGACATGCATCATCTATATCCATCAAGAGCTGCAGTAAATGAGGCACGTTCAAATTACCCTTATGCAGAAATTAATGATAGTAATACCGATCATTGGTATTACAAAACCCAAAATCTAACTACAAAACCATCTTCACTTGTAAATGAATATAGTGAAGGGATCAGCAATCAATTTGAACCTAGAGAAGATCATAAAGGAAATGTAGCTAGGGCTATATTTTATTTTTTTACAATGTACGAATTTCAATCTGATGCGAGTTTTTTTAACTCTATGAAGTCTACTCTATGCGATTGGCACAATTATGACCCAGTAGACTCATTAGAGTGGGAAAGAACTTTCGCAATAGCAAAATATCAGGATAATAAAGCAAATCCATTTGTGCTTGATTGTAGTCTTGTAAAAAGAGCCTACTGCCCCAATCTTCAAACTTGTAAAATCAATTCAAATACTATTGATTTATTTGATCAAATTAATCCTTATTATGATTATTATTCAAAAGAGATTAGATTCAATTCTATTTCAGCAGACAAAAAAATCTCTTATAATATTTATAATGCCTTGGGACAAATTGTTTTGCAAAAAAATAATATTGCTAATACTAATAATATACAATTGAATTCTTTTAGTACTGGAATTTACTTTTTCCAATTATTAATCGATGGTCAGCAACTCGTCTTTAAATTTCAAATAATTTAATTTACTATTTTATTTTCTTCAATGGATATACAATTTAATCAATTTGAAGATCAAATGAAACTTTTGATCTCGCATTTTAACAAAGAACTAGAAAAAATAAAATTAGGAGGTGGTCAAAAAAAATTAGATCATCAAAAAAGTCAAGGTAAAATGACTGCTCGTGAGCGTATCAATTATTTACTTGACAAAGAATCGCAACAATTTGAAATCGGCGCATTTGCGGGTTATGAAATGTATGAAGAACATGGAGGCTGCCCAAGTGCAGGAGTGGTCGTTGTTCTAGGTTATATTCACAAAAAATTATGCATTGTTGTTGCCAACGATGCTACAGTAAAAGCTGGAGCTTGGTTTCCAATAACGGGTAAGAAAAATTTACGCGCACAAGAAATCGCAATGGATAATGAAATCCCCATCATATACCTTGTGGATAGTGCTGGAGTTTACCTTCCGATGCAAGATGAAATATTTGCAGACAAAGAACATTTTGGTCGAATTTTTAGAAATAATGCAGTGATGTCCTCTCGGGGAATTCCACAAATTGCAGCAGTCATGGGGGCATGTGTGGCTGGTGGCGCTTATCTACCTATTATGTCTGATGAGGCTTTAATAGTCGAAGGAACAGGTTCTATATTTTTAGCTGGTCCCTATTTAGTAAAAGCCGCTATTGGAGAAGAGACAGATAATGAAACTTTAGGTGGAGCAAAAACACATTCAGAAATATCAGGGGTTACTGATTATAAAATGAAAAATGATCAGGAATGCTTAGATACTATAAGAAAAATAATTTCTAATACCAGTGTTTCCCCTAAAGCCAACTTTGATCAAATCGAGGCTAAAGAACCCAAAAGACCAAAGTCAGAAATTCTTGGATTATATCCTGTCAATCATCAAAAACCGTATAGTATGATTCCAATTTTGGAATGCTTGGTGGATGATTCAGAATTATTATTTTATAAAGAAGATTATGGCAAATCTATCATCTGTGCTTATGCAAGGATCAATGGTTATTCTGTTGGGATAGTTGCTAATGATCGCAAAGTATTTAAATCTGGGAAGGGTGAGATGCAAATGGGAGGCGTGATCTATTCAGATTCTGCAGATAAAGCCACTAGGTTTATATTAAACTGTAATCAGAAAAAAATTCCACTTGTTTTTATACATGATGTAACTGGTTTTATGGTGGGAACAAGATCAGAACATGGCGGAATTATTAAGGATGGCGCAAAAATGGTAAATGCGGTTTCTAATTCTACTGTACCAAAATTCACTATTATCATCGGGAATTCCTATGGCGCAGGGAATTATGCAATGTGCGGCAAAGCATATGATCCAAGATTCATCGTTGCATGGCCTAGTGCAAAGATAGCAGTTATGGGAGGTGCTCAAGCAGCGAAAGTACTAACACAAATACAAATAAGTAGTCTAAAATCAAAAGGAGAACTTGCCGATCCTGAAAAAGAAAAAGAACTATATGACAAAATATCTCAGCGATATGAAAAACAAACCACAGCTTACTATGCTGCATCACGAATTTGGGTAGATGCAATCATAGATCCTCGGGACACTCGCGAATGGATTTCGATGGGTATTGCTGCAGCCTCTTTTAAATCAATTGAAAAATTCAATGTAGGCGTCATTCAAACATAAAAAAAATGTTTCAAAAACTTCAAAAAAAATGGAAGGTATCTTTCCTTCAAGTAATACTTATACTTTGTGTATTTACAATTGGTGGTAGTCTTACCGGAATTATTGCTGATATTATTATGCCATTATTTAATGTTGAAAATAAAATTATATGGATTATACTCTACATCATCCTTATGACTTTGATTTGGCCTCTCATGGTAATTATCATAAGTATTCCTTTTGGGCAATTTCATTTTTTTAAAAACTACTTAATTAGAATTTATAATAGAATTAGAGGTCATAAATAATTTAACAAAAAATCTGTTGAAATGAATAAGGCAATAAATCAAAACTTTAGATTATCTACCACATATAAAATACTTTGTCTTTACTTTATTTGCAGCGCGGACATCAAAGCACAGTATTCTCCTAATGATAGTGTAACATCTAAAAATTTAAATGAGCTACTTTTGATAGCTCAACCAAAAAAGGAATTTTTCTGTAGAATTGAAGATAAATTAATTAAAAAATCAAAAATTAATTTTTGCTTTAGATTGGGCTCCAAAGAGTACACAAATTACATTGAATATTCACCTTACTTGACAAAAAAATAATATTGCTAGTACCATAGATTACTATAAACACAAAATGAGAAATTCTCATACAAGAATCTCTCATTTATTTTTTCAAACTAAAAGTTTTCAATTACTTCGATTGCTCGAAGAATTCTTTTACTTTATCCTTATGGACGATTTGCTCTTTGTAAGTATATTTTCCAGTAACTGGGTCCTTTATAGACTTTATTACTTTTACAAAATCTCTACCAGATCCTGCATTTGCTGCTCTTTGAGCAACCCTCGCGTTTTTCGAAACTTTTGCCATAATTACTTGATTTCTTTATGAACAGTATATTTTTTTAAAATAGGATTATATTTTTTAATCTCCAATCTATCTGGAGTATTTTTTCTATTCTTTTGAGTCACATAACGTGAAGTACCGGGCATACCAGATGCTTTGTGTTCGGTACACTCAAGAATAATTTGTTGTCTGTTACCTTTTGATTTTTTTGCCATGATTCGTGAATCTTGATGGATTAATTATTCGCTTTCTTTTCTAGCTTTTTGATATAAGCATATAACCCTAATTTATCGACAGTCCTTAAAGCTTTAGCTGTCACCTTTAAATCTATCCACTCCCCAGTCTCAGGAATGAAAAAACTTTTTTTCTGTAAATTTGGATTAAAACGGCGTTTCGTCTTTCTATTAGAGTGAGACACATTGTGACCATACAATGGTCTTGTTCCCGTTAAATCGCATACTTTAGACATAATTCGTTGTATATTAATCTGTTAAATAACTTCTTCGTGACTCCGTCAGGATTCAAACCTGAAACCTCTTGATCCGTAGTCAAGTGCTCTATTCAGTTAAGCTACGGAGCCTTTTCTAAAATCGAGCTGCAAAAGTAGTACTTTATATTGAATTTTTAAGTTTTTTTATCAAATTTTAACAAAGGCTTTGGTATATTTTTCACTATCCCCTCTAATTCGCAAATAATAACTGGCGGCTGCCCATCCTTCGATATCTAAATTTATTACGTTTACCTTTGTGTTGAATTCATATTTCTTAGAATATACAAGTTGTCCTAATAAATCAAATATCTCCATCGTATAATTCGTTTCATTTCCTTTGGTAAAATCAAACTGAAGCAAAGATTGGATTGGCGTGTTTCTCAATAAAATTCCAGTTTTACTTGAGTCGCCAATTACCTGATTACATTTCCTTGTAAGATTTATAGCCATTTCGTAAGCATCCAATCTTCGACCTGAACTTGTAGCATTTTTCAATCCAATCAACTGTGGCCCACTATTCAATAATACATCATTTATATATAATATTGCTGAATCTGGTTTTGTCTTACTTAACACTGTCAGGCTATTACAAAATTGGTACATTAATCCTATTGCTGCTGCAACTTGTGGCGTTGAAAATGAGGTTCCGCTAATATTTGTACTATATTCACCTAAAGCGCTGATACTAGGAATATTCTCTCCTGTTGCTCCTATATCGACATTAGTTTTACCATAACCTGCTGAACTAACTTTGGTATCACTTCTTCCTGTATTGGTTACCCCAATGATTGAAATACTTGGGCATAGACCTGGAAGATCTCCTTGAATGTCAACATTGATATTTTCATTTACTGTTGCCGCTGTGCTGCTGATACCAACCGAATTTAACTTCTCAAAAACTTCACATAACTCAGGTTGATCTTTTGGAAATTGATTTGCAAAACCTAAAGAAGTTGAGGAACAAACTATGAATGCACCTTCCCTTCCATTTGATTCATTATACATTTTCTTCATATTATAAAAATACTCATAACAGTTGATCATATCAACATTTGAATTTGCAGAACAAATCAACATTTTGATATTCTGAGCGGCTCCTGTCATCTGCAATCGATTATTGCCTTTTGCTCCTAATACACTTGAAACTTGAGTCCCATGATCAATTAAAGGATGATTATCACCTTGCGATTGAATTCCGTTAAATCCATAATAATCATCAACATATCCATTACCATCATCATCTTTAAGGTTATCTGGAATTTCTTTGTAATTCTTATAAATATTGGGAAATATATCGGGAAGTGAATAATTAAATCCTTTATCAATAATGCCGATAACTATGGTATCACCACTTGGCGTTAAGCCAGAATTATTCAAACACCATAATTCATCGAACCTCATTTTCATAAGGTTATATTGATCGCCAAATTTCTCATCATTAGGCGAACATGATCTTAAGTCTGCTTTTTGAGATTTCCTAACATTCTTTGCATGAAGCTCTTCATTAAGCACTTGGTTAATCTCATGTTCAGTGAGGTCTGAATAGAAATTAATTTTATATAGATTCTGACTAGAATTTACAGGAATTAACTTGTAGTTTGATTGATTATCTTTGAAACTATCGTCGCTCCGGTTTACCTCAATCAAATATTGTTGATATACCTCTTGACCTATCAAGAAGTTACAGCTTAGCAAAAGAAGACACAAAACAAGTTTTTTATAGATGAGGTTTATTATCATAAATTTTATTTAATTGGTGTATTAATGCGTGAAAATAATCAAAACTTTGCAATAAATAACTTCCATACCATGAAAATGCCTTTCCATCTACTAAAACCGCTCTATTTGGCAAAAAATCACATACATCAGTTTCACTAAATGGATAAGGTTCTGTTGATAGAAATATAAAATCCGACTTTAATTCCATCAATGCAGTCTCTGTTATTTGTGGATATCTATCCATACCTAAAAATAGATTTTCAAAGCCACAAAGCTTCAACATACTCTGAATAAAGGTTTGATTTGCAACAACCATATATGGATTTTTCCAGATTAAATAGACTATTTTATATGGAAGAACTCTAATTGGCAGCATTTTAGTATTAAAATTATATTCAATTTTTTCAACAAGCTTATTTGCTTCTAATGTATTATCTAATATCACCCCCATGTCTTTAATCATCTGATTTGATTCTTCAAGAGATATGATATCTGAGACATAAACAGGAATATTCTTTGATTTCAACAAAAGTATATCCTCTTGTCTATTTTCTTCTTTATTGCAAATGATCAAATCAGGACATAGCGAAATAATTTTCTCAATATTTGGATTTTTTGTTCCACCGATTTTGGGTATTGTTGCTGTAATCAGTATCGGGTCATTACAAAATTTTGTGATTCCCAAGAGTCGATCTCCTATTCCTAGGTCGATTAAAGTTTTACTAATAGATGGAACAAGACAAACGATTCTTCTTGGTCTTTTCTCAAATTCCAATTCATACCCAAGTTGATCAATCAATGTGATCATCGACTATTATTGGACAACATTTACAAATACTAAGGTATTTTGCTTCACAGCTATGCGATTAATGTTGGTAATTTGATATTCAGAAAAATCTAAGATTTCTTTCCAAATCTGGTTTGTATCCTCCCATTTTAAAATTTTAGATCCATTGCCACAAATAATTTCGCCATTCGATAAACGAAAAAAATCTTCAGTTTTTGTAGGCATTTTTGCTATAATTTTTGCTTTCCCTTCTTTGACATTATACTCTTTCAAAATCCAATTATCTTCTAAAATCTTATGAACAAATAAGACTTTATTGACATCAATGACTTCCATTGTTCTCCCTATATTCGATGCAAAAACATTCCTTGTATCAGTGTCTTCATCACATACAGCCAAAATATGTGGCTCATCTACAATAAAAGTAACCCATTGTTTCGCATTCAAATGCCTATAATAGCCTATCTTACCATGGTGATCGAGAAAATTGGTAACATGATTTCCTGTTTCGAAATCAATACCAATTAAAGACTGGATTGTAGAATCAAATTCCGGAACATAAACCGCAGAAATCACTTTATTTTTAAGTGGATAAATTCGAGGACTATATTCGCTTCCTTTTGAAAATGTAACTCTGTGTTTTTCCTTAGTTTGAAGATTACATGAATAGATATCAGTATTTGACTCAGTGATCTTTCTTTGAACAAACAGTATTGTCTCTGGATCTATTAGAAATGGTTGATTATTATACCCATCACGATTGTCATTAGATAGGAACTGGATTTTATCTAATTGCCATTTATCTGAATTTATATTATCAATCTTACAAGCATAAAGATGAGTTATTGGTAGTTGTGCATTTGCTCCAAAAGTCAAACTAAAAATTAGTATAAATGAAAAGTAAATTCTAAAATGGAGCATAATGAATATTTATTTATTAGCTGATGTGAACACACGTTTCCAATTAACACCATCGCGTAGATTTGCATTATTTAGACTAAACCAAATAAACAATGGCTTCCCTACAATATGATCTTCTGGAACAAATCCCCATGCTCTAGAATCTTCAGAATTGTGACGATTGTCACCCATAGCCCAGTAATAATTTTGCTTAAAAGTATAGCTATCAGATTTTACACCATTAATGTAAACACCATCACTCTTGACTTCCAATTTGTTGTATTCATAAACTCCTATAATTCTTGAATAAAGCGCAATATTTTGAGGTGTAATAGACACAGTAGCACCTTGTTTAGGAATCCAAATAGGTCCAAAATTATCATAATCCCAATTTCCAAAATTTACTCTGTCATTTGGAAATGTATAACCCTTCTCGGTAGAATTTCGAACCGATAATACAATATCTGGACTCATAGCTTTGATTCCTTCTACTTGTTTAGCATCAAGACTAAGTGACCCATAACGCGTATAATCACTGAGATTGATACCAAGCTCTTTGAGTTTTCTGGCATTTAGAGTGCTAGTATTTCCACCAGTAATATCATAATTAAACTGCATGTGCTCAGGATTGACTCCAGCTTGTCCATTGATGTACAATTGTCTATTGATGATCTGAAGTGAATCGCCAGGCATGCCGACACATCTTTTAATATAGTGATCTTTTTTATCTATGGGTCTCGTAATTAATTTGCTTCTACCTATTTCTCTAGCTACTTGAGGGTAAACTGCTTGGAAAGCAGCATAAGATCTTTCTTTAGTTAAATAAACGCTATCCCCAACTGGCCAATTGAAAACAAATGGATCATTTCTTTTAATTTTAGTAATTGCAGGTAGCCTTGTATAAGACAGTGATGGTTTTTCGATATATGATTCACCTCCAATGATTGGAATTGTATTGTGCAATAAAGGCAATTGAAATATAGTCATAGGCATTCTGATACCATAATGCGCTTTGCTTACAAATAAAAAATCGCCCACTTTCAAAGATCCCTCCATAGATGGTGTCGGTATCACATATGCCTCAATTAAAAACATCCTGATAAAGGCAGCTGCAAAAACTGCAAAAACGATTGACTCTACCCATTCTCTTAAAGGCGACTTTCGATAAATTGAGCTATTTTGAAGCCTTGTATACTTACTTGAATCTTTTGCTTTTTGAGCGTCATGTAAATTGTGCAAATATTCTTGTTCTTTAGCATACGCAGGTTCAATATATTTTATTTTAGGGTCCTTAGCAATCTTATTAAAAATATAAGGGGGAAAAACTACTGCCCAAAACGAATCCATGAAGGCCATTTTACCAAATGACCTCACCAAATCTATAGCCATTCCCGTCCAAATAAAAATATTGACCAAAGGAAATAATAACCACAAAGCATGAGATGGTTTCCTGCCAATTAATTTACACCATTCTATAAAATTAACACCTGGAATCCAAGCTTTACTGGCTTCAAGTCCCACCTTTGTAAAAATCCATGATAAGGTTAGACATGTTAATACATAAACAACTAAAATATAGATAAATATAATCACAATTAAGCAAATTAGGGTACAAATATACGAATTTAAGGGCAATTATTAAAAACAAACGACCAAGCACTAAATATATCAGATCAAACCCATGAAAATTATTACTACATGTTATTTAAACCTTTTTATCTATAATTAATATATTAGTGTTTTGGAGGCCTTTGAGGGGCAAACATTCTTAATGCTTCCTGAATGACAGAATCAAACTTAATTTTCTGCCTATCATCACAAATCATCCTAAGTTGATAAAAATGCTTAAATGTTACAATTTCAATCTGGCGCTGTAGATATGTGATTGAGTCTAGAGTCACATTTAATAAAGTTGAATCTAAAGCTTTTGATTTTAATTGATCGAAATATTGATCATGGAATAATCGATTCTTTTCTTTTATCAACTGCACTTGTTCTTGATGATCTTTTTTCAATAATTCAAAACTAGCAATTTGATGTTCGTTTAAATCGAGCTCTTTTACCAAATAATCTCCAATCTTATTCCTTGGATCTTTGTTAAAATTTCCAGAATTCCAAAGGTAAAAAAGACATACAATATTCAGAAGAAGCAAAAACAATAAAGCCGCAAAACATAGTTTCTTCCTGTTCATTTTACATTTGATTAAATTGAGAAAGATACTCAGAATATACTGGATTCATTTTATGAATGGGTTTACTCTGTTGAAAATGATTTATTGCAATTATATTAAATGAGATCAATATTATTGCACTAGCTGCTACAATCCAAATATATGATTTTCTTAATTTATTATATCTTATTTTATGTTGAATCAGCTCTTCGACAATTGCATCACCTTGGGCCTCCTGAAGGGATGAATCAACTTGTTTAAAATATTGAGACAATAAAAGGTCTATATCCTTATCTTCCATGGTCATATCTATTTAGATGAAATATTGCATCATATCTTGCGTTTATCACTTATTTTTTTCATAAAAATCAGCTAAAAGTTTCTTCATATAATGTTTTGCTCGAAAAATGAGTGATTCCACTGCAGGAATAGAAATATTCATGATATCAGCTATTTCTTTATAACTATACTCCTCCATTTTACTCAAAATTAAGGACATTTTTTGATTTTCAGGTAACTTATTCAAGGCTGCTTTAATTATCAAATTTAACTGCTCATTTTCAATAGCGGCACTTGATGAAAAATGATCAGGAATTTCAAGGGCCGACTGATTTATGTCTTTCCCGCCAAAAATGCTCACTACAAAACCAGCGCGTTTTTTTGCTACCTTAGCTCGCTTCAATTCTAAACACTTCGAAACGGCAATTTTGTGAATCCAAGTAGAAATTTTGGATTGGCCTTTAAATTGTAAAATAGACTCAACAATTGCAATAAATACTTCTTGGGTGAGATCTTCTGCTTCAGGTAACGTTGATGTCATTTGAGAACAAATACGAAATATTCTATTTCCGTAAATAGATACTAGCTGACGAAAAGCCGATTCATGACCTTCCTTCAATCTATTGATGAATAATTCCTCGCTTTGATCTATCAAATTAACTCAACATAATTTGGTTGCAAATATGTATATTTATTCATAATTAATGATACTATTATAAAATTAAAAAGAATCCAAAATACAATTTGGATTCTTTTTAATATTTGAAGGAATACTATTAATCAGCTTTTATTAATTTAAAAGTCTTATTTTGATTATTCGTCTTTACTCTTACATAATAATTTCCTGTAGGAATATCTTGGATAGGTATATTCATTTGAAGAGTAGGTTTTCTAAAATAAAGCGATTTCATCTCGATGCCCTGCAGATTATAAATTTGGACTTCACAAAAATCTGTCTCGATTGAATTGTATAAGACAAAAGATTCGTTACATGGATTAGGTGCAATCTTCAACTCATTTTCAATATTTTGAATACTTCGGGAACTTGAATTTTGAATACCTGCAGGACATTCTTCTGCAAAAAATACCCAATCTGGAATATTGCTGATCCCAGTATTTCTCTTAATGATATCAGACAATTTAGTTCTTTTCAACTGATCTTTTAGGCTTGGAGAAATGTATGGATCATTTAAATAAAAATAATAATCACCATCCCTGAGTTTTTCGAACTGATACTTTATCATAGCATGCATTGTTTTACCAACAGACTTTCCAGGGAGATGATCTTCTGCTAACAATCCAACCCAAAGATCTATATTATTTATATTTCCATACAAGCTTCTTAATTTAGATGTTTTAGTCACATCACTACTTATTTCACCAAAACTATTTGCTGCTTTTCCTTGGTAAAACCGTCTTGCAGAATTATAACTAGGCAATCCGTGATCTCTTCCTCTTTGGATATTGATTGCAGCCAAATCTAGACCAAAACGAACAGAATTACTAGGGCTTCCAAACAGAAAATTTCGCAATATTGAATTTACCTTAAGATCTGTTTCATACTGTTTATGTGCACTAATTCCTTTAATAAAGGGATCAATATTATATTCATAAACTAATTGTGGATTCCAGAATACATCTAACAAGTCAAATTCACCTTGCCCCACTTCTTCACAATCATTATCCAGGACTAAAATATCATCAGCCACCATAGAATGCCCTATGCGATAAGATGCAGTTGAAAATGTATTCAATATATCTGGAGAAATTGCAGAATTATACTTAGAATAGGTATTCAAAGTTATACCTAAAGCAGGTAAAAACTCTTGGTATGTAATCACTTGCACTAAAGCACCTACTTCTTTTCTAGCCAATTGGTAAAGCTCTTCATCATTTCTAATTCCACCACTTTTCAAACGATTGCAAATTCGATTATGCTCACGGACAAATAGTGTATGAATTGATGTAAGCGCGGGATGTTCTGCAGCTCGAACATCACCTGCTACAAAAGTTTTAACTGTCTTATTTTTATCATTTGCCATACTTGGAGCGGTAGAGTCAATAAGACTATTATATTCCCCATCAAGAGTATTATAAGGGAGTAAATTACCAGCTGACATTTTCATTTTACCATCTTTTCCTGTCCTTAACCATTTTGCGCGTTGATCATCGGAACCATAAACATTTGAAGCATCTATCCAAGCAGTCACCAAATTAATTTGTTCACGTGGACTATTTACTCCGGTTCCAGCAAATACTTCGCTTCTCATAAAAGGAATATCCAAAGTAAATAAGGTTTCATTTAATGGTAATTTAATAGGAATTGACTCAACACTTGCAGTAGGATTTAATGTTATATCGTGATCTAAGAATTGACCCCAAACATAAACAAAACTACTTAAATTGCGATCATTAAAAATAGTTACTGGCTCATCACAA
>Ga0138256_10001615_pt1 | contig 24321 bp, 17 predicted proteins | sample KNB2016incub_MG_FD_105486 | JGI IMG/M metagenome (GOLD analysis project Ga0138256, IMG submission 105486) | Active sludge microbial communities from wastewater in Klosterneuburg, Austria - KNB2014incub_MG | ecosystem: Engineered > WWTP > Activated sludge > Unclassified | place: Austria...
ATGGCGAGGATGATGTTGAAGATTTTCATTGGAGAAAATGATTGGCTGATTAAAGATATGATAAATATCAACCTACCTTGGCTGTAATCCGCAAAGCTACCTTGAATACTAATTTTCTTGGTAAATGATTCTTTGCTTTATAACTCCCTTTGCATCAAACAGTGCAATCTGCCTTTGACTTGGACAATGAGCAATAAAACCATTCTCAAAGGAATAAATGCGTCCCGGTTTATTTACATTGTATATTTTGGTGTTTTCCTTGGAAGGATGTCTGCTCATCGAAAGTCCTTTCCCTAACATTGAATTGATCCGTACGTGAACTTCCCCGTTTATTGAAATATAATCTATTGTTGACACCTCCCCAGAATGTAGTATTATTTGCTTCGTATCAGCGCCATTAAAATTAAACGTAGATAGGGGTTTTACAAATTCACAGCTTTCAAGTTCAGTAGTTGAATTTGTGTTTTCAAGCATTATTTGCATATTGAGTTGAGCCAGTTGTATATCGGACACGCTTCCCTCCTTCTGGATCTGTTGAAGAATATGAATTGCAGTCTGTTTGTTAGTTGAATCAAGATCAAATAGAATTATAGCTTCCAATATCTGTGCCTTAAATTTGAGATGCAAAGGCCAAACTGATGTTTTAAGTATGTTTTGTGCCTCTTTGTATTTACCAAGGAGAACGTATGAGGTTGCCAGATTTAAAAGTGCTGAAGGATTATTTTTATCCTGTTGGATAGCTTCTTCAAAATTCTTCTTTCCTTGCTCAATAAGTTGTATTCTTCGGGTAAAAGCAGCAAGATCAAAATCCTTTGCCCCATATAAAACCTTAGGCTTCTTCAACCTAGTTTCCCAGTTAAATTCCATTGGAAATGCAAAACGATCAAGATTATAATCGGTTAAATTGACAGCCTCTATGAGGTAGTTTATCCCAAGATTGTTTAAGACCTCTCCACCTCTGTAATATTGTCCTATAAACTCATATGCTGCAGAGGCATATTGATAATAGCCGATAATACTTAAGAAAGGAGCGGTATCGTAAAGCAATATGAGATCTTCCACTATGCCAGCAACCTCTTTTGAAGTTGACTTCCTTTCTTCCAATGTCGGATAACCTTCGAGCGCAGAACCCTTGAGATTATAAGCACTATATAATTGGTCGATTAATTGGGGTATAACGCCAGAGATCTTATAGCCGGCAACATAGGCGTTAAAGGCACCTTGAATATCTGCTTGCTTTTCAGTCCTGATGCGGGCATGAATTCCTTTGTCATACGTCAAAAAACTTGATGTGAAATCCCTGATCCTCATCTCCTCCTGGTACATGTGGGCTAATTCATGTCCAATAATAAAGGCCAGGCCACTTATAGAGTCTTTACCCAGTCGGCTGCACACCTCAAATGTCTTTTCTTCGATTACGAGAGTATTCTTGGATGGGAAAAAATAAGCTACATCCTGGGTGGCGCTTGTAAATGCCAGCGAAGGTTTGAGAAACCGATAATCAGAAGAAGCCCTGTAAAGATTGTCAAGTACACTTTGTGCGATCTCATGCCACGGTTTAGCAAAAAGAGGATTTGCAAATGCAACCCAGATAACAACTACCTTTACTGTCATCAAAATCCACTTCATTCTGCTCTTACTTTTTGGAGAAGCTCCCTTGCACTTCCAGAATATCTATTGCTTCCGTCATTGGCAACAATTGATAGATAATTCGTTGCTTCTTGTGGTTTATCCATTTTCAATAATGTCAGGGCAAGATACCAATTTGCCAGTCTCCCCACTTCTCCTTGATCTGTAGAAATTAGCTTTTTAAGTATCTCTATTGCAACATTAAACTCCTTGTTTTCTATCTTATTGAGGGCCAGGTATAACATGGCTACTGAATCGCCAGGGAAGTCTTTAAGATATTCACTTAGGGACTCTTGTGATGTTTTATAATTACCCTGGTTATATTGGTTTAACGCTTCTTTCAGAGCATTTCTTTTTTCAAGATCAGGACTTGCCATTCCTACACGATCGAGGTATTCCATTTGTGTGTTAAGAAATTCATTCTCTGGAGAATAATAGCTTGCATAAAGTTTTTGATTACCCGGGTCTCTAAAAATTGAAATCCCAACAACAACTAACAAAAGAACTGTAGCTGCCAGCGCGATCCATTTAGTAAAACCAGAAATTGATCGGATTTTCTTTTCTTCAGGCTCTGGAATTGCAATACTATAATTTGGAGCTTTCTCCATAGCCATCATTGGCTCAAATTCTTGCTCTTCAATTTCAATTCCTCCTAATAATTGTCCGATTTTTTCATCTTCATCAATGTCCTCAATTATTCGTTCAAATTCAGGCTGAGTTCTATATTCTCTATGAAATGATTTTACAGATTCTTCCACCTCCTTCTCACCTGCACGGTGTATTCCGTTTAACAAGCTTTGAGCCTCTTCAATTCTTTCTTGGAAACCAGTATCCGTCTTAACTTGTTGGTCCAGTTGTTTCATTTCTTCCTCTGGCAATTCCCCAAGGATGTAGTGTATAATTCGCTCCAAAGTAATGTCTTCCATGATAAGTCTGTTTCCCTTTAAATTCCTTTGTTACTTACGATCTCACGATAACTGTCCATACACCTGCTTTTCTTTACCCTGATGAATTTTTCTGTGTAAGCCATTTCCTTGGCTATTTCAATCAGGGCCTTCTTGTAGTAATAGAAATCAAGTAAGATCCTTCTGCAATCTTCTTTTAACTCCTTCAGGGCTTCAGCGAGGTGGTCAAGTTTTATATCCTTCTCCTGCTTTAACTGAATCTCTTCCTGGCTTTCATCCGCCACTCCCTCCAACGCCTCATCGCCTTCAACCCATGTCTTTTTACCCCTCAACTTGTAAAGCCATTTGTTTTTTACAATGGAAAACAAGTAAGAACTCAATTTCGAACTCAGATCAAATCCAGGTTCTTGTAACTTCTGGATCAGAATGATCAATGCTTCCTGGAATAGGTCTTCCGCATCTTCAGTATTTCCGTTATTCTGCCTGATGTGCTTGACCACCATTGGCAAGCACTGTTTGTAAACGGTCCTAAATGCAACATCATCATTTCGTTTAAGTCTGATTAAGAGTTCGTCTTCGGTCATGTATTGCAGTATTGATGATATGTTATCAGTTTGGCTGTAAATTTGTGTATTGTGTAAATTGGGATGTCAAACTTCCATTTTAGCCCCATTTTAAGCCCACAGTAATGAGAACCAGTCATTTTCGAACTCTAAAATATAGTCTGCAGGCACAGCATTGGGCTTTTATTTGTAAGGCCTTGATAATGTGTGCTTTGGCTATAGCCATTAATGAAACATCATTAGCCCAGATTTCACTCAGCAAGGAATATTATCTTGAAGATAAACGTAATGGACTGATATTCAGTGCCATTGAAAATATTGAAGGCAATATCGTGTTGGCTGGTCAATGCGATGTGAAGGATAAAGGAACTGACCTTCAGCTGCAGGTTGTCTCCAAAATGGGGGATGTCCTTCAAAAATTTCAGTTTGGGGGTCTCAAGGATGACGTAGCCCGGTCCGTAGTTGAAACTAACGACGGTGGGTATATACTAGCCGGATATACCGAGTCCATATGGGCACAAAGTAAAGGAGAAAGGGATGCTATTCTAATCCGGATTAGTCGTCAGGGTAATGTAATGTGGGATTATATCTCAGGAAGCAAAGGGAAAGACGAATGGAACAAGGTGATTCTGCTTCCCTCCGGCAATATTCTTGCAGTTGGCCACTCATCGTCTCATCCAATTGTAACAGCTATGACTCCGGATGGAAAGGTGATGTGGGAAAAAACATGGGTTCAATTTTCAGGAGAGATTGCTTCGGCATGTATCATCAACGGTCAGATTTACTTTACGGGTAGATCAAACACAGGAGATATGACGGAGCTGATGATCATTAAAAGTGATCTTGAAGGTATTATCAGCAAATCAATCAAACTAAACAAATATCAGGAAGGAAATTCGATCATTGCCCTTCATGACGGAAATATCGCTGTTGGAGCAAATTTTTTATCAAAAACCTCGAGGCAGGATGGATCTGTGATTAAACTTAGTCCTTCCCTGGATATTATATCACAAAAAGTCGTCGGAGAATTTTCTGATGATGTACTACTAAATATAACAGAACTTACATCCTCTGACATCCTGATTTGTGGCTATTCGTATTCCGGTAGCAAAGGAGCAAGAAGATCAGACTTGTGGATTGAAGTCCTAGATAAAGATTTGAACCAGCAGGTACTGGATAAAAACTATCTGGGAAACAGCCAGGATGATGTGGGTTATACTTCAATTGAACTTAGCAATAATGCTGTTTGGGTCGTTGGAAGCACCTACACCGGTTTGTCTTCAGGCACAGGCACATGGATTCTCGATTATCGTCAAGCCAAAAATCTAGCACTTAGGTCAAATAACAATGTTGAGATTTCATCTGCAGACAGCATATGGGTTTCAGGTGAGGATAAAATCCTGGATGATGCTGAATATGGATATATATCGGTCAGGTTAAAAAATAGTTCCAGCACAATTACTTCCGCTAATAAACTTCTGGTAAAGTCAACCGATCAGAATTTATTAGTGCCAGATTCGATTTTGTATGATGCAATTGATCCTGGAATTGAAAAGATACTTTTTATTCCATTTTCAGTTACAAATCCTCTGACGGTAGAACGGCCTGCGATCAGACTTAGCCCCTCCTCCGGACTAGAGATAAGTTTTCCATTGCCTGCCCGCGCTAATTACGCACCTCTGATAAAGGTACTTACTCATCGTTTCCAATCCGAGAACAATGAAGGTGTGTCCCTCAAAATAACCTTAACCAATGAGGGAAATGGATTTCTTTCTCAGGGCTCAGTGTACTTTGTCACTGACTTCAAGGTTCTGGCACTAGCTGATGATATTGTTCAAATCAATCAGTTTGGTCCTAACGAAACAAAAGAAATTACCTACCTATTTCAACCTGAAAAAAATTACAATGAGGATAGTGTCAAGATCACCATGGTAATCAGATCAGATGAATCTGTTGTTATGGCGGAGGAAGAATATATCTATGCCATACCCAAAAGTGAACCACCACCAGAGGAGATATCTCTTACACCACCTAAACCCGAAACAACTGTCTCAAGTCCGGCTATATTTCAGACAGCTCTGTGGTTAAGGCCCGATCCCCAGGAAAGCGGCTATAAACTGGAGCATGAAATTCCGGAACTTGATATAAGGCTCAAAATCGTCTCTTCGGTTCCTGTTGATCCTGATAGCCTGTCGATATATATTAATGATCGACTAGCAGAGCAAGGCACAGTCTACCTTCCTGAATCTGTATCCTTTGTTATAGATCAATCAACCTCAGGGTATCAATATACTTATCAAAACAAAATAAACCTGCTAGTGGGTGAAAATGTCATCAAGTTGGTACATAAGTCTACAGGAAAGCCACTATCCAATGGTGCCCTCATAGTAGACTATATTCCCAAACGATATAATCTTCATCTTATCTCCATTGGGATCCCCCATGATGACCTTCAATTCACCACCAAGGATGCCGGAGACCTTGCCAAAATATTCGAAACTCAGGGCGGCAAACTTTTTAAGGAGGTTGATATCCATTTGTTTAATACTCCAGAAAGCACAACGACCAATGCATTGAGGTTCGCAATACAAGATATCGCCAATGACTACTTTCTTAGGGAGAAGATTCAACCGGGTGACATGATTATACTCTATATCTCCTCTCATGGATTTCAGGTGAATGAAACAAGCGATGAATTCAGAATAGCGTCCAGTGACTTCAATTGGTTGTATAAACAGCAAACCTCACTTGATTTCAGAGGAGATGTAATCAATGTGTTGAACTCACTACCATGTAAAAAGCTCATCCTACTCGATGCATGCTACAGCGGGGCGATAGCTGACATTATATCAGAAGATGGGGCAAAGGGGCTAATTGATCCGGGAGAAATAGCACTATCAAAGGCAATATCAAGACTGGTTTCCTCCCAGAATGCATTTCAGGTGATCACCTCCAGCAGTCCTGGACAGAGATCCTACGAAGACGCTACCTGGGGTAATAGTGCTTTTATGAAAGGTGTTTTGGAATCTATGGGGCCTGATTCAAACAAAAAGCATATTGATAGAGACAGTGACCGAGTCTTATATTTGTCTGAAATATTTAACTATATAGAGTCAAGGGTCCCAGAAATAGTCATGACTAAAAAACCTCGTCCTGCTGATATGCAACAACCTTGGTTGTTGGCTAAGGAGGAGTGGCCCATATTTGTATACCCGTGAACAATATAATAATGAACTGGATACTACTGTTTGTTGTCAAATTTATACTATTTAGCCAGCCTACCTTCTCTTCAAATAACACAATAATCCAGGAGAAACAAGGTGAGATTATAACGTCCGCTATGGAAAAACCAACATTTGTATGTGAAAGGATGGCTGACTCTCTTGAGCTTGTGAAATTTTATACTGCAATGGATGGGCCAAATTGGATAATTAAGTGGAATCTAAATGAACCCATTAATAATTGGTTTGGTATAACTCTAACAAGCGAAGGATGCGTTCAATGTATAAGTTTTGGTGCCTTATGTAATGCATCTGCTAAGAATAATCTTAAAGGATCCTTAATTGATTTCAATTTGCCTTTTCTCGAGTATTTAACTCTAAATGAGAATGCCATCAATGAAATAAAATTGATTGGCACAATTCCTAATTTTCAAAATATCCCTAATATTAAAGAAATATTTTTAATAGGAAGTTTTGTGGGCTCAATTCCCGATTTTAATAAAATGCCCAATCTCACATCGTTGTATCTATGGGGTGATTTCGATGGGAATATACCAGATTTTCAGCATCTCTATAATTTAAAAACTCTTGCTTTGCAGGGTAAATTTCCAAATAAATTACCAAATTTTAATAGCCTTCCTAACCTTGTAGGAATGAGCATTAAGGGCTATTTCAATGATACTATTCCAAATTTTAATAATATTCCAAATTTAAAAACTTTATTATTAGAAGGTGATTTCAATGGAATGATCCCCGATTTCGCTTTTGTCCCTAATTTATTTTACCTAAGTATTTCAGGTTATTCATCCGGTAATTTTATAGATTTTAACGGTATTCAATTAACTGAATATACTTCTTCTATAGTTGGGCCAATACCTAATTTTTCTTTAATTCCTGAATTGGAAGTTCTAAGTTTGACTGGTCTTAATATTGATACTTCAATACCTGAATTTTCAAAATTAAATAATTTAACCACATTACTTATTTCCTTTTGTTATAAAATTAAAGGTAGCCTACCCAAACTAACTCATTTAACTAAATTAGAAGAATTGTATATAATCTATACTTCAATTAATGATACATTTCCGACTTATACAAATTTACCTAATTTGTATTCAATAGATGTTGGGGGCAATCCATATATTCATGGTAAGCCTCCTCAATTTTTCAATTCACCTAATTTACATTGCATTAGATTGTGGAATAATAATCTTGATTTAGAAGTTCCTAATTATAATTTATACAACCCTTTGGTGGGAAATATTTCACTTGGAAAAAACAATTTAACTTTTGAAGATATTTTGTTTACGATAAGCGAAAACAGTAATTTAATTGCTTCAAATTCTGATAACACCTGTGGATTTGGCAATTATTATTCTTATGGGCTTCAAGATTCGATATTGAGCGATACAATTATTTATTGCATTGAGAATAAATTTCTATCCTTCGATTTGATCTTTGATGAAAATATAAGCTCAAATACTTACAGATGGTTTAAAAATGGTGAACCATATGATACTATAATAGGTAAAAATGAGATAGAATTTCCAGCTGTTCAAATTGAAGACGAAGGTGTTTATCACGTAGAAATTACTAACCATAATGCACCTGGATTAACGTTATATAGTCATGCAATTACCTTAATTGTAAAACCTTGTCAATCATTAGATGAGGAAATCACTTATGCATTTTCAACTCCTGAAATTATTTGTCTTGGTTATAAAAATTTGAAATTCACGGCACACAAAATTGAAAGCGCCTCAGGCTATTTTTGGATCCCTAGCTGGAATTACGATACAATTTTCTCAGAGTTTGATACCCTAAGTATTGATGTTCCGTATGACTTAGATTCTGATATTTATGAGGTCTGTGTAAAAGCATTTAATGATTGTGACACATCTTCTTCGTTTGTATGCTTTGAAGTGCAGATTATTGAAAGTCCTGATATCGTTAAACCTAATTCTTCATTCTGCTCAGATCAATTTCCATTTAATTGGGGAACAGAGACCATACATCAACCCGGAACCTATACACAGACTTTTACAACTTTTGAAGGATGCATTCACGATTCCATCTGGACTGTTGAATCAAAGGATTGCTCAGATGATGATCTGGATGAGCAAATACTCATAACCCCTAATGGAGATAATGTCAATGACCTTTTTGTAATTGAGGGTATTGAAAACTATCCTTACAATGAACTCACCATTGTCAATCGCTGGGGAGATGTCGTCTTTAAAGCCAAACCATATATGAATGATTGGGGTGGTGAGGGGTCTAACGGTGGGTTACTGACCCAAGGTACATATTATTTCATCCTTCGAAATGTGGGCGGTACTTTACCTCAGGGGGGAAATATAGTAATCCTTAAGTAGCTGTCGTTTTTTCTTTATGGTTTACTTTGATTTCTCCTTTGATGGTACGAACTCAGTGTTTAAGCATCCTTACTCAATTTTTCTTCTAATCTTCCAAAACATACGCCCCGAGTGTATATTTGAGTAAATCTTCATATCTAATCCATATAAATCCTTCTTTCCCCCAATTCTCACCCCAGGAATTCATTATTTGGACTGAGCCATTATACATATTATCATCATAACCCACAATAACCATGGCATGTAAAAATGAACTTCCCCCTAAATCTGATTCCTTTGGCAACCAAACAACTTCTCCAAATGCATTTATTAATGATTCAGGTGTTACCATACCTACTATAACAGGGGCTCCTTTGCTCAGAGAAACTTTGATTCCGTCCAAGCTATGAATTCCATATACACCAGAAACCGTATAGTTCCTTGCTTCTAACCTCATTTCTTCTGATATCACCATATCTTGCCCACACATGGTAACTTCAGTAAATGGGTAATATTTGGGATATTCGAAATCTTCTACTCCAATTAGCCCATTAGATTTCATGTCATCTAAGGCTCTTTCTATATCAAGTCCCTTTGAACAATCCACATCTCCCTCTTCCCTGTTCCTAACATAAACCCAATATGGTGAAAATCTTAACGCGGATATATCACTTTGATTGCGGATACTTTTCTCCTTTGCGAATAGTATTGTTCTTGCATTGGCTATAGATAGAGCTACACAGGTCGCTCCCCTTTGAAATAAAACGTATGGGCAGTAATCTTTTATAGAGGCACGTATTTCTACCTTATCACTCCTTAATATCTCTAATTTAGTTCTTTTATTAAAGGCAACTTCATTAAACAATAACCCTTGCGAATAACCTGGAGTTATAATAATAAATAAAAACATTGTTAATACTTTCATTACAATTTATTTAGTAGTTGTCATCAAAACAAAACCGCCCCAATATTTAGGCAATTCAAACCGCTCCTTGATTTCCCTCATAGCCTTTGAAATAGAATATGTTGGATTCAATGAGTGTGAATAATATTGATAAAATGAGTTCATAAAAAACTTAGTACTTTCATCATTAACCTTAGCAACTGAGTACATTACATTACTTGCTCCTGCAATTAGAAAAGAATTGCCTAAACTACTAATTGCTGAAGAGAGATCACTATAACCTATTCCTGACTCACACATACTGAGAGTTACTAACTCAGTATATGTAAAATCCATCTCTGCAATATCTCTGGAATAAATATAACCATCACTATTCTCATCCGAAATTTGCAAATTTGCATTAGCAAGAACAAAACCTGGATCAAAGGTTCTATACATTGAATTCACGAACCCGTGTGTTGCAATATGTAAAATTCTTGGCGATTGTATCTTAAAAAACATTTCTTCAGTAGCAAATGTATCAATTAATAATGAAGAAAGTTTTGGATTCCAATACTTAATATTATTCTCAACTTCTAGCTTAGTATTTGGTAATGCAACCCAACTACCATCTCTCTTTCCATCCCTTTCTAATAAAATATTCCCCCTAAAATTGTTCTCTTCTAAGTTTCCAGAATAATTAGGATCCCCTAAGAAAAATATTTTATCATTTAAAAAGGGTAAAATCTGATAAGTTAAACTACGCAGACTATAAATGCACTGTATATAATCATACTTATCTACCAAATATTGTTTGCTTCCATTTTTTATGACATTTAAATTAATAGAAGAATATATCCCCTTTGGTACAATAGTAATTTTTCTAATACTCAATAACTGAGATTCCATTGGGAGCCATAATTTTTCATATAAGTATTGATGTGATTTTGCATCATTCTCGTTCAATACTCTTTGGAATTCATCTAGAATCCTGCTTTCACTTAATTTATCCAGTAATACAATTGAGATACTATCTGTACCTTGCTTAAAAATAGCAGTAACATAATATTTGAAACTATCTATTTCAAAGATCATAATTTTTATTAGCGCCTCATTTTGGGCTATTTTAGTCAGTAATTCATTTTCAATATTTCCAAATTTTGAAGAAACGAAGTTTGAATATACATTTTGTAGTAAAGACGATTTTTCCACCGTGGATAATATAGGATCATTCAAGCGCATTGTCGAATTCAAAAAAACATTATTACTTCTTCTCTCATCATCCTTTAAATCTTGAAAATTTATTAAATATCGTGACAACTTGCTATTATATGAAATAAATTGTACGCCATATTTTCTCAGATAATAATAAAATATTTTATTTCCATATTCTGCCTCATAAGACGAGACTTGTCTGGTTTCATAAAAGTCTAAATATAGTGTCAATAAATTTGCTAAATAATCCTTGTCAAATACTTCAGAATCTACACCCAAAATACTAATAAGTGCAACTATATCTCGATATTCATTTGAGGCATAGGCTAACAACTCCTCATTTAATATAATTTTCAACTTATTTGCGAAATCATTATTACCTGTTTCTTTATTTATTGCATATCCTAGTCCTAGAAATAAAATGAATCTACTATTTGTAAATAAGTTATATTCGGCATTATAAACTTCACTCGATATTTCATCAAATAATATTTTTGCTAATTTAAAATTATTTGTTCGAACTGCTACCTCCAAAAGTGTTAGTTTATTGTCAAAATATAATGAATTAGTTTTTACACTTTTAATTGACTCGCTACTTATTAGTGAAATGGATTCAGAAATTAATGATTTCGCTTCATTAAAACTCTCCTTCTTCATTAATAAAATAGCGCGTACACTTGTATAATACTGTAAATCATTTATTGACAATATCTCATTATTATCTATGTTATCTAATAAGTATTGAGCCTGGTCGATTTTGAGTGACTTGATGTTTAGTTCAGCCAACTTAATTTTATCTTGAACTAAGTTAATTAAATATTTATGTTTTAAACTGTGCTGTACTTTTTTCTCATAGTTTAATATTGCTGATGGTATATTCCCTAAATACTCATCGATCTTAGCGCTTAAGTAATAAATTTGATCTTGTCCAGATATATCATTTTGATTTTCAAAATAAAATTGTCTTGCTAGGTTCAAACAATAAATTGCACTATCAATTTTATTTTCTTGCACATAAATATCCCCAATTTGGAAATAGACATTTGATTTAAATGAGCTATTGTCATTTAAATCAAGTGTAATATCATTTATGACAGATAACATCAAGTTCTTACCATTACTATCTTTATTTACCATCATTAAATACGAACCCTTTAAATAAGTAAACAAAGCGCAATAATTGGATGGTAGTGGTGGGGAATTAGTGTTAATTTGTGATTTTAATTGACAATTTTTATTATCAAATTCAAGCAGAAAATCCAATGCACCTTGATCGTTCTTCATATATTTATACAGGGAATAATAATATAAAACTGTATAAGCTTCATCATTTGCTTCTTTAATAAATTTCAATATTTCACTTTCAAATTCTAGGATTTCGTCTCCTGTTAAAAATCTTATTGCAATTAAATACCTCAGAAAATCTGACTTGTCATCTACATTAAGTTTATTGTAATCCAAGATTAAGAGAAGCGAATCTGCTGTTTTCAAATCACCACTTTCTACTAACTCATGAATCTGGAAAAAATAGTACTTATTATCAATTGGAATATACTCCTTTATTCCTAAAGAGTGATAAATTGTATTTTGTTGCATTGCTAGATGATTTACCAAACTTGTATCCTTATGAGAAAATAAAGAATATAGATGAACTGTTTTTTCCGCAAGTATTTTGGCCAAGTATACATTGTTTGCTTTAGAAAAATTGTAATATGTACGCACACTCATGACGGTTGCAATCATCTCTGTGTCCCTATGAAATTCATGTATCTTTACTATTTCACCAAGTACACACTCCGCTTCTTCATACTTTGTAAGGCTATCTAATAGTTCAAAATTTTTAAAAAGCAAATCTGCCAGATTTTCAATACCGAATGAATCCTTTAGATCAACAAATTTTATAGATGTTGGATACTTGTCAATGTTTTGAGAAGCAATTTCAAATGAATTATTGATACAAATTGTATCAAACTGCTTTATAAGCAGTTCAGAATCGTATTGAGAGTAGATTTTGATTGGTCCTATAAAACAGATAAGAAATATTAATTCTCTCATAACTAAAATATTTTTATTCTAAGGCACAATTGTCAAATATTGACTTTATTTAAACAGATTACAAATTGGATTCGTTAATTAAGCAATTAAATGTTTTGGAGTTCGGATATATCCTTCAAAAGGGGCATCTGGCTGCAGCAAATTACAACTAACCAATAAATATTGAGTAATAGGCTAGAGGCGGCTAAACGGTGCGTTACTACTATAGGCACATACTACCTTATACTTCGGAACGTCCGTGCCGATCTACCTCAGGATGGTAATATTGTCATTTTGAAGTAAAAACGCTATCGCCTTAGGTTTTGTAAAGCACTGATTTTAAACCAATTACTATGAAACACTTTAGGATTTCCTCTCTGATCTGATAACATTTGATGAAACAGGCAATATACCTATGTAATCTGAAAAATCAAGATCATGAAAAAGCTACTTACCACCATCTCTGCTTTCGCAATCGCTAGCCTCCCACTTTGGGGCCAGCTGAACATCTCGACCAACATAACGCAAAATTTTGTCTGGGACACGGAAACCCGTGGTTGGGTCCCCTCCAGCGAAGAAGTAGAGGATTATACCTTCTTTTCCTTTAATGAAGAGTATTCAATGCTAAAGCATACCACCTCCAAAATGACATCCGCTTACCTGGTAAAGTCTATTTCGAAAGATACCCTTGACAATGATCCTCTCCTGCTTTTGGATATCGTCAGTGATGTGGGCAACCAATATCTAATGATTATTGATATCAATGATAACACTCTACGATTTATAGATGAAGACTTTACATTTATGAAAAGCCAGAGCATAAAAAATATCTGGACCGACAAGGAGGAACAGTAAGAAGACCAAGACATCTAATCTTATACTACTTAACTAAAAGAGCCTCATTTGGGGCTTTTTTAGTTATGATCCTTTACATCACAACAGACACACTTCAATCCCACTAATCCAAGCCATAAATGAATTTTACGCATCACATCTGATAACATTTCCCTATGCCTGCAATATAAAGATGCTAAAACTAATCCTTTCACCTCATGCAAAAGCCATCAACAATCAATTCAATCAATAGTAATCCGTTTGTAAAATCAGTTAGAAAACGTTGTTTCCTCAAGATCAGTGTTCTTGTTAAACTACTTGCTTCATGGAGTATCTTCTTCACAATTCAACCAACTCCAATCCAAGCTCAGCAAGTTTTCTTATCTGGCAATAAGAATACACCTGCTGAAAAACCAACTGAAAGCATCAGGAAAACTAAGGACTTTTTACTAAAAGGAAATGCCAGATACAATGGCCATAATCTCGACCAAGCGATGGAGTTCGCAATAGAGGCTCGTAAATACTGCGATTACTTCAAAAGCCTGAATCTGGCCGGTGTCATTCAGGCAGACTTATATAACCTTTCCACATCAAAAAGCCTTCTTCTGAAAGCTAAAGTGCTTGGCGAAGACAAAGGAAATAATCTCGATACCATTTACTTCAATCTGGCTGGAGTAGAAATGCTTAAAAAAGATTTTACCTCGATTCTTCATTGGCTCAGCAAAATTAACAATGCGGAACCCTTCACCAAATTCCTCTATTATCGCGGTGTAGCTAATTATCAAACTGGCAATATCCAGCAAGCTATAAATGATCTTATCGCTGCGATTGAGTTAGATCCTAAAAATGCAGATATCTATTATCATCTGGGATTAGCGCTCTATGAAACCGGAAACTACACTGATGCCCTACCTAACTTTGAAATGGCTGTTAAATTGACTCCTGGAGCAACTGTATACCACATCGCATTGGCAAACGTCCTGGAAAAACTCAACCAAAACAGAAAATCGTTACGCCATTTTACTATAGCAAATAACCAGGAACCGGAGAATTTGCATGCTTTGCTGGGTATGGCAAATCTACATTTTAAGCTCGGAAAATTTCCGTCCTCATTAAAGCTTTTTCAAAAGGCTCTGGATGAAGACAGAAATTCAGAGGATGCCTACTATGGAATGGGCAGTGTGTTCTATGCACAAAAGCGTTATGTTGATGCCGTTCAAAACTATACCAGGTGTATAAAACTGAATCCAAACTTTGCTCCAGCTTATGTTGGTAAAGCTAATATTCTATGTCATTTAGGTGAATATGGGAACGCCATTGCAGATTATAGTGCCTGCATTCATCTTGATCCTTCAAATGCGCAAGCCTATGAAGGCCGTGCTATTGCATACTTTCGAGCCTTCAACTATTATTCAGCCATTTCGGATTTTGATCAATGCCTGATTCTCAATAAGGAATATCCCTTCAGCTATGATGCCTACATCAGCAAGGGGTTTGCGGACTACAATACAGGAAACTATGAAGATGCATTACTATGCTTTCAGCAAGCTATTATCATGGAACCTAAAAAAGCCACAGGATATGATGGCCTTGGTTGTGTTTACTTCGCTTTAGAAAAATTTGAACTGTCTGTAAGCATTTTTAATACAGCCATAGTCCTTGCTCCAGACAATGATGTTCTATATACAAATCGAGGGAATGCATTGTATAGAATCATGGCTTTTGACAAAGCCATTGAAGACTACACAAAGGCTTTAGAAATAAATCCGGGGAACGAACACGCTTTTAACGGTCGTGGAATTTGCTTGCACCAATTTGAAAAATACACTAAAGCAATCTCTGCGTTCGAAAAGGGAATTGAGCTGTCGCCATTCAATTATGACTTGCATCGTAACCTGGGTATCAGCAGAGGCCTATATGTTAAAGAATTAAGGGATTCCGGAAAGATCGACGAAGCCAACTTGCAATACGAACTGATGCTTATGGATCATACCAGATCATTGGAATTTAGTTGGGACTCTTCAGGGTACCTGATCAATCTTGGATATCTACACATGATCTTTGGTGAATATGATAAAGCAATGGACTATTTGAATAAGGTTACAAATCCCTCTGTCCTGATGTTTGCAGAAAACAACAAGGGAGTTGTATTAGCTATGCGGGAAAACGGAAAAAATCTCTTCCAGGCATATGAACATTTTGATAAAGCCGTAACAACAGACATAGATCAGAAATACCCGAATCCGAGGGTTAACAGGGCCTTGATAGGGCAGGAGCTTGGCAGACCAATAACCGGGGACCAGCAAGCAGCAGATTTTATCAGTAGCAATAACTTTATCAAGATCCTCCACAAGGACAAATACTACAGCACCTATTTTTACTATGCGCTTATGCGTTACAGTCCGCCACCAACAGAACATGGTTTTGAAAACGAAGTCATTACCAAAATGCCCGAGTTTACTGAATCAAATATTGATTACCTTGTTTATGAATCTGATAACGAGTGTTATGCTCCACTTACGCCTAAGTATAAGACGCTGAATCTCAGAGACCCAAAGAAAAACAGATCAAATCTTGCATTTTGTCCGCGTAATTTTTAGATTTTTAAAACATGGTATTGAAGTACAAACCAATTTTTATTAAATTTATATAAAATAATCTCACCAAATAATCTTAAAGTCTATATCCTTGAAGCATTTTGTTTTTCAACTACTCTTATTGTGCTTAGCGCTAAATTCTAATGGTCAGATACCAAATGATTGGTGTCAAAACGCCGCGGTTATTGCTCCTGTTATTTCTGATAATCCTTTCACTTGTGTTTTTGGAGAGAATGCAGGTGCTCTACCTGAAACTATTGATAATTCTTGTGGCATTGAGTCATTTCCAACAGTGTGGTATCAGGTGCAAACAGATGCTGTTGCTGAACTTATGAATATTCAAGTTAGTAGCTTGTCATTTGATTCACCCACCATTTCACTATTTCAACAAATAACGGATTGCGGTGATATGATTCCAATACCTATGACAACAAGAAATCTTGATTGTGTTTTCGGATCTAATGGTGTGGCTGAGGCTTTCGGAACAATTGTTGGAGCTAATCAAATCTATTATATAGCGGTCAGTTCATTTTACAGTGCAGGGGGGTTTTTTGATATTTGTGTTAACACAATTTCTTCAGCTGCTAATTGTGTGACTTCCAGAGATATTGAGATTACGCATAGGAGTGCGGGTGGGCCGCTTACTGGTCCATTCTTTCCAGGGGAAACAGTAGGGGTTTGTATGAATGTCAACTCCTACACTGCTTCAAATAATGGATGTCAATGGTTCCAGGGCCTTGTTCCTGTTTTTGGAAATGGATGGGATCCTTCTTCTTTTGATGCAAACGGTCAACCTCTGAATACCACAATGAACGGTAATCTTATTGGTGCTTCTGGCAATGGATTGTACGGCTTAGCTACATGGGATTGGTTTAACGACGTAGATTATCATTATGACCACCTCAACTACCAACTTGGGGATTTTGATGCTAATGGGACTATTGATATGTGCAACCTATTGTTCGATCCGGACTGCCCCAATACCGGTGGACTACTGGGTGGTTGCTGTAATCCTTGCTGGGGGACTCCCCTTGGTACGGTATTGCCCGGAGGCTGGTTTGCATACGGTATAAATGGTTCATGTCCTAATCCCGGGCCCCCAATCAGGTTAGATTGGGGAGACGGAAATACTTGTGGAGGAGGTATGGGGCCGTGGGCGTTTTGTTTTGATCTTAAAATCAGAAATTATCCTGATTGCCAAGGTTCTAGTTCGTCGAGTGATCTTAAACTTGGTTTTGTCACCATGGCCGATGGAGAGACAGGTGCATGGACTGGAAATGCAAGCATCTGTGCATTAGATCAACCGGCTTCGGTGAATCTTCCATTGTGTTGCAATGGCCTGTCACAGGTTTCAGAATCGGCTAATCCTATTTGTAGTAACCAAACTTTTGAATATACATTGTCAGACCCAAATGTTGATTATTGGGAATGGACTGTTCAATCTAGTGTTGTCATGGGTGCAAAAAATGGAAAGGGATTTGTTCAGGAGGAAATTAAGGACACGCTGATTAACCCCGGAAATACATTAGAAACGGTTATTTATACCATTGTGGGATATGGTGGTGGTCCATGTCAAGTTTTAATAAAAGAGTTATCTGTTGACGTATATCCTGTCATAGAATCAATGTTAAGTTCCCAAATAATGTGTTCAACACCAATCAGCCCCTATATTCTTACTCCGTCTGTCTCCGGTGGATCAGGTAATTACTCCTACTTATGGTCTCCCGGCGGAGAATCTACTGCAAGCATACCTGTTTCAAATCCAATGGATGGTGCCGCCTACACGGTGATTGTTACTGACGATATTGGATGCATAGATACGACTACAGTAACCCCTTCGGTTTATTCAACTTTTCCATCAGTCATTTCCGCTCCTATTATTGAACAGTGCCTTCAGGATGGCCCATTAAATTTGGAAGGATCAGCAACCGGAGGAATGGGACCATACAATTATGAATGGATCCTTCCGGATGGAATGTCATTGTTATCATCCGAGATTTCGTCGGAGCAAACCGGTAATCATATCCTTGTTGTGACAGATAATGAAGGTTGCATAAGCAAGGATTCTATCAGCCTCGCTCTAAATGAAGCTCCATTTGTTGCAATTGAGCCTTTAAGCGGGGTGGCTGTCATTTGTGATGGAAGTTCGGCTGCTTTAAATGCAGTATCTATGGGTGGTCAAGCACCTTTCATTTATATGTGGACTACGCCTGATGGCGCAGAAACCGGACCTTCCATCAACGCCTTTACACCTGGGACATTCACCGTTACCGTTGATGATGCAAATGGATGTTTTGGTGTTTCTGAAATAATCATTGAGGCAAAGCCAAATCCAGTACCTGACCTGGGATCTGATACCTTAGTGTGTCCCGATATTGAGGTCCTGGAATTGAGCGTCTCTGAAGTCTTCAGTGATTACACCTGGTCCATCGGTAGCTCTGCTGATGGACTGCAATCTATTGAAATCAATAACCCCGGAACATATTCGGTTACTGTAACGGATGTCTCCGGGTGCACCGGTGAAGATGAGGTCCAGGTGAATCCCTTACCGCAGCCGGAATTTATACTACCCGATACCTTCGAAATATTGGCCGGAGGCTCGATTACAATAAATGCTGACGAGTATGGCGGACCATGGAGTGATTATGTATGGGAGCAATGTGTAGGCTGTCTTAATGTAATTGTCATAACCACTGCTGGAACATACTCGGTTTATGTTTATGATGAAAATGACTGCTCTGCCTTCCAGGAGTTTGTGGTAATCGAAACCCTGAAAGATATAAATGAGACTCTCCTAATTACTCCAAACGGGGATAATGTAAACGACATACTGATTATCGATGGAATTGATCAATTTCCTGATAATGAACTATTTGTGGTAAATCGTTGGGGTGATCAGGTGTTTCATGCCAAGCCCTATTTGAATAACTGGGGTGGTGAGGGTACTGATGGTTCCCTTTTAACCCAGGGCACCTACTACTATATCCTTCGAAATGTAGGCTCACAGATTCCTCAGCGTGGGGATATTGTGATACTTAAATGACCTTTCTACAGAAAATAGGCTTTTGTTATTTTTTAAGTTGCTGATATTCTGCGACTTATAATTATTTACTATAAAATAGAGTTAGGGGTGATAACATTTCATCCTAGAGGCAATATATAGGTGTAATCAAATAAACGCCTTATGAAAAGCCTTCAACTCTTAGTAATGTTTCTGATAGCAGCTTCTTCCGCATACTGCCAGCAGGCTGAGCTCCACATCAACAATCGATCAGACCGGAGCATGGAAATCAAAATCATGCGAAGCGAAGGGAATGGTCGGGGCAGTATTCATTCACGGATGACTATTTACCCCAATTCCAATGGAGTTAAATACTTTTCCACCACAGGTTTCTATTTCCTTAAAATAAGAGCAAGCAGATCCGGACGGCCCGATGTATTTTCAAAAGGTGATCCCTTTAGGGTGTATGTAGGGAGTGACGGGTATGATGTACTCACCATTACCTACTCCATAGAAGAATCATCTCTGGATCCACTGAGTGGAGAAACGATCACAAAGTCAGAATTTGACAAAGACTTTTAAACCTCACAAATAATCCATAGCAGTACAACTTATCTCTAACAACCTTAAACTCATAATCATGAAAACTTTAATCCTCAACCTTACCGCACTACTCCTGGTCTTAAATCTGGCCAATGCTCAATCAGGCTATAATGTATATCAATATAATGCCTATGGACAGCCGCAACAAACCGGATCCTATCAACAAAATTACCAGGGAAATACAGATGTCTACCAAACCAATCAATGGGGGCAACAACAAAAAACCGGAGAAATCAAGCAAAACTACTACGGGGGATACGATGTCTACCAAACCAATCAATGGGGGCAACAACAAAAAACCGGAGAAATCAAAGAAAACTACTATGGTGGAAATGATGTCTACCAAACCAATCAGTGGGGGCAACAACAAAAAACCGGAGAGATCAAGCAAAACTACTATGGCGGAAATGATGTCTACCAAACCAATCAGTGGGGGCAACAACAAAAAACTGCTACAACAAGGGCGAATTATAATGGTGGTGTAGATGTATATCAATACAATCAATGGGGACAACAGCAAAAAACCGCTACAATACAACCCAGAAATAACTGGCCAAATTAATCAACACAATATCAGGGAAGCCGAAAACTGTGTAGAGTAGGCATAAAATCTAAAATCAATTATCATGAAACAATTACTCCTAACCTCAATCCTCTCTTTCGTAGCGATACTTGGCTATTGCCAAACTTACACCAACTACCAAACCTATACCCCAAGGCCCTATAAAGATGTGTATGGAAATAGCTATTCCAACTTCAACAATCTTTCAAAAGATACAGATAACGATGGATTAATAAACATCTACGACAATAACGACAAGAGCAATGATATTTATAAGTCATACAATCTACCTGCGAGCAACTATTCAAGCCCTTCTTACAATTACACAACGCCAACATACACACCTTCTTCATACGATACCTACTCCACAAGAACGATTTATACTGGACCACAAGGAGGACAGTATTACATCAATAGCAACGGGAACAAAACGTATGTTAAAAATTCTTCTCCCTGGTAATATGATATGAGGGGTTCTGTAAACCCCTCATCTTTCTTTAAATAATAACAATAGACCAAAAGCAAAATAAAATGAAAACAATTCTTACTATCCTCTCTATTGCCGTGGTTGGTTTTCTAGCTTATAAGCCCAAAAATCAGTCCCCCGCCATTTCTCCTCAATCCTATCAGGAATCAATCAAAAACGCATCTTCACCAGACTCTCCGTATTCCGCGAAAAATCCTAGCGAATATCAAGCGTTAGTTAAAGTTATAAACGATAATGGTAGTTCAATTGAACCAGCCAAAAATGTGCCCGAAAGTAACTATAGGTCCGATAACAATCCTGTCACATACGATGAAAATCCCGGCAACTATCCTTTGTATAAACCCAAAACTTATATCAATACTTATAGTGCGGAAGTCCAATCTCCAACACATTATAATGCTGTACCCGAAGGTGCGTGTGCGGTTTGCAGGGATGGCTCCTATTCTTTCAGCCAAAACAGAAGGGGTACTTGCTCTCATCATGGTGGAGTAGCGAGATGGCTTAAATAATGCAACTAATAATTTGTGTCAATTATAATGGACATGTTTACCTCATGAACGCTACCAAATGCTACCCCATAACTGTTAAAAGCAGGATCATAGCCATAGCCAATACGAACAACATGGTCCCAACCTATATTTTCTCCAAACATGATTCCGGTCTCAAAATGTCCAAGGCCCGCTGTTGATATTCCACCACCAATCCATATCGTAGCATTTATAAGGTATCTAAGATTTATATCCGCATTTACAGGTGCTCCTTTTACATACTTTACCCAACCAGCTAACTCAAGATAAGATTTACTGCTGATGTATTTATTAACCCCAATTACCCCAAAATAATGCGGAGTTCTTCTAATGCTGAAAGCCCCAGTTGCATCTTTAAATAAGAGGTTTAAACCAAAAACCTGAGGGATTGAAAAGCCTGCATAAATATTATCCCCATCAAGAAAACCATTTTCAATCCGCTTATATCCATAGATACCGACTCCTATGTCAGGAAAAATCTTTGTCTGATCATCAAAAGTCAGGATATCATCCGGATAAATTGCAATTAACTCCTGTGTCTCTACCCTATACTGTACGATACCACCGGAAAGGCCAAGAGACAAACCATGATAATAAGGATCATCACTCAGAAGCATGGCAAAACGGCCATAGGCACCTGTATAACTTATTGGTCCAGCTTGATCTTTCATTATGTGGCCACCCACTATTGGATTTACAGCATTACCAAGATCAAAAATGTGTTCGCCCCTTAACGTTGCTGTGACTGGACCGCCTTTAATTTTATCCCACTGATTTCGATATGATACTCCAAATGATGAAGTATAGCCTTCCCAAAATAGGTAATCATGACTTACAGCAGCAGGATTGATAATACTCTGGAACTCTCTATACTGAGTAAAAAGAGGGAGCTGTTGCGCATTGATTGAGCAGTGGCCAAGTATGGCAATTAAAATATAAAATATTTTTGGACTAATACTCACTTTAGATTGTTTCTGCTAATATAACTATTGAGCATTTATAATCAAATTTCATTCCCCTTTATTTCCTCCGCGCTTTCTCCCACGCCCAGGCCGATTGCATGATCGATTGGATGTCTTGTACAGGCTTCCATCCGAGATGATCTGTGATGCGCGTATTGTCTGCATAGATGGCTGCTACATCACCTGCCCGTCTTGGTCCTATTTTATAGTTGACCTTTACGCCCGTAGCCTCTTGAAAAGCAAAAATGGCTTCAAGCACGGTGACCCCTTCTCCGATTCCCAGATTATAGACTTCGTACCTGTTATCGTTTTTGTGTTGCAACAGATGTTCGATAGCGAGGGTGTGTGCTCTGGCGAGATCTACGACATGGACATAATCGCGCACACAACTCCCATCCCGGCTTGGATAGTCATCGCCAAAGACGGTGATCTGCTCACGCACGCCGATGGCAGTCTCTGTGATCACTGGTACCAAGTTGGTGGCATTTTGTGTTGGTGATTCACCGATCAGGGCGGAGGGATGTGCGCCGGCCGGATTGAAGTATCTCAGGGATATGCCTGACTTAGTTGGTCTGTTTCTGAAAAACTGATCATAGAGGATTTCGCCTGTCTGCTTGGTGGCGCCATATGGATTTTCTGCCATTCCAAAAGGTGTATCCTCGGTGACAGGTAATTTCTGAGGAGTCCCGTATACGGTGCAGGAGGATGAAAAAATCAAATGTGGTATCGCGAGTTCTTCCATGAGTTGCATGGTGGTCAGCGTGCTACCGATGTTGTTGCGGAAGTAACGTAAGGGCTTAAATACCGATTCCTCTACGCTCTTCAATGCGGCAAAGTGAATGATGCCATCAAAATGGCCATGCGCTCTTATTGCTTGTAAGGCCTCTTCTGTTTCGCTGAGATCGACATTGATATTGACTACTCGTTTTCCGGTGATCGCTTCAATCCCATCCAGCACATCAAACGAAGAGTTGATCCCATTGTCCACCGACACAACATCATAGCCTGATGAGATCAGGTCTACGATCGTGTGGCTGCCGATGTATCCGCATCCGCCGGTGACTAGAATTTTCGCTGCGCTCAATTTGTAAGTTTAAATGTGGAATTGGTTAAATGTGTAATGTTAAATGTTAAGCTTTTGACTAAGTGCAATATTATACAATGTTTATTACTCTACATAAGCCAGACATTCTTCAATATCCTGAGCTTGCAAATACGGGTACGCTTTCAGAATATCTTCATGAGAATGTCCGGTGGCCAGAAGTCCCAAAACCATTCCAACAGTAACCCGAAGCCCTCTGATACAAGGCTTACCTCCCATCACAGTAGGATCGTATGTAATTCTTTCAAATTTCTTCATTGATCAAATATCAAAATGGTTAGTGGTTGTAAGATAAGGCTTATATCCTTATTGGTTTATATGTTGATATGTTGATGGGTTGATAACTATATACACATCAACATATAAACACATCAACAACTCAACCTCACCTAAACAGTCTCCTGTCAAAAGGAAACGGCTCATACCCTGTAATCTTAATCTTCTTGAATTCAGGATGCAGGGGGTTGATTAAATAGTTGAAATCACCTTGAGTTACTGCCGATGGAACTTTCAACAAACATGTTTTGCCATCGGTGATAAACTGATCTCCATATTGCTGTGTCTCTTTTAAGGGAGGAAATTGATTCCATCCTTCAGGCAAAATTTTGATATCCACTTCCGATATTGAAACAGAATCCGGTACATGAATGGTCATCATCATATAGCCTGCAGGTAATGTTGCGATACTGAAGTGGACAGCAACTTCTGCCATGGCGAGAGATCGGTTTGCTGCCGTATAGATTATTTCTGTGCCCGGACTATTCCATCGTCCGCCACTGATGGATGCACCTTTTCCACTCAGTACTTTTCCATGAATGTCCCGTGACAATCTGTACAATTCC
>Ga0138256_10001616_pt1 | contig 24312 bp, 22 predicted proteins | sample KNB2016incub_MG_FD_105486 | JGI IMG/M metagenome (GOLD analysis project Ga0138256, IMG submission 105486) | Active sludge microbial communities from wastewater in Klosterneuburg, Austria - KNB2014incub_MG | ecosystem: Engineered > WWTP > Activated sludge > Unclassified | place: Austria...
AATTATTAAATCGATTTTCCAATCCGATCTAGTTGATTGAATATTAGCTGCTAGAACTTTCCCTAGAAAAATTCCTACTTGAAATTTATTTTGATATTTAATTGAGTGGATAGCGTGCTGAAGCTCTTTATCTTTTTCAAAAACAAAGGGAGCAAAGAACTCTGAAATAATATTTTTGTTTTGAAATTTTCTTTCAAACTCAATTTTTAATCTTTCATCAGAAGCAAGTTGGATTTTGGAAAAACAAATCGGGCAAATTGTATCTTCATTTGTAAGTAGTTTAGTTTTGCAGGAACAGCAAAATCTGGGAAGGATAAGATCAAATAATTTTGTAGCATAAGTTTTTATTTCCCCCAAAGCTATCATAACATCCCAGAACGCTTTCGTAAAAACCATTCAAAAGCAAAAAGCAAAATCACAATTACAAGCAGCCATTCATCAGACCAAAGTCTTATTTCAGATGTTGTAAGTTTTTCTTTTGAAGCTGAAAGATTAAGTTCATTTAATTTTACAATCAGAGAATTTATATCGCCAGGAGAATAAAATATTCCTTTTGTCTGATTTGATAGCAAACTTAAAAATTCGTAGTTCATTCTTGAGTCAATCATTTCAATATCAATATCCCCAATGTTAAATGTGCCATTATCATTGCCAAGCATCTTGCCATTTAAGCTAGCGTTACCGCTAAAATAATAATCACCATTTGTACTTAGTGAAACACTTCCTTCGTACAATCCAGCACCTATTGAATTTAATATTAACTCATCTTTTGAGTTTTGCGCATTTATATTAACTTTCACTTCAGCCTCGCTAACTGGATTAAATGATTCATCATAAACCTGGGCTGTAAATTCAACTAATTCACCAGATGAATAAATCTTCTTTGAAGTTTTAATTTTTACTTTTTTCTGATCATCTGGTGCATTTAACCAGCGAGTTGTACTCAGAATAAAACCATCAAACAAAGAAAGATTTTTATTTGCTGTTTGCAGTTTCCATTTCCAGATATCTTTTCCTATCAAAACAACTGCTCGCTTCGAACCAAAATTTCTTGAAACTATTAAAGGATTATTTCTAGGTTGATTATTGATTTTAACTTTTGAAATTATTTTACTCTCAGGTTTTACATCTAACGATACGATTGGTTGATTGATTGGTGGAAGATTATTCCAATCATTGCCTTGATTATTCTGAATAATTGGATTATCGATTTCACTTATCTGTATATCAGGTTGAACTTGCAAATAGTTTTTATCAATCATTGAAACTGAAATTGGAAGAAGATAACTTAAACTATTTAATTTCTTTAACTCAACATCACTTGTAAGTAATAAAAAGAACGGAGTGTTTTTGTTTTCTAACTTATTAACTAATCTTGTTAAAAAATCATCACTAGTTATGCTAGTTGGAAATCCAATTAAATAAATTATATCTGCGCTATCAAGTTCTACACTTGGATTCTGTTCTAGAAAATTACCAGCACTAATCTGAGTTAGCGTATTCACTTTCAGGTTATTATCGGCACTGAGAGAATTTTTTATAAACGTTAAATCTGAAGAAGGACTGCCGGCAATTAAAAGAATATTTATTTTATTGCTCAAAACATTTATATAAAAAACTTTTTGATTGTTTAAAGTATTAGATTCACCTTCAAGATTATTAATCTTTAAAGATAATTTTTTCTCGCCACTTTGCTTTGGTGTGTAATCAAATGATATAGAATTAACACCAGATCGGTCAAGCGCAATATTTTTGTTTTCGATTAATTGTGAATTCTCATACAATGAGACTTGAGTTGTTGTACCTGCAAAACCTTTATTTAATATTGTTGCAAGAATTGTTGTCGGAGTTTCAGCGTAAATAAATTCATTATTGATAACATTTTTAATCTCAACATCATTCTTTTTTGAGCTGTCACCGATTCCAACTGTGAAAACAGGAATACCAATTTTTTCAGCGCTGTAAATTGGTGTTAATCCTTGTGTAATTACACCATCTGAAACAATAGTAATCGAAGCTATATTGCTTTCACTCTGATTTACCATTGAAAATATATTTGCAAAATCAGATGATGTTTCATTAAAAGTAAATTGCTCTAAACTATCCTTACTTATTTGATTTACTTCAGCTCCAAATGAATAAAATTCTATATCTCCATTAAATGAAGATGATTGGATTTTATTAACAATATTTTTTACCGAATTAATTCTATCAGTTCCATCTTTAATCGTAATTGATTTGCTGTTATCAATAAAAAAAAGATTTAATGGCGTTAAGATGTTTTTCTTTGTTAAAGTTAAAACCGGCTCAAAAAAGATGAACAATAAAATTATTAAAGATAAAGCTCTAAGTACCGTCAGGAGGATCTTTTTAAATTTTGAAACTGGCGGAAGTGTAAATCGATAAACATAAATTGAGTAGGCAGCAAGTATAATCAATCCAATAAAAAAGAAAATTGAATTGAATGAAAAACTTAAATCTATTTTTTCGTATCCAAACATTAAAAAAACATTTCCCCTTTGATTAAAGTAACTGCACTGCCTGCAATGCAAAGTTCATTATTAGCAGAATTATATTTTACTAAAACTCTACCTTTTCGATCTAAAACATCGCCTTGTTCAATTTGTATAAGAGAATCATCCATAGAATTATTTATCAATCCTAATTTATTTAGAACAAGCAGCAAAGGTCCACAAGCTGAGCCTGTAACCGGATCTTCATCGATTCCATGATAAGGGGCAAAAAATCTTAAATGAGCTGATGAATTATTTTCAACTGTTTCAATAGTAAAGACTGCAATATCAAAAAATTCTTTGTGAGAATTACTTAACACATTTAAATATTTAAAATCAGGGTTGATATTCCACAATGCTTTTAATGAATTTAAAGCAATGAAAAGATAGCCATTGTTAAGAATAATAAAAGGTAAATCGCAGACATCTACTCGTTCAATTCCAAGTGCATCCAAAACTTCTTCTTTGCAACCGTTAAACTCATTTAACTCAGGAATTGGAATTTGCATTAAATATTTACCATCATTAACAGAACACTTTATTATTCCTGATAGAGTTTCGAATGTTATTGTTTGATTGTCTGAGATTATTCCTTTTTCAAAAAGAAAATGAAGTGAAGCAACTGTAGCATGTCCACAAAGTTTTACTTCATTAGTAGGAGTAAACCATTGAAGTTTAAAATCAGCATTATCTGAGCTACTAATAAAAGCAGTTTCTGATAGATTCATTTCTTTTGCGATCAACTGCTTTTCTGTTTCAGATAAATTATTTGAAAAAGTTACACCAGCTGGATTGCCGCAGAAAGCGACATTGGTAAAAGCATCTATTTGAAAAATCTCAATCTCTTTTACCATTAAGCAGATTCTCGATTTTCCATTCTTTCATTTTATCATAAGTCTGGTAATCAGAAAGATCAAAATGGATTGGTGAAACGGAAACATAATTTTGTTTTATTGCAGCTTGATCAAGATCCAAAGTTTCATCAACATCTTTTAAATTGCCTGTTAGCCAATAATAATTTCTACCATAAGGATCGATTCGTTTTTCATAAATATCATCCCACTTGGATTTACCTTGCTTTGTTAATATCATTCCCTTGATTTCATTCTCAGGCAAATTTGGGACATTCACATTTAACATTGTACCAAGCGGCAATCCACGTTTATAAACTTCTTGAGAAAGTTTTTTTGCAACATTAGACGCAAAAGAAAAGTCCAAAACTTGGTGACTTGCAACAGAAATTGCAATTGATGGAACCTCCATAATCGCTGCTTCTCTTGCTGCTGAAACTGTTCCTGAGTATATAATATTTATTGCTGTGTTACTTCCGTGATTTATTCCAGATACAACTAAATCTGGTGGAGTTGTCATAAGATTTCGCATTCCAATTTTTACACAATCTGCTGGAGTTCCATCAATTGCGTAACCAAAAAATGCACCGTTTTTTTGATATTCAAAAACTCTAAGTGGAGTTTGCATTGTGATCGCATGTCCAACAGCACTTTGCTCTTTGTGTGGCGCAACCACAGTAACTTCTGCAATTTCTTTTAGAGCGTTTACTAGTGAAAAAATTCCAGCGGAATCAATTCCATCATCATTTGAAACTAAAATTCTCAAAGTTATCCTTAATTTATTATTTTGCTAAAGCAATATAGCATTAAGCCAAGTTTTACTCAATTTAACAATTTGCCATAGCGTACAAAACATAACTTAACTTTGAGTAAATTTGTCGTAAAAAATGTACACACTTAAACCATACATATTTAAAAGATACCCTGAAATAATTTTTGGATTCAGTACAAAAGTTTCTAAAGATGCTAAACCACCATATTATTTCAATCTTTCGTATTCCGTTGGAGATAATAAATCAGCTGTTGATAAAAACAGGAAAGATTTTTTTGAATCTTTGGATTTATCCGCAGAAAATGTTGGATATCAACGACAGATCCATTCAGATATTGTAAATGTTATTGGTTGCGGCGGAGATAATGGCGCAAGTGATGCTTTGATTACAGATAAAATGAATCTGGGCTTAGCTGTAAGTGTAGCCGATTGTACCCCAATATTTTTATATGATTTTAAAAACAAAGTAATTGCTGCAGTTCATTCTGGTTGGAGAGGAACTGAAAGTAAAATATTATGGAAAACATTTTCAAAACTTCAGAATGATTATAATTCAAAACCTGAAAATGTAGTTGCATACATTGGTCCATCAATATCCCAAGCAAATTATGAAGTAGGATTAGAAGTTGCTGAAAAGTTTAGTGGTTCATATTTAAAATCAAATGGCGAAAAATTTTTATTGGATGTAGCTGGAATTAATTATCAAATGCTTCTTGATTTTGGAATACCAAAAAATCAAATTCAAAAATCTGAGTTATGTACTTATGAGTATAATAATTTGCTCCATTCATATCGAAAAGACGGGGATCTTTCAGGAAGATCGATTGGCGTTATTGCAATAAAAGGATGAGATGAAAGCTTCACCAATCAAAATAATTTTAGGCTACGTTCTCATATGTCTTATCTGGGGATCGACGTGGCTTGCAATTCGTGCAAGCCTGGAATCTTTAACTCCATTTATCAGCGGCGGATCAAGATTCTTATTAGCTTCAGTTTTTATTTTAATATTGATGAAAGTGAGGGGAGTATCATTACAAAAAGATAAAGAGTCGATAAGACTTTATATATTGATGGGATTTATGTCTTTTGTAATACCCTTTGGTTTGGTTTATTGGGCAGAGCAATTTGTTCCTTCAGGATTAGCTTCAGTATTATTTGGTGTTTATCCTTTTTTCGTTGCAATATTTTCTTATTTCAGAATGCCTGATGAAATAATAGGCAAATTAAAAATTATCGGAATGAGTTTAGGTTTTTTTGGCATTGTAGTGATTTTTTCAGATTCATTTACAACAGATCTTACTAATCTTTTTCTAGGAATGGTTGCTGTTGCTTTAAGTGGAATTATGCAAGCATGGATTGCTGTAACATTAAAAAAATCTGGTAAGCATTTAAATCCGCTTTCTATGAATTTTATTCCAATGTTGATTGCCGGAGTTACAGGTTTAGCCATTGGAATGTTGACTGAAGATTTATCTTACATAAACATAAATCAAACCGCAGTTATTTCAGTCTTATATCTTGCCTTTTTTGGAAGCTTAATTACATTTACAGTTTTTTACTGGTTGATGAAAAAGATAAATGTAATAATGCTTTCATTCACTGCTTTTATCACTCCAATTATAGCGCTAATTCTTGGTTGGATATTTTATAATGAAACATTAACAACTCAACATCTTCTAGGAAGTATTCTTGTTTTAGTTGGTTTGTTAACTGCAAATCTTGATTCTTTTATAAATTCAAAATCAAAAACTGTTTAAGAATCTGATAAATTTAATCGTTAATTTTGTGATAGAGATTTTAGGAAGATTATGCAAAATATTATTCGGATAAAGAAAGCAACATTTTACGGTTATCATGGTGTAATGAGTGAAGAACAAAGTGTTGGCGGAAAGTTTGAAGCTGATGTTGATATGTACACAAATTTTGCTGAGGCTGCAAAAAAAGATTCGTTACACGATACAATTGATTATCACAAAGTTTACAAAGTACTTTACAGTCTTGCATTGGAACAGAAAAATTATCTTATCGAATCTGTTGCTATTAAAATTGCTGATGAACTATTAATAAAATTTACAGCGATTGAAAAAATTGCTGTGAGAGTTAGAAAAAATAATCCGCCGCTTGGTGGTGTTGTGGATTGTGTTGAAGTTGAAGTGATCAAGGAAAGAAAAGATTTAATTTAGATTGGATAGTGAACCTTTAAATATTGCATACATAGGAATTGGATCTAATGAAGGCGATAGATTAGCAAACATTAAAAATGCGATCTCTATGATTTCAAACCTAGATGATTGCATTGTTAAAAAAGTTTCATCAATTTATGAAACACTACCATTTGGTAAAATTGATCAGCAAAATTTTTATAATGCTGTAATTAAAATTAGGACTGAGATTTCTGTAAAGGATTTGTTTATTGCTCTTAAAGAAATTGAAAATAAAATTGGCAGAATACAGCGTGAAAAATGGGGACCAAGAGAAATTGATCTGGATATTTTATTGTATAACGACTTAATTATTTCTGATGAAATTATTACTTTACCACATAAAGGTTTAATTTATCGTGATTTTGTACTCGTTCCTTTAATTGAAATTGAACAAGAAATTATTCATCCAGTTTTTAATAAAAAATTATCTGAGTTTATAGATTTGCTGGAAACTCGGAACATCATAAATAAATTTTCTGAATCACAATTGTTGGAAGAAACAGATTTTGATAAATGATAATGAAATAAAGTACATTGCAGTTGAAGGCGTAATTGGCGCTGGTAAAACTGCACTTGCTAAAAAACTAAAAGCTAAATTAGAATCAAAACTTATTCTAGAGCAATTTGAAGCTAATCCATTTCTTGAAAATTTTTATAACGATAGAAAACGATTTGCATTTCAAACACAAATGTTTTTTTTGATCAACAGATTTAAACAGCAAGAAGAACTTAACCAGGAAGATTTGTTCACAAATTTTATTGTTTGCGATTACATCTTTGATAAAGATAAAATATTTGCTTATTTAAATCTTTCTGCTGAAGAACTTAAGCTTTATGAAAACATATTTCCTTTGCTTTCAAGAAATTTAAGAAAGCCAGATTTAGTGGTTTTCTTACAATCAAGTCTTGATCGATTAATGTTTAATATCAAAAAACGAAGCAGAGCAATTGAGAGAAATCTTACAAGAAATTATATTGAAGAATTGAGTGATGCATATAATCATTTTTTCTTTAGATACAATTCCACTCCACTTTTAATCGTCAACTCAACTGATATTGATTTTGTTAACAACGATGATGACTTTGATGAATTATTCCGTCAAATATTCAGGGAAGATCGTGGTGTAATTGAATATTTTAAACCAGAAAGTAAGAACGTAGGGTAAACAGAGTGGTAAGATTTATTATTTATTTTATTGTGTTTTTAATTTTGTTCCGTTTGGTTAGAGGTGTATTAAGTTTTTTATTTAGTTCTAAAAGTAACCAAAAAATAAACGATCAAGCTCCAAAGAAAAAATCTAAGTTTGAAAATGTTGAAGATGCAAAGTACATAGAAATAAAACCAGAAGATGAAAAAAAAAATTGATGACCAATGTCTTTTTTATCATTCATCCCAAATGCAATTAACTCACTTCTAAAAAAAATATTTGCGCTTAAAGAAAATAGAATTTACGAATTAAATATAGCAGATAAGGTTTTATTGATTTGTACACATCTTACTTTAAATGATCTGATTATTTCCACCTCACTTTATAGAGCAATAAAAGAAAAGTATCCCAATTCGAGTTTGGCAGCTGTAGTTAGTAATGAAAAGCATACCCAGATTAAAAATAATCTTATAGATGAGTTTATAATTATTAATAAATCTAAATTTATAAATCCACTAAATGTTATTTCTTTTATTAAACAAATCAGAACTCCATTTGACATTTGTATTGTTCCTGCAACAAAGTCTTTCTCGAGTAAATCAGATTATATCGCTAGATTATCCAAAAGTAAAATAAGAGTTGGGATTAATTCGTTTGATGGTAAGACAAATAAATCAAATTTCTGTTTTGATAGAAGAGTTGACCTGAATTATTGTAAACATCCAGACACAAATATTTCTGAAAGAGTTTTGGAAATTGTTAAGCCATTTGGTATTGACACTAAGGATTTAAGTTCGCAATTGACTATCAGTGAAGATGATTCTAAAACGGCAAAAAAGATTTTATCTGGAATCAAGAAAAATTTAAAAACAAAATTGATAGGAATAAATGCTTCTTCGGAAGATCCTGCAAATAATTGGTCTTTAGAAAATTATATCGAACTTATTGAAAAACTGAATATTGATTTTAACTGTGTCTTTTATTTAATTACTCATAATAGCACTGAAGAAATAAATTTTATTAAGGAAAATTCCAAGATTAAACTCCCATTAATCCAGCCGAAAACTATTACTGAAACTGCAGCAATAATTTTACTTACAGATTTATTTATTACTAATGATTCTTCTATAATGCATATAGCCGGAACAACTTCAACTCCACAAATATCTTTATTTGGCACGACCAATCCATTTAATTGGGCGCCGTGCGGTAAGAATAAAATATTTTTACAAAAATCTGATTTAATAGACGATATAACTGTTGATGAAGTTTTTGATATTTGTAAAGTTCTTTTGGAAGAAACCAAATGAGCGAATCATATAAAAGAATTGCGGCGATTGATATTGGTACAAACTCGTTTCATTTAATTGTTGTTGAAGTAAAAGAAAATGGTAAAGTAAAATTCTTAGATAGAGAAAGAGTTTTTCTTAGACTTGGAACTGGAATCAAAGCTGGTAAAAGTTTTATTTCGGAAAACGATTATTATCTGGCAATTAATGCCCTAAAAAAATTTGCTTCAATCGTAAAATATCATAATGCTCAGGTACGTGCTGTTGCAACCAGTGCAGTTAGGGAAGCTTCAAACAATTCAGAATTTGTAAATAGAGTTTTGCAGGAAACTGGAATTACAGTTGAAATAATTGATGGTAAAACTGAAGCAAATTTAATTTTTACCGGAATGAAAAATGCATTACCAATAAAAGATAAATCTGTTTTAGGAATTGATATTGGCGGTGGAAGTACGGAATTTATTTATGCAGTTGATGGAAAAACTCAATTTACAGAAAGTGTAAAAGTTGGTGCTGTAAGATTATCCAAAATGTTTTTTCCTAATTTTATAATTAATGATGATTCAGTTAAGAAGTGTGAAGAATATGTTGCTGATCAAATCTTATCAAATAAAAATATTCTTAAAGATATTGTAGAAGATTTTGCAATTGGTTCATCCGGAACTGTTGATACAATTTGCCTTGTTAAAGAACATCAGAAAAAAGTAAAAGTAACTAAAGAATTAAATGGCTATGAATTTTACAAAACAGAATTTGATGAAGTTTATAATCTGATAATGAATTTAAAATCATCTGAAGAAAGAATGAGAATTCCTGGAATTGAAGCAAAACGTGCTGATGTAATTCCCGCTGGATTGATAATCTTAAAGCAAGCATTTAAAATCTTTAACATAAAAAAAATGGTTTTATCAGAATATGCATTGCGTGAAGGAGTTGTATTTGATTTGATTGAACAGAATGTATAAAAGCTGTTAATAACCTTAAAATCTCATATCTTTTTTAATACTTACTACCTAACTATATTTGCACTCAAATTAATCAGAGAATATGAACAACATTAGAAATTTTTGCATAATTGCGCACATCGATCACGGTAAATCTACAATTGCAGACTGTTTGCTTGAGACAACAGGAGTTGTTTCTGCTCGCGAAGCTAAAGATCAGATTTTAGACGATTTAGAACTTGAGCGTGAACGTGGTATAACTATTAAATCTCACGCAATTCAAATGCACTATCGTGCAAAAGATAAACAGGAATACATTTTAAATTTAATTGATACTCCAGGCCACGTTGATTTTACTTATGAAGTATCGCGCTCACTTGCTGCATGTGAAGGAGCTGTACTTGTTGTTGATGCTGCTCAAGGTGTTGAAGCACAAACAATTAGTAATCTTTATTTGGCGATTGATGCCGGACTTGAAATAATTCCGGTTATAAATAAAATAGATTTGCCAAGTGCTGAGATCGAGAAAGTAGCCAACCAGATAATTGAATTAATTGGCTGTAATAAGGAAGATATTATTCTTGTTAGTGCAAAATCAAAAATTGGTATTGAAGATTTATTAGAAACTATAATTAAAAAAGTTCCTGCTCCAACTGGTGATCCAAACGCGCCATTGCAGGCATTAATTTTTGATTCTGTATTTGATACTTATCGTGGAGCAATTGCTTATGTTAGAATTTTTCAAGGCACTTTAAAGACAAATGATAAAATAAAATTTTTTATTGTACACAAAGAAACTGAAGCTGAAGAAATTGGAATTTTAGGTTTAAGAAAAATTAAATCTGATGTTTTATCCGCTGGCGATGTTGGATATTTAATTGCAGGAGTAAAAGACGTTCACGATACAAAAGTTGGTGATACAGTTACTCATCTCAGAAATGGAGCAAAAGATCCATTGCCAGGTTACAAAGATGTTAAGCCAATGGTTTACAGTGGTTTATATCCAACCGATTCTGATGACTTTGAAGATTTACGTGATGCGCTTGAGAAATTTAGATTAAATGATTCTGCATTAATTTATCAGCCTGAAACTTCTGCCGCACTTGGATTTGGTTTTCGTTGCGGATTTCTTGGTTTGCTTCATATGGAAATTGTGCAGGAACGTTTACTGCGCGAACATAATCAATCAATTATAACAACACTTCCAAACGTTGAGTATTATGTTTACACAAAAAAAGGTGAGAAGATAACTGTTGATAATCCGGCTGAAATGCCAGCTGTAGGAAATATTGATAGAGTTGAAGAACCTTATATGAAGGCCCAAATCGTCACTCCGAGTGAGTATGTTGGTAACATAATGAAAATAGCAATGGATAAACGCGGCACTTATATCAATACAACTTACTTAGATCCAACTCGTGCTGATTTACAATTTGAATTTCCACTCTCAGAAATTATTTTTGATTTTTATGATAAGTTAAAATCATCTACACGTGGTTATGCTTCTTTTGATTATGAATATATTGGATATCGTGAATCTGATTTAGTTAAACTTGATATTTTATTAAATGGTGAGCCTGTTGATGCATTATCAATGATTGTTCATAGAAGTAAATCTTTTGATTGGGGAAGAAAAGTAAGCTCCAAACTTAAAGATTTAATTCCACGACAAATGTTTGAAATAAGTATTCAAGCAGCAATCGGTACAAAAGTAATTTCTAAATCGGTTGTAAAAGCCTTAAGAAAAAATGTTATCGCAAAATGTTATGGCGGTGATATATCCAGAAAAAGAAAACTTCTTGAAAAACAAAAAGAAGGTAAGAAACGAATGAAGCAAGTTGGTAACGTAGAAATTCCGCAAGAAGCATTTTTGGCAGTATTGCAAATTGAAGACTAACGTTGAAATAAAACACAAAGGCCTTAAATGCTTTGTTAAGATTTTTATATTTCTATTAATCTTAGTTTTATTATTAAAAATGTTTGCAATTGATGCTTTTAGAATTCCAACAGCTTCGATGAAAAATACTTTACTTGAAGGTGATTTTATTATTGTTAATAAAACTGCTTATTCTATCACAACGCCGCTTCAAATTCCATTCTGGGGAAAGCGACTATCAAGAACTCAGCTATATTCAACAGGCAAACCTGAGTTTAATGATGTTATTGCTTTTGAGATTCCATCAAACTATTATGACCCGGGCTCTGAAGATTATTCTGTTTTGATAAAAAGAATTATCGGTCTTCCGGGTGATACTATCGAAATAAAAGATCAAGTTTTATGGATAAATCATATCAAGTATCGGACACCTTCTTTTATAAAATTAAATTTAGAAGAAATGCCAAATGAAATTATCGATTCAAAACTTTTTCCTTATAATAATAAATGGAACTTAGAAAATTATGGACCAATTGTAGTCCCTAAAAAAGGAATGAAAGTTGAACTTACTCCACAAAATATTTTGCAATGGCAAAATGCAATAAACTCTGAGCACAATAAAAAAGTTATAAGTGTTGAAGGAACTGTAATTAACTTAAACGGATCCGCAATTCGTGAATACACGTTTGAAAAAGATTATTACTTTGTATTGGGCGATAACCGAAAGAACAGTATTGATAGTCGCTACTTTGGATACGTTCCAGAAGATTGGATAATTGGAAAAGCTAAATTTATTTATTGGTCACAAATTCCTGTTGAGTACTCCGGGATAACAGATTATTACAATGCTATAAGATTTAGCAGGTTGATGCAATCAATAGATTAAGCACATTATTATTAGCTTGATAATATATATTTAATTCGTACTTTTGTTACAAAAACTCGAATGAAAATTTTAATAATTCTAATATTATTCAGCTCTCAAATCTTTTCGCAAGAAAAATACTTCATTTATTTTATTGATAAAGGCCCGGAATATTTAAATGGATTAAATAAATCCAGCCTATCTTATAATTCCGCGATTAACAGTCTAACACCAAAATCAATTGAAAGAAGACAGAAAAATCTTGGTAAAGATTTTATTACTTATGAAGATCTTCCAATCTATAATAATTATTTACAACAATTAGAAAATCTTGAAATAAAAATTATTAGAAATCTAAATTGGTTTAATTGTGTTTCTGCTTATCTAACTTCAGATCAAATTAGTATTGCTAAAAATTTACCTTTTGTAAAATCAATCGAACCAGTAAAAAAGCTCTTCTACAAATTGCCTCAAATAAATGAAACAGATAATTCATTGTTAAAGATTTCGGATACAATACTTAATTATGGTCCATCATACAACCAAATGAATTTATCTGATGTTCCAGTTGTGCATTCCAAAAATATAAATGGTAAAAATATTTTAATCGGAGTTCTTGATTCCGGTTTTGATTGGGAAAGACACGAATCACTAACAAATAAAAATGTAATTGCTGAATATGATTTTATTTTTAATGATTCAACAACATCAAATCAAAATGGAGACAGTCCAAACCAACATAATCATGGGACTTATGTGTTTTCAATTCTTGCTGGATTTAAAGATAGTGTTTTGATTGGCCCAGCATACAATTCATCTTTTGTTCTGGCAAAGACCGAAGATATTCGAGATGAAACTGTGATTGAAGAAGATAATTATGCCGCAGCTTTAATCTGGATGGAATCACTCGGAGTGGATATTACAACAAGTTCACTTGGTTATAATATTTTTAATGATGGTTTTGAGTACAGTTACAACGATATGGATGGAAGAACTGCAGTAACAACAAAAGCACTCGAGTTAGCATTTCAAAGAGGAGTTTCTACTTTTTCTTCCGCTGGAAATGAAGGAGATGATCCGTGGTTTTATATAACTGCACCAGCAGATGGATTTAATGTTTTATCAGTTGGTGCTGTAACATCAAATGGAATTGTTGCAGGTTTTAGTAGTCGCGGGCCGACTTATGATGGAAGAACAAAACCTGAAGTTTCTGCAATGGGAGTTGGTGTGTATGGCGCTTCAGCAAACACTGATGATGGCTATGGTTTTAGTAGTGGAACTTCTGCATCTGCACCAATTGCTGCTGGAGTTGGGGCATTATTGCTTTCCGCATATCCACATTTAAAGAACACACAAATTAGAAGTATTTTTCTTGAAACTTCATCAAATTCATCAAATCCAAATAATGAAATTGGATATGGAATTATCTCTGCAAAAAATGCAATTGAGTTTCCAAATCTTGAATTCAATAATGGATCATACATCTTACATAAGGCTTTTATAGAGGATGGAGTTGATACTCAATCAGTTAAAATAAATTTTATTTTAGCAGAAGATCTCTTAGAAGAGTATCAATTAATAAAATCTAATAATTATGATTATTCTTTTCAGCTACCAATTCATAATAATGGTAAGATTATAAAATTCACTATAAATTATAAAGATAGTCTTGGCAATCTTAACTTTATCCCCCAAAATGGATTTTATAAGTTTAGTTATGGCTCGGATATTATTAACTATAATTTTGAAACTTTAACACCAGTTGGTGATTATGAAGTTAGCAACTTTTATCCAAATCCATTTCTGCTTGAAAATTTTGGAAAGATAAGTTTTAATTATCATACTGCAGGAAACGAAAAATTTAAAGTAACTATTACTGATGTAACAGGTCAAAAAGTTGGTGAGTATAACTCTATCACAAATTCAAATCCTGGCTTTTATACTTTTAACTGGAATGGCTATTCGGATAAGGGTTATTTGTGCGCCAGCGGAGTTTACTTAGCTTTAATTCAAATTGATGATAAATTGTATGGACGAAAATTTATTTTATTAAAGTAATTTTGATTAGAGAAATATTATGAGCAAAATTTTATATCCTGCACAAAGAAAATATTTAGAATTCCACAGAAAGAAAGAAGATAAGCTGATTGTTGAGATGGAAGACTTTGCAGAAAAGCATCACGTACCGATTCTTGATTGGCATTCTGTGGAGTTTGTTGAAAACTTAATTCTTGCGCATAAGCCTGATAGAGTTTTGGAAATTGGAACTGCAATTGCTTATACAACAATTAGAATTGCAAGATGCCTGGATAAAAATTCTCGTATTCATTCAATTGAGAAAAGTACAGATAACATTAAACTGGCATTGGAAAATATTGAAAAATCCGGGCTGGATAAAAAAATAAAATTGATTCAAGGTGATGCATTAAGTATAATGCCTCAGATGAAAAAGAAGTATGATTTTATTTTTCTTGATGCTGATAAAGAAGATTATAAAAAACTATTTGATCTTTCTATGTTGCTGCTTAGAAAGGGTGGAGTAATAGTTATTGATAATTTATTGTGGCATGGTTATGCCGCTTCAACTTCTGTTCCTCCAAAGTATAAGAACTCAACACAACATATTAGAGAGTTTAATAAAATATTTATACTTCAAAAAAATCTTCATTCAATGATTATTCCGATTGGAGATGGTTTAGGTTTTGGAATTAAAAAATGATTGAGGCTTTTTCAAATCCAAAATTTCTTTATGAAGTTGAAAAATTCACAAGTAAATCTTTAAATCGAAAAGATGATTTACGGATAATAATTGATTTGCATATTCAAAATAAAAATGTTGATGATTTTGAGAGTTTTGCATTTTTAGGAAAATATGTAAATGGTTTATTTCGGGTTTTAGAATCAAGTGGAAAAGTATCTGAGTTTCAAAATCTTGAGCAGGTTAAAAAAGATTTAGGGGAAAATATAGAAAAAGTAATTTCCCGATTAAAAGAAATTACTTTAAAACTTGATGATGAAAAGAAAACTAAAATAGAAGATAATTTTCTAGATCTGTCAAAAAATTCATTTCAAAATATTCAACAATTAGTTGAAGATATTGATCATATAAAAAAATATCTAAACTATCTTAAGAGAAAATGAAACTTGTCATTCCGAACTTGTTTCGGAATCCCATCTTAAATAACTGAGATGCTGAAACGAGTTCAGCATGACTAAAAATCTTAAGTCTTAGCAATCCATTTTTCTAAAGCTGAAAGCAAATGTGTCATTGCCGTAATCAATGGCTGATGCTGTTCAACTTCGATATCTTCTAAAATTTCTCTGTGAATATCAATATATGCTTTATTTAGTTGCGTAACTAAAAGCTGCCCTTTTCTTGATAGCGAAACTTTCATATTTCTTCTGTCATTAGGGTCAATCTCTCTAATGATATATTCCTTTTGAACAAGCCCATCAATTATTCTTGTGAGTCTGCTTGGGCTTAAATTCATTCTTTCAGCAATTGCTTTATTGTTGATGCTTTCATCCGAGCCAAATAATCTTAAGCATCTAAATTCTGCTTGTGTTAAACTGTGTACTTCTGCAAGTCGAACTTCTTTTTCCTGACAATTAGCCAGTAAATTAAAAGTTAGGTTTGCCAACTGTTCTGCATTATGATTTAATTCCATATTGGTTCCATTTAATTAAAGATGAATTATTGTCTGTGACAAAAATCGATAATAAAAATAATTATAGCAAGTCCATATTATAATTATTTTACTAAAAGTACTTAAAATCAGGTTTTTGCGTAATTAAGATTTGACCATTGGTAAGATTTGTTAATTCAATATTTATCTTCTCAAAATCATTTGGTTTTACAAAACATTTGAAATTAGCTTTATTTGTGAACTGTGAATCACTAATGATGGCTGAAAATTGATTAATAATTCTGTGTATCTGACTTATAAAAACAAAATCAACTTCAATTTCTATTTTTTGAAAAAGATTTTTGGATTGAATCTCAGCTTTCTCTAAAACCTCAATAGATGCGTTGTAATAAGCTTTCCCCAGAGGGCCAACACCTAGCTTGGTTCCGCCAAAATAGCGCACTACAACAAGCATAACGTCTCTTAAATCGAAATGCTGAATTGCATTTAGAATCCTGATTCCCGCAGTGCCTTTTGGTTCACCATCATCAGAATATTTTTCCTCGCTGCACTTAAGCTTGTAAGCGAAGCAGTGATGAGATGCATCGTAATATTTCTTACGGATTTCATTTAATTGAGTTAATGCATTTTCCTCATTATCAATAGGATAAACTATTGCTATAAATTCCGATGCCTTTTCTTTGAACGAAAATTCTCGAAAATCTTTTATTGTTTTTATTTGTTCAGGCAACATTGCTGTGCGATTGAATAATCCATACTAAAAATATTTGTTTATCAATATCACTATTCCTAAAATAACTGTTTGAAAATTTAAATCTAATTTAATTTGATACGACGGAACTTTGGAAAAAGAAACTATAATTATTAAAGGTGCACGCGAGCACAATTTAAAAAACATTGATATTGAAATCCCGAGAGATTCCTTCACCGTAATTACAGGTTTATCCGGATCAGGAAAATCTTCTCTTGCCTTTGATACAATTTACGCAGAAGGACAGCGAAGATATATCGAATCACTCTCAGCTTACGCTCGTCAGTTTTTGGATATGCTTGAAAAACCAGAAGTAGATTTGATCGAAGGATTAAGTCCGGCAATTTCTATAGAACAGAAATCTACTTCAGGTAATCCGCGTTCTACTGTTGGAACCGTGACAGAAATTTATGATTATCTAAGATTGTTGTATGCACGAATTGGAATTCCTCATTGTTACAATTGCAGTAAACCGGTAACTAAACAAACCTCAGCACAAATAATTGATACAATTATTCAAAATCAATCCGGCAAAAAAGTTTCTGTACTCGCTCCGGTTATTCGTGGAAGAAAAGGACATTACCGAGAACTTTTTGAAGAAATAATTTCTGATGGATTTTTAAAAGTTAGAGTTGATGGAGAATATCACGAAATTGAAAAAGGATTTCATGTTGATCGTTATAAAATTCACAATATAGAAATTGCTATTGATAAAGTTAGTGCAAGTGAGAGATCGCGCGGAAGATTAACCGAATCTGTAGAGGTTGCAATTAATTACGGAAATGGAATCGTAATTATTGAAGAAGATGGAAAAGATAAAATTTATAGTCGCCATCTTGCATGTTTGGATTGCGGAATTTCATATCGTGAACTTGCACCAAATTCTTTTTCATTCAACTCACCTTATGGTTCCTGCAGTGATTGTGAAGGTCTTGGAGAAATAAAGCAGCTTGATATCGATTTAATTATTCCTGATTGGGATAAATCAATTAATGAAGAGGGAATTGCAGCACTTGGTAAACCCAGATCAATTTGGTTCTTCAATCAATTAGAAGCTGTTGGGCAAAAATTTGGATTTGATTTTGATACTCCGCTTAAAGATTTAAACGAGGAACAAAAAAATCTCTTATTAAATGGGAGCAAAGAAAAAATTTCTTTCACCTACAATTACGGCAAAGGAAAACCTGTTACCTATCTTCACAGATTCTCCGGTGTGATGAGTTATCTAAAAAATTTCTATTCAACAACAACTTCAAATCATATACGCGAATGGGTTGAAGCATATATGAATTCCGCAACTTGCCAAACTTGTAATGGCGGAAGATTAAAAAAAGAATCTTTGTCAGTAAAGTTTCAGGATAAAAATATTAGTGAAGTAACAAAGCTTTCTATCAATCGTGCTGTAGACTTTTTTGGAAATTTAAAATTAAAAGGAAAAGATGCAATAATCGCCAAACCAATTTTAAAAGAAATAAACGAACGATTAAGTTTTCTTTTAAATGTTGGGTTGGATTATTTAACTCTTGATAGATCTGCAAGGACTTTATCAGGCGGAGAAACACAGCGAATAAGATTAGCAACACAAATTGGTTCGCAGCTTGCCGGCGTTCTCTATGTTTTGGATGAACCGTCAATCGGTTTACATCAAAGCGATAATATTAAACTGATAAACTCATTAAAAAATCTTCGCGATCTTGGAAACACAGTAATTGTTGTTGAACACGATAGAGAAACGATTGAAAGTTCAGATTACATTATTGATCTTGGTCCTGCGGCAGGAGTACACGGTGGTGAAGTTTGTATTGCAGGCGAAACTCCCGAATTACTTAATTCTAAAAATGGTTTTGAATCATTAACCCTTTCTTATTTAAATAATAAAAAGAGAATTGAAATTCCCGAAATACAAAGAGAGGGAATTGGTAAATCATTAATCTTAAAAGGTGCAAGTGGTAACAATCTTAAAAATGTTGATCTGGAAATTCCTCTTGGAACTTTTACTGTTATTACAGGAGTGAGCGGTTCCGGAAAATCTACTTTGATCAATGAAACGCTTGTTAAGATTTTGATGAAGAAAATTTATTCTTCTAAACTTGTTCCGCTTCCATTTAAATCCGTTGAAGGTTTAGAACACATCGATAAAGTAATTGAAATAGATCAATCGCCAATTGGGAGAACACCACGGTCAAATCCTGCAACTTATACTGGATTGTTCACTCACATTCGTGATTTGTTTGCGCAACTTCCTGAATCTAAAATGCGTGGATATGCAACGGGAAGATTTAGTTTTAATGTTGAAGGCGGACGATGTGAAGAATGCGGCGGTGATGGGTTAAAGAAAATTGAAATGAATTTTCTCCCTGATGTTTATGTGCTTTGTGATGTCTGCCAGGGAAAAAGATATAACCGGGAAACTTTACAGGTGTTATACAAAACAAAATCTATTTCTGATGTTCTGGAAATGCGTGTTGATGAAGCTTTAGAATTTTTTGAAGACTTGCCAAGAATAAACAGAAAAATAAAAGCGATCCACGATGTTGGACTTGGTTATATAAAACTTGGCCAGCAGGCAACAACTCTTTCAGGTGGAGAAGCACAGCGAGTTAAACTTGCAACTGAGCTTAGTAAAGTAAGTACAGGCAAAACCATTTACATTCTTGATGAACCAACAACAGGATTGCATTTTGAAGATGTAAGAATTCTTTTGGGAGTTTTAAATAAGCTTGTTGATAAAGGAAATACTGTTGTAGTTGTTGAGCATAATCTTGATGTAATTAAAACCGCAGATTGGATTATCGATCTTGGTCCTGGTGGTGGTGAGTTTGGTGGAAAAATTGTTGCCGAAGGAACTCCCGAACAAATTATTAAAAACAAAAAAAGTTTAACTGGGAAGTTTTTGGTTAAAGAATTGAGGAAACACTAGCAAGCCATTGCGAATCCCTACTTGTCGGGATGAAGCAATCTGTTTTTCAGATTGCTTCGTCGAGGACTCCTCGCAATGACGAACAAAATATTAATCCGCCTTAGTCGGATCCCACGAACATCTAAACCCTTCATCAAGATCATCCAAAATTTTCATATCAAATTTATCCAGAGAAAAATCAAATATATCTGCATTCTCAATTATTCTTTTCTTACGTGCAGATTTTGGAATTACAACTAAATCGTGTTCTATTGCCCAGCGAATTAAAACTTGTGCATTAGTTTTATTATGCTTTTCAGCGATAGGCAATACTTTTGGGTCATCAAGTTTTTTCATTCTTGTAAGAGGAGAGTAAGCTTCAAGTATAATTTTATTTTTGTTGCAAACATCAAGCAAATCTTTTTGATAATTGTAAGGACTGAATTCAACCTGGTTCATAACAGGAATTATGTTTGCATAAGAAAACAGCTCTTCAAGATGAATTATCATATAATTACTTACGCCAATAGATTTGCAGTAACCCGATTCATAAATCTTCTCAAGAGCTTTCCAGCTGTCTTTTCTTTTTTCTTTAACCGGCCAATGAATTAAATAGCAATCGATGTAATCTGTGTTTAATGTTTTAAGACTTTTATTAAAAGCCTTTAGTGCAGATTCATAACCATGATCATCATTCCAAAGTTTTGTTGTTATAAAAACCTCTTCGCGCTTAATCCCAAAATTTCTTATTGCTTCGCCGACTTCTTTTTCATTGCCATAAATTTTTGCTGTATCAATATGTCTGTATCCGGCTTCCAAAGCCCACGTAACAGCGTTAATACATTCAGTTCCTGATTTGGTAAGATAAACACCTAATCCAAATTGTGGAATCTCAACTTCGTTGTTCATTTTTATTTTGTGATTGATATCTTTGCTCATATTTCCTCTAGAAAAGATTTAAAAGTTTAAGTGACATAATTAGAATTGCAATTATTAAAACTGATTTAATAAGTTTTTCACCTTTCTTAACTGAAAGTTTTGCGCCCCACCAACCGCCAAATGCGTTTCCTGCTGAAAGAGTTAAACCGTAATACCAGTTAATATTGTCTGTTAAAATAAAAATAATCAAAGCAGGAATTGTGAACACAAATACAACAAAAACTTTGTGCATATTAACCCTAATCAAATCAAGATTCATCAAATATTGAAACGAAGCCATCAGCAAGAAACCAACACCAACTTGTAGGAAAGCTCCATAAAATCCAACAACGATCATTGCTAAGATTATTTTCCAATCAATGCTAAAATCACTTGATGTTTTCTCAATTTTCTTTTTGGGAAGAAGCATTGTGATAATAATAAAAATCATTATCACGCCCAGAATTTTTTCAAATAATTCATCACTTATACTAACTGCAGTAACTGCACCGATTATTGCTCCTGGTAAAGTAAGTGCCGAAAGAATTAAGCTATTTTTAAGTTCGTAAAACTTTTCTTTTTTGAAAGCATAAACAGCAGAAACATTTTGAAAGAGAATAGCAACACGATTTGTTCCATTTGCTACTGAAGGATCAAGCCCGAGAAAAATAAGCACTGGTAAAGTAAGTGATGAACCGCCCCCAGCATTTACATTAATAAAAGCAGCTACAGCTCCAACTACAAACAAAATTATTATTCCAACTATATCCGGCAAACCATTCCTGTAATTTCTTTTTTAAGTAAAACAAAAATAAAGTATTTTATTTGTGAAAAGAATTTTATAAAGTTTAGATTTAGGGTCATTCCCGTAAATACGGGAATCTAAATTATTTAAGCTCTTTGTCACACTGAGCCTGTCAAAGTGTGACCTAATCATTACAAAAGTCAGTCTTCGACAAGCTCAGACTGACAAGTTGACATTTGAAACATTCTGAATTAATATTTACTTGGATTGATTATGAAACCAAAAATTATCACAGCCTTTTCAATTATTTTATTTTTAGTATCATTCTCTAGTTGCACTCAATCTCAACAATCTTATGTTAGAGAAAACTATGACAAAAAAGAATATATGATTGAAATGCGCGATGGTGTTAAACTTTTTACTTCGGTTTATTTACCAAAAGATAAATCAAAAGAATATCCAATTCTGTTAATCCGAACTCCATATTCTGTTGCTCCTTATGGTGAAGATAAGTTCGCCGGATTTCTTGGAGCCTCAATAGAGTTTGCAAAGGAAGGTTTTATTTTTGTGCTGCAGGATGTTCGGGGCAGATATATATCTGAAGGTGAATTTGATAATATGCGACCTCATAATCCAAATAAGAAAACTAAAAACGATATTGATGAAAGCAGTGATACTTACGATACGATTGAATGGTTGATAAATAATATCGATAACAATAATAAAAAAGTTGGGATCTGGGGAAATTCTTATCCAGGTTTTTATGCGCTTATGGGTTGCATCGATGCTCATCCGAATCTTGTTTGTGCTTCTCCGCAGGCTCCGATATCAGATTGGTTCGTTGGTGATGATATGCATCATAACGGTGCTTTTTCTGTTTTGATGTCCTTTAATTTCTTTAAGGGATTTGGGAAACCAAGACCCGAACCATTAACAAAATATCCATCAGCAGCAGAGTATGATTCGCCGGATGCGTATAATTTTTTCTTAGATCATACTCCATTAAATAAATTGAATGAAGAAATATTAAAAAATGAGATTCCTTTTTGGGATTCAATGATGGCTCATGGTAATTATGATTATTATTGGCAATCACGAAGTAACTTACAGCACTTAAAAAATATTAAAGCTGCAATTCTTCTTGTTGGCGGCTGGTATGATGCTGAGGATATGTATGGTCCACTACATATTTATAAAACGATTGAAGAAAATGATAAACCAAATAATACAAGATTAGTTATGGGTCCGTGGACTCATGGGTCGTGGGTTTGGGCTAAAGGTGATTCACTTGGTGATTTTTATTTTGGTGGAAACACTGCTGATTATTATCGAAAAGAAATATTACTTCCTTTCTTTAAGTATCACCTTAAAGGAGAAGGAAAATTAAATCTGAATGATTCTTATGTCTTTAATACAGGGACAAATCAATGGAGTAATTATCCAACCTGGCCTCCAAAAAATGTTAGTGAAGTAAAATATTATTTTCAATCAGATGAGAGATTAAGTGATCAAACACCAATGGATGAAAAAACTTATACAGAATATATTAGTGACCCGTTCAATCCTGTTCCATACACAGCAAAGTTCGAAGACTCCAAATCGTTTTATAATGAAGTTCACTTAATTGAAGATCAAAGATATGTTTCAACTCGACCTGATGTGTTAACATTTGAATCTGAAGTTTTAACTCAGGATGTTACAATTGCTGGACCAATCATTGCAGATTTATTAGTATCAACGACCGGAACAGATGCAGATTTTGTAGTAAAAGTAATTGATGTTTATCCTGATAATGAGAATGATCCTTATCCGAATCCGGCATTGGTGGAAATGGGTGGTTATGAAAGATTAGTTCGTACAGAAATTATGCGAGGTAAGTTTAGAAACAGTTATGAATTTCCAGAACCATTTGAACCAAATAAAGTAACTGAAGTTAAAATAAATTTGAATGATGCATTTCATACATTCAAAACTGGACATAAAATTATGATTCAGGTTTCATCATCGTATTTTCCATTCTTTGATGTTAATCCAAATACTTTTTGTGATGCTTACTCAGCAGACAAAGATAAATTTGTAAAAGCGATGATAAAAATTTATCATTCGAAAGAGTATCCCAGTAAAATTATTCTGAATGTTATGAAATAATTTCTTTAATCGGAAAACTATCGGTCTTTAAAAACTAAAACCGTTGTGCGAAGAACTCCTAGAGTGAAACGGTTAATATTATATGTTGTACTATGGTAACCCACGACTTAAGTCGTGGGCTAAAAGGAATAAATGGCAATTTTCTAAACCGTTTTAACGGTTTTCAATAACTATTTTAATAAATAATATATAGGTGAGAAAATGAAAACAAATGTCATAATATTTTTGTTGGTAATATTTTACTTAATCGACATACCTGCGCAAGTTTATAATTCTAATGAGCCACTCGCTCATACTTTTTCAATTGTTGCACGAGATCCGCAAACTGGTGAAATGGGTGTTGCAGTCCAATCACATTGGTTCTCAGTTGGATCAATCGTTGCCTGGGGCGAAGCCGGAGTTGGAGTTGTTGCAACTCAATCTTTTGTTAATCCTTCTTTTGGTACACGCGGATTGGATTTGTTAAAAAAAGGAATGACAGCTCAAGAAGTTGTTGAACTTTTAATTTCTACTGATGAAGGAAGAGAAATGAGACAGCTTGCAATTGTTGATTCAAAAGGAAATTCTTTTGCTTATACTGGATCGAAATGTATTTCTGAGGCTGGGCATTTTGTTGGTGATGGTTACTCTGTGCAGGCAAATATGATGTTGAATAATACAGTTTGGAATGCAATGTCCAAAGCATTTGAAAATACCCATGCACCACTTGCTGAAAGACTTGTTGCTGCTTTAGAAGCTGCTC
>Ga0138256_10001617_pt1 | contig 24310 bp, 21 predicted proteins | sample KNB2016incub_MG_FD_105486 | JGI IMG/M metagenome (GOLD analysis project Ga0138256, IMG submission 105486) | Active sludge microbial communities from wastewater in Klosterneuburg, Austria - KNB2014incub_MG | ecosystem: Engineered > WWTP > Activated sludge > Unclassified | place: Austria...
ATTGAATGCCGAAATTGGAGAATACCTGACAACCGTTCGTAAAGATCAAAATAGCGAAGATTGGTATTTGGGAAGTATGACCAATGAAAAAGCTAGAGATTTAGAAATAAAATTATCGTTTTTAGATTCTAATGCTACTTACGAAGCCCAAATTTATGCCGATGCCGAAGGAACGGATGAAACGCACAATCCATCAGCAGTTGCCATTTCTAAAAAAACGGTAAAAGCTTCGGATGTATTGAAATTGCATTTAGGCGGAGCGGGTGGAACAGCTATTCGATTCAAGAAATTATAAATAAATTACCATGAAAAAAAATATAGTATTACTGACTATTTTCTGCCTATCCAATATTGTATTGTTTGGGCAAAATTCTAATACTAAAAAAGCTAATTCCGCCGATAGAATTATTAAAGTAGATTACAACAAATCAGCGGGAAAAATGAACACTATGTTCAAAGAATGTGTTGGAGCAGGTCGTGCCAATGAAGGATTGCGTGCCGATTGGCAACAACAATTGGCTTTGGTAAAAAAAGAATGTGATTTCAAATACATTCGAATGCACGGTTTATTGACCGATGATATGGCGGTTTATACGGAAGATAATAAAGGGAATCCACAATACAACTACCAATATGTTGACGCACTGTATGATTTTTTACTAAGCATCAATGTAAAACCTTTTGTAGAACTTGGATTTATGCCCTCAAGATTAGCTAGTGGCAACCAAACCATTTTTTGGTGGAAAGGCAATGTAACTCCACCAAAAGATTATAAAAAATGGGAAGACTTAATTCGCAACTTGACGCAACATTTTACAGAACGTTACGGAGCGGAGGAAGTGAAAACTTGGTATTTCGAAGTTTGGAACGAACCCAATTTAACTCCCGGTTTTTGGACAGGTACACAAGCCGAATATTTTAAATTATATGATTACGCTGCAAGAGGAATAAAAAGTGTAAATCCTGCCTATAAAGTGGGTGGCCCAGGTACTGCGGGTGCAGCTTGGGAAAGCGAGATGATTGATTTTTGCGAAAAAAATAAGGTGCCAATTGATTTTATTAGTACACATTCCTACGGTGTTGGGCAAGGATTTTTAGATGAATTTGGACAAAGCGGAACCGTTTTGAGCAAAGATAATGGCGCAGTAAGTGGTGATGTATTACAATCAAGAAAAGAAATTGCAGCATCTACAAAACCCAATCTCGAATTGCATTACACCGAATGGAGTTCCTCCTACACACCAGCCGATCCCATCCACGATAGTTACCATTCGGCGGCTTATATTCTTCAAAAGCTAAAACAAGTTGGTAACGCTGCCAACTCAATGTCGTATTGGGTTTTTACCGATATTTTCGAAGAACCAGGGCCAAGATTTACGCCTTTTCACGGAGGCTTCGGATTGTTGAATACACAAGGAATCAAGAAGCCAGCTTATTTTTCGTATTCCTTTTTAAACAAATTAGGAGAAACAGAACTTCAAAATACCGACACTTCCTCTTGGGCGACTAAAAATGCAAAAGGTGATGTGCAGGTTTTGCTTTGGGATTTTACATATACTTTGCCAGATTCAATAAATAATCAGCAATACTATATCAAAGATTTGCCATCAAAACCAAAAGGGAAAGTAAAAATTGAAGTAACTGGACTTTCGAAAGGGAATTATAAATTAGAAATTTACAAAGTAGGTTACAAAGTGAATGATGTTTTTACCGATTATTTGGGAATGAATAAACCCAATCAGTTGACCAAAGAACAAGTAAAGACACTCAAAGAAAAAAATAGCGGAGAAGTTTTTAAAACAGAAAGTGTTACTATAGATTCAAACGGAAAGTATTCAAAAGATATTGATATGAATGAAAATGATGTTTATTTATACAATTTCATTAAACAATAAAAAAATATACAGATATGAAAAATCGTTTAAACAAACAATATATTTTTACATTTCTTACAGTCATTTTATTTGGAATTTTTTCTTGTAGTTCGGACTCAGGATCCTCTCCTGATGTAAAACCAACAGCAAAGACACTCTCTGTGGATGTAAATTCTATTGATTTTCTCGCTACAGCAAATAGTAAAGATATTATAGTAACAACCAATGTAACTACTTGGACAATCAGCAGTTCAGATACAAGTTGGATTCAATTGAGCAAAACTTCAGGAGTTTCAGGATCGACTTCAGTAACAGTTGCAGCTACAGAAAACAAGGGGATAACAGCTCGTTCGGCAACAATTTCAGTTAGTTCAAGTCAAGCACCTACAGTTACAATTACAGTTTCGCAAGCAGCTCCTGCTCCTGTAACATATCCTAGTTATAATACAAATCCTATCGCCGCAGATGCCACAGGAATGAGTAGTACTGCGGTTCAACTAGCTGCAAAAATAAAACTGGGTTGGAATATTGGTAATACTCTTGAAGCCACCGGTGGAGAAACCGCTTGGGGAAATCCAAAAGTTACCAAAGCTTTGATTGATTTGGTCAAAGCAAATGGCTTCAACGCCATTCGAATTCCTTGCTCTTGGAATCAAAATATGGCTAATTCATCTACGGCACAAATCAAAGCAGATTGGCTCAATCGAGTGAAAGAAGTCGTTCAATATTGTGTGGACAATGATATGTATGTATTGGTCAACATTCATTGGGACGGTGGATGGCTCGAAAATAATTGTACCAATGCTAAAAAAGTAGAAAATAATGCTAAACAAAAAGCTTTTTGGGAACAAATTGCCACGAGTTTAAGAGATTTTGACGAGCATTTACTTTTTGCGAGTGCCAATGAACCCAACGTTGATGATGCTACTCAAATGGATGTTTTAAATTCGTATCACCAAACATTTATTGATGCAGTAAGAGCTACAGGTGGTAAAAACGCAAATCGTATTTTGGTGGTTCAAGGCCCTTCTACCGATATTGATAAAACCAATAAATTGATGCTTACTTTGCCTGTAGATAATGTTGCAAACCGTATGATGGTTGAGGTTCATTATTACACCCCTTGGAATTTTTGTGGAATGGAGAAAGACGAATCTTGGGGTAAAATGTTCTATTATTGGGGAGCCAATTATCATTCAACTACCGATACGGCACGTAACGCAACGTATGGAGAAGAAGCCGACTTGGATAACCTTTTCAAATCTATGAAAACACAATTTGTCGATAAAGGAATTCCAGTAATTTTGGGCGAATTTGGAGCTATAAGACGGTCGAATCTAACGGGTAGCGACTTAACTTTGCATTTAGATTCAAGAGCCTTTTTCTTGAAATATGTTGTTAAACAAGCTAAAGCAAATGGAATGCTACCTTTTTATTGGGATGCTGGAGGAATGGGTAACAATGGTTCAGCAATTTTTAACAGAACAAATAATACCATATTTGATAATCAAGCTCTAACAGGATTACTTGATGGATTGAAATAATTAAAACGATATTAAAAATGAAAAAAAACAGTCTTTTTATTTTATTACTGTTCAGTTTAATGGCAACTGCCAATGTTCGAATGCCTTTATTATTTTCCGATGGAATGGTTTTGCAACGCAACAAACCCATTCCGGTTTGGGGTTGGGCTGATGCCAATGAAAAAGTGGAAGTCTTTTTCAACAAACAAACCAAAACCATCACAGCCGATTCAACCGGAAAATGGATGGTAAATTTAAATGCCGAAAAAGCAGGTGGTCCTTTTGAATTAAGTATTATTGGCAAAAACAAAATTGTCATAACCAATGTTTTGGTGGGCGAAGTCTGGATTTGTAGCGGACAATCCAATATGGAATTTCAGGTAAATAAAACAATGAATTCCGAAAAAGAAATCAATGATTCCAATTACCCAATGATTCGTCATTTTGGAGTTGCCCAAGATTTGAGTGGCTTTCCAAAAGAAGATTTAAAAGCAGGAAAATGGGCAGTTTGCAATAAAGAAAATGTGGGTGATTTTTCGGCTGTGGGTTACTTTTTTGCCAAAAAAATATACGCTGAATTAAAAATTCCAGTAGGAATAATCAACACTTCTTGGGGTGGAACTAACGTAGAAACTTGGACGAGCCGTGAAGCATTCGAGAATAGTTCAGAATTTAAAGATATGATTGCCAATGTCCCTCAAGTGGATATTGATTCATTATCTAAAAGTCAAATAGGATTAATTACAGCTAAAATTGAAAAGATTCAAGGTTCTAAAGTGAGTACCAATGAAGAATTATTATTTAAAGAACTTAATTTTGATGATGGCAAATGGCCTGAAATGATAGTGCCAGAACTTTGGGAAAGTCAACAATTAAATAATTTAGATGGTATGGTTTGGATGCGAAAATCAATTATTGTTACTAAAGAAGATGCCAATAAAAAAGCAATCCTTGAATTGGCTAAAATTGATGATCAAGATTTCACTTATATAAACGGCGTTTTAATTGGAACTACAAATGATTATGCTAAAAAAAGGATTTATCAAATTCCAGAAGGATTGCTAAAAGAAGGAAAAAATACAATTGCAATTAAAATTATTGATAATACTGGAGGTGGCGGAATCTATGGTGATAAATCTGATTTGAAACTAACACTACAAAATTCTGTTATTCCTTTATCTGGTCAATGGAAATTTAATGTTGTTCAAATAAAAAGTGAAGTTTCACCAAATGGCTATCCTTCGTTGTTGTATAATGCGATGATTAACCCTTTGGTTCCTTTTGCTTTTCAAGGAGTTTTATGGTATCAGGGAGAGGCCAATGTAAGTAGAGCCAAACAATACCAAATCGCCTTTCCGTTGATGATTAATGATTGGCGAACCAAATGGAAACAAGGAGATTTTCCTTTTTACTTTGTGCAATTATCCACTTTTGATGAATATGGTGGCAATAGCAAAAATGGCAGCAAATGGGCTGAACTTCGCGAAGCTCAAACCGAAACTCTGAAATTGCCCAATACAGGAATGGCTGTGACGACTGATATTGGCAATGCCAAAGACATTCATCCAACCAACAAACAAGATGTTGGAAAACGATTGGCTGCAATTGCTTTGAACAATGTTTATAGCAAAAAAATGATTTATTCTGGTCCAATGTATAAATCTCATGAAATTAAACGAAATGAAATTATCCTGACTTTTGACAACATCGGTAGCGGATTATCAACATCGGATTCGAATGGAATTTTAAAAGGATTTGAAATCGCAGGCGCTGATAAAGTATTTCATTCTGCCAAAGCGATTATCAAAAACAACAAAGTAATAGTTTCTACCGAAAGCGTTCCCAATCCTGTAGCGGTTCATTACGGTTGGGCCGACGATGATACGGAAATCAATCTTTTCAACAAAGAAAAATTTCCTGCTTCGCCATTTAGAACCGATGATTGGGAAATGGTTACCGCCAATGAAAAATATAAGGTCAGCAAATAATTTTTGAAACCGAAAAAAAGAATGCAATCAAATCTCTTTCATAAACTACTTTTCGTTTTTATTTTTTCCTCATTTTTCGGAAAAGTGGCTGCACAATCAGACCATATTCTTTGGTACAAACAAGCAGCTGATTATTTTGAGGAAAGCCTCGTTTTAGGGAATGGAAAAATGGGTGCAACTATTTTTGGAGGTGTCGATTCGGACAAGATTTATTTGAACGACATTACACTTTGGTCGGGTGAACCGGTCAATGCCAATATGAATCCTGAGGCTTATAAAAATTTGCCTGCCATTCGCGAAGCATTAAAAAACGAAAATTATAAACTCGCCGAAGAATTGAACAAAAAGATTCAAGGTAAAAACTCCGAGTCTTATTCGCCTTTGGGAACGATGGAAATAAACAACCACCACACCGGAAAAGCAACTAATTATTATAGAGAATTGGATATTTCCAAAGCCATTTCCAAAGTCAGTTATGAAATTGATGGCGTGAAATTTACCCGTGAATACTTTGTTTCGGCACCCGATAAAATTATGATAATCAGGCTGACCAGCAGTAAGAAAGGTGCCTTGAATTTCGATATTAATTCCAATAGTTTATTACAATTTAAAACGGAGATTAAGAGCAGTATAATTTCAATGAATGGTTCTGCGCCAATTCATGAAAATCCGGGATATCAAGTTGTTCCTGCATTTTTATTGGAAAAAGAACGAGGAACACGATTCACCAGTTTGATAAAAATTAAAAACACGGATGGAACAATCACAAGTTCTGGTTCTAGTTTAGGGTTAAAAAACGCAACCGAAGCCTTGATTTATGTTTCCATCGCTACCAGTTTTAATGGTTTCGATAAAAATCCCGCCACCGAAGGTTTGAACGATAAAAATATTGCCTTGGACAATTTAAACAAGGCATTTGTAAAATCATTCGAAAAATTAAAACAATCTCACTTATCCGATTACCAAAAATTATACAACCGAGTTACCTTGAATTTGGGAAAAACGGAGGCTCCAAATTTACCAACAGACGAGCGTTTGTTGCGTTATGCAGATGGGAAAGAAGACAAGAATCTAGAAATTTTATATTTCAATTTTGGGCGCTATTTATTGATAAGCAGTTCCAGAACTCTTGGAGTTCCTGCCAATTTGCAAGGACTTTGGAATCCGCATCTCAATCCGCCTTGGAGCAGTAATTACACAATGAACATCAATTTGGAAGAGAATTATTGGTTGGCCGAAAACACTAATCTTTCCGAAATGCATGCGCCTCTTTTGAGTTTCATCAAAAATCTTTCGGTAACGGGAAAAGTGACAGCCAATACTTTTTATGGCGTTGATGAAGGTTGGGCAGCAGCTCATAATTCGGATATTTGGGCGATGACAAATCCTGTTGGGCAATTTGGAAAAGAAGAACCGATGTGGGCGTGTTGGAATATGGCAGGAGCGTGGTTGAGCACCCATATTTGGGAACATTACGTCTTTACCCAAGACAAGAATTACCTCAAAAACGAGGGTTACGAAATTATGAAAGGCGCTTCGCAATTTTGCTTGAAATGGTTGGTAGAAGACAAAAACGGCAATTTAATCACTTCGCCATCGACCTCTCCCGAAAATCAATATAGTACTCCGGATGGTTTCATTGGAGCCACAATTTACGGAGGAACAGCCGATTTGGCGATGATTCGAGAATGTTTCGACAAAACCATTAAGGCTTCGAAGGTGTTGGATGTGGATGCGGAATTTAGAGCAAAACTCGAAACAGCGCTTTCAAAATTGCATCCGTATCATATTGGAAAAAAAGGAAATTTGCAAGAATGGTATTTCGATTGGAATGACAAAGACCCCAAACACCGACATCAATCGCAGTTGTTCGGACTTTTTCCAGGCGACCACATCACACCATTGAAAACACCTGAATTAGCCAATGCTTCCAGACAAACTTTGGAAATAAAAGGCGACGAAACCACGGGTTGGTCTAAAGGCTGGCGCATTAATCTTTGGGCAAGACTTTGGGATGGGAATCGTTCTTATAAAATGTACCGTGAATTGCTTCGTTATGTCGATCCTGACGGAAAGAAAACCGAAAATCCAAGACGAGGAGGAGGAACGTATCCCAATTTATTCGATGCACATCCGCCGTTTCAAATTGACGGAAATTTTGGTGGAGCAGCTGCCGTTGCCGAAATGTTGGTTCAATCTAAAGAAACCGAAATCAGATTGCTTCCAGCTTTGCCCGATGCTTGGGAAAGCGGTTCCGTAAAAGGAATTTGTGCCCGAGGAGGATTTGAAATTGCTATGGAATGGAACACCAAAACTTTAAAAAAAGTGACCGTTTTTTCTAAAAATGGTGGACAAACAACCCTTATTTACGCAGACAAATCCAAGACCGTTCTTTTGAAAAAAGGACAGAAAATGGAATTTATCTGGTAATAGTTAGATTGATTTAATTTGAAATGTTAATAAATTACTTTTTGCAATAAGTGCATAACCTGAATCGTTTTTTGCATCTTTGTAAAGTAAAAAATCAGAAAAAATACATTTTAAATTATGTGGGAACAAGTACAAGAAACCGTTAGTTTTATAAAAGAAAAAACCAATTTTACTCCAGAATATGGTGTTATCTTAGGCTCAGGATTGGGTAGTTTTACTGATGATATTCAAATTGAATTTACTTTGCCTTACGATGAAATCCCTAATTTTCCAGTTTCGACAGTTCAAGGCCACAAAGGAGCTTTGGTTTTTGGTACTATTGGCGACAAAAAAGTCGTTGCTATGCAAGGTCGTTTTCATTTTTATGAAGGTTATTCGATGAAAGAAGTGACTTTTCCGGTTCGAGTAATGAAATATTTAGGTGTCGAAAAATTAGTAGTTTCTAATGCTTCTGGTGGGGTAAATCCTAATTACGAAGTGGGTTCAATTGTTATTTTGAAAGATCAAATCAATATGATGCCTGAACATCCATTACGTGGAAAAAATGACGAACGTTTTGGTCCTCGTTTTTTAAACATGAGCGAACCTTTTTCTAATAATATGATTTCTATGGCTAAGGCATTAGCTAAAAAGCTTAAAATAACGGTTCAAGATGGTATCTATCTTGGACTTCAAGGCCCCACATTTGAAACGCTTGCCGAATATAGAATGGTCAAAATTCTTGGAGCAGATTGTGTGGGAATGTCTACAGTTCCCGAAGTTATCGTTGCTCGTCACATGGATATGGAATGTTTCGGATTGTCGGTAATTACAGATATGGGCAATGAGGAAAATATCGAATCCGTTTCGCATGATGAAGTTCTGGAAGCAGCCAAAAAAGCTGAACCCAATGTAAGAAGTTTGATTAAAGAATTGATTTTAAAATATTAAAGGAATCTAAATATATTTGGCAATACCTTCATAAAAATCTTCAGGAACAAAGGGTTTTGTAATGACATCATTCATCCCATAAGATAAAAGCATATCTCTATTTTCATTCAGTGAAATTGCTGTGAGGGCAATGATAGGGGTAGTTTTGTCAAACTTCCTGATTTGTTGAGTAGCGATAGTACCATTGATGCCCGGCAGGTGAACGTCCATTAAAATCATATCAAATTTATTGTTTCTGGCGATTTCTATTGCGTCTTCGCCATTGTCAATTATTTCGCATAGGATTCCTTTGCTTTTTAGCATTTTTTTGGAAACCATTTGATTGATTTTATTGTCTTCAACCACTAATATTTTTTTGTTCAGTAAGATAGAATCGTCGTAAGTTTTTGGTTTTTTTACTTTTTTGAAACTTTTACTACCTTCCTTAAATTGTAATTCCAAAGAAAATGAAGACCCTTTTCCAACTGTACTTACGAGTTTTATATTGCCTCCCAAAATTTCAGTTAATTTTTTTACAATGGTTAAGCCTAAACCAGTTCCTCCATATTTGCGGTTGATTCCAACAGAACCTTGCGAAAAACTATTAAATACCGACTCTAATTGATCTTCTGGAATTCCTATTCCATTGTCTTTTACTTCAAAATAAATGGTTGCAACAGCATCTTCTATCGATACGAGTTTTGTAATTAATTCTACTTTACCATTCTTTGTGAATTTTAAAGCATTATTGATCAAATTCATTATAATTTGAGACAATTTGGTAGGATCACCAATCAAATTATCCGGGATATTGGAATCTATATGGAGTTCGAATGCATTGTTGTTTGTTGAAGCTAATTCCTTTAAAGAGTTTTGAATATTTTCAAATAATTTTTTTAAATTAAAATCAATATTTTCTATTTCAATTTTGTTGGAATCAATTTTTTGAATTTCTAGAATATCATTAATAAATGTAGTTAGATAATCTCCCGAAAATTTCAATGATTCCAAATAATTCATTTGAGATTTCTTTGGTTTTTCTTCTAATAACAAATGCGCAATACCATTAATAGCGTTCAAGGGAGTTCGTAGCTCATGGCTTACTGTCGAAAGGAATTCTGACCTTGCATTGGATGCTTTTTCTACTTTTTCTTTGGCAATAATAAGTTCTTTATTTTTCTCTTCCAATAATTGGTTTGATTGGGTTCTGATGATATTGTTTTTGTATAAAGCCAAACTTAACAGCGACAAAATTGATATCAGCGCAATGGCAAGAATACTAATTAGTTTAGAAAATTTATTTGCTTTTTCCTGCTGCTTGGTTTCTTCATTTATTTGTTTTATTTCCTTTAACCGTTCCGATTCTTTAAATTTTTCATAGTCATCGACACCCAGTTTTTCGTTGTCTAAAAGGGATATACTTTCTTTTAAATTGGAATGTTGTTTCAAGTAAGTATAAGCATTATTTTTATCCAACATTTTTTCATAAACAGTACTTAAAGCTAGTAAAATGGCTGATTTCTGTTCTAGATTTTTGTTTTTGGCATTCAAATCCAACGCTTTGTTGAAATAATTTAAAGCCAAATTATTTCTGTTTTGAAACATTTCAATGGTTCCAATTTGATACAGAGCTTCTGTTTTGCTGTCTAAAATTGCTGGACTATCAGGTTTAGCGATTATTGCTTTTAAAATTGTTGAAGCTAAATCGTATTCTCCTTTTGATTTGTAAATAATACCTTTTTGAAGGTTTATTAAATCGGTAGGGTGTGTAATTTCTAGTGAATCATACAACTTTTGAGCTTTGTCTAAACAAATTTGGGCATTATCAAAACTCTTTTTTTGCATATAACACATTCCCAAATAATAGTAAGTAGTTGCTTGTATTGAAGAAGGAATTAAATTTTTGGATATTGAAATGCTGTTATTGAAGGATTTTATAGCATCATCATATTTTTTAACATCATAATATAGCTTTCCCAAGAAAAAAGTTTGGTTCGCTTGAGATTCTATTTGATTGTTATTTTTGGAATAAATTATGGCTTTTTGGGTGTAAAGCAGCGCGTCTTTGTATTTATTTACCTTTACATTGGAATCCCGCAAATTGCTATAATAGGCAACACTATCTATTTTCTCGACTGATTTTTTCTTTTGAGAAAATGAAAATGTACTGATTAATATGAAAAATAATAGAAAATACTTCATTAGATATTTAAGATTTTCTTGTGAAAGCGATAAAGGTATTGAATTATTTATTAAGTAGTTAAAATAATTAAATCAATAATTCTCGATGAATAACCAATCTCATTGTCGTACCAACCCACGACTTTTACCATTTTATCAATCACGGAAGTGAGTTGCGCATCAAACAAGCAGGAATTTCTATTGCCAATAATATCCACAGAAACGATTGGATCTTCTGTATAAGCTAAAATTCCTTTCAAATTTGTTAGGGAAGCCAATTTAAAAGCGGCATTAATTTCTTCGATAGTCACGGCACGTTTTACATTAAAAGTGATGTCGGTCAACGAACCATCGGGAACGGGAACACGAATGCCGCAACCTCCAATTTTACCTTCAAATTCAGGGAAAATCTTCGTCAATGCTTTGGCCGCTCCAGTTGTTGTAGGAACAATCGATTGGCTTGCTCCACGAGCGCGACGCAAATCTTTATGCGGTTGATCGTGTAAACTTTGATCCGTTGTATAAGAGTGAATTGTAGTAATGTAAGCTTGTTCAATTCCGCAAAGTTCACTGATGATTTTTAGCATCGGTGCGGCGTTGTTTGTGGTGCAACTGGCGTTCGAAATAATGGTTTCGGTTCCGTCCAGAATATGTTCGTTGACACCCAAAACTACTGTTTTTATGGAATCCACTTCAGAAGGAGCGGAGAGAATTACTTTTTTGGCTCCAGCCAAAATATGGGCGTTGATTTCGTCGAATGTTCGGTATTTTCCAGTCGATTCGACAACAACATCAATGTTGGCAGATTTCCAATCGAGGTTCGAAATACTTTTCTCGTGAAAAAACAAGAAATGTTTCCCATCAACGATAATTCCTCTTTCATCAGAAGAAATTTCGAAAGGTAAAACCCCGTGAATGCTGTCGTATTTAATCAAATGCGCCATCGTCTTGGTGTCGGCGATGTCGTTAATGGCAACAACTTCAATAGTGGGATGATTCAAAAGCAGGCGAAATAAATTTCGTCCAATGCGTCCAAAACCGTTTATGGCAATTCGTGTTTTCAATTTTTTTTGTTTAAAGTTTGCTTCGCCAGTTCGCATTCGCTCGAGTCAGGTTTAAAGTTTCAAGTAGCGCAACTTTAAACCTGAAACTTGAAACAATTTTTAAAGAATATGTTTTTGCGCTTTATAAGAAGAACGCACCAATGGTCCGCTTTCCACGTGACGAAAGCCTAATTCCAAACCAAATTTTTCGTATTTGGCGAATTGTTCTGGCGTTATAAATTCTTTTACAGGCAAATGTTTTTTGCTCGGTTGCAAGTATTGACCAATGGTTACAATATCCACTTTGGCATCGTATAAATCTTGCATGGTTTGGAAAACTTCTTCTTCCAATTCGCCAAGACCCAACATAATTCCGGATTTGGTTCTGTTGATTCCTTGCTCTTTCAAATATTTCAACACTTCCAGGCTTCGGTCGTATTTAGCTTGAATTCTAACTTCACGAGTTAATCTTCGAACGGTTTCCACGTTGTGTGAAACCACTTCGGGATTGGCTTCCACGATTCTATCAATGTTTCTTTCGATTCCTTGAAAATCTGGTATTAAAGTTTCCAAAGTTGTATTAGGATTCATTCTGCGAATGGCTTTTACAGTTTCAATCCAAATAATCGAACCGCCATCTTTCAAATCATCTCTGTCCACGCTGGTAATTACGGCGTGTTTGATATTCATAATTTTGATAGAACGCGCTACTTTCTCCGGTTCATCCCAATCCACGGTTTCGGGTCTTCCGGTTTTTACGCCACAAAATCCACAAGAACGTGTGCAAATATTTCCCAAAATCATAAACGTTGCCGTTCCTTCGCCCCAGCATTCGCCCATATTCGGACAACTTCCCGAAGTGCAAATGGTGTTCAGACTATATTTATCGACTAAACCACGAAGTTCTGTATATTTTTGACCAATTGGGAGTTTTACTCGCAACCATTTTGGCTTTCCAACAGGCAATGCATTCTCTAAAACAGTTTCCATAAAGTATTTTTTGAAAGCGCAAAGATAAGCAAAGTGATTTTAGGAATTCGAATTTCTGTATTGGGAATTTGATTTTAAAATAGAAAGTATTATTAAAGTTTTTCTTGTCTTTGATTGTAAACTCTGCAAAAAATTTGGTGTTAAATGCCCAATCATAATCTTTAGAAAATTATTTAAAGATTTTGAATTTTTTTATAAGTGGCAATGACATTTGCATTCTTCCATTGCTTAGCCTTAAAGTCGTATATTTTTTTTGTTAGATATAGTTTAAAACTCATTTTGTCTATGCGAACCAATTTATCAATTTTTCCAAATTGTGCTGTATATTCTGAATTGTAATCAATTAGATTTATCTCATTTTGGGATGCAAATGCATATCCATAAGTATTGAATTTTCCTGAATATCCAGAGAATAGCAAAACAGGTTTATTTGGATCTTCATTTAGAAAAGCTAAATCTTGCTCAGGGAAATTAAAACTAACTAATTGCGCCTGATTTTGGGAGTCAATGTAGGGGCTTGCCTCAACTAAATTCCAAGAGTTTTCAGGTTTGAAATGAAAATCTGGAATAATACCGTTTGGAGTTGTATGCGGACTCGTGATTTCCAGAAGCATATTTTTTGAGGTAATACCATCATTATTTAAGTCAAATTCAATGTCTGTTTCGATGTCGGTCACTTGATAGTTGCCTTTGAAATCATTCAAGATTTTAGATTCGTTAGAATCAGAACTACACGAAAAGAAGCAAATAGTTATTATTAAAAAAATAATTTTCTTCATTTTAATTTATTTATCGTAAAAGTAAGAAAATAATGTAAGTTAATTATTTAAAAGGTTAATTATTTATGATTGATTTTTATTGTTGTTGTTAATTCAACTTTATGGTATTTTGGTTTTGGAATCCATTCCTGACGAGAATACAAAAAAATACAAGTTTGTCTCTTCGCAACATTTTGAGGATTAAATGAATGTCAAATTTCTTCTAAAATTGTGAATATCTATTTTAATAATGATGCTATTTTTCTTCTCTAAAATCTATCTTTGGCATCCTTAAAAAAAAATAATTATGAGCGGAATGTGGTACGAATGCAAAGTAAAATACAGAAAAACAGATGATATTGGAGCACAAAAAGTGACAACCGAACCGTATTTGGTAGATGCACTATCTTATACGGAAGCCGAATCCAGAATCAACGAAGAAATGAAGGCTTATGTTAGTGAAGAATTTAAAATCACGAATATAAAAGTGGCGAATTATGCTGAAATCCACCCTTTCGAAAATGCCGATCGTTGGTTTAAATCCAAAGTTTCTTTGATGGCTTATGACGAAGAAAGCGGCAAAGAACGCAAGACGAATATGTATTTATTAGTCCAAGCCAACGACGTTAAAGAAGCTTACGACAACACTATTGAAGTGATGAAAGGAACAATGGGCGATTACACCATTCCAGCCATTTCAGAATCCCCGATTATGGATGTTTTTCCTTATTTCTCTGGAGATGAAGATGAATTGGAACAAATGCAAAAGTTCAATGCGCTCAAAGCTTCGAAACCGGAAAATACTGTAGCGGAAATAGAAGACACAATGGAATTTGATGCTGAAGTTGTGGCGGAAAGTTATTGATTTTTTACCAATTTGTCATTGCGAGGAACGAAGCAATCACATAGCGAGAGCAAAATGTATTGCTTCATTCCTTTACTAAAAACACTATAAATTATTCATAAATCGGAGAAAAAAGTATCTCTTCTTTATGGTTTGTTTTAGTCGAAATTCTAATCTCTTTTGAACAAGTTCCTTTTTCATCTTTGGTTTCACAGGATATTAAAACTTCATCAACAAGGATATCATTTTTGTCCTTGATGACAATTTTAGAAAGAGCTTTGTTCGTGTAAAAATAATACTGTGTGTAGAAAGTGGTGAAATTGTCCACTATTTTATCAATAGTTTCGTCCGAGTTATAATGATAAATGGCTTCGTTTTTTTTGTATTGTTTTTGAGTATAGCAGCTGATGCGTTCGCGTTGGTTGGGTTTCCACCGAGTTTTGCAGTAATACGGTTCCTTATTTGGATACTTTTCTACCACAAACCATAATTTCTTTTCGGTTTCTTGCAATATATTGCCCAACGAATCAACAGTTTTGGAGTATTTGATGCGGCCATTTTTAGTAAAAACCATTTCTTTTTTTTGCAAAAGTTTTTTCTGATTATTTTCTACCAGATAGATTTCTTCCGTTGCCGATTTTATTCCTTCCGGCAACAATCGCATCTTGGTGTACTTTTTTGTGGTACACGATTGTAAAGTAAAGAGCAGGATAAAAAATAATAAAATTTTCATCATCGTAAAGTTTAGCGATGTACTAAGTTACGGATTTTAAAGGATTTAAAAAAGAGGTATTGTGTTGGAAACCAAAAACATAAGTAATTGGTTTCGTTATACTATTGCTAGCGCGAGCGTCTCGCTCGTGCCCATTTAGCTTTTGTTAGTGTTCACGAGCGGGACGCTCCCACTAGCCTTGAAACCGCTGTTAGCGTTTTGTTGTTTTATCTCTTTTTGTAAAATCGTAAATTGCACCAATAACAACGCCAATAGCTAATCCAAATCCAGCATCAATAGCAATGTTTCCAGAAGAAATTCCATAGGCTGCTCCGAAAACGACACCAAATGCAGCTCCAACTCCGATACCATTTCCACTTCCTGATTTTTTGTCTTTTGATTCTGTCATAATTTGATGAGTTATATTATTAATTTACAATGAACGCTAACTTATTAACGTTCTGATAGGCTGTTAATTGATAAACCGCGTTGCAAACGCTACGATTTTCCTTTTAATTTAAGTAGGTACTCGATGCAATCGAGCACCAGTGGGGGATTAAAAAAAGAAGTATTGTGTTGGAAACCAAAAACATAAGTAATTGGTTTTGTTATGCTATTGCTAGCGCGAGCGTCTCGCTCGTGACCACAAACATGTCTATTCAAGAACTAGGCGCTTTCGCTAGCTGGGGTTATTTAGATGAGAAATAAGGATATAATTTCTTTTCGGAGCCGGAATCAAAACCAAATTTGGAATATTTTTCTTCACTAAAAGAAAAATAATTAGAATCAATATAATTATTTACTAGATTACCGCCCCATCGAATAACCATTAAGTTAATAACGGCACATACAGAAGATATGCAATTATCTAAAGTTGCATAATTCAGATTATTTTTCCTATCATGCTTAATTTTATTATATGCATCATACCATTCTAAAGATTTTGTTGGATTAGATATTTCCCAGTTTTTAAATGGGTTAATTTCGCCATATTCTTTATTCAGTATTAGATAAAAAGGCATTTCGAAATTAATAAACTCTTTTAATTTCACATAATCTGAAGTTGTTAATCGATTTTTACCATAGTTATTAGTCGTTAACAATATTTTCCAATGAGTTTCTACTTCCATTGAAGCTAATAAAATTATATTTCTTATTTCAAGGCTTGAAGTATACTTATTTGAAATGCTTGGTTCTATGAAATCGAAAATTATCTTTAACCTATTAAGTAAAATGTTCAATTGTCTTATGTCATTAAAAAATTCTGCATTATTTGTTGAAAATTGTACTCTAATTTTATAATCTTCATATTCATCAAAAGGGACTTCTAATACTTTCCAATCAGAATTATAATTAACCAATTCCAATTTTTCAAGGTACTTATTGATCCAATCCAAAAATTCTAATCCTTCTAATGATATTTTCTTTGGTTCAATTATTTGATTATCTAAAACCTTGATTATTGGAGATCGATTTGATATATGACAATCTAGAATATCTTCCAAGGATTTACCTAAAACATATTTTTTAATTTTTTCCAATAATAGATTTTTTTAATAGTTAGAGTCAGAGTTTATATTTCAAAATAAAATAGATTCAATATTCAAAATTGTGTAATTTTAAACAATAAAAACTTAGGTATTAAGTTAGCTAATATACAAAAAAAAAACCGCAAATTCGCAAATTATACAAAGCATTCAATGCTAAATAATTTGCGAATTTGCGGTATTATATTTTTCTAAAATAGTAACTGCTTATCGAATCGCTTTCACAAATTCCCCAATACTTCCAACTCCATTATCTGTCAGGTTTTTGATAAAAGCACTTCCTATAATCGCGCCTTTGGCAAATTGCGTGGCTTGATTAAAGGTTTCCTTATTACTAATTCCAAAACCGATGATTTGAGGATTTTTCAGGTTCATATCGGCGATGCGTTTGAAATACTCTTCTTGAACGCTTCCAAAACCGGATTGTGAACCGGTAACACTCGCGGAGCTTACCATATAAATAAATCCGTCCGAAACGCTGTCGATAAAACGAATGCGCTCAACCGAAGTTTGTGGCGTAATCAGGAAGATGTTTTTGAGTCCGTATTTCTCGAAAGTAGCTTTGAATTCGTCTGCATAAACATCAACCGGAAGGTCAGGAATGATTAAGCCGTCGATACCAATTTCGGCACATTTCTGGCAGAAATTTTCCACGCCATATTGTAACATTGGATTGAAATACCCCATAATAACCAGCGGAATCGAAACTGTTTTTCGGATGTTTTTGAGTTGGTTAAACAAAACTTGTGTGGTCATTCCGTTGTGCAAAGCTTGGGTCGAACTTTCTTGAATTGTTGGACCGTCGGCCAATGGATCGCTGAAAGGCAATCCGATTTCAATCATATCGACACCATTTTTTTCTAAATCTTCAATGATTTTTACGGTATCGTTTAGGTTTGGATATCCAGCAGAAAAATAGATGGAAAGTATTTTTTTTGTTTCTAGTAATTTTTGATTTATTCTATTCATTTTATTTTTTTAGTAATTAGATTTGGCAACTTTTTAAAAGTTGTGAAATCTTTAAAAATAGTTTAAAAGTGGGTTAAATTGGCGGCACTATAAGCCCAAGCTTTTTGGTTTGAATGTAGCTGAACTGCCACCCGTTTGTAATGCATTCCTTCATACAAATCGGCCTGATTCAGCTCTTTTTCTGTAACTTCATATACAATTCCATCAATGAAATCTTCTTCGTTTTTTGTCTCCACAATTACAGGATAGTGAACAATTCCAAATTCTTCTTCGATTTGAATTCTTTTTAAAACATATCCAATTAATTTTTCAGGAGTTCCTTGTAAAACACGACCAAAAAGGTTTTCTTGCACATCTTCATGTTGCAAAGTGCCGTAGGTGAATAATTTAATCATAGTCTTCTATTTTTGTCAATTATAATTTAAAATAATCAATATAAGTATTCAAATCCTTGTCGCCACGACCGGATAAATTGAACACGACAATATCAGTAGGTTTGAATTTTTTTTCGTCTAAAACAGCAAAAGCATGAGCACTTTCGATGGCGGGAATTAAGCCTTCCAATTTTGACAATTTTAGCCCCCACTGCATCGCTTGATCGTCTGTAATTGAGATGAATTCTGCTCTTCCGGTTGCGAATAAATTGGCGTGCATCGGGCCAACTCCCGGGTAATCTAAACCAGCAGAAATCGAATAAGGTTCGGTGATTTGTCCGTCCACAGATTGCATCAATAGGGTTTTACTTCCGTGAATGACACCAATTTTTCCCAAAGCAGAAGTAGCAGCACTTTCACCAGAATCTACTCCTAATCCAGCTGCTTCAACTGCGATAATGTTTACATCAGGATTGTCTAAAAAATGGTAAAAAGCACCAGCAGCATTGCTTCCGCCACCGACACAAGCTATTACATAATCGGGATTTTCCTGACCTTCTTTTTCTAATAATTGCTCTTTGATTTCTTTAGAAATTACACTTTGAAAACGCGCCACCATATCTGGATAAGGATGCGGTCCCACTACGGAACCAATGATATAATAGGTGTCAACAGGATTGTTAATCCAATCCCGAATGGCTTCGTTTGTGGCATCTTTCAGCGTTCTGGAACCAGAAAGCGCGGGACGAACCTCAGCACCCAACATTTTCATTCGAGCTACATTTGGTGCTTGTCGTTTGATGTCGATTTCGCCCATATACACAATACATTCCAATCCCATCAAGGCACAAACCGTTGCTGTGGCAACACCGTGTTGACCAGCTCCAGTTTCGGCAATGATTCTGGTTTTGCCTAATCGTTTGGCCAATAAAATTTGCCCAATAGTGTTGTTTACTTTATGTGCGCCGGTATGGCATAAATCTTCTCTTTTGAGATACACTTTGGTGTTGTATTTTTTAGATAATCGTTCTGCAAAATACAGTGGAGTAGGACGACCTACATAATCTTTGAGCAAGGCATCAAATTCTTCCTGAAATTCAGGTTCTGCAGTAATTTTTAAATATTGTTGGCGTAATTCCTCTACATTGGGATATAACATTTCAGGAATGTATGCTCCTCCAAATTCTCCGTAATAGCCTTTTTCGTTAACGTTGTATGACATTTTTATTTTTTTTATTTTTTAAATGTAGAAACGCACTGCAATGCGTCTCTACATAATTGTATATTTTTTAGTCCAGGTTCGATTTCAAATTTACTGTTTACGTCGATGGCATAAATGGGTAAATTGGTTTTTAAAATTTCATTTATTGAGTCCAATTCTTCAATACCAATTCCACCACTCAAGAAAAACGGTTTGGTCGATGGATATTGTTCCAATACTTTCCAGTCGAAAGTAGTTCCGTTGCCACCAGGTAATTTCCCTTTGGTATCAAAAAGAAAAAAATCGCACACCTTTTCGTAGGAATTTAAAATTCCAAAGTCAAAGGTATCTAAAATTGGAAATACTTTTATGACATCTATCAGTTTTGGTGTATTTTTTTTTAAAGATTCGCAAAATTCCACAGATTCATCACCGTGTAATTGAACAGCTTGCAAATCGTGGTTTTTTATTTTTTCTAGGATTTCATCCAAAGGAGCATTGACAAAAACCCCCACTTTTTTTATAGATTTTGGCAATTCAGGAATGATACCGTCAAAATATCTAGCCGATTTCTCCCAGAATATAAAGCCCATATAATCGGGTAGGAGCGCGCCTACTTCGAGTATATTGTCGGGGTATTTCATTCCGCAGATTTTAATCCTCACCCCAGCCCTCTCCGAAGGAGAGGGAGCCGTAACTGGATTAGTCTTTGTGGATATGTTTTTTGAAGTTGATTGCATAATTTAATATTTGCTACAAGTTGCTAGTTCCCCCTTCGGGGGTTAGGGGGCTGTTTAGTTGGCTGATAAATTCCGTTGCTGCTTTTCCCGCGTTGTCGGTTTTCATAAAGTTTTCACCAATCAAAAAACCTTTGTAACCAAAAGGTTTTAGTTCGTTAATAGCTTCGATGGATGAAATGCCGCTTTCGGAAACTTTCACAAAATCGTTTGGAATTTGATCCGCCAATTGCTTGCTGAAATCTAAACTCACTTCGAAGGTTTTCAGGTTTCTGTTGTTTACGCCAATCATATCTAATGTTGGCATTATCGATTTTTCGAGTTCTTCCAAATTATGTACTTCCAATAAGACTTCTAGACCTAAACCTTTGGCAAATTCAGATAAATTTTTGATTTCATCCCGAGTTAAAACTGCTGCAATCAGCAAAATTAAATCGGCTCCGTGGGCTTTGGCTTCCAATATTTGGTATTCATCCACTATGAATTCTTTTCGCAATAACGGAATATTTACGGATGCTCTTGCCAAAAGTAAATCGTCCAATGAACCACCAAAATACTTGCCATCCGTTAGAACCGAAATCCCGCAAGCACCAGCGTTTTCATAGCCTTTGACCACTTCCTCTACTGTGAAACTATAATTAATTTCAGCTTTGGAAGGCGAGCGACGTTTGTGTTCGGCAATGATTCCAGAATTGCTATTTCGCAAATTTTGACTTAAAGAAATCGTCTCTTTTCTAAAGAAAACCGAAGCTTCCAATTGCGAAACAGGAATGATGGATTTCTTGAGAATGACTTCTCTTTTTTTATCCACTATGATTCTATCGAGTATGTTCATTTTTATCTACTTAATTCTTGTAATTTATTCAAACTTGCTAATCCTTTTCCAGAAAGCAAACTTTCTTTTGCTAATTCAAAACCTTCAAGTGGCGAGCATTTAGTAACGGTTGCAATGGCCATAGAGGCATTGGCACAAACTACATTATTTTGAGCTTCGTTTCCTTGACCGGAAATGATATTCATAAACATTCCAGCCGATTCTTCGATGGTTTTTCCGCCTTCGATTTCACTTTGTAACAATTGTCGAACACCAAAATCTTCTGGTTTTATAACACCTTCCATATTTTTTGTAATGGTTTTGGTCGGGCAAGTCAAAGATACTTCATCATAACCGTCCAGCGAATGTAAAATGGTAAAATTGACATCCGTGTTTTGGTATAAATACGCATATTTTCTGGCCAATTCGAGATTGTAAACTCCTACCAATTGGTTTTTTGGAAAGGACGGATTGATCATTGGCCCCAACATATTAAAAAAGGTTCTCACGCCTAATTCTTTTCGAATAGGACCTACATTTTTCATTGCAGGGTGAAACAAGGGTGCGTGCAAAATGCAAATTCCGGCTTGGTCGATACATTTATCCAGAAAATCATTGTCATTACTGAATTTTACGCCCAGTTTTTCCATCACATTGCTCGAACCAGAAATGGAAGAAACGCCGTAATTACCGTGTTTCGCCACTTTTATTCCTGCTCCAGCCGCGATAAATGATGCCAAAGTGGATATGTTGAATGTGTCTTTTCCATCGCCACCCGTTCCGCATAAATCGATAGTATTGTAGGCTGATAAATCAATTCGGATGCACAATTCTAACAAGGCTTCGCGAAAACCTGCTAATTCTTCGATGCTGATGCTTCTCATCATATAAACGGTGAGAAAAGAAGCAATTTGACTTGGATTATAACTTCCGTTGGAAATATTGACCAATACATTTTTGGCCTCTTCCTTAGAAAGAATTTCGTGGTTGATGAGCCTGTTTAATATGGTTTTCATTTATATTTTCTTTTTATTTTCAGACATATATTTTAAATAATCAACAATTTCCCGGGATTGCTGTTTTGTAATTCCCAAGGTCGGCATTTTTACTTTGTATCTAAAAGAAGCCGGATTCACGATATAATCGACGAGTTCCTTTTCTTTCCAATATTCGGTGACACTTCTCGGATAGTTTAATTCCGGTCCCATTGCTCCTCCAATTCCGTTTATCGAATGGCAGGTTAAACATTGATTTTTGAATAAAGTATATCCCGTTTCCAATTTTCTGTTTTTAAGGGGATACAATTCTAATGTTGATTTATTCAATGGTTCCAAATAAATTTTTACCAAATTATAAGGCCATTTGTACCGAGTATCTTTTTCCGAAACCGATGTGTAAACGATATAAAATGGTTCCGCATTCATTTCATTTCCATCCTTTATAATTGGTTCCCATTTGGCTCCTTTTGGCGCATCCACATCCTGATAAGCCAAGTACGGATTTGCATTTAAAAATAATTCCAAAGGCATTTCGGGTTTGTAACCATCTTTACATTCAAAAACTATTTTGGTATTTTTAGGGTCAATTTTCGTTAAATCAATTTCATTTTTAATCAAAATCGATGCGTTCACGGCTTTGTATTTCTTTGCTTTGTGATAAACAGGATCCTTTGTGATTGCTACAATAGTATCTTTTCCTAGTTTGTTTTTTGCTTGTAAATCCAATAAATCCAGCTTTATTTCCAGTTGGGAAATACTTTTTGCTTCTGCTTTTAGCTCTTTCTTTTGGTTACAAGAAAAGATGCTAAAAATAAAAAGGCAAGAAATTAAAATAGGAATTATTGATTTATTCATTTTTTTTAACCACAAAGTTCACAAAGAAGGCACAAAGCTCACTAAGATTTCAACCAATTTTCTAAAATCTTCTTTCCGTTTGGGGTCAACACACTTTCAGGATGAAATTGTACGCCACGGACATCAAATGTTTTGTGACGCAAAGACATTACTTGTCCGTTTTCGTCGAAAGAGGTGGCTTCGAGTACATCAGGTAAATCAGTATCAACCACCCAAGAATGGTAACGTCCCACTTCGAATTCATTTCCCAAACCTTCAAAAAGAAGTTCGTCGTCAACCGATGTTTTTACCATTGAGGCAACGCCGTGATAGACTTTGTCCAAGTTCGAAAGCGTTCCGCCAAAAACTTCTCCGATAGCTTGTTGACCAAGGCAAACACCAAGAATGCTTTTGGTTGGCGCATATTTAGCAATCACCGCTTTCAACAAACCCGCTTCGTCAGGAATTCCTGGGCCTGGAGAAAGTAATATTTTATCGAAATGCGAGATTTCGTCAATATCGAATTCATCGTTTCTGTAAACGGTTACTTCGCAATTTAAATCTTCCAGATAATGCACCAAGTTGTAAGTGAAACTATCGTAATTGTCTATGACTAGTATTTTTTTCATTTTGTTTTTTGTTTGATGGACAAGTCGCGACTTGTCGTTACATTATATTGTTTCTGCCAAGTCCAACGCTTTATTCAACGCCAATAATTTATTATAAACTTCCTGCATTTCACTTTCTTCATTCGAATCGGCTACAATTCCAGCACCGGCTTGAGAATGCAATTGGTGGTTTTTGCTTAGGAAAGTTCGAATCATAATGGCGTGATTGAAGTTACCTTCAAAATCCATAAAACCAATGGCACCTCCATAAAAATTACGGTTTGTTTTTTCGTAATCTTCTATCAATTGCATTGCTCGGTGTTTTGGTGCTCCGCTTAAAGTTCCGGCTGGAAAAGTATCGGCTACGACTTGCATCGTGGTCGCTTTTTCGTGTAAATGTCCCGTCACTTTAGAAACCAAATGGATGACGTGAGAGAAAAACTGAACTTCCCTGTATTTCTCTACCTGCACACCGTGACCGTGACGACTCAAATCGTTTCTCGCCAAATCGACCAACATTACGTGCTCGCTATTTTCTTTTTTATCTTCGGATAAATTTTTAGCTAAAACAGCATCTTTTTCGTCATCGCCAGTTCTTCTGAAAGTTCCTGCGATGGGGTGAATTTCGGCTTTGCGGTTTTTGACAATGATTTGGGCTTCGGGAGAAGAACCAAATATTTTGAAATCGCCGTAATCAAAAAAGAATAGGTAAGGAGAAGGGTTGATGCTTCGCAAGGCTCTGTACACATTGAATTCGTCGCCTTTGAAACCTTGGGTAAATCTTCTGGACAATACCAATTGGAACACATCGCCCCTATGACAATGTTTTTTTGCCAAAGCCACATTGTGTTTGAATTCTTCGTCAGTCAGATTGGATTTACCTTCGCCATCTCGGGTAAATTTATAAGAAGCAATATTTCGGGATTGCAATAATTGTTCGATTTCCGAAATGTTGTTTTTTCCGTCCACGCTGTGA
>Ga0138256_10001618_pt1 | contig 24309 bp, 12 predicted proteins | sample KNB2016incub_MG_FD_105486 | JGI IMG/M metagenome (GOLD analysis project Ga0138256, IMG submission 105486) | Active sludge microbial communities from wastewater in Klosterneuburg, Austria - KNB2014incub_MG | ecosystem: Engineered > WWTP > Activated sludge > Unclassified | place: Austria...
GATTCATCAGGTGTAAAAGCTGTTGAAGATGCTTCTGTTGCAAAACAAGTTGAAGCAAAAGATGCTGCTACAGGAGAAGTTGTTTCCGGTGCTGCGACTACTACTCCAACAGTACAAGCTCCCGGTGAATTATATGTTGTGAAGAAGAATGATACTTACAACACAATTGCAAAAACGAACAGTATGACTGTTAAAGACCTTAAAGCATTGAATGGTCTGAAAGGTGAAGTTATTTTTGAAGGAATGGAATTGAAGATCACTCCTAATGGTGACTATGCTGAATACGACAAGAAGTTCCGTGCACTTGAAAAAGGTGAAGATAGCTGGAGCGCAGTTGCTAAAAAATTAAATATGAAAACAGCTGATCTTAAAAAACTAAACAAAGGGGTTGATGAAGACACTTTCCGTCCGGGAAAGAAAATCAGGATCCTGCAATAAAAAATCAAAATGCATTATTAAAAGCTGTCCGGTCCGGACAGCTTTTTTTTTGCCTTTTTTTATTGATTTCAAAGTAATTGCCCTATGAATGATGACCGGAAAAAGTAGAAAATGGGCAAAGTATTCCGTACTTTTGCAGACAATTAAATCTACCCAAACCGGTATGTCTGGAAATTATGCATTAAGAGGGGTTTCGGCCACAAAAGAAGACGTTCACGCTGCTATCAGTAGTCTGGACAAGGGTCTTTTTCCGGAAGCATTTTGCAAAATTGTACCCGATTTTTTAGCAAATAGTCCGGAACATTGTCTGGTCATGCATGCTGATGGCGCCGGAACTAAATCTTCCTTAGCATATGCTTACTGGAAAGAAACCGGCGACTTATCTGTCTGGAAAGGTATAGCCCAGGATGCTATCATCATGAATCTGGATGATCTGATATGTGTTGGTGCAACAAACAACATTCTGTTGAGTTCTACAATTGGAAGAAATAAAAATCTTATTCCCGGAGAAGTTGTTTCAGCATTGATTCTGGGAACAGAAGAAATTCTTCAGAACCTTCGTGATCAGAATATCGATATTCATTTGACCGGTGGAGAAACTGCAGATGTAGGGGATCTTGTAAGAACAGTGATCGTCGACTCCACAGTTGTTTGTAGAATGAAACGTTCAGAAGTTATTACTACAAAAAATATTCAGGCTGGAGATGTAATTGTCGGACTGGCATCATCCGGTAAAGCAATTTACGAAAGCGAATACAATGGTGGAATGGGAAGCAATGGACTTACTTCAGCACGTCACGATGTTTTCAGCAAAGAAGTAGCAAAGAAATATCCCGAGACATACGATCATGCATTGAATGATAAAGTTGTTTATTCAGGAAGCAAGATGTTGACTGACAAAATTGATGTCACGTATAAAGATGTGACCGGTAAAATTATTTCAGAAAAGATCGATGCCGGAAAATTAGTGCTCTCTCCTACCCGTACCTATGCTCCTGTCATTCAGAAAATAATTTCAGATTGTGGAAAAGAAGTTCACGGAATTATTCATTGCAGTGGCGGCGGACAAACGAAGATCAATCACTTCAATAAGAATCTCAAAGTCATAAAAGATAATTTATTTGAGCTACCTGTTTTGTTCAAAATGATTCAGGAAGAAAGCAAAACGGACTGGAAAGAAATGTACCAGGTGTTCAACATGGGACACAGAATGGAAATTTATTGTTCCAAAGAAACTGCAGAATCAGTAATTGAAATCTCAAAGAGTTTTAATATTGATGCAAAGATCATAGGAAGATGCGAAGCGGCATCGGAAAAAAGTTTAACGATTTCTTCAGTATATGGAGAATTCAAATATTGAATAAAAATTCAGATTATAAAATCTGATAGAAAAAACAAAAATGTTATTAGATAAATTAGAAGCGATCAAAAATAGATTTGAAGATGTGGAAAGAGAGATCAGTTCTCCTGCAGCTATGTCTGACATGAAGCGTTTTGCACAATTGAATCGTGAGTATAAAGAATTACAAGTTATCGTTGCCAAATATGCAATGTATAAAGATGTTGTCAGCAATTTAGAACATGCACGGGAATTAGTATCAACTGAAAAAGATGATGAGTTCCGTGATATGGCGAAATTGGAATACGATGAATTATCTGCAACCAGTGAAAAAATGGAAGAAGAGATCAAACTCTTATTGATTCCAAAAGATCCGGAAGATCAGAAAAATGCAATCGTAGAGATCCGTGCCGGAACCGGTGGTGACGAAGCATCTATTTTTGCCGGTGAACTTTACCGGATGTATCAGAAATTCTGTGAACGTCGTGGATTGAAAACTGAATTGGTAGATTTCACAGATGGAACTTCCGGTGGTTTTAAAGAAATTATTTTCAATGTCAGCGGCGATAGTGCGTACGGCATTATGAAATATGAAAGTGGAGTTCACCGTGTTCAACGTGTTCCACAAACAGAAACACAAGGACGTGTACATACATCAGCTGCTACTGTTGCAGTGTTACCTGAAGCAGATGAGTTTGATATCGATGTAAAGGCGAATGATGTCAGAAAAGATTTGTTCTGTTCATCAGGACCGGGTGGGCAGTCAGTAAATACTACTTATTCAGCAGTTCGATTGACACATATTCCAACAGGAATCGTTGCTCAATGTCAGGATCAGAAATCGCAGATCAAGAATTTCGAGAAAGCAATGACAGTATTGCGTTCCAGAATTTACGAGTTAGAATATAACAAAGTGATGGAAGAAAGAGCTCGTCAGCGTAAGACTATGGTCTCAAGTGGCGATCGTTCAGCGAAGATTCGTACTTATAATTATCCGCAGAGTCGTATTACTGATCACAGAATTGGATTGACGATGTATAATCTGCAGGCTTTCATTGATGGAGATATTGGTGAGATGATTGGGGCGCTGCAGGTGGCGGAGAATGCGGAGAGGTTGAAGGAAGGGATGATTTGAAATGAAGTGGAATGAAGTGGAATGAAGTGGAATGAAGTATAAAGAAGTAAAATGAAGTGAAATGAAGTGAAATGAAGTATAAAGAAATAAAATGAAGTGGAATGAATACTTCGAGTGATTACTAATTACCAAATACAACCAATCTCAGATAAAACGAATGATTCCCGAACCGGTAAAAACAAAACAGGTGGTAGATAAAAAAACACTGACAAGAGCTTTTGAGTTAATGACAACTGCCCGGGCTATGTCAGATTTGTATGAGGAGAAATCGCAGATCACGCAGAAGTATGTACATGCTACTTCGCGCGGACATGAAGCGATCCAGTTGGCGATGGGAATGCAATTAAAAGCTTGTGATTATTTATCGGCTTATTATCGTGATGACAGTATTTTGCTTGGAATAGGATTACAACCGTTTGAATTAATGCTTCAGTTGCTTGCCAAGCGTGATGATCCTTTTTCAGGTGGGAGAACATATTATTGTCATCCGAGTTTAAACAGAGATGACATGCCGAAAATTCCGCATCAGTCATCAGCTACAGGGATGCAGGCTATTCCAACAACAGGATTAGCGATGGGAATTCAGTATAAAGAAAAAATGGGTCTTACAGATCCAAAACAAAAAGACAAATCAGTTGTAATTTGTTCCCTCGGAGATGGATCAATTACAGAAGGTGAAGTTGCCGAAGCTTTTCAAATGGCAGTCTTAAAACAAATGCCTATACTTTATCTAGTACAAGACAATGAGTGGGACATTTCAGCGCATTCAAAAGAGATCCGTGCAATGGATGCTCCGGATTATGCGAAAGGTTTCCCGGGACTTGAAGTAAGATCTATTGACGGAACTGATTTTGTGAAATCATATGAGACTATCAATGAAGTTCTGGCGATCATCAGAAAAGAGAGACGCCCATTTTTAGTTCATGCAAAAGTTCCTCTGCTTGGTCATCACACTAGTGGTGTCAGAAGAGAATGGTATCGCCACGATCTTGAAGAAGATAAAAAGAGAGATCCATTACCGCGGTTCAGAAGACTTTTAATTACAGAAGGATTTCTTGAAAAGGAATTACAGGAAATTGAAAAAAGGTCTATAGAAAAAGTTGCTTCTGATTTTGAAAAGGCAATGGCATCAGAAGATCCAAGACCGGAGGACCTTTTCAATTTCGACTTCGCTCCTACTCCTGTTACAGAAGAAAAAGGTGAACGTGAACCAAAAGGAAAAGATAAAACATTGATGGTCGACTGTGCGCTATTTGCAGTACAGGAATTGATGACTAAACATAAAGAGTGTTTGTTGTACGGACAAGATGTTGGTGCAAGACTTGGCGGAGTATTCCGTGAAGCTGCAACCTTAGCACAGAAATTCGGAGACGACAGAGTTTTTAATACGCCAATTCAGGAAGCATTTATTATCGGCAGTACTGTTGGTATGAGTGTAGCAGGATTAAAACCAATTGTAGAAGTTCAGTTTGCTGATTATATCTGGCCGGGACTAAATCAACTATTTACAGAAGTAAGTCGTTCGTACTTTTTAAGCAATGGTAAATGGCCGGTGAGTAATATTATCCGTGTTCCTATTGGCGCTTATGGAAGTGGTGGCCCGTATCACTCTTCAAGTGTTGAAAGTGTGCTGTCAAATATTCGCGGAATAAAAATCGCATATCCATCGACAGGAGCTGATCTCAAAGGTCTTATCAAGTCTGCTTACTACGATCCGAATCCATGTGTGATCCTTGAACATAAAGGATTGTATTGGTCGAAGATAAAAGGAACAGAAGATGCAAAGACAATTGAGCCTGATGAAAATTACATCATTCCATTTGGAAAAGCACGGATAGTTCAATCTGCAGAAGCAGGAAAAGAAACTTCTCTATCGATCATCACTTATGGAATGGGAGTTTACTGGGCGAAGAATGCAGCAAAAAAACTCCCGGGAAGAATTGAGATCATAGATCTGCGGACTATCAATCCGATTGATGAAGAAGCCATTTTAACATCAGTAAAAAAACACAGTCGTTGTTTAGTGGTAACTGAAGAACCTGTTGCAAATTCCTTTGCTTTATCAATTGCAGGCATGATCAGCAATAAATGCTTTGAATACTTAGATTCGCCAGTCGGAATTATCGGTTCAGAAAATCTGCCTGCTATCCCTTTAAATTCAACATTGGAATTCACAATGATTCCAAATGCAGAAAAGGTCGAAAAGAAGATTGAAGAAATTTTGTCTTATTAACTACTAAAATCTTACACTTAGTTTACAGTAAAACAAACTAAACCAATTTTAATAAAGCGCCAATTTGAAATTTTAATCAAATTGGCGTTTCAATTTTATTTGAATTGTCCTGTTATTTTTTTATATAATGTAAGATTACCTTTCATATTTCCCCCCTGAGGTATCGGTTTTAGGCGTGGTTTGTAAGTGAATAAAACGCACAAATGAAAACCAATACACTACTTTTCGCGAAAGGGATGGCCGTCCTATTTCTGCTGGTGATCTTTTCAGATCTCACCAATGCACAAAGTTTCAAATGGGCCAAATCAGGAGTCTCAGAAGGATATGATTATGGCAATGCCATCACATCCGATGATTCAGGAAATGTTTATGTAACCGGACAGCTTGAGTTCAGATGTGATTTCGGTGGCGGTATTAAACATACCACTGCAGGAAAGCATGACATCTTACTTGGAAAATACGGTTCAGACGGAACATTGAAATGGGTCAAGCGCGCCGGCGGTATTGGTGGTGATGTTGGCTGGGGAATTGGCGTAGATGGAATTGGAAATATTTATTCTACAGGTGAGTTCGAAGGAACAGCCGGTTGGGCAGCAGGTGATTCATTAACTGTCTATGGAAGTAATGACATCTATCTAACGAAACATTCGAATTCAGGAAATCTGATTTGGGCAAAGAAATATGGTTGGAGCAGTGATGATAAAGCCAGAGCAATGGCTGTTGACAGAGATGGAAACAGTTATGTGACCGGTTACTTTTCAAGCACTGCACGCTTTGGTTCAATCAATGTGACCAGTAGTGGAAACAATGATGTCTTTATTGCAAAGATAGATTCAACAGGTGATCCCATATGGGTTAGAAAAGGTGGTGGAACAAGAGAAGATCGTGGTCGTGGTGTCGTTCTTGACAGATCAGGAAATGTTTTCATTACAGGAACATTTACACAAACAGCTACTTTCAGTGGAACTACTCTGAACTCAAATGGAAAGAACAGTTTGTTTGTTGTGAAGTACGACAACAATGGAAATTTTGAATGGGCAAAAGGTGCAGGTACATGTTGTGATACCACTCGTGGTAATGCAATCAGTGTTGATGCAAACGGAGATGTTTACATAGCAGGATATTTCAAAGACAATACAACGATTGGCAGTAATTCATTTACAGCTTTTGGATCATCAGATATTTTTGTAGCAAAATATGATGGAGGCAATGGAAATGTACTCTGGTCAAAACAAGCAGGTGGGCCTTATGAAGATATCGGATTTGCATGTACGTTTGATACAGTAAAAAATCAATTATATGTTGCAGGACAGGTCGATGACCATGGAAATTTCGGATCCATATATGTAGGCGCCGCAGGTAACCGTGATGTTGTCATTGCTGCTTATGATGCAAGTGGAACAGAATTATGGGCAAGACCCGGTGGCGGAAATCAAAGAGATGCAGGACAAGCGATCACTTATGATACATTAGGAAATATTTATACAACAGGATTTTTTAATGACACTGCAAATTTCGGAACAACTGTTTTACAAGGATATCCGCTTGCAGATTTCTTTGTTGCGAAAATGGCTCCGCCTCTTTCAACACAACCTTCTACAAATGCATCAGGTGTTATAGCATCACTTGCTAATTGCAATAACATCCAATTAAATTTCACTGCAGGAAACGGAACAAGAAGATTAGTAATTGCAAAAGCATCTTCTGCTGTGAATGTTTTACCTGTTGATGGAAACTACTACACTGCATCATCAGCATTTGGTTCGGGAACAGATCTCGGCTCAGGAAACTTTGTTGTTTACGATGGAACAGGAACTTCTGTAACTATAACCGGAGTTACTTCAGGAACAACTTATCACTTTGGTGTATTTGAATACAACGGAGTTGGTTTTGCTTCAAATTATTTATTGCCTTCATTCGGCACAACAAATTTTTCACCGAGTGGATTTTCTATAAATGCATCAGCGAATCAGACCACATTTTGCAATGGTGGTTCAACAACTCTTCGAGCAAGTCCGGGTGCTGCAACTTATACATGGTCACCATCAAATGGATTATCATCGATAACTGATTCAGTAATTACTGCAACACCAACAAGTACAATTACCTATACAGTAACTGCAACTAATGGAGGTGGATGTACTTCATCGCGAACAATAACATTAACAGTCAGTCAGCCTCCGACAGTCACATTCAATTCACCTGCTGCAGTATGTAGCAATACAGGAGCGTTCGCACTCTCTACAGGATCACCTGTGGGCGGAACATATAGTGGCACCGGAGTCAGCGGAAATGTATTCAACCCGGCAATTGCCGGAGTTGGTACAACCAGTCTGACATATAGCTATACGGATGCGGGCGGATGTTCAGCATCTGCAACTTCATCTATCGTTGTGAATGCAATTCCGACAGTAACATTATCTGCTTTTAATCCGATATGTCAGAGTGCTTCACTCCTTACATTGACAGGAGGATCACCTGCGGGAGGTACATACTCCGGAACAGGAGTCAGTACCGGCAAGTTCAATGCAGCAACTGCCGGACCGGGAACACATACGATTACTTATTCATATACGAATGGAAGTGGATGTACAAATACAGCTACATCAACTATAGTTGTTAATCCGACACCAACAGTTACACTTGCAGCATTAGCACCTGCCTGTATTAATTCTTCGCCGATAACATTGAGCGGTGGATCACCTGCGGGTGGTACCTATTCGGGAACACAAGTAAGTGGTGGAATATTTAATCCGCAATCAGCCGGAGTCGGAACATTTCTGATCACGTATTCATATACAGATGGAAATGGATGTCTCTCATCTGCTAGCTCAAACATAACGGTGACTACGACACCGAATGTAACAGCATCAGCGCTCAGTCCGGTTTGTGTAAATGCAACACCGATCACTCTGTCGAATGGTAGTCCGGCCGGAGGAACATATTCAGGAACAGGTGTAGCATCAGGTGTCTTTACACCTGCAGTCGCAGGGACAGGTACTACTGCTATAACTTATACTTATAACGATGGCAATGGCTGTTCAGGTACAGCATCAACAAATATTACAGTGAATGCATTACCAACTGTTACACTTTCAGCTCTTGCAAATGTTTGTCAGAATGGAAATGCCGTAACACTTTCCGGTGGAGCACCAAGTGGTGGTACATATAGCGGAACAGGTGTTACAGGAAATTCTTTTAATCCTTCAACAGCAGGTGCAGGAACACATACTATAACTTATTCCTATACGAATGCATCGGGATGTTCAGGTAGTGCCACTACTTCAATTACAGTGAACCCTACTCCAGCTGTATCATTGACAACACCTTCTTCAATATGCTTGAATGCAACACCTATAACACTTACAGGAGGAAGTCCTGCAGGCGGAACTTATGGTGGTACTGGAGTATCAGGCAATGTGTTCAATCCAACAACAGCAGGTGTCGGTACAAAAACAATTACTTATAGCTATACAAGCAGTGCAGGATGTTCTGCAAATACAAGCAGCTCGATCCTTGTAAACAGTTTACCAACTGTAACTCTTGCAAACTTCCAAGCAGTATGTAATGGTTCAGCCCCTATGACATTGACAGGCGGAAGTCCTGCAGGTGGTGTTTATTCCGGAAATGGAATTACAAATAATATTTTCACACCTGCAACAGTTGGGATCGGTACAACAACAGTAACCTATACCTACACTGATGCGAATAGTTGTTCTGCAAATGCAACCAATACAATAACAGTAAATGCCGGTGCCGCAGTTACACTTGGATCATTTACTCCCGTGTGCGATAATTCAGCTGCAATAAATTTAACAAGTGGTTCGCCTGCCGGAGGAACATATAGCGGAACAGGAGTCTCAGGAACAACATTTAATCCATCAACTTCAGGTGCCGGAACATTTGCAATCACCTATTCATATACGAATGCAAATGGATGTGTAAGTACTGCTGAATCAAACATAGTTGTAAATGCAGTAACTGCAGCAAGTATGGCAACGCCACAAGCAGTTTGTTTGAATACATCTACTTTTGCATTGACAGGTGGATCTCCTGCCGGCGGAACTTATTCCGGTACAGGAGTAACTTCAAATAATTTTAATGCATCTGTAGCAGGAGTTGGAAATGTAACGATCACATATACTTACACGAATGCATCAGGATGTATCTCAACAGCAACAACAACGCAGGTTGTAAATGCTGCCGGCACACCGGCTACAATAGCAAGCGTTAGTCCAATGTGCGCAGATGCAGCAGGAGTAACTTTATCAGGTACACCAGCAGGCGGAGTATTTTCAGGTGTCGGAGTTACAGGCACAACGTTTACACCAACAGTTGCCGGAAATGTCACTGTCACTTATACATTCACTAATCCTAACGGATGTGCGACATCAGCAAATACAACAGTTGTTGTAAATGCACTTCCAAATACAACATTGAGTTCCGTAACTCCTCTGTGTACAAACAGCGGTGCATTGACGCTTTCAAATGGTAGTCCGGCAGGTGGTACATACTCTGGTACAGGTGTAAGCGGAAATACATTTACTCCTTCCAATGCAGGAACATTCCCTCTTACATACACCTATACAAATTCAAACGGTTGCACAAGTTCGGCACAAACGAATATTGTTGTGAATGCTTTACCGGTTGTTACGCTTGGAAATTTTGCATCTCTTTGTGTGAATGCAACACCAATTACTCTGACGGGCGGACAACCTGCCGGTGGTGTGTATAGCGGAACAGGAATCAGTGGCGGTGTATTTAATCCGGCAGCAGGATCGGGACTACGTTCGATCACTTACACCTATACAAATGCAAACAATTGTTCAGCTTCAACAAACGCTAACATAATTGTAAATCCGGCACCGACAGTAAATCTCGGAAGAGATACAATGGTATGTGCGCAAACTGTTGTGACTTTAAATGCCGGAACAGGATTTACTTCTGTTCAATGGTCGACAGGTGCAATAAGCAACAGCATTTCAGTCGACAGTTCAGGTATTGGTTTTGGAAGCAAGACGATAACAGTGAATGTGACAAACACAGCAGGTTGTGTCGGCAGAGATACTGTAGTGGTTACGTTTGACAATTGCAGCGGAATTGAGACATCACATGAACCTGCCTTCGGTGTTTACTTCTATCCGAATCCGTTCAATGGAAACTTCCATATCCTCACTGAAAGACCTCTTGATTATTTTATCTACGACATCAGTGGAAGATTAGTTGAAACTAGAAAAGACATCCAGGGAATATATGAAACCGGTGATCATCTGGCTGCAGGGACTTACTTTATTGAATTCAGAAGTAAGGAGCAACGGAGAACGTATCAGCTGATAAAGGCGACTGGTTCTAATTAAAAAATTAACAATGAATATTGAGAGCTCAACAACCGCGCCGACGGGTTGTTGGGCTTTTTTTGTGTTTTCAACAATCTTGGCTTTAACTAATAATTAGTAAATGATTTTTTTAAAATTACCCATAGAAACTATCTTTATTCCATTCCAATTTGAAATGGGAAAAGCAAATTGATTGAAACCAATATGGGAAACAATCGGCTTTTGCATTTTTTCTTTTCCTATTATATCATAAATATATAGATCCATATTGCAGCTTTTTGTGCTAAAAAAATTAATGAAAACAATTCCATCAATAATATATGCATTGAAGGAATTATTATTAGTTTCCATAGTTGTTGTGGAATTGCCAGTGTCGGTTAATTTGGCGAGCCATATATCTTTACTACCGTGATTGAATTGAATATCTCCATCATTTGAACATGATGCAGCAAAACGTGCTGCTATGATTTATTCTTTACTGGGCACTTGTAAATTAAAAGGTGTTGAACCTTATGCATGGCTGAAAAATGTTTTTGAAGTTTTACCCGACTGGAAATTTAATCGCCTTCAAGAATTACTGCCCTGACGAATCAGATTTATAATAAATATTTTTCTAACTTGAAATATGTAGTTGGTCGGATGGATACAAATTAATTCAGTGAATCGAATGAAAGACTTGAAATGTTTTTACTTTGACTTATTGATAAAACTACTTTGAAGCTGGTTAACTTGCCTCCTTAGAATTGGAAAAGTAGTAAAGGTATAAATTGTTTTATAGTTCATGGACGAAACTCCCTTAAGTTATTGAACAGTCCAGAAGTTTACTTCAGCCGAATATCAATTTGCAATAACAATTTTCGCACGAGCATCCCCTACAGTAACTACTTTTATTCCCTGTTCAAAGGAACCACCAACCTCTAAATTGTTTTTTCCAGGTAAAAGACGAACTTTCCTTATATAAGAAACCCTTCCAAGCAAATCAGTAATGGAAATATTTTGCCAACTTTCATTCACGCTATTTATTGTTACCTGAAGTTTTCCGGATGACCAAATAACATTAAGATCCTTTATAAATGTTGATGTGTTTTGGGTTGATGTTGGAAGAACCTCGAGTTTAGCAACCCAAATATCTTTATTCCCATGATTATTTGCCGGCATGTCTCCGTCTGAAGATTGAGTTGAACCAGTTAACAAGTAATGATTGATATCAATTTCTTTAATATCTTTTCCCTCTTCATCCAAAGATCCGCCAATTGATTTACCCCATTCGAGATTACCCATGCTGTCAACTTTAGCAGCCCATGCATCAAACTGTCCGTGATTGCTAATTACAAATACAGAATCATTGCTTGTTGAGTAACCGGTAAAGATAAGTCCTCCGTCTGAAGTAATGGAACCACCATATGACCAATCTATTCCTAAACCACCGTAGCAGTTTTGCCATAGTATATTTCCTGCAGAATCACATTTAAACATCCAAATATCTCCATAACCCATATATCCTGTGACATCTCCGTCAATTGAATTCGTATTTGCAATGACATAAAAATTAAGTCCTGATGGTAAAATCTTAGCCGCATTATCTATCCCACTACCTCCATAACATTTTGTCCAAAGTACATTTCCTGTTACATCAATTTTTGAAACAACAACATCCGAAGCACCATGAGCATTTGTGAAATTGGCCTCGGAATAACCTGTTATTAAATAGCTGCTATCTGACAGTTGACAGCATGAAACACCATTACCTCCATAAATGCCGCCGTAGCAATGAGTCCATTCTATGTTTCCGACGGAATCAGTTTTTACTACCCATATTTCATCGTAGTATTGACAACTTACATCTCCATCACTACTTAATGTTGTCCCGATCAGAAGACTCCCATTGTCAAAAGTGGAAGTTATTCCACTTAGATAATCTTCATTTCCTCCTCCATAACATCGTTGCCAGACAATTCCACCTAGTGAATTCATTTCAAGCACCCAATAATCTTGAGAAGGAACACTAGGATTTCCACTCCAAGGATGATTTCCTATAACATCACCATCATTGGAACTTGTAATGCCTCCAACTGAGAAACTTGAATCGTCCTTTAGTAAAAGATATGTTCCTATTTCACTAGAAGTGCCTCCGCGACTTATTTCTGACTGTAATACCCCTATACTGTCTAAGGTCACAAACCAAACATTACCAGCACCGACCGTTCCAATATGATTGGAAATATCACCATTATTTGATTTTTCAGTGCCTAATAATATGATTTGACCATCGCTTGTCGAAGCAACTGTTCCAGGAAACTCATCAAGAGAGCCTCCATATGAATAAATCCATGAAATGTTTACTGTTTGACCAATTATATCAATCTCCGATACCAAAATCACACAAAAGAAAAGAAAAAGTGTTTTCATAGCTTGACAAACATTTTGTGAAGTGAATTATCTGCATCAATAAAGTAAGTGCCTGGTTTTAAAAAAGACACTTGCAATTCAACGTATGAACTATTAACCATAACCGATAACACAAGTGAACCAAAGATATCAAATATTTTGATTTCTTGAATAGGAATCTCATTTTCAATTGTTAAAAACGAGTTGACCGGATTAGGAGATACTGACAATTCATTTGAATTAGAGACATCCGCTTTTATAGAGCTCCCTTTTCTTAAAGCCGGTGTAGGTGGACAGGCGGGTGATGGTTCTGTTGTTGAACAAGCAAAACAATCATCATTTGATCCAGTGCAATTTGAACAATCAGAAAATACTGAAATTGGAGATGGATCAATGTACTCGAATTTTGGAACAGAAGGACTAACATTTAAACCCGGAAAAACCTGAGAAGGATTTCCTGTAATGTTATCACCCCAAAGTCTATTATTTCTATCATCGATGCTTAAATCGAGAGTTTCAAGATAGTAATGATCTTGACCTCCACATGCTGCTGAAGCATTATTTAATCCGGTTATTCCTATTATTTGCAATGGATTATCAAGACGTGTGTGATTTATAGAGCCGAGGTTTCTTTCACAACTAATCGGATCGCATGCATTCAATCCGAAATTCCTCCAAATTGAAGATGCACCAGATGGTCCAATATCAATTACATTCCATAAAGCACGTGGAACAATGATTGGTTGTCCGTCAGTTGAAAGTAGAATCCATTTCATTGTATAGTTCGTTGTAATTGTTGAACCTATAAATCGTACCCCCAAACCTGTTGAGAATTCAACCAGTGGATGATGCCAAGGTACGGGACAACCAGTACCTGTTTCATCTACATCCCAACCAAAGGATCGTGTAATATTGTCAATTGGATCTGTATACTCTTCGAAAAAATCGCAACCCGTAAATGAAGTCGATTGATCTGGAAAAGTTATTAATTGCCCATTTGTTCCTAAATAGAAACGCGCGTTTTGATACGCATTTGCGCACCACCCGTAAAGATCGCAATCTATAAAATGCATGCCTTTTGTATTTGGATGTATTGCTTTACTATTTGGTCGAGAGGCTGAAATAAATGTACATAAACGAAAAATATGATCTCTGTTAAAGGACGAATTTGGTGCAGAGGTAAATTCATTTACTTGGGCGTGAGCATCATTTACCATTCCATAAAAATTATTGTACTCAAACCTACAATTGTAAAAATATCCGTTTGTATTTGCGAAATTACTATTTTCAAATTCAATATCTAAACCAGCTGCCATCTGTAAAGTATAACGATGCATTCCATTCCAACTAAATTCAGAGTTGAACACTTGTAATCCACTGCCTCCGGCCCATACAAGTCCAGTTCTACAATTATTTGTCGATTTAACATTATTAATAAAGCCACCTACATTTGCAAAATTTGGAATAGCAATCTGGTGACTTGCACTAAAATGACTTTTACGATGATTTATCCAAATTCCATCATGACCAAAATTCTGAGTAATTACATTTTCTATTGTAAAAATATGACATGCATTTAAAAATATTCCATCGTATGGCATTCCATTCGGCCAAGCACCTCCAACAATTACATTATCAAGATTACCGTCCAACTTAAGATTTCTTATTGTGACATTATTACATTCATTTAAATGAATCATTTGCCCCATAGTGGCAATATGACTATAATCTGTTCCATTATAAGCACATTCTTGAGCATCAACACACATAAGTAATCTGTCATCCGGATTATTGGGATAATCAAAAGATCCAATTTTCATACAGTTTTCAAAAATCAATGTCGTGGTATCATCATAAAATATTTCGCCCTCAATTGTTAAATTATTAATACCATCAAAACATAGAACGTTGTTACCTTTTAAATAATATCCTGAACCATTTTCCTGCCTTCCAACTATATAAGTACCAAAAGGAATAAATATTGTTTTTTCAACATCTGGGTCTAAACCTTGCAAAAATTCTGCAGCTGATTCAAATGCACATTCTGATGATGAAGTACCAGTAGGATCTGCATCGAAATCTGCAACCATATCAATCGAAATTGAAGTACAAGGAGAAGGGCAGGTTATAGTAATTGGAGGGCATGATCCAGGAATAGGTGAATTATTACATTGAAACTGCTCATCTACAGGATACATTGTAGTATTAATCCTAAATAATGCCGTGTCAATACACCCATTTTGATCAGTTACAATTAAAGAGTGATCTCCTAATGATAAATTACTTATCGAATCCAAGATTGAACTATCAGACCATAAATAGGTATAAGGCGTTTTCCCACCTAATACAAAGGCAAAAGCTTTACCATCACCTACAGAATCGTTACTTGCATTTTCAGTATACAAACTAATGTCTAATGGGTCGTAACCTGGAATCACAAAAGTCTTCTTTTGTAAACAACCATTCGCATCTTCAACAACTACAGAATATTCTCCAACAGACAATCCGGAAAGTGTATCCTTATTCTCTCCATCGGGAAAGTATGTAAAATTGTATGGAGCAGTGGCGGAAGTCACAGCAATAGCTACACTACCATTCGGATCATTAAAGCAATTAGCTGCAGAAAGAATATGTGGCGCTAAAATTGGCCCATCGTCATCTAAAATTTCCGCAATTGAAATAGCTTGGCAATTATTATTGTCGGTTACAGTTAACGTATCGTACCCAGAGCGCAAGTCACCTTCTACTGAATCACTTCCTAAACTACTCCAACTATATACATATGGTCTTTCTCCACCTGTGACTAATGAAACTATACTTCCATCAAAGAGAGAACAATGAGAGTTGGTTACATTAAAATTAATTTTAATTTCTTTTGGTTCTGTAAGTAAATAATTAAAAAAAGAACTACAACCATTAGCATCCATAACCTGTAATCCTTTCATTCCTGCACCAATTTCCGAAATAATACTATCTGTATCCGAGATACTTCTATCCCATTGAAACTTTGATATAGTAGTATCTGACCAGCCTAACTCAAATTTAAGTTCACCGCTAGTTTGGCCATAGCAAGAAATTGCAAGTAACTCTGTTATGCTTCCTGTCGGACCATTTTTATCAGAAAGAGTGGCTGAGAAACCTGCTGTGCATCCTATGGAATCGGTAACAACGAGCGAGTATTTTCCACTTTTTATACTCGAAGCAGTTGAATCTCTTATTCCCAGTTCCGGCCAAAAATAATTATATGGCCCTTCTCCTCCTGATAATGACGCCGAAATACTTCCATTTTTTAATCCGCAATCAGATGAGTCAATAGTAAAGGTAGCTTCCATTTGTTCTGGTATTTCAATAGTAATACTATCTCTTAATTGACAAGTTTTACTATCTTTAGTTGTAATGTAATATTTACCTGGACTCAACCCATCGTTATACTTTTTATCCCCCATTATTGGCTCCCAACTAAATGAATATGGCGGAGTGCCTCTGTAAAGAGACACTTCTCCAAAACCATCAGAACGACCTTCACAAGATACAGACTTAGAACTTATCGTTGAATGAAAGAATAAACACTTTCTTAGAGCAAGAGTAACATAGGTGGAATTCTCTATACTATCAGAGGAAGCAGTATAACCTTTGATACTGTCGCCTGAATATCCACTGTTTCCGAGATCTTTCCATTTAATACTATCCCAAGAAACCACTCTAACATTTTGTGGCGACAGTAGTAAACATGTGTCATTATTCCAACTTAATTTTAGCTTCACTTTTGAAACACCTGAATTTCGAGTCAGCCTCCAATATTGACACTCATTTAAATTATCAACTGAAGTATCTGATACTGAACCAAAATTTTGTCCTGTCGGAAAGTATTGTGCAGTGTAGGAATCTGTAGACGAAACTGGCGCAGTGATTTCAAGCGGATGATACGGATATGCAAGAGAAGAAGAACCCACTGCAAAAGTAAAAGCAGCGTTTCCGGTTTTCTTTAACGGGCCGTTGATGTAAGTCGAGTCACTTCCACCAATTAGTTTTCCGCCGTGTGAAATCGAAAGTAAGTTGGTTGTATCGGTATTGATTCGTCCATTTGTTAATTGCAAAGAATCTGAAACAATAAGTGGAGAATTTATGGTGAGTGAATTACTTGCCTTATTCACCTGTAGTTTTTTTATCGTTGGATAAAGTGATGTTGTGCCTCTGTTTATTGATTGGGCAGATGTACCATCAAAAACTACTGTTCCACCATTTCCACCAAATTGCATTGATGAAGTTCCATCAGTTGTAATGTTACCTGAGAAAGTTGAATTCTTTGTATAAGCCGGGTATAAGTTAACACTCGTACCTTTTTGAATGAAGGTGACGTTCGCATTGTAATCGTCAGCTGTGCTATTAGCAAGGTATGTATTGTGAGCAGTCGAACTTGAATCCTGAATGATCGTTGTTCCATTAAAGGTGTTGCCGCCACCGAATGTAAGATTGGATGTGGGATGCATCTTCAAAGTTGTAGCTGAATTAAATGTTGTTCCAGTTGAGACAATCGAATTACCATGAAAATTGAAGTTACCATTGAAACTATTACCGGAAGTTAGAGTTAACTCAGATGGAGATTCTTCCATTGTCAAGGTACTTGTACTGAGTTTGGTAACGTTCTGCATAAAGAGGATTCCGCCTGTACTGATTTCAGTGACAAAAGTACTATTGCTATCGAGTACAGTTATTCCACCACTACTTCCAAAGCGGACGCCTGGACTATTGATTTCAATAAAATAAAGAGAATCTTTGAAGGTGCAGGTTCCGGTAGAGGAAATATAAAACCCCTCTCCTACACTGGCTGCTTTATTGTCTATGCTGCATTTTCCATAAAACAATCCTTTGTTTAACGTAAAGGTACCGCCTTTGTTAGTAAAACTTGAAGACATTAAAAATGTATCTGTCTGTGCATTAGCGAAAGAATAGATAGCACTTGTGCTTAGATCGTTCTCAAAACTCATCTGATTATAAAAACTGCAGCCTCCAGTTGAAGTTACATTGGAACTTCCCGTACTTTCAAGAATAGTAACACCATGAAATTTTGAACCATTCAAATACAAAGAAGGTACACTTGCTGAAATGGAATCGTAAAATACGGAACCGCTTTCAAAATAAAGTTTGGCCGTACCAGTCATGTTAAGTGTTATTTTTGATGAAGAATCCAAAGATGTGAAATTTCTTAGATACAACTGACCGGATGACATTCCTGAACCTCCAATGCTAATTTTATTTCCTGCTGTTTGTGTACAGGAACCGGTTGAATATCCAAAGAAAAAATTGCCGCTTGCGTTATTTAAAATAATATTGGATGTGTATGTAGCACTGCCATAATAGTTAGAATAAATGTTCGGTCCATTGAAACTGACAGTTCCATTGAATTGACATCCTGTTGCTTTGTGAGCAATGAAGATGTTTGCTGTACTAGCATTATAAAGATCCAGGGTTGAATTAAAAATATCCGGTAGTGAATCTGCAAGTGTGATTCCTGCTATTGCACTATCCGTAATTGAAACAGGACCATTGAATGTATTTCCTCCTTTGCTTGCATGTACTCTCCCGGTTGAAGGAATGACGATTTTTAAACTATCATTAAAGACAGAACCATTTAAAAATACTCTTGTACATCTGGCACTAACTTTTGTACTGATCGTTGATCCTGCAAAAGTGTGATTAGTTCCAATTAATGTCAGTAGTCCATTGGTAACAGTTCCACCATTAAAAAAGGAATTTGCCCCAACAGAAAGTTCATTGCTTTGAAGATTCAAAGTACCGCTGGTCATGGTCAACAGTTTTACTTCCGTCTTGGCAGCGATGTAAACATTATTGGAGCCGGTTACAATGGTTACGGTGTCATTCGTTGATGGCGTACCATTTGGTGTCCAATTGGTACTCGTGCCCCAAGCAGTAGATGTTCCGCCATTCCATGTATAGTTTCCGGCAAGAAGGGAGGTTGAAATTAAAAATGAAGTAAGTATCGTTAGGATGAATTTATTCAACCAGGTAGTTCTTGAGTTCATGAGGGAGGTTTTTTAAAAAATGTGAAATAATTAACGATTGAAGACAACTGCTGTGTTGTAACTGCCATCCGTTCGCTGGATCCTGACTTGCGAATAATAAGAAAGCATTTGTTGCAGATTTCCAAGACCAAGATGAATGGCATATTCATCTCTTAAGTAGGAAATGCCGCTACCCAGAGAACCGGAAACATCGAATGTAAAATTCCGGGAAAAAACATCAGATGCACCCGGGCTTGAACCGATCTTGACTTCGATACTTTGTATATTCGTTGTGTCGTATAAATTCAAGTTCATACCCACATCGAAAATAGTTGTGTCGGTTAAAATTGGAAGACTGTCAGCTGTAAGATGGTTACCTACAGCTTCAGTGGCCACATCCATTGACATAACAGGATAGGTGTTCTGTGCACTGCAATCGAAACTAGAAAAGAAAATTAAATAGCCAGTAAGCCGAATAGAAAGAGTACGTGTATTCATAGTAGTAGAATTAAAAATTAAGAATGATAAATGAATAATTAAATAATGAAATGCAACACAAAAAACGTGGAGGGTAAATGCAATTCAATAGCGAATATAGAATTCTATATAATGAAATACACCTTGGGATAAAAATTTAACATTTGGGATTGGAAATTTTTATAATAAATGAGAAAAGGTTTGAAATGAATTTTGGTTTTTTATCGTAGAGGTAAACCCATTGTCTTGATTCAACCCCTTCCAAACGACATCCCCTGCAACTGCAACGAAGTCTTCACAACAGTTTCTGTTTCCGGTAAAAGTCGTTCGCCGATTGGATCCATGAGTTGTCTGTCATTTGCGCGTGGATTTTTTATGCGGCTGTCGATGGGATAAGCATTCATCTGGTCAGATGGAAAAGGTTCGAGCATTCCGGTGATCTCGTTGAGGTGTTCTGCTTTCAGCCATTTGCGTTCCTGACTTTGCGAAAGGATAACAGGCGAACGATGATGCGGGATCATTTGCAATAATGAATTTGAAACAGTGGTTATGATTGCAAATGAATTGGTTATATCACCGGTTTCAGGATCAGCCCATTTTTCCCAGATGCCGGCGAAAGCAAATGGTCGTTGCTGGTCGCGTAGATATACGACATATGGATGACTGAGTCCTTCGTTGGTGGTGCCTTCTATAAAAGCATCAGCGATAACTAAACATCGTTGTGAGCGAATTGCTCTTTTGAAAGATGGTTTAGAAATAATTCCTTTTCCTCCTGTGTAATTCGGATCGTTCTCTTTATTTCCATCACCTTCTGCACGTGCATTGAATAAATACATTTTTTTCTTCGCCCAGAATGGGGTCAAACCAAACTGAAAAAACTGAACTTTTGTTGGTTGATCATTCGTGATAACTGGCGCCATTGATCCCGGACCAATGTTAAAAGACGGCAATACATTCAAAGGAAGTTCGGGAACAGTTACGTTGAACCGTTTTTCAATTACTTCGACTTTGCTGACTACAACGTATCTTCCGCACATATTTCTTTGGGTAAATAGTAAGTGTTAAGTAGTGAGTAGCACCACCTACTAAATTTCAATTTAATAAATTTTACTTCAAATGATGAATCGAATTCACCGGGCTATCCTCTTTTCACTTTTCACTTTTCACTTTTCACTTTTCACTTTTCACTTTTCACTCTTCACTTTTCACTTTTCACTTTTAAAGGTGCGATAAACATCTTGTTGTTTCGGCCGGTCCTTAGGTACTTCCCGCAACGGTTCACACGGCTTCAGTGTGGCATATAACTCTGCCGGAAGATCCTGATACAATTTCGTGCCTTTGGTTTTCCATTCGATCATATCGTCGCTGACGTCTTTGATGATCTTTGCGGGATTACCGACTACGATCTTTCTTTCCGGAATTGCCATTCCATCGGGGACGAAACACAAAGCACCGATAATGCAATTATCACCGACGATTACATTATCCATTACAACGGCATTCATACCAACGAGAACATTTTTTCCTATTGTTCCACCATGAATGATGGCACCATGTCCTATGTGAGCATTTTCTTTTAACAGAACCGTTACACCCGGAAACATATGGATTGTACAATTCTCCTGAACATTGCAACCGTCACTGATAATTATTTCACCCCAGTCGCCGCGAATGGCTGCACCCGGACCGATATATACATTTTTTCCAATGATCACATTTCCCGTTACCGTTGCATTCGGATGAATGAACGATGATTCGTGAACGACAGGTTTGTACCCATTGAATTCAAAAATATTTGCCATGGAAATTTCTTTATACTTTTTCTATCACAACTGCATAACCCTGTCCTACTCCAATACACATTGTTGCCAGTGCATACCGTTTGTTTTGTTCATGCAATTCAAGAGCGGCAGAACCGATGATCCTTGCACCACTCATTCCTAGCGGATGACCTAATGCAATTGAACCACCATTCGGATTGATTCGTTTATCGTCATCTTTCAATCCCCATGAACGAATTACAGCAAGTGATTGTGCAGCGAATGCTTCATTTAATTCGATGATGTCAATATCATTCCATGAAATTCCTGCACGCTTCAAAGCAATGTTAGCTGCTTCGACCGGACCAATTCCCATGATGCGCGGCTCTACTCCTATCGCTCCCATTGAAACGATCTTTGCAAGTGGTTTCAGATTATATTTTTTTACAGCAGCTTCTGATGCAAGTAAAAGTGCAGCAGCTCCGTCATTTAAACCGGCAGCATTTCCTGCAGTGACTGTTCCTTCTTTTCTGAAAGAAGGCTTTAATTTTGAAAGTCCTTCGAGAGATGAATCAGGTTTCATGAATTCGTCTTTGTCAAACATTTTCACTTCACCTTTCTTCTGTGGAATTTCTACGGGTACAATTTCTTTTGTGAATCTTCCTCGTTCCTGAGCAGCTTTTGCTTTCTGCTGACTGCTGAAACTGAATTTATCCTGATCAGCGCGTGAGATTTTATCACGGTCGACAAGATTCTCCGCTGTTTCTCCCATAGCATCAACTCCGAATTGTTCTTTCATTTTCGGGTTGATGAATCTCCAGCCGAAGCTACTGTCGAACAATTGTGCATCGCGACCATACGGTGTGCTCGTCTTCGACATTACCCATGGACCGCGCGTCATATTTTCCACACCACCGGCAATTATCATTTCTGCATCGCCAACCATAATTGCACGGGCGCCTGCAACTGTTGCAGATAATCCTGAAGCACAAAGTCGGTTCACAGTTTCTCCCGGAACATTGATCGGCAATCCTGCCATCAATGCAGCCATGCGGGCAACGTTTCTGTTGTCTTCACCGGACTGATTTGCACAGCCGAGAATGACATCACCAATCTGAGTGAAATCTACATTCGGATTGCGTTTGATTATTTCTTTGAGAACGATTACGGCAAGATCATCGGTGCGGATCGCTGCTAATGTGCCGGCGAAGCTACCGATGGGGGTGCGGATGTAATCGATTATATAGGCGTTGGTCATGATTTTGATAAATGTGGTGTTAATTTTTTCAAACACCAATTAATGATTCGTTTTTTTATCGCACCAATATGTGATCCCTCTGGGATCAATGCTGATGCTATCTTTTTTTTTCTACCGATATGTGATCCCTCTGGGATCAATGCTGATGCTATCTTTTTTTTTCTACCGATATGTGATCCCTCTGGGATCAGTTGAATTTGAGGTCAGTATTTAATTTTTAGGTGCACTAAATAACCTTTGACCTTTGACTTTTGACCTTTAGCCAAATTTTGATTTTATGCTTAAACTTCCCATTGCTTTGGCGTCCGGTAGACAGTACCCTTAAACAACGCCACCGTTTCATCCAATTGATTTTTTATTGTTACTGAATATACTCCGATCTTATCTGTCAATGAAAGTTGTTCTGCAACTGCAGTGATCACATCTCCTTCTTTTACAGATTTTGTGTGTGAGATACTTGTTTCTACAGACACCGCCATTCGTCCATGACTGTTAGAAGCAAATGCAAGTGCGCTGTCGGCGAGTGAATACGTAATTCCGCCGTGAGCGATCTTGAATCCATTCAACATATCATTTCTTACTGTCATTCGTAGGGTGCAATTTCCTTCACTTACATGAATGCGTTCAATTCCTAGCCACTGACTGAATCCGTCGTGGTTATACATTTTAGATACAACTTTATTTGCAAGAGATTCTTCGCTCATATCTTATCTGCGTTTTGTTCCGAAAAGCATTCCCATCAACCCGCGGGTTAATTCACGTGCGACTTGTTTCACAACAGGATTTTTTGAAACCGCAGCAATTCTGCCGCTAATATCAAATCCTTCATCTTCTTTTTGTGAGGACTTTTCTTTTTTACTTTCTTCTATTGACGGCGCCGACTCACCCTGAATTTTCTTTGTAAGCATTTCGTATGCACTGCTTCTGTCAATCACTTCATTATATGAACGGGCAATGCTGGAATTGTTTACAATTTCGTTTTGTTCTTCAGGAGTAAGAATATCCATTCGCGTAAACGGTGGAGCCAACAAAGTATGTACTAATGGAGCCGGAATTCCCTTTTCATTTAATACAGAGATCATCGCTTCACCGATTCCCATTTCTGTAATAAGTGAATCTGTTTTATAAAATTCTGTCTCCGGATAATTTTGCGCAACGAGTTTAATGTCTTTTCTGTCTTTCGCTGTGAAAGCACGCATAGCATGCTGGAATTTTGAACCCAACTGACTTAATACAGATTCAGGAATATCACCCGGGACTTGTGTACAGAAATAAATTCCTACACCTTTCGATCGGATCAGGCGGATCACTTGTTCAAGCTGATCCATCAATGCATCGGTTGCATCATTAAAGATCAGATGCGCTTCATCGATGAAGATTGCAATTTTCGGTGCAGCTTTATCCCCCATTTCGGGAAATGTTTTATAGATCTCCGCAAGTAAACAAAGCATGAAAGTCGAGAATAATTTCGGTTTGTCCTGGATATCACAAAGTCGGATGATGTTTATATAACCATGACCATTCGAGTTCTTTCTCAAAAGATCATTTACTTCAAATGATTTTTCTCCAAAAAACTGACTTCCGCCTTGTTGTTCGAGTTCGAGAAGTTTTCGCATGATCACACCTGCAGTTGCGGGACTGATCGAACCATATTCTTTGATATGCTCCTTGCCTTCGCTTGTCACATACCGTAACACTTCTCTGAAATCTTTTATATCCAGTAAAGGCATCTGATGATCATCACAAAATTTAAATACAATTGTGACAGCACCTTGTTGATTGTCGTTTAGTTCAAGAATTTTTGAAAGCAACAACGGACCAAATTCAGAAACCGTTGCACGTAGTCTTAATCCTTTTTCACCGGATATAGACATCAATTCAACCGGATATTGTTTGGGCTTCCATTCAATACCAATTTTAGC
>Ga0138256_10001619_pt1 | contig 24309 bp, 21 predicted proteins | sample KNB2016incub_MG_FD_105486 | JGI IMG/M metagenome (GOLD analysis project Ga0138256, IMG submission 105486) | Active sludge microbial communities from wastewater in Klosterneuburg, Austria - KNB2014incub_MG | ecosystem: Engineered > WWTP > Activated sludge > Unclassified | place: Austria...
AGCAGTCCCCCAACGCCGGGAGATTGCTTCCCTTCGACAGGCTCAGGACAGGCGTCGGGACCCCGAAAAACATCGGGGCAGGCGAGCAAGAGCCTCCTCGCAACGACATGCCTGAGTAGTTACGATTTATCTCACATCTCACGTTGTCCTTGGCGCAGGCGACATGTTGCTCTTTTCCAAATTAATCGAGCAATAAAACCAACCATGGAGTCACGAAGACACTGAGAAAAATAGTTAAAAACTCCGCGACTCGGTGTCTCACCTGTCCCGATGCTCTTTCGGGAGTGGTTCAAAACGGAGTGAAAGTATTGCTCGGTTAAATTCTTAATCTGCAAAATGTCGCGTTATAGAGACCCGGCTGATTTCAACTGCGTACCATCAGTCAATAATAGTTATCGGCACTTCGTTCTTCCCGCCTAATGCCGCAATACTGACCTTCGCCGCCAAATCTCCCGCGATCTCGCGCAGGGCTTTTGCCACCGGCGAATCGGGGTGCGAGACAATAATCGGCTTGCCCGTATCGCCTCCGATGCGAACGTTTTGATCCATCGGTATTTTGCCGAGGAACGGCGTGCTGGTCATTTGCGCGAGGTGTTCGCCGCCGCCCGTGCCGAAGATGTCCATGTGTGTGCCGTCGGGCAATTCAAGATAGGACATGTTCTCGACGATGCCAAGAATCGGAACTTCGAGAGTCTTGAACATGTTGAGCCCGCGCCCGGCGTCTTCAAGAGATACCAATTGCGGAAGTGTGACGATCACCGCGCCGCTCAACGGGAGGGATTGTGCCAATGATAATGACGCGTCGCCGGTGCCGGGGGGCAGGTCAACGATCAAGTAATCCAGTTCGCCCCATTCGACATCGCCCAAAAATTGACGGATCGCCGAGTTGAGCATCGGTCCGCGCCAGATGAGCGGCTGACCCGGCTTGACGAGCAGTCCCATCGAGATCATTTTGAGTCCATACGCTTCGGCGGGGATGAGTCGCTGTCCTTGCGGGGGAGGAAGTTTCTCCACGCCGAGCATGGTGGGCGTATTGGGTCCGTAGATGTCCGCGTCCATGAGACCGACGCGCGCGCCGCTTTGGGCGAGAGCCACCGCGATGTTGACCGCGACTGTGGATTTGCCAACGCCTCCCTTGCCTGAACCAACCGCAATGGCGTTGCGAATCGGGGTCTTGACCAGTCCGCGCATCCTGCCGTCGTTTGGCACATCCGAATCCATCTTCACAGTGACAGACTTCACGCCGGCAACTTTCATCACGGCTTCTTTTGAATCTCTTTCGATCTTCACGCGGAACGGGCAAGCGGGCGTGGTGAGCATCACGGTGAATGAGACGTTGCCGTCTTCGATCTCAACGTTGCGTACCATGTTGAGGGTCACGAGGTCTTGCCCAAGGTCTGGTTCCTGCACAACGCTGAGGGCTTGGAGAATTGCTTCTTGTGTAATCGATGTCATTTGGTTTCCTTTGGGATGTGTAGACAAGGAAACAAGCGCGCGTGTCGGTTCCTTGTCTACTTGTCTACCTGTCTACCTGTCTACTTGTTTACGCGCCTACGTCGCCGTCGCCGCTTCTGCTCCAGTTGGCTTTGCTGACTGCGCCGCCGCCGCTCGCGCCGCTTCTTTCGCTTTCTTTGCTTCCGCTTCCGCGATACGCGCGGCTTCCTCGCGCGCGTAATTCACCGGGCGGATACTTTTGTAATACTCGCTCGATTTGAGCAGTTTTTCCATGTTGAACACATTGCGCCCGTACGACGCGATCTCGAAATCGTGATCCATCTTGATCGCGTCGAAGGGACAGTACTCCGCGCAGAAGCCGCAGTTCATGCAGATGTCGGCGTCAATGTAGAATTCGGTCGGTTCGGGGACCGGGCGACCAGTGACCGGGTCGTTGGAGCGGACGATCCATATGCATTGCGGTGGGCAGACCTTCGCGCAGATTCCGCATGAAGTGCAAAGTACTTCGCGTTTGCCGTCGGGCATTTCGTTGTACACGAGGAACGGCAGATACCGCGCCTCTTCAGGCTGGATCAATTTTTCTTCCGGGTATTGAACCGTGAAGATGCCTTTCTGGTCCTTGCTCGAGCGATGCTTCACGCCTTCTTCGGTGAAATAGCGTTTTTTGCCGCGCAAGACCCAGGCGATATCCTCGGTATACGTTTCCCAGAATCGTTTCCACGTGACGCCGAGACCTTTGAGTATTCCTTTTCCGTACATAACGAGTTCTCCTTATCAAAAACCTTTCACCACAAAGGGCGCAAAGTACGCCAAGGGTAAAACAGACACGGCTTCATCGGCTCAATCCTTCGTGACCGTTGCGCGCTTGGTGGTGGAGGCTTTTACCGGTCACATTCGCCCATCACCATATCGAACATGGCGAGCAGGACGACGAAGTCTGCGATCTTGGCGCCGATGGAAATTTTCTCCAGCGCGGTGACGTTGACGAACGACGCGGGGCGCACGTGATAGCGCCACGGGTTCGGCTTGCCGTTCGAGACGACGTAGTAGCCGAGTTCGCCCTTCGGCGATTCGACTCGCCCGTACGCTTCACCAGCCGGGACGCGGACCTGGTACGCCGGTTTCTGCGAGTTGATCGGACCTTGAGGAATCTGCTTGATGGCTTGATCCAGGATCCGCAGGGATTGGCGAATCTCATCAATGCGGATGAGGTAGTTGTCCATCAGGTCGCCGTTGTAGCGCACCGCCACATCGAAGTCGAAGCGGTCGTAGATCCCGTACGGGTCGGCGCGGCGGATGTCGTAAGGCACCCCGGCCGCGCGCAGGACAGGACCCGTGATCGAGTAGGCGATGGCGTCTTCCGCGTTGATCATCCGCACGCCTTTCATGCGCGAGAGCAGCACTTCGTTCTCGGTCAACATGCGATCCAGTTCGTCGGTCTTGTATTGCAGGCGGTCATAGACCAGATCTTTGATCTTCTGCATTTCCGCGTCTTCGATGTCGCGCACCACGCCGCCGAAGCGGAAGTAGTTGCACATCATGCGCGCGCCGGAGATGGCTTCGAAGATGTCGAGGATGAGTTCGCGCTCCTCGAACGCGTACAGCGAGGGCGTGTACATCGCGCCGAGGTCGTTGAGCAGTGTGCCGATGAAGACAAGGTGGTTTTGGATGCGGCTCAACTCGGAGACGATCACGCGGATATATTCGGCGCGTTCGGCGACGGGGATCTTCATCAGTTTCTCGACGGCGAGGGCGTAACCGAAGTTGTTCGTCATCGAGTTGAAGTAATCGAGGCGGTCGGTGAACGGCATATTCAGCAAAAATGTGTTGCGTTCGCCGATCTTGTCGTGATTGCGATGCAGGTAGCCAAGCACGGGTTTCAAGCCGGCAATGGTTTCGCCGTCGAGCGTCATCACCGCGCGGAAGACGCCGTGCGTGGAGGGGTGATGCGGGCCCATGTTGATGACGATGCGGTCGGTGCTGAGTCCGTCCTCTTGCTTCACCGTGTAACGCGCCAACGCGCCGTAGAGCAACGCGTCGCCTTCGGGGATCCATTTTTCGGGGTCGAAGTTTTGCGGGAAGGCGAGGTTGTCGTTGAACGGATTTTTATCTTCCGCCATGTAGAACTGCCCTTGGGGCCAGCGGCTTTTGAACGGTTTGGTGTCTTCCTCGTAGAAGCCCTCTTTCCAATCTTTGCGAAGCGGATGCCCCTCGAAACCTTCCCACATCAAAATGCGGCGCAGGTCGGGGTGACCGGTGAATTTGATCCCGAGCAGATCCCACGCTTCGCGCTCTTGCAAATCTACGCCGGGATAAAGATGGATCAGCGATGGGACTTCCACCGGGTCCACGCGCGGGACTTGGACTTTGAACACCAAGCCGGGTCCGCCGGTGGTGCGGTAGGCGTGATAGACGACTTCCATTTTGTCGGGCGGATAATCCACGCCGGTGACGGCGGTCATCAAGTCGAAGCCGAGTTCGTCGCGGACGGCGGCGGCAACTTCGAGGAGCGAATCTTTTTCGACGATGAAGCCGGAGTAGCCGGGGCGCGTGTCGGTTTGGACGAGGCCGGGGAATCGGGCGACCAGATCTAAAGTCAGAGGAGAGGCGGGGGCGGTCATGGAGTCCTCCTGCGAACCGTGGGGCGTGGGGCGGGTCTACCTGTGCGCGTGTTTACCTGTGCGCGTGTTTCTGTACCCATCTCATCCCTCCTTTACAGCCGCGGCGGATTTGATTTCGGCGTTGCGGCGCGGGTCGATCAGGTCGGGCCCGAGGATCGGAACTGGCACGTAATTCGGGTCTTTTGTTTTGCGCCTGTACCAGGGGACTTGCTTGATGGACTGCTTGTCAATTTTCTCCTGCAGTTTGATCAGCCCGGCGATCAACGCTTGCGGGGTGGGGGGACAGCCGGGAATGTAGACGTCAACGGGTAGAAATTTATCAATGCCCGCGACGACGTTGTAGCCCTCTTTGAACGGACCGCCGCCCGACGCGCACGCGCCCATCGCGACAACATATTTCGGTTCGGGCATTTGGTTGTAGAGGCGGATAATGGCGGGCACCATTTTTTTTGTGACGGTTCCCGAAACGAGCAACATGTCGGCTTGGCGCGGCGTGGGACGCATGACCTCCATCCCGAAGCGCGCCAGGTCGTAGCGGGCGGTTTGCGCGGCGATCATCTCGATGGCGCAACACGCGAGACCGAACATGAGGGGCCATACTGACGAGCGGCGACCCCAGTTGTAGAGTCGGTCGAGCGTGGTCACCGCGATGGCATGTTGCAGGTCTTCTGGGACTTCGTATTGCGGCAGGCTTAGTTGTTCATTGTCCATGCAGATGCTCCTCGAACCAGTCTTGGTAGATGGCGTACAAAATTTCGTCGTTGGCAAGCGCGGGGTCGTCGTCGAACTCAGGCAGGGCAAGCGTCCAATCATAGATTTGTTTCAACGTCACGTCTTCGATGTTTGCTTCAGGATACTTGCGCTTTAGTGTGATGGCGATTGCAAATGTTGCTTCCCAATTAAGGCTTGAGTCGTTCATGGTAATTAGAGATTAGAGACTCGAGACTAATCTCCAGTCTCTAATCTCTAGTCTCTATTCCTCTCTATTATCAATCTGCGCGCGCTGTAATTTTCCCGAATAATCCACGTAAATGGATTTCCATTCGGTGAACACTTCGAGCGCGGCTTGACCCGCTTCGCGGTGACCGTTGCCCGTGCCGCGCACGCCGCCGAACGGGAATTGAATCTCCGCGCCTGTTGTGCCGTGATTGATGTAGACCAAGCCTGTGAAAATATCTCGCATCGCGGTAAACGCGCGATTGACATCCTGCGTGAAGATCGAAGTGGAGAGTCCATACTTGGAGCGATTGTTGACTTCGATTGCCTCTTCAAGCGAATTGACTTCGATGATCGAAAGCACAGGTCCGAAAATCTCCTCCGCTTCGAGCATGGAGCCGGGCTTGACTCCGTCAAACAAAGTGGGGGAGTAGAAAAATCCTTTGCCGTTCACATCTGCCACCGATGCGCCGACCAACACGCGGGCTTCTTTCGCGCCAGCCTGCACCATGCTATGGATTCGTTCCAGCGCGGTTTTGTTGATGACGGGACCCACATCCACTTTCGAGTCGAGTCCATCGCCGAGTTTGAGTTTCTTTGTGCGTTCGGTCAGCGCTTCTTTGAGTTTGCCCGCGATTCCTTTTTGAACGATCAAGCGACTCGCCGCTGTACAACGTTGACCTGTCGTGCCGAACGCCGCCCACAGGCTGGCATCCACGACGAGGTCGAGATTCGCATCGTCCATCACGATGATGGCGTTCTTGCCGCCCATTTCGAGCGACAATTTTTTGTTGAGTTTTCCTGCCGCTTCTGCAATCGAGCGCCCCGTCGTTGTCGAGCCTGTAAATGAAAGCACGCGCACATCGGGATGATCCACGAGCGCTTTTGCCACATCCGCGCCCGGAGCCATGAGCAAGTTGAAGACTCCAGCGGGAATCCCCGCTTCTTCAAACACTTTGACAAACGCGGCAGAGATGGCGGGCGTCTCTGGCGAGGGTTTCCAAATGATCGTGTTGCCCGCAACCAGCGCAGGGAAAATTTTCCACGATGGCACAGCGATCGGGAAATTCCAGGGCGTGATGAGTCCCACAACTCCAGAAGGGTCGCGGACTGCCATGCCGAATTTATTCATCATTTCCACGGGCGCGGTGTAGCCAAGCAAGCGGCGTCCCTCGCCGCCCATGAAGTACGCCATGTCAATCGCTTCCTGCACGTCGCCGCGCGCTTCAGCGATCACTTTACCCATGTCGCGCGTGAGCAGTTGCGAGAGTTCTTCTTTTTTCTGTTTGAGAATATCGCCGACTTTGAAGAGCAATTCTCCGCGCAGTGGGGCAGGGGTGAGCCGCCACGCATTGAACGCGTTCTTCGCCGCGCTCACCGCCGCACCCACATCCGAGATTTCGGCTTGCGCGATCTCCGCCACAATCTCTTCATTGGCTGGGTTGATCGTTTGAAACGCGCTTTTCCCCTTGACCCATTTGCCGTTGATGTAGTTTTGAAATTTCATGTTCTATCCTGATTTTTGAGAGTTGATTTCACGGCGATTATAACGCTTGAACCATGTTCGTCAACCGATTTATGTAAAGATATTTTTTTATAAATCAGAAGGTGAGTATAATCACCTCGCGGCTATGACAATGGTAGTTTCGATACGGCGTCGGGCGCGAGTAGGTCATGCTTGTATGCAGTTCTCGCTGCCTACTCAGACACCGAGGTATTCTTGATATGGCTATGACAACCGCGCGGCACAAGATTCTGGCTTATCTGATGAAGCATCGGACTTCTTCGGCGCGGGAGATTTCTCGCGGATTGAAGATGTCTGCGGCGACGGTACGACACCACCTACGCGCCCTTCTTTCGGATGGACGAGTTGATTCAATCTCCGCGCGCGTTCGAGTCACCCGCGGCAGACCGGAGAAGGTGTATTCGATTCCGCTGGCGGCGTTGGGCGACAATCTATCCGCGTTGAGCGAGGCTCTGTTGGCAGAGGCCGGCAGGAGCGTCCGAGTCGAGGCGTTGGCGAAGCGCCTGGCGGGCGAATCGGATTTCAAGAGTCAGCCGATTGCCAGGCGATTGAATCTTGTTGTCGAGAAATTGAATCAGGTGAAATATCACGCGCGTTGGGAGGCGGGCGCGGGAGGTCCGCGCGTGATCTTTGGGCATTGTCCCTATGCGGCGATTGTCGCGAAGCATCCTGAATTGTGTAGAATGGACGCGGCGTTGTTGGAAGAATTGATGGGAGTTTCTGTGGAGCAGTTGACGACGATCAGAGAGGGGAGTTCGAGTTGTGTGTTTGCGCTGGGAAGATAATCGTAAACCACACAGATCTTAAAGACCTGTGTGGTTTTTCCTTGGTTAACTATCAAACCCCAGTCCAGCCCAATCCATCAATTTGAGCCAGAGATTTTCTTTACCCTGGTTGTTATCTGCCTGCGCGAGCGACCAGCGCGAGAGGTTGATGCCGATGGAGCGCAACGGTTCGGGAGGGAAGGGGAGTGGTTTGGATTTCACGAATTCGAGTTCGGTGCGTTTAGACTTTTTATTATCGAGGATGTCGAGTATTACTTGCGCGCCGAATCGCGTTGCGCCGACTCCGAGTCCGGTGTAGCCCATCGCGTAGGCGGTCTTGCCGTGATGCGCTGTCCCCCAAAATGGACTGAAGCGCGAGCAGGTGTCAATCGCTCCGCCCCAGGCGTGAGTGAAGCGAATCCCCTCCAGTGTGGGAAAGGCTTGGAAGAAGTGCTCAGCCAGAAGGGCGAATGAAGCGGGTCTGTTTTCGAGGCGACTCCCGAATCCGTTATTCCAATGATAGACGGCATCGAATCCGCCCCAGAGGATTCGTCCGTCAATCGTCGTGCGAAAATAATGGAATTGATTGTTGCCGTCGCTGAGTCCTTCGCGCCCGTGCCAGCCGATGGAATCGCGTTGCGAGGGCGTGAGGGGTTCGGTCATCAGCGCGTAATCGTAAACGGGGACGACGTAATTCTTGATCTCTTTGAGTAGCGGCGGAAAGGCGTTGGTGGCGAGCGCGACTTTGTTCGCGTGAATTTTCGCGCGCGGCGTATGCGCGATGATTTTGTTATTCTCTTCGATCAAGTTTGTGACGGGCGTGTGTTCATGCAAACGCGCGCCGAGATTCAAACAGGCTTTGCGAAGTCCCCACGCGAGTTGCGCGGGGTTGACGATGGATGAATCGAATCGCTTAAGTCCGCCGAGGAAGATGGGAGATTTAACGACGTGTTGGATTTGCTCGCGGTCGAGAAACTCGAAGTGGATGTCGTATTGTTTTGCGAGTTCGATGATTTCATGGAAGGCGTCGAGAAGATAAGGCTCGGTGGCGAGATCAATTTCGCCCGTGCGTTGATAGTCACATTCGATGTTGAGTCGCGCGAGTGTCGTTTCGATTTCTGCGAGATTATTTATGCCGAGCGCGTGAAGCGTTTTGATTTCACGAGACCAACGCGCCTGCCCGTTTAGGAATCCGTGCGTGATGGACGCGTCCATGAATCCGCCGTTGCGTCCGCTGGCGCCGATGGCGGATTCGCCTGCTTCGAGGATGACAATGTCGCGATTCGGGTCTTCCTCTTTTGCGAGCAGGGCAGTCCACAAGCCTGTATATCCCGCGCCGATAATGAGCAGGTCGGTGGAAATATTTTGAGTTAACGGAGGTTCGGGGTTGGGTTTGGCTGGGTCGTCGAGCCAGAAGGGGATGTGGCTCACATCCGAAATGGCTTTCAAAGATTCGGGTCTTGCGCGGTTGGAGTAGATCATGCTCTCATGGTTGTTTTATACCTCAGGGGTAGATTGACTTGCTACTTTTGATTATACCTTGCGTGGAAAGAAGAAAGTAGAAAATGGTTTTCTGGGAATCGCCGTGATTAAATCACAAGCGGAAAGGAAAAATGGGTGAGAGGATTTTCTTCTTGGTATAATCACCTTGTTTATCGAAAGGAGCAAACCTATGCCTGAGAAATTCCTTGAAAGGATCGAAGTCAACCCTGCGGTGATGTTGGGAAAACCTATCATCAAAGGGACGCGAATCCCTGTCGAGTTGCTTCTCCGTAAATTGAGCGAAGGCGCTACCGAAGCCGATCTGCTGGACGCTTATCCGCGCTTGACGAAAATTGATATTCAAGCGGCGTTAAGCTATGCCGCCAGCGCATTGGCGCACGAAACGATCATTCTCCCGACAGCGGCATGAATGATCTGCAATTTCTCGCAGATGAAAGTTGCGACTTTGCCGTTGTCCGCGCTTTGCGTTCCGAGGGATATGATGTTTTAGCGGTCAGTGAATATATGCAACGCTCCGACGACCGCGACTTGATCGAGCAGTCGTATCGTGAGAAGCGGATTCTGTTGACGGAAGACAAGGATTTTGGCTGGTTGGTGTTCGCCAGCCACGCTGTTTCTGCGGGGGTGATTCTTATTCGCTATCCCAACAATGTTCGTTCCAAACTTGGGCAGTCCGTTTTGCAGTTGGTAGAACAGCACGGTGGTGAATTGGCGAATGCCTTTGTAGTTGTTCAGCCTGGTCAGATTCGATTTAGTCGTAAAGCGTAACAATCCTCGGAGCTGATCATGCTCTCATGGATGTTTTATACATCAGGGGTTGGTTTGGCTTGCTACTTTTGATTATGCCTTGCGTAAACAAGGTGAAAAGGAGCAAAAATGATTGCAAATCAAAAGAAAGTTTTGCGGCGTTCGCGGAGTAACCGAATGTTGGCGGGCGTCTGCGGCGGACTGGCAGAGTTCTTTGGGATCAGTTCATTCTGGTTCCGACTGGGGATGCTGATCGCGTTCGTCCCTGGCGGAGTGCCTGGGATTTTGATCTATCTGTTGTTGTGGTTGATGATTCCGAGTGAGTAAACGAAGTGACTGTCACCTGCAAGGTGACGGTCACTTTTTATACAAGGTTGAATTCCTTTTGCACCACTTCAATATTCGCCGCGTTCAGAAAGTTCGCAGCGTTTTCGTCAGTTCGATAAGATGCGCTGTACACGATGCGCGAAATGCCCGCGTTGATGAGCGCTTTCGTGCAGTTGATGCACGGAAAGTGAGTCACGTAGCATGTTGCGCCTTTCGTTGAGACTCCGTGCAGCGCGGCTTGGATGATGGCGTTCGTCTCCGCGTGAATCGTGCGGACGCAATGCCCGTCCACGAGAAGATGCCCAAGTTCATCGCAGTGACCCTGTCCCTTGGGCGAGCCGTTGAAGCCTGTGGTGAGGATGCGTTTGTCTGACACAAGCACACAGCCGACGAAGGCGCGGTCGCATGTACTGCGTTCGGATACGGCATAAGCGATCTTCATGAAGTACGAGTCCCAATCGGGGCGCATGTTTGTCTCCATCTCTTTTTGCCACAGAGCGCACGGAGACCTTTGAGTTTTTTTCTCGGAGTTCTCTGTGATCTCTGGCTGATAATGGTTTACTTGTGCAGGCTACTCAACCGTCACGCTCTTCGCCAGATTTCTCGGCTGATCCACATCCAGTCCGCGCAGGGTGGCGATGTGATACGCCAGCAATTGGAGCGGAATCACAGTCACGATGGGGGAGAGCATCCATGGCGATTCAGGAACCCACAGGATGTGATCCGCCATTCCCTGAATCAACTCGTCGCCGTCGGTGGCGACCGCGACGACCATCCCGCCGCGCGCTTTCGCCTGCTGGATTTGCGAGATCATTTTTTCGTGCCACGGGTCTTTCGGCGCGAGACACAGCACAGGCATGGATTCGTCAATCAGCGCGATGGGGCCGTGTTTCATCTCACCTGCGGGATAGCCTTCGGCGTGGATGTAGGAAATCTCTTTCAACTTCAACGCGCCTTCGTAGGCAATCGGCATGTTGATTCCGCGACCAAGATACAAACAGTGACGAATATCCTTCAAGGTTTGCGCGATCTTTTCCACTTCGCTTTCGCGTTCGAGTGTGCGACCGACGAGATCGGGAACAAGTCGCAAGTCTGCGACCATTTCTTTGCGTTGTTTTTCGTTGAGCGTGCCGCGCAGATCGGCGAGCAGAATCGCCAGCATGTATTGGTCAACGAGTGGGGCGGTGAAGGCTTTGGTCGAAGCGACGCCGATCTCAGGTCCCGTTTGCATCGAGATGAATCCATCCGACACGCGCATGGCTTGCGAGCCGATGGCGTTGACGATGCTCCAGATGACCGCGCCTTTGCGGCGTCCCTCTTCCATTGCGGCGAGCGTGTCTGCGGTTTCGCCCGATTGCGAGATGGCAAGCACAACGGTCTTGTCGTTCAAAATGGGATCGCTGTATCGAAACTCCGAAGCGATGACCACTTCCACAGGAACGCGCGCAATTTTTTCGATGAGATACTTGCCGACCATCCCTGCATACGCGGCTGTTCCGCAAGCGGTGATGTAAATCTTTTCGATCTTCTTCGCAAGATCCTCGGTCAATTTCAGATCGGGTAAACGAATTTTCCCGTTTGCAAAGTCCACGCGACCCGCGAGCGTGTCGGTCAGCGCGCGGACTTGCTCGTGGATTTCTTTTTGCATGAAGTGGCGATATTCGCCTTTCTCCGCCGCGACAGGGTCCCATGAAATATTATGTGCCTGCGGTTTTACTTTCGCGCCGTCGAGAGTTTCAATCGTCACGGTGTCGCGCGTCACCACCGCCATTTGCCGAGATTCCAAAAAAATCACGTTGCGCGTGTGATCCATGATGGCGGGCGTATCGCTGGCGATAAAATTTTCGCCCTCGCCCATGCCGATCACCACTCCGCCCGCGTTGCCGATGCGCGCGGTCACGATCTTGTCGGGCTCATCGGCAGAGATCAACACCACCACGTTTGCCCCGCGAATCTGGTTGAACGTTTTGCGCGCGGCTTCCACCAGACCGATGCCCGTCGCGAGGTAATGCTCCACGAGATGCACGATCGTTTCGGTGTCGGTCTCCGATTGAAATTCCACGCCCTCGGCGGTCAGTTCATCTTTGAGTTCGAGAAAATTTTCGACGATGCCGTTCTGCACAACGACGACGCGCTTCGTCTGTCCGAGGTGCGGATGCGCATTCCGCGCGTTCGGCGCGCCGTGCGTCGCCCAGCGCGTATGCCCGACTCCAGGCGCGCCCGCGATGGGGGATTTCTCGACAAGATCAATTAATTGGGATAACTTGCCTGCGTCTTTCCTCACTTCGAGCTGGTCGCCGTTGATGACAGCGACTCCAGCCGAGTCGTAGCCGCGGTATTCGAGTCGTTTCAAGCCATTGAGGATGATCGGCGTCGCGTCACGCGCGCCGATGTATCCGACGATTCCACACATAGGGGAGTCCTCCGAATTTAAGAGACTAGAGAATTAGAGATTAGAGACTTGGTCAGTCTCTGGTCTCCAGTCTCGTTTTTTTGCCACTCTTCGCAGTTCTGCCCACGCAGTTACCCGCGCGGTGTTGTTGCAAAGTTTATTGTTTTCGGAGGGAAAGAGAAACTGGGTGATGGCGCACCCAAAGGGCTTCCGCTGAACGTTCGATTTTCCCGACTCGTTGGTTGAGTGATCCCGCGCGTGCTGAGCGGAGCGATAGCGAAGTCGAAGCATCGCGGGACGTATCGAAACCACCGAGGCGGTTAACTCCACCTCGCGATGGAGAACCCTTATCCTCGTCAACTCTAGTCTCGGTAGTTACTTGGTCTCGTTGTCTTGTGGTCATACATCGCTCAAAGTGACGACGATCAGACCATACGACTATTGGACTATCAGACTAAAGTTCATGCGCTGTCTTTCCCGATTAAATTATTCTGCGAGCCTCCTTTCTATAAGTGGCGGCATTATATCGCAAAACAAACCCGCCGATTGATCTCCAATCGGCGGGCTGTTTCTACTTTATCTTTGGCGCTTCGTTAGCAGTCGAAGCACTGTGTAGCCGACGGCGTGATGGTAGGTGTCGGTGTTTGCGCGGGAACCGTTTGTGTAGGCGTCGGTGTCCGTGTTTTCGTGGCTGTAGGCGTGGACGTCCGTGTTGGCGTCGGCACTGTGGCTGTCGGCGTCGGTGTGCGTGTCTTTGTCGGCGATGGCACCGTTGGTGTGACAGTTCTTGTCTGCGTCTGTGTCGGCGACGGCACTGTGAGCGTTACGGTCGGCGTGCGTGTGATGGTCGCGGTAGGCGTTCTTGTGCGTGTCGGCGTGCGTGTCGAGGTGACGGTTGGCGTCTGCGTGATAGTCGGCGTGCGCGTGATGGTCGGCGTCTGCGTGATGGTCGGCGTGCGCGTAATGGTCGCAGTAGGTGTCGGTGTGCGCGTGACGGTTGGCGTGCGCGTAATGGTCGGCGTGCGCGTAATGGTTGGCGTGGATGTAATTGTTGCTGTGCCTGTGGCGGTCCGAGTCATCGTGATCGTGGGAGTTGCCCGGGATGTCACAATGATCGTACAACCATTCTCGAGGTTCACGGCTAAGCCGAAGGAATTGGCGGGCACGATACCGGGCCAGGCGCCGTCGGCGGTCAGATAAGTAAACCTAAGTTGACGGCTCGTGCCGGCATTAAGGTCGTCATTCGAGCCTAATCCACCAGGGTTAGTCCAAGTTGTCGGCGAATCGCCGTCGTCCGTGTTATCGATCGTCACGTTATTGTAGGACCATCTGTCCAGGGTCTGACCCGGGTTTGCGGCATCGTAGGCGGTCCAAACGAACGTCAGGTTTTGAATCGTTGTGTTAGAGGTACTGCTATTGATTAGGTTAATTTGCGCGCGCGGGCGACCGGTGTTCGAGGTTGTCATGCTGAAATTGCCGGCAGTGAATAAGTTACAACTCGGCGTTGGCGTATAGGTTAACGTTCGCGTTTGAGTCACTGTGGGCGTTACCGTCGGCGTATTTGTGGGCGTGGAGGTGGCAGTCAGGGTGGGCGTTACCGTAACCGTAGGGGTATCCGTCGGCAGGGGGGTGTTCGTGATGGTGGGGGTATTTGTCGGCGTGGGGGGGATTGATGTCACTTCCCATCCAAGCGGGGTGTTGATGGCGCGCACAGCCCGGAAGGACTCCACGTACCCCATGCGGTACGATGCGAGATGGATCATGGAAGGTTCGACGCCAAAGGCCGGCATGACGATGAACCGGAAGTTATAATCTGCCGCCACGTATACTCGATACCCCGGGGAAGCCGCATACTCTTTGGTCACGCCGGGGTTGCTTATTTCTTCGCAGTTGGCGTAGACTGGCTCGCTCATGACCGGGGGCGTGAAGTCGTATCCTTCTTCCTTTGAGCCGCAGACCGTCACATTGAAAAACAGATCATCGGTATTCGCGACTGTTTCAAAGCGGGCGTTTCTAAGGAAGTAACCGATTACGATGCGGGTGGTTTCATCTTTGATCGAAGGGATGCGAGCGGCGTCGGTTTCTGTGTCCGAGTCGCAGAGTCCGCCGTCGTATCCCTGGCAGTAGACAGGTTCATAGGTCCCGGCGGTGGCGTAACGAATTCCAAAACGGGTGGAGTTTTCGATGATCAGCCAGGCGAAGAGCAGGCGCGAGGTTTCCATGATCCCGATCAAGACGAGCAATAAGATCGGCAGGACCAGCGCGAATTCGATCACCGCTTGCGCCTTCGGCTTGGTGGTGGATCGGTTGGTTTTCGGTCGATAGTTGTTCATACGAATACCCGTTATTTTATCATTGTTCACGCGAACATCCTTGTCGCTACTTTAAGAAGTTCTGCTACTTGGCGATCTTGGTAAAGATGTCATTGGCGATCTTTTCGAAGATTGCGGCAAGGTCGTCGCTGTTCGGCGCATAAAAATACAAGCCGTGACTTGCAGAGCCTCCGCCGGCATCCTCAGCGATATATTCCAATAATTTCTCCGCCTCATCTGGGTCGCCTGGGGGAGGTCCGTTTCGAATCAGACCGCCAAGGCCGATGGTGTAAATGGTGATTCCGCCTCCATTGGTTGGGTCTGCCACGTCATCCGCGCTATCTCTGGCGAAGTCGTCCGCATCATAATCGTCAGATCCTTTGGCGTTTCGATTAGAAGCGTCGCCATCGCGACAGGGAGGATTGGTCGATGGGCAGAACCCAAAGGGATGGAAAGAAGGCTCCGGGGTCCAGCCCAGCGGAGGTTTCGGCTTTGCTTGATCGGCTTGAGGCGTATCGGTGGCGTTTGCAGGACCGCCTGCGAGCAAAATTGTCACCCAAACCGCTTCGGGGCGCACGACGCCGACGGTAAATTCTGACCATGCCCTCGTCAGAGAGCCTCCGATATTACTTGAGTTACAGGAGGAGAGTTCCTTATCTGTAGAATGTCTGAAACGAGGACATTCAAAACCTTTAAATACTGAGCCATCAAGGACTCTGCACAATCCTTCCGTTGGCAAATCGGGATCGGGCAAGGTGCCATCTTTCGCGCAATCGGGGGGGCGGAATACTTTCAAACTTTGGATTGCAGTTTGAACGTCGTACTCATTATCGGAAAGGGGAAGCACGGTAACATGTTGACGGGTTGCGGTCCCATCCAACTGTTGCTCTGTAAACGCCACAACGGCAACGCGATCATATGGAAAGTACATGGTCTGCAGAAAATCCAGCGCCACGTTTTTTACATCCTCAAGCGGCTGGCAGGGGGTGTCAACTGAGGCGTTGCAAACAGCCGGGTCTTCATCGTCCACCGGGTTGCCCACAGAATTATCCACCCCGTCGGTCCAATCTAATTTCGGGTCTGCATTAACACCCGTATAGGTATCATACGCCATGGAAGCGGAGGTGTCGATCACCAGCACCAGGTCGATCGAGCCGGCTTCACCAACGGAAGTGGCGGAGATTTCGGTGGACGGGATGCCGACGATTCGTAAAAAGCCAAAATTGACCGTGCGCGTCGCCTCCACGCGGACCAACTTGCGGCGAGGGGTTGTGCAAAGGGTGGCATCGTGAAGTGTATTATCGATTTTAGATTCCTCGCCCTCTTTACAGCGGTAGATCAGGATTTCGGTGGCGTCAGCCTCGTTTAACACGAGAAAGTTTCTCGCCGCGGCGGCAAGGTCTGCCCCGTCAAACCCTCGGCGAAATTGTTGCGACGCGGCAATGGCGGCGGCATCGATGCCTCGCTTCAATTTGCCGTACTCGATAAACAAAACGCCGCCATCGGTCATGAGTCCGACGAAAGCGACCAACCCAACCATGGCGAAAGCAATGATCAGGATCGCCTGGCCGCGCTCTGTATTTCGAAGCCATTTTTTCAATCGTTTCATAGTTATCATATCTCTCGAATGGTCGCTTGACCCATTAAGGGTCTGCGGCGGGTAGGGGCATGATCGTATATGCCCTTAATTTCATGGGGAATAACGGCGCGGTCCACGGCAGGTTCATGACCGCGTTATACGTGTAGTGGACTTCCACAATGAGCAAGCCCGCGTCTGGCGTGCCGTTTTCAAAAAGCCCCTCAACCTCTTCGCTGGTGAACAACGATTCGGTAGTGCTCGCGAAGAGGCGGAACGACCCGGCGGTTGGGTAGCTAACGGCGCCGCTATCTGATTTTGAGTACACGGTGATGATCACTTCATCGGTCGCCGGATTCAGCGGGATGATTCTTCCCACATACGGATCATCCTTAAAATCCTCGTCCAGTGTTGGGTCAAGGTTGCGGACCAGCACCCCGGCCGCGCCTCCGTAAAAGAGCGTATTATCTCCAACAATATTCCTGTTGGTATCGCGGAGGAATGGGTCGGAATTGCTGTAAAAGCGCGCGGCTTCTCGTGTGGCGTCTAGCAGGGAAAGGTAATAGTTCAATGCAAAACCGTATTCAACCACGCCGGACAGCAGAATAAACAGGACCGGTAGCGTTATGGCAAATTCGGTCAGGCTCTGCGCTTTGCTTTTACGCGGTAAAACGGCGGGGTTGCGCCGAATGATTTTCGAGAAAAAATTATGAAGGTGATTTTTCATTTGTCCTGCGCGTTCCTTAAACCAGAGACCACAAAAACATTATACTACCCATGATGGGGCGAAAATAAGAACTTACGCTCCTGTAACGATTACATCTTTGATAAGAAAAGGGGTCGATGCAGGGGCAAATTCAGGAAGCCGGCAGGCTCTTTCAGTAAGTTAGGAGTTAAGCAGTTGAGCCTGTTTCGTCGAAGTTGCGCTACGATGGCAGGCAGTACAACTGCCTGCGAACTGCGAGAAGTCGTATAAGTATAATTCCGGGGTTGTATAGTCCAATGCGACATTCGTACTACGGGCGAAACAGCATGTACACTGCCCCGGCGATGAGGTAAGGACCGTAGGGGATGAAGGTCATCAGTGAGTTTTTTGTGTAACGCCTCTGAATGAAGAGCGCCAGCACGAGCGCCAAACTGACCACGCCGCCGAACAAAATTCCAATTGCCAAACCATACATAATGAAGCGCGAGCCGAGCATCAGTCCGAGCACGCCAGCCAGATAAACATCCCCGCCGCCGAGCGCCTCTTCTTCGTCGTCTATTAATCCCTCGGTTGCCATTTTCTTTGAACGATACCGCGCGACGATGGCGCCGAATTGATACAGCAGGAACATCACGCCAAACCCGATCACGCCTCCAAGCAGTGAAATGCCAATCGCTGAAAGCAAGGGTTTTTGAAATCCGTTGTAATAGAGAAAAGTTCCGCTGAACAACCCGAGCAACGCGCCGAACACGCTGGTGGGAAAAAGAATCAGGCGATGCTCAAGGTCGATGACCGTGATGACCGCGAAGTACAGGAGGACGATCAAGCCGAGGGGTAGACCAAGCGACTTGGGCGGATTCAGCCACACGTAGAGGAAAGAAGCGATGAGGATGAATTGTGTGAGCCACGTCCGCAGACTGCGAACGATCCCGCAGGCTTGGCAGTTGCGCAGGGTCAGGTAATCGAGCCAGGAGATTTGAGATTCGCAGTTGCGGCATACCGGCGGGCTGAGGCGGCGCGCGCGCGGCAGGGTGTCTGAGAGGTAATTGACCAGCAACCCGCCCAGCCAGCCCAAGGCAACAGGGATCAAGAGCGCAATATTCATGACGCGAATTATAGTCGATGGATAAATTCAAAAAGATCATGTTTTGTTGTGTAAGTCAACTGTAATGCGCTCGTTGATGGTCTACACAGAGCCTTCTTACGAGTTGCGCCTGGCAATCCCTTTGGATGCGGATCGCGGATTTTTCCGTAAAACTTGCGCTGAGTCTGTCGAAGTATCTGCGCGCGAGAAAAGCGCACGGGTTAATCTTTGAAGAAGGTCCGGGTCTTTACGAGTTGCCGTGATGAACCGCCAGTTCCGGCGGCAGTTGCACTGCCGCCTGCCAGAAGTGCAACTGCTGGCGTACCAATCACGGCAATTCCCAGAGAGCCGAAGGTCCTGGTGATCTAAAGAGCGCTTCTTGCCGAAGCCAATGATCTGACTTACAATCTTTGCGAAATGTTCAGGAGATCCCATGGAAAAATTTGTGATTGAAGGCGGTGTTCCGTTGCGCGGCGAGGTGACGCCGTCGGGAAACAAGAACGCCGCATTGCCTTTGCTGGCCGCGTGCATATTGACGGATGAGCCGGTTGTCCTGCGAAACATTCCCCGCATACAAGATGTGCTGATCATGAAACAGTTGATCGAAAGCCTCGGCGCGCAGGTGGATGAGTTGGATGAAAAAACATGGCGGATCACCGCGCGGGAGATTCGCCCCGCCTCGCTCGACCCCGACCTCTGCCGCCGCATCCGCGCCTCCATTCTGGTTGCGGGACCCATCGCCGCGCGAGTCGGCGCCTTGAAGCTTCCCCCGCCGGGCGGGGATGTGATCGGACGGCGCAGGCTCGATACGCACATCCTTTCGCTCCGCGCCCTCGGTGTGGATGTGGAATACGATCGCGGGTTTACATTTCAAACTGCGGGGTTGCGCGGGGCGAGCATACTCATGGATGAAGCCAGCGTCACTGCAACAGAGAACGCCATCATGGCGGCGGTGAGGGCAAAGGGAAAAACGGTCATTCACAATGCCGCGTCTGAGCCACACGTGCAGGAGTTGTGTTATTTCCTCAATGCGTTAGGCGCCAACATCGAAGAGATCGGGTCGAATACGCTTCATATCAACGGTGTGGAGCATCTGCGCGGGGGCGAGTTCACCATCGGGCCCGATTACCTGGAGGTGCTAAGTTTCGTCGGCGCGGCGGCGGTGACGAGGGGTAGTATCCGCGTGAAAAATGCGGGCGTGAAAAACCTAAAAATGATTGCCCATGTTTTTGAGCGCATGGGCGTTCGCTGGGAGGTGGAGGGGGATGACCTGATCGTGCCGGAGAATCAGGAATTGAAAGTGACTCCTGATCTAGACGGCGCGATTCCCGAGATTAAAACCAATGTGTGGCCCGCCTTTCCCACCGACCTGATCAGCATCGCCATCACGGTGGCGACCCAGGCGACCGGCTCGATCATGTTCCACGATTGGATGTTCTCCGGGCGCATGTATTTCACCGATAAATTAGTTGGGATGGGCGCGAAGATCATCCTGTGCGATCCGTATCGTTGTCTCATTCAGGGACCGAATCAGTTGTACGGCGAAAACCTCGAAAGCCCGGATATCCGCGCGGGCATGTCTATTTTGCTCGCCGCGCTAGCGGCAAAAGGCGAGTCTACGATTCGCAATATCAGCCAGATCGAACGCGGCTACGAAAATGTGGATGCCAAACTTCGCGCCCTTGGGGCAAAGATCGCGCGGATGGAGGATTGAGCGGGCAAACCACCGCGAGATTTTGCAGATTAACAATTAAACCGAACAATGAATACGGAAGTTTTTAGCCGCTGAGTCGCGGAGACTCTGAGAAAACCAATAAAAAACTCTGCGCCTCTGTGGCAGGCAACTTATTGCCCGATTATTTGTAACTGCTCAGGCATGTCGTTGCGAGGAGGGCTCTTGCTCGCCTGCCCCGATGTTTTTTCGGAGTCCCGACGCCTGTCCTGAGCCTGTCGAAGGGAAGCAATCTCCCGGCATGGGGAGACTGCTTCGGCAAAACCAAGAGCGCCTCGCAGCGACATGTTCCGAGGCTGAGTAGTTACGATTATTTTGGAAAAGCGCAAAATCTTGCGGTACTTGGCGAATTAACTAAATTGGGTCTTCCGTAATTAACGGGAAAGAGCCTCACCACGAAGGACACAAAGTACACAAAGGGAAAAAAAGCCTAAAATCCTTGGGTTTTTCCTTTGTGACCGTCGTGTCATTTCGACACGGTGAGCGAAAGACGAACCGTCAATGCAAGCCTTTGTGTTGGAAAAGGGTTTCCCGTTAAAAACGGTAGAGCCGCTAAATTGAAACTCAAACATTTCTCTTACGCTGTTACAATTCGAGCTGGTAACATATTTGGAAATTGAGCCGTCTGAATGACGGTCAAATATCTCACGCGAGGAATAAAGTTAGAGCATGTCTTCAAACGGAAACGAAAAACACGTAAAAGTACTGATTTTGGGTTCGGGTCCCACCGGGTATTCTGCCGCGTTATATGCCGCGCGGGCGGAGCTCCAACCGGTGGTGTTGACTGGGCTGCAGTTGGGCGGGCAAGCCGCGCTGACGTACACCATCGAGAATTATCCCGGCTTCCCGGATGGAGTCGGTGGGGCGCAGTTGGGCGAGTTGTTCCAGAAACAGGCGGAACACTTTGGCGCGGTGACGGAGTTCGCTTCGGCGAATTCGGTGAACTTGTCGCAACGCCCATTCAAAGTGGAGGCGGATAGCGGCGATTATCTCGCTGACGTGTTGATCGTTGGCACAGGCGCGAGTCCCAATCATCTTGAAGTGCCGGGCGAGGTGGAGTTGACCGGGCGCGGCGTGTCGTATTGCGCCACTTGCGACGGTTGGTTTTTCAAAGATAAGAAGGTCGTCATTGTCGGCGGCGGCGATAGCGCGTTGGAGGAAGGATTGTTCATCACGCGCTACGCGTCGTCGGTGACGATCATCCACCGTCGCGAGGAATTCCGCGCCAGCACGATTTTGCAAAAACGGGCGAGAGAACACCCCAAGGTCGATTTTATTTTGAATACAGTCGTCACCGAAGTTGTCGGCGCGGATAAGATGGAAGCGTTGAAACTCAAGAACGTGATCACGGGCGAAGAAACCACCTACGAAGCCGACGGCTTGTTCATCTTTATCGGTCACACGCCAAATACGCGCATGTTCCAGGGCCAGTTGGAGATGAGCGACCTCGGCTACATCAAGATCAACGACAAGATGGAGACGAACGTGCCGGGTGTGTTTGCCGCAGGGGAGGCGGCGGATCCGCATTTCAGGCAGGTGGTCACCTCCGCGGGGATGGGGGCGGCGGCGGCAATTCAAGCGACGCGATTTCTCGAGGCGGAGGAATCAAGCGTAATTGTAGAATGAAGCGAACGGGACTTCCGAGTTTGGAAGTCCCGTTTTATGTGATGAAAAGTGTGCGCGTTTGGCTTTCTCATTATCGCTTGACAAAATCTTTTGTTGTACACGGATCGCACGGACAACGCGGGGCTCTCCGTGAAAAACGAAAAAATCCGTCAGTTCCGAGAGACCCGCGTACTAAAGAGTCGGCAATCTAGACTTTGAGAAAGCCATGAGTTTGCGCGTAAATGACATGTAATAATCCGAAGATTTCGGATAAAATTCGTAACTACTCAGCCTCGGAATATGTCGCTGCGAGGCGCTCTTGGTTTTGCCGAAGCAGTCTCCCCATGCCAGGAGAATGCTTCCCTTCGACAGGCTCAGGACAGGCGTCGGGACCCCGAAAAAACATCGGGGCAGGCGAGCAAGAGCCCTCCTCGCAACGACATGCCTGAGCAGTTACTAAAATTCAATCATAAATTTGTTTTGGAGGAACCACATGAATAAAGTTTCCATCATCGGCGCGGGGATGACCGGCTCGACCACCGCGCACTGGCTGGCGGAACGCGAGTTTACCGACGTTGTGCTGGTGGATGTTGTGGAGGGGATGCCACAGGGCAAAGGGTTGGATTTGCTGGAGGCGTTACCGATCATTGGCAGGGATGTTTCTGTTGTGGGGACGAACGATTACGGGGCAACGAAAGATTCGGACATTATCATCATCACGGCTGGCATTGCCCGAAAACCCGGCATGAGCCGCGACGACTTGTTGAAAACCAATGCGGAAATTGTGGGGAATGCCGCGACTGAAACGCTCAAATATTCGCCGAATGCCATTTTCATCATCCTCACCAACCCGCTCGATACGATGGCGTATCTTGCGATGAAGAAGACCGGCTTGCCGCGTGAGCGCGTGATCGGACAGGCGGGCGTGCTGGACTCGGCGCGGATGCGCGCGTTCGTCGCGTTGGAGACCGGCGTGAGCGTGGAAAATATCAACTGCTATGTGATGGGCGGTCACGGCGACGAGATGGTGCCGCTGACGCGCCACTCGAATGTTGCGGGAATTCCGCTCCGGGAGTACGTTCCTGCCGACCGGCTCGCTGCGATCGTGGAACGGACTCGCAAAGGCGGGATGGAAGTGATCAATTTGTTGAAAACCGGTTCGGCGTACTATGCTCCCGCCGCGGCGTGCGCCCAAATGGCGGAGGCAATTCTCAAGGATAAGAATCTCATTGTCCCATGCGCGGTGTACATGAACGGCGAGTATGGGTTGAGCGATATGTATTTCGGCGCGCCCACGCAGTTGGGGCGGGGCGGCATGGTTCGTATTGTGGAATACGCGCTGGATGACGATGAGAAGCAGATGCTCGATAAATCTGCGGCGGCGGTGCGCGAAACACACGACGCGTTGAAGAAATTAGTGGCACTATAATTTTTGAACGGGGACACGCCGGCTCTTCGTCCCCGCACCTTTGGAGGAAACATGATTATTTACGATAAGATCGAAGCGCAATTGCCCTCGTGGCGAGACCGCATCCGCTCGCTTGCCAAGGAACATGCGGAGGTTGTGGTGGATACGGTCACCATTGGCGAGATCGTGGGCGGGATGCGCGACATCAAGGGGCTGTACACGGATATTTCATCGGTCGACCCGGCGGAGGGGATTCGCCTGCGGGGTTTGACGGTCAAGGAAACGTTGAAGGCATTACCCAAGGGGCGCGGGAACAAGATTCCGCTGGTTGGCGGGTTATATTACTTGCTTATGGTTGGCGACCTTCCAACAAAAGAGCAGGCTCTTGAGGTGGAAGCCGAATGGGCAAAACGCGCCCATGTGCCCGCGCATGTCTATAAAGTGTTGCGCGCCATGCCCACGGATGCCCATCCGATGACGCTTCTTTCGCAGGCGGCTCTTGCCATGCAGAACGAGTCGGTGTTTGCGAAGAAGTATCACGAGATGAAAAAGGATCAGTATTGGATTTCCGCGCTCGAGGATTCGCTCAACCTGACAGCGCGACTGCCGTTGATCGCGGCATTTATCTACCGGATGAAATATTTCAACGAGACGAAGATCCCGCGCTATAACCCAAAACTCGATTACGGCGCGAACTTTGCGCGCATGATGAAAGTGGACGATAAAAAGGGGTATGCGGAATTGATGCGACTCTACTTCATCATCCACTCCGACCATGAATCGGGAAATGCCTCGGCTCACGCCATGCATCTGGCTGGCTCCACGCTCTCAGACGCCTATCTCTCCTTTTCTGCGTGCCTGAACGCGCTGGCAGGTCCCTTGCACGGGTTGGCGAACCAGGAAAGCCTCGGCTGGCTGTTGGATGTGCGCAAGAATTTCGGAGGCTTGCCCACTCGTGACGATCTTTATAAATACGCCTGGGATTTTCTCAATTCGGGTCATGTGATTCCGGGCTATGGTCACGGCGTGTTGCGCGTGATCGATCCGCGCTTCACCGCTCAGCAGGAGTTTGCCGATGCGCGCTTCCCCGACTTTGAATTGCTCAAGCTGGCTGAAATGGTGTTGGACGTTGTCCCCGCCGTGTTGAAGGAACAAGGGAAAGCGAAAAGCCCCGCGCCGAACGTGGACGCGATCTCGGGCACGTTGCAGTATTACTATGGCGTGCGTGAATTCGAGATTTATACCGTGCTATTCGGTGTCGGTCGCGCTCTCGGCGTGACATCCAATTACGTGTGGGCGCGCGCGTTGGGGCAGCCCATCGAGAGACCCAAGTCGTTGACCACTAAAATGCTCGAGGAGCTTGCGGCGCAACAACCACAACCTCAACCCGCATAACGAGAATCAAAAGCGACGCTCCAACAGCGTCGCTTTTTTTGTATGGCTTGGTACGGCAACGTTCATGTTGCCTTTTGCGGCACGGCAAGGTTCGCCTGGTTTTAACTCACCTTGCGCGGTGTCGTTCTGAGCCTTCGACACGCTCAGGATACACTCCGCGAAGAAACTCTGCCGTTGCCGTAGAGACCCTTCGCTATCGCTCAAGGCGACATGCTTAATAG
>Ga0138256_10001620_pt1 | contig 24308 bp, 23 predicted proteins | sample KNB2016incub_MG_FD_105486 | JGI IMG/M metagenome (GOLD analysis project Ga0138256, IMG submission 105486) | Active sludge microbial communities from wastewater in Klosterneuburg, Austria - KNB2014incub_MG | ecosystem: Engineered > WWTP > Activated sludge > Unclassified | place: Austria...
TAAAAAAAAAGAACAAGAGTTAAAAACACAAGAGCTTTTTTCCAAGGAATTTCTCTTTCCAAATGAACAGGATTTTTGGGCCATTCTCTCTCAGTATTGGAGTTTAAAAAATGTGGCCATTTTAAAATGGAATCAACTTGTGCCGGATTTAGGACTAGGAGCTAGCTTTAAAAAACTCTTAGAAACAGTTGGAATTTTTCAACAGGAATTTTTTATTTTAACAACAAATTCTCTTAGTGTTTTTCATGCGGCCCTTCCTTTTTATGAAAAAAAAAGTTTTCATCTTCTTTCTTTTCCTTTTTACCATGCTCTTGACTTAACATTAGAGGAAGGGGCCTTGCTTCTTTTTGAAGATTTTATTCGCCATCAATTGGGGATTTTTAAGAGAAAAATTGCGGCACAAAAAGAACTTTTACCTCTTTATGGCAAAAGTTTATGGAAACAAGAAGAGGTCCTGTCTAAAATGCCAAATTTGGTGGAAACAGTTCTGGCACAATATGATTCTTTCTTGTTAGAGAAAGGATTTTCGTTAGAAGACCAACAATTAGTGGCCCAGAAAATGTCTTTACTCCTTTCGGGGACGGCCTATATGCCTTTCTATCTTTCTCTTATTCAAAAAAGGGTACAACTAATTCAAGCATTTCCTGAATATGAGCGATATTCTCGTTTATTTCCAGGCCTAGAACGACAATATGATTGGGCCAATCCTAAAAAATCACAGAGTGCCACCCCATGATTTTAAAAACAGGAATCTATTTACTTTCTCTTTTTGTCTGTTCTCTTGTTTTACTTAGTTTTTGTTTTGCTATTCATTTTTCCTTGGGGCACTCCTTTTTAGAAATTTATGACTGGTTAGCAGATCATGGGTATGTTCTTTTATTTTTAATGAAGTCTATTTCCTCTGCCATCTTTTTTTTCTCTTTTAATTTTTCTGATTTATTTTCTCAAAAATTGTCCTCTCATGTGGATTTAAAGTTAAAATGGTGGGTATTTAGTTTTGTCTTTTTTTGTCTTACAACTTCTCTTTGGATTTTGTTTTCGACTAAAAAAGAATGGTTAGTTTATGGAATGGGTTTATTTTTTTCTTTAGAGTCTTGGTATGCCTTTGCCTTAAGTGCTCTCTTTTTAGTAACAGATTTTTTAATTTTATCTTCTTTTAAATTTTCTAATTTTTTTTTGTGGGCCATAATTTTTCTTTTGTCTTATTTTTATTCTCTTGTTTTTCATTTTATCTTTTTTAACAAGAGTTTTTATTTTTGGAGTATGATTTCTCTTATGACACTTCTCAAGGGAAGAGAGGGGCAAAAAGAAACAAAGGCCCTCCTTCTTTCCTTTCTTCTTCCTTTTTTGTTTTTTAGTACGTTTGCCTTAGGAGAGGATATGCTCCATTCCTCTCTTCCGGCTTTCCTTAATTTTCCAAAAATATTTTTCTTTTCAACGTATGATATAGTTGGCCCTAGTCTCTTTCTAATTGTTTTTATTATTTTAAAAATTTTTAAACAGGAATCTCAATGGAATCGTTTAATCTTATCGCCTTAATTCTCCATAGTTCGTGGGTTGTAAAATGTACTTTACTTGTTTTACTTACTTGTTCTCTTATCACTTGGACGTTGCTTTTTTATAAGGGGAAAAAATATAGCAGAATTTTAAAACTTGATCGAACCTTTTTGGCCCTTTATGAAAAATCTTCTGGGTTAAAAGAAATTTCAGAAAATGCTCAAAATTACCCTTTTTCTCCTTGCTTTCACTTGTTTTCTTTAGGGCATAAAGAACTTCAGCGCCTTCGTTCAATTTCTGCAACACTTAATAAAACAGAAACAATAGAAAGGGCCTTAGAAAAGGCCTTAGCACAAAGTGAAGAAGAATTAAGAAAAGGTCTTAGTATTTTGGCCACGATTGCTTCAACGGCCCCTTTTGTGGGCCTTTTGGGAACTGTCTGGGGAATTATGGACACATTTAAGCTATTAGGGAAAGCACAAGAATCTTCCTCTGATATGCTAAGTGTGGTGGCCCCAGGGATTGCAGAGGCCCTTGTGGCGACTGCCGTTGGATTGTTTGTGGCCATTCCTGCAGTGTGGTTTTACAACATACTTCTCAATAAAAAACAGACTGTGTTGGAAGTGGCCTATAACTTTAAAGTAGATTTTTTAAATTTAATAGAAAGATCTTTTTGGGCCAAAGGACAAGGACAAATAAAAGAGTAACTGTGACGACTGGTTTGTCTGTTATTGAGGGGAAAAGAAACAAATGGGAGTAAATAGAATACCTTCTAGTAAGAACAATAGTAGAGACAGCTCTCCTATTGTGGATATCAATGTTACCCCTCTTGTGGATGTGTTATTAGTTCTCATTGTTGTTTTTGTTTTGGCCTCTGGTGCGTATTATAGTAGCTTAGGAGTAAATCTTTCTAAATCTCAACAAGCTTCAAAGAAAGAAAAACAAGCTCCTCCAGATAAACACAAGGCCATTGTTTTAGGAATTACAAGTGAAGGTGTTTTGCGTTGGAGAAAAGAAACTTTTAATTCAGTGGAGTCTTTTTTGGAATTTTTTGAAAAAGAAGGACAAAAGCAAAAAGAAGTGTATTTACAAGTGGATGAAAAACTTCCTTCAGGGCAACTTTTAGGTATTATGGAAAAATTAAAAGAAAAATATTTTGAATCTCTTTCCCTTGTCTCTAAAAGATAAAGAAGAAAAATGAGGCAGTCTGTTTTTTTCTCTTTGCTTTTTCATCTTTTATTTTTTCTTTTGATAGAAGGCCCTGCATGGGTAAAAAGGCGATTTTTTTCTTCTTCAGATATCTCTTTAGAAGTAGTGGCCCTTAATAGCGTTAAGGTTGATCTTGTGGGAATGCCAAAGCTGACATTAGAAGAGTTAAAAGCTCTTTCACAAGAATCACTTGAAAAAAGAGAAGAGAAAAAAACAACGAAGGAATTTTCTAAAGAGAAAGAAAAATCACAAGAAAAAAAATCAATATCAATACTAGAAGAGGCCATACAAAAAAAAGAGGCCTTAAAAAAAATTTTATTAGAAGGAAATAAACTTTCGAAGGGCAATTTACTTTATAAACTTGCTTCTGAGAAAGAAACGAGCTCTTTGCAAGAAACAGAATATCAAGAGGCCTTAAATTTTTTAGTAATGGCCATAAAGCAAGAATGGTTTTTGCCTCCAGATTTAATAGGGGAACAATTACAAGCAAAAATTTCTTTAAAAATCTCAACTAAAGGAAAAATACAATCCTTTCAACTTTCTTCTCCTAGTGGTAATAAAAATTTTGATGAACGGGCCTTAAGCAGCGTTGAATTGGCCAAAACAAAAGTGCAGTTAGAAGAAAAACACCAAGAAATACTAAAAAACAAAACTATTATTTTAGTATTTCCTTTGTAATTAAGAGGAAAAAAATGAGCAACAAAGGCCTTATCTTTATTATTTTCTTTTTTTTATTCTTTTTTTCTACAAATTTATTCGCTCTAGAAAAAAAGATAACAGAAGAAAATAAAATATTAGAGGTGGCCGTAGGGCAGGCCCAATTAGAAGTTTTGCAGGTTAATATGGAACATATCCAAAATCCTAATTCTAAAATTTTAAAAATTCTAAAAGAAGACTTGGAGTGGTATCAAGATTTACTAACTGTTTCTACTAAAAATCCTGAATACCCGTATCAAGTAAAAATAGAAGACATTCCTTCTAGGCCTAATTTTTACAAGATTTCTCTTTTTTTTAAAAAAAATTCTCTTTTTGAACAAGATTTTTTTTTAGAACCGACAAAAAGAGCTTCTATTCATAAACTCTCAGGTGAAATTTTTAAAATTCTCACTAAAAAAGAAGAACATATTTTTTCTTCTCAAGTGGTTTTAGTTTGCAGTACAAAAACCTCACCAGGAAAGCAAATTAAAGAATTATTTTTAATGGATTTTGATGGATATAATTTTAAACAACTGACGCATCATAAAGGAATAGTGCTTGCCCCTGCTTTTTCAAGAGGGGGAAACAAAATTCTTTATACCTTGATAGATTTTTCTAAGAAAATAAAAGATATTACCTTGAGACTTTTAGATCTTGATACTTCTGAAAAAAAAGTAGTTTCCAAGCGAGCAGGTATGAATTTTGGGGCCGTATTTTTGCCAGGAGATCAAGAATTTTTGGCCACTTTAAATTTTTCTGGAAATGAAGAAATTTATCGAATGAACTTAAGGGGTGAGATTCTCTCCCCTGTGACAAAGCATTTTGCTTTTGATGGAGATGTTTCGGTTAACAAAACAGGTTCTCATATGGCCTTTTTGTCTAATAGATCAGGCCCTGCCATGATCTACACGGCCAAAGTTTCGGAAACAGAATCAGAGGTAAAAATTGTGACTTATGTAGGAGAATTCAATGCCACTCCAAGATTTTCTCCTGATGGAAGTAAAATAGTTTTTTCTTCTTGGCTTGATAATGCTTTTGATTTATTTCGCATTGATGCTAATGGAGAAAATCTCTCTCGTTTAACTAAAAATTTTGGTTCGAATGAAGACCCCAGTTTTTCTCCGGATGGACATTTTATTATATTTGCCTCCAAACGCCCTCCAAATTCCTATCTCTACGTCATGAATAAAGAGGGGAAGATTATTAAGGATTTTTCTTCGATGCGTCCTCTTTCTATTCCCTATTCTCATTGCATAGGGCCTTATTGGCACTAAAACTTGATGATCTTTAAAAATTAGTTTAATGTCGTCTTTTTGAAAAATCTTAGGTGTAAGATTTAGAGAGAAATCTAGGGATTTTACCAAGTAATTTCAGGAGATTAGCTTAACATGTCTCTTTCTGTCTCTTTCTTTAAAATTTTTAGGTTTGGCATGCTTTTTGCTTATATCCCTTACAGAAGTCTTTGTAAAAGGGGCCCTTATGACCAATAAAAAATCTTTAGAGACAGAGAAGGAACGTACTATTCTTGGAGAAGCAGAGGGAAAAAATCTTTGCCAAAGATTACTGGGGATTTTGGATGAAGCTGCCTTCTTTGGCGAATTGGCTTCTTCTCTTTCTTCCTCTCTAGGTGTTTCTTCCTTTAAAGTGTATAAAGTGGAGCCAGAGGGCCCTCCTTCTCTTCTTATCTGTTCTCATGATATAGGCCCAGAAAAAGCAAGAAAAAATCTTTCAACTGTGATCCATTTACTCAAAAATAAAAGGGCCTATTTTAGTAATGATATTTCAAGAGACCCACTTTACAATTCAAATAAGGAGGATCTGGAAGAGGGGGCAGAATTAGCAATTCCTCTTGTTTTTGAAGAACAGGTTATGGCCACCTTACATTTTAAGGCCCCTTTTGGAAAAAAACTTTTTAGTAGGGCAGATGTTAGTTTTATACAAGAGATTTTTACGGCCATTTCTCTACCTCTTACCAATTTAAAACTTTACTCTTCGGCCTTAAGTCTTAATAAGCTTTTACAAAGTAAAATAGAAAAAAAAGATCAGGAACTTAAGATAAAATCTCATGGACTTGATGTTTTAGAGACATTTAAGACCATTGAACATCAAATTATTTCTCAAAGTGTTGTCTTTAAAGGAATTTTAGATATTTGTGATCGTGTGGCCAATACAGATGTCCCTATTGTGCTTTATGGAGAGTCAGGGACAGGAAAAGGATTGATTGCTAAGAGAATTCACTGTCGAAGTGAACGAAGAGAGGGGCCTTATATTTTTGTGAATTGTGATTCGTACAAGGATGAGGAGTCTCTTTTTTTAGATCTATTCGGAGATGCTTCGATTCAAAAAAAAGGATTTTTAGAGTTAGCAGATCAGGGAACTCTTGTGCTGCAATCCCTGGAATCTCTCCCGCTTACTCTTCAGGCAAGACTGGCCGATTTTATGAATATTGGTGTGGGAATAAGGCCTAAAAATTCACAATTTATTTCTTTTAAAAGTGATATTCGTTTTATTGTCCAAACGTCTTCAGATCTTTCTAAAAAAGTAGAAAGTGGAGAGTTTAGAGAAGATCTTTATTATTACGTTAATACAATTACGATTTGTATTCCTCCTTTAAGGGAACACTTGGAGGATTTAGACGCCTTAGCAAATTATTTTTTGAATTTAGGAAAAGGCTATGATGAGCAAAAAACTTTTTCTTCAGAGGCCTTGACCTTTTTAATGGGTTATACTTGGCCAGGCAATATAACAGAACTCAAAAGATCTATGGAGCAGGTAAGTATCTTGTGTGATGGCCCTGTGGTGGAAGTAAGACATTTAGACTCAAAGTTTCAAAAAAATGAGCTTAGACGTCAGCAACTTGCCTTAGAAGAAGAGTTAGAAGGGCAGGAATTTCTCGCACTTTCTCTTGGTGAATTAGAAAGGCAGCATATTTATAATACAGTCAAGCATTGTCGAGGAAATAAGACGAAAGCGTCAAAAATACTGGGAATTACTGTAAAAACTCTCTATAATAAATTAGTCGGCTATGGACTTTCTGAAATGAAGTTTGAAAAATAAAGGCAAAAAAGAATGAAAGAATCTTCTAATCGCGAAGGGGAAAAAGAAATTTCAAAAGATCTCTTGGATATTCCTGCGTTAACTCTAACGCCCGATTCACTTGTGACGATGAGGCAATTTCGTTCAGTGGCCGAAGTGGAAAATGTCTATCGTTTTCTTTATGAAAATGATATGCGACGAGAATGTAAAATGGCCTTAGAAAAAATTCTTCATTATTTAAAAATGGCCAATCGCAAAAAAAAGAAAAATTAAGTACCACTCACTGCTTAATAAAAGGTAGGTTGCACGGATGCAATCTGTGATTTTTGACCCTCTTTATGGGTTTGTTCGTCTTACTTGTGTTGAAACTGAAATTATTCAATCCTCTTTTTATCAACGTCTGCGCTGGATCAAACAGCTTGGTCTGTCTTGTATCCTTTTTCCAGGAGCAGAGCATTCTCGTTTTGGACATTCCATTGGAGTGTTACATAATGCTCATAAAATTATTGAATCCTGTGAAATAGGGGTAGCAGAAACAGAATTACTACAAAAAAAAATGTCTCAATTAGGGCGGGAGGGGTTGTTTCATCAATCTGTCCGTCTCGCGGCCCTTATGCATGATTTAGGAACCTTTCCCTTTAGTCATACAATTGAGAGCTCTTATGTTCAATTTGGCGAAACGACTCGGCAAAAAGGTGGGAAGGGGCTGGAGGATGGGCATGAGCACCTTGGTTCTTATATTATTAAAAATACAGATTACGAAGGTGGGATCACTTTTATTTTGAAAAAATATGGACTTGACCCTCAAACCATTTCAAATATGGTTAAGGGAAATGATTCGAGTCTTTTGGCCAATCAAATTTTACATGCAGAAATTGACTGTGATCGCATGGATTATCTTTTGAGAGATGCCCATTACACAGGGCTTCGTTATGGTGCTTATGATCGAGAATATTTGCTTCATCATTTTGTCACTACTGATATTGAAGGGGTACCTATTTTGGCATTAAAGCACAATGCCATTCATTGTTTAGAAGACTTTCTTATGGCCAGATTTGCTTGGTATTCGCAGGTTATTCGTTCTCCTAAGGGAGCAAGATATGATGCGGTAGCGGCCTATCTTGGACTTTATTTTTTAGAAAATTCTTTTTTGATAAAATTTTCTGAACTTTTAGATCTTATAAAACACGCCCCTATGAAATTTTTTGGTTTTACAGACTCTTATTTTTTTCAACGGGTACATGAGTGTTTTGTTTTAGGAGCACTTGATAAAATGCCAAGAATAAAGGCCTTGGCACAAGTCTTTTTACTAGGGAAAGGGGCCAAAATTGTACAGTGCAAGGAATTTTCACAAATTCTTTTAAATCAAGATCAAATGCCTATATTAGAAAAACATAAAAAAAAGGCATGGGATAAATTTCAAGAATTAAAGCAAGTTGTTGAAAAATATGGTTCATCTGAAGATTGGATTATTCCAGATATTCCAGAAAAAGAAATAGTGTTTATCTCTTCTCTTGGTAAAATAAAAAAGGCACAAGGAACAAGGGCCAATTTATTGACCACGAGAGACCCTGTAAAGATTTATTATGGCCCTGGGAAGGTAAAACTTTTAGTAGATATTGAAACTTCCTTGATGGATCGAATGCAGCATACAACCAATTTTATTCCGAATGTTTTTTGTTCAGAAGGGGCGTTAAAACTTTTAAGGGAAAGGAAGCTAGTGGATGATGAAGTCATTTAAGGAACAAAGGCCTTTATTAGAACTTTCCCATATAAAATTTTCTTATAAAAAAAATAAAGATTTTACCTTAGAGATTCCAAATTATGTTTTTTATCCTCATGATTTTTATTTTTTAACAGGGGCCCCTGGTTGTGGAAAAACTACTTTTTTAAAAATTCTCTCAAAGCAAATATCTCCTTCATCAGGACAAATAAGATTTTTTTTTCCTGATTCTATTGTGGCACAGACCTTTCAACATCTTCTTTTGATAGAAGAATTATCGGCCAAAGAAAATATTCTTTTGATTTTTAATAAATCTGTTCATGGGGATAAAAAGCGATTATTAGAAGAGGCCTTTTCTTTTTGGGAAATATTAGAGTTGCCTGTCTCTGGATGGAATCGCCCTGTTTTTCAGTTAAGTGGGGGGCAAAAGCAATTAGTTTCTCTTATAAGATGTTTAATGATTCAGGCCCCTGCCATTTTTTTAGATGAGCCGACTGGGCAATTAGGGCCTAAATTAACACAAAAAATTTTTGAGTTGTTTTGGAGTAAAACACGAGAATCTTCTTCTTTTGTTGTTTGGGCCACTCATGATGTTCAATTAGTCAAAACATTTCATCAAAAGGCCATTCATTTAGAGCAAGGAAAAATTTTAGGGCAGGGGTTTGGATGTTTTATTTAGCTTGGAAAACAACTCCTTTGAGAGGGATATTATTTTTAATTTTTACAGTTTTATTTTTGCTATTATGGCCACTAAGACCATTGATGGAATCAATTTCTGTAAAACAAAAAGAAACTTTTTTTTTAGAGTTTTTAATTTTACAAGAGTCAAAGAAACAAGAAATTTTATCTCAAGTAAAAAAAATGCCAGGAGTGTTAGAGATAACAGAAGGAAAAATGGTAGATTCTTTTCCTCTTTATAAAATTCTCTCCCCTTCTTTTGTCAAAATGGATTCGTTAGAATTGTTAAAAAAATATTTAGAAAAAACTTATGAAGAAAAAATTATAGTAGGCCCTGTGCAGACTACAAAAGAAGAAATTTCTGTGGCATTTTATTTTAATTATATTGCCTCTTTTATGCTTCTTCTTTGTTTTTTCCTCTTATATAACTGGTTTAGAGGCCTTTCTTCTTTGGCCTCTATCGCTAAAAATCTAACAGTTAAAAAATATTTTTTGTTTAGATTTTTTTTTATAAATGTTTTTCCCTTGTTTTTTCTTAATTTTATTTATCTTTTTTTCAGAGAAAATAATTGGACTAATTTTTCTCTTTGGGCCATTCCTTTCTTTTTATATGGAGCTTTAGGGGGATATGTATGGGGGAAATGAAATCGTTCATTTTCTTCATTTTTTTCTTCTTGATTTTTTCTCTTTTTGCTGCTGAAAAAAAAATAGAGAATTTAACAACTCAATTGATTGGAATTGAAAAAGAAAAAAAATATATAGAAGAATTTTTTCAATCGTTTTTGGAAAAAGAAAAAAATATCTTAGAAAAAATAAGAGAAAATGAAAATTCAATAAAACATTCTCAATTGGTAATTTCATTGCATCCAAAAGATTCTAAATATTGGGCCACAATAGCTTTAGAACAAAAAAAGCTTTCTCAGCTAGAGCAAGAAAAACAAAAGATTTTTCAAGAAAAAGAAGAATTAAAAAAAGAAATTACAAAGTTAGAAAAAGAAAGAGAAAAATTATTCTTACTACAAAAATCAACAGAATTAGAGCTTGAAGAGACAATTAGTTTTTCTCAGAAAAAAATAAAAGAATTTCTTTCCTTTCAGGATAAAATTTCCCATGCTGCTTCTTTCTATTTTCCTCATGTTAAAAGCGTGATGACAGAAAATGAACTGTCTCTGTCTTTTTTGATGAGACCCAATGCTTCTATTCTTTCTCCAGAAGAGGGAACTATTATTTTTATAGGGCCTTTAGGGGGAATGGGTAATAGTCTTATTATAGAACATAAATGGCGTTATGTTGTTATTTTAGGAGAAGCAGATTTTATTGAAAAAGTTGGAAGCAAAGTTTTAAAAGGCCAATTTTTGGGCAAAGCAAAACAAACGTGGCCTTCAAAAGTTTCAGTGGAAATAAGAAATAAAAAATATAAAAAAATTTCTCTCGATATAGTATTTAAATAGAAAAAATCTAAAGAATCTAAAGAGAAAAGGAGAATTTTCATCATGCAAAAAAGAAAAATCTTTATAAGTTTTAGTTTTTTAATTTTGTTTATGTCGTTTGCAAAGGCAAATAATAAAAATCAAAATCAAATGCCAGAACTTCTCGATAAATTTTCAAAAGTACTTCATTTAATTGAAACGGAGTATCCTTTTGCGGTTAGTATGGCAAAAGTGATAGAAGGGGCAATTAAGGGGGCCTTAGAAACTCTTGATTCTCATTCTCTTTATCTTCCTGAACAGGCATTTGAAAAATTAGAAGATGAAACTCAAGGACGTCCGTATGGAGGCATTGGAATTGAAGTGACACCAAAAGAGGGAGTGTTGATTGTTACTTCTACCGTCGAAGGTTCTCCTGCTTTTAAAGCAGGGCTTGTTGCTGGAGATAAAATTGTAGAGATAGAAGGGAGTTCTGTTTCTCAATTAGAAATGGGGGAAATACAAAAAAAAATGATGGGGGCAGTTGGAGAAAATTTAACTTTAGGTATCTTTTCCTTTAGTGAAAAAAAAATGAAAACCTTAATTCTAAAAAGAGAAAAAATTGTTATTACTCCTTTGAAATCGTGGGATTTAGAAGGAAACTTACTCTTAGTAAAATTAAGACAATTTCAAAAAGGAGTGGGAGCTCACTTGTCAGATTTATTAACAAAGAAATTAGTGAATAAAAAAGGGCTTATTCTTGATTTGCGAGGAAATCCCGGAGGACTTTTAGAAGAAAGTGTTTTTGTCTGCGGCCTTTTTATTTCTGAAGGGATTGTGGTTTCTACTGAAGGAAAAAATATTCACGCAAAAGAAATTCGATTTGCCCCTAAGTCAGGGACAAAATATCTTGATATTCCTCTTATTGTTCTTGTAGGGTCTGGTTCGGCCTCTGCGGCAGAAATTGTGGCAGGATGTTTGCAAGATCATGAAAGGGCCTTAATAATAGGTCAAAGAACTTTTGGTAAGGGTTCTGTGCAATCAGTCAGAAAATTAACTGAAAAAACTGGTATAAAGATGACAACAGGACTTTATCTCACGCCTAAAGGAAAAAAAATTCAGGGAGTTGGCATTGTTCCTGATGTGAGTTTTCCTGAAATGGGCGGAAACTGGAGAGAAAGTACAAGACCGGATCATATGGCCTTACGTCAATTTCAGCTAAGACACCATATTTCTAGTGCTTCTACTCTTTTAGAAGAAGAAAAACTAAAGCAAGAATTGCAAAAAAAACAACAAGAATACGAAGAATGGCAAAGAGAAAAAGAAAAAGATACGTATGCTGCTTATTTGGCCAACCCAGAAAATGATTTTTTAGTTCAACAAGCACAGAATTTATTTCATTCTCGTCTTGGACTTAAAAAGTTTATACTTTCTTCTCCATAAATTTCCCTACATCTAAAAATGAGGCCTACTTTGATGGAAAATATGACTCAAGTTCCAAAAACTGTTTCTCAACTTATTCATGAAATTAAAGACTTATTAGAGGGGCATTATTTGTCAGTAAAAGTTGTTGGAGAAATTTCTAACTTTTCTCGATCTTCTTCTCAGCATTTTTATTTTTCTCTCAATGATTCTACTGCACAATTGGCCGCATGTGTTTTTAAATTTTCTGCGGCAAAAAATCCTATTGTTTTTACGTTAAAGGAAGGAGATAAGGTAGAATGCGTTGGCAATATTAGTGTTTATCCCCAAAGGGGGACATTTCAACTAATTATTTCTCAGATTAAAAAATCTGGAGAAGGAGATTTAAAACAGCAATTTGAGGCCTTAAAAACCAAACTTTTTCAAGAAGGGCTTTTTTCCCTAGAAACAAAAAAAAATATCCCTCCTCGGCCTATAAAAATTGGAGTCATTACTGCCTTACAAGGTGCGGCCTTACAAGATTTTCTCAAAGTCTTTAAACTTAAGGCCTTTGGATATTCTCTTCTAATTTCCCCTTCTCTTGTTCAAGGGCCTTCTGCCCCAAAATCTTTGATGATGGCCTTGGAAAAAATTTTAGAGTATCACCGAAAAAAGCACCCCTTAGATGTTTTGATTTTTACAAGAGGGGGAGGATCTTTAGAAGATCTATGGGCCTTTAATGATGAGGTTCTCATTCGAAAAATTAAAGAAAGTCCTATTCCCACAATAAGTGCCATTGGCCATGAAGTAGATGTCACTCTTTGTGATTATGTCTGTGATTATCGTGTTTCAACTCCTACAGCGGCCGCAGAATTTTTATGTTCTTGGCAAATACAAGTTTCCTCAATTTTAGAACAACTAAAAATGAGAATGACTCAGTCATTACTCTTAAAACAAAAAAATATTGAAATGATGAATATGGCCTTTCGACCAGAACGGTTGGAAAATATTTGGAATAAAAAATTTCAAAATTATCTCTTTAGATTACAAAATACAAAAATGCTTTTAAAAAGATCTCCTTTGCTAATTTCTATACAACGCCAACAAACTTTTTTAGAAAAAATTCCTCAAAGAGGACAAAGTTCTTTGAAATCCTTATGGAAATTACTTGAACAAAAAATTAAAAATTTGGAAGGATTACTTCAAGTAATTTCTCCTAAAAATGTCTTGAAAAGAGGCTATTGCCTTGCCTATTCTTTAGAATATGTCGAAAATAATCAAGAACAAAAAAAACTCCTCACCTCTGTCAAGCAGTGTCAGGAAAATGCCAAAATAACATTAGAATTTTGGGATGGAGAACGAAGACTATGAAGTTTGTTTTTATTCTGATTATTTCCTTTTTTGCTTTTTTCTTTTTAGAAGGTTGTACTTCCTTTAGAGAAAATAATAAGGCCTTTGTTAAAGGGAAAAAAAATCAAACAATTACTTCCAAACTTCCTTTAAATAAAAGACCAATTACTGAAATTACAACTGCGAATGGCGAATTGGCCTTAATTTTTATTGAAACAAATCGTTATCAATTGCCTAGTGAAAAATTTAAAATTCTTTGCAATAAACAAGAAACGAAATATTTTATTCAACAACAGTCCGTTGTTATTCCTTGCCCTATCTCTTATTTTCAAACTCCCAATCGTTTTCAGTGTGAAATAAGCTTTTTGGACGTTGCCTCAAAAGAATCAAAAGTGATCCCTCTTGCTAATATACAAGTAAAAGATAAAAACTACCCTTTTAGAAAATTAAAAGTACAAGCTAAAAAAATTGATTTAACCAAAAGAGATTTAGATCGGGTTTTATTGGAAAAAAAAGCACTTGATCAAGTTTATTCCAGTGTTTTAGATGATGTTTATTTTGATTCACCTTTTATGTTACCTGTTGAAACAGTTATGACTTCTCCTTATGGTGTCAGAAGATTATTTAATGGAAAAAGAAAATCTCAGCATTTAGGGACAGATTTTGGTGCCCGTAAAGGAACTCCTGTTAAGGCCTCTAATAAAGGAAAAGTTGTTTTTGCTAAAAATTTATTTTTTTATGGAAAGGCCATTATTCTTCATCATGGACTTGATATCTTTACCATTTATGCTCATCTTTCCTCTTTTAAAGTGAAGGCCGGTGAGATTGTTGAAAAAGGACAAGTTATTGGACTTTCAGGTAATACAGGGAGAAGTACAGGCCCTCATCTTCATTGGGGAGCAAATATAGGGAATAAATGGATAGATGCGATGATGCTAAAGGAACAATTTGATCAATTTTATTTTCAATTTAGGCCTTTAATAAATGTTCAAGATGGTGGGCCTCCCACAAAGGGTGATGAGTCTTAAGCTCATGAGTAAAAGATAACACTTTTTCTGAAATATCTTGTTTTGGTAAATATAAAATATCTTTTCTGTTAGAAGACAATTCTCTAAAAAGATTTTTCCAATTGTTGGAAAGAAAAGAAGGCCTCTTTTTATTTTTGGCCCTAAGAACTGTAAAAAATTTTTTTTGATGTTCCGGAAATTTAAAGGTAAAAATTTTGTCTGCTCTCTCTTCTCCTAAAACCCCGAGATCTAAAAAAGAAAGTTGTCCAGGAAAGAGATGAGGAACCAAAATAAAAGGAAATTCCTTTGACTCTAAGAGGGCCGATGATTCTTCGGGGGGCCGCCTATTTTTTTCATTATTAAAATAAAGAGACCTTTCTTCTTGTAAAAAAAAATTATAAAGGTTTTCCCACAAAGGCCTTGGAATAAGGCCTATACTGCTAGAAAAAGCAATTAAAAAATGGCCAGAAAAGGTCAGAGAAATTTTCTTTGACTGTGTCAGTGTTGGAAAATAATTCAGAATATTGTTTATCTTTAATTGGGTAAAAGGAATTGCTCCTAAAATTTCTCCATTTATTCCTTTGGCATGCACAAAACCAGGAAAAGGAAGTGATTCAAATTTTGTTACTTGTTGCCAAGAATCACAATGAATTTGATTCCATTCAAAATTTTTCTTAGGATAATAAAGATCTTTTATATCTCGTGCTTTTCTCTTATGAAAAAAAGAAAGAAAAGATAAAAAAATATGGGCCGTTGCAATGGCATCATCTAAGGCCCTATGGGCCCGTGCAAGAGTGATGCCAAAAAATTGAGATAAGGCCGTTAAATTTGTATTAATCATTCCAGGAAAAACATATTTTGCCATAATTTGTGTGCAAATTTTATGGCCTAAGGTTACTTCTATATTGTGGCGTTTGAGATAATTCTCTAAAAAAGGAACATCAAAAGAAATATTATGAGCAACTAAAATACTTCCTTGCAAAAAAGAGAGAATCTCTTCTGCACAATCTAAAAAATAAGGGGCATTTTTGACATTAGTCGCTGTAATTCCCGTTAGTTTTTGAATAAAATCAGGAATAGGGCCCTTAGGCTTCAAAAGAAAATGTTTTTTTTCTTGAATTTTTCCCTTAAAAATTTTGACAAGTCCAATCTCCAATAGATCATCCTTGAAAGGGTCAGGGCCTGTTGTTTCTAAATCAAAACAACAAAAAGAAAGATCATAAAAAAAAGGCAAGGCAACAGAATTATGAGGAGAAGGCAAAGAGGTCATCACTTTTGTATTGTACTAAAAACTTATCTTCCTCTAGGCAGTAGGAAAATTTGCAATGGCCTCAAAAAGTAAAGCAGAAAGATCTTGTACTACTTGCCCCATTTTTTCTTTTATTTCTTCATGGTGTAGTTTCTGTTTTAAAATGCCAGCACCCATATTACTGACACAAGAAATACCCAAACATTCTGCTCCAAAATGATTGGCCGCAATGACTTCAGGGACAGTGCTCATCCCTACGACATCGGCCCCTAAATGCCTTAACATTCTAATTTCAGCAGGCGTTTCATAATTAGGCCCTAGAACACCAGCGTAAACTCCAGATTGCAAAGTGATTCCTTTCTTTTGGGCCGCAGCTTTTAAAATTTCTCTCAAACGAGGAGAATAAGCATAAGTCATATCAGGAAAACGAGGGCCCAAATAATCTAAATTAGGCCCCACAAGAGGGTTAACACCAGAAAGATTCAAGTGATCTTCAAGACAAACAAGATTTCCCGGAGTAAAGGAGAGATTGATGGCCCCTGCTGCATTTGTAAAAATAAAATATTCTGCTCCTAAAAGTCTTAAGACACGGATAGGGAAAACAACTTCTTGTAAGTCATGTCCTTCATAAACATGAACTCGTCCTTGTAAAATTGCGATAGGCATTTTTTCTATAGATCCAAAAACAGCGGCACCTTTATGCCCCTCAACTTGAGTCTTTTTAAAGTAAGGAATTTCTTCATAAGAAAAAACTTGAGAAGGAGCCAATCCTTGTACTGATTTAGCAAAATCACCAAGTCCAGAACCAAGGATGATGGCCACTTTAGGAGGAGTTTCTAGTTTAGATTTTAAAAAGGAGACGGTTTGTTGTAATTTTTCTTGTTGTTTCATAAATTTTTTGTTCCTACTAATAATGGTCGATTACAAAGATTCCCAGATAAGTGGATTAGATTTTGTAGGAGAGCTTGAGAGAAGTAAAAAATTAGACCATAAATTTTTTTCTAAATATTGCAGTAAGTGCTCTTGGCCTTTTCTACTATAAACCTCTAAAACACAGTCATCTTTAGAAATTTTACTTCCTATTTTTGGGAAAAACCGAAGGCCTACCCCGAAATCAATGGTATCTTGAGGCGTTTTTCTGCCTCCTCCTAAATCCACAAGAAAAAGGCCCAAGGCCTTTGTATCAATAAAGGAGACGTATCCGTCTTTGGGGGCATGAAAGAGAGTTTTTATTGGAGCAATCGGAAGTTTTTCAGGAAAATCTATGATGCTAGAATTGGCCCCTTGGCGTTCTAGTAATTCTCTAAAGGATTGCAACGCTTTTCCTGAGTAAAGGGCCTCTTTGGCCATTTCAAGTGCCATTGCCTCATTTGTTGCTTTTTGACCTAGAACAATCATTTTTGCGGCCAATGTTAAGGAAAGATCTTCTAAATCCTTTGGGCCTTTTCCTTTCAGCGCCTCAAAAATTTCCATCAGTTCAAGTGAATGTCCAATCGCATGGCCTAAGGGAGAGTTCATATCTGAAATAACGTAGGCCGCTTTTCTAGAAAAACGTTTGGCCGTTTCACACAGAGAAAGAGCAAGCGCTCGAGATGATTCTAAGGTCGGCATGAAGGCCCCTTGGCCAGTTTTTACATCAAAAACATACCCAGCTGCCCCTTCTGCTAATTTTTTACTCATAATAGAAGCTGTGATCAGCTCGATTGATTCAACTGTGGCAGTTACGTCTCTAAGGGCATAAATTTTTTTATCTGCAGGGGCAATATCTTCTGTTTGCCCCATTAAAACCATGCCATATTTTTTAAGAGAAGTAGAAAATTCTTCAAGGGAAAGTTTTGTCTGAAAATTTTCAATGGCCTCAATTTTGTCGACGGTTCCACCTGTATGCCCAAGGCCTCTCCCTGCCACCATAGGAATTTTAATACCACAAGCATGAGCGATTGGAGCTAAAAGAAAAGTGGCCTTATCTCCAACCCCTCCCGTAGAGTGCTTATCAATAATGCTAGGGTCAGAAAATTCTAAAATAGTGCCTGAATATAGCATGGCATCGGTTAAGGCAACTTTTTCTGATTCTGTTAATTTTTTAAGATAAATGGCCATTAAAAAGGCCCCCATTTGAGCAGAAGAAATAGGCCCTTTTGTAAAACCTTCGATAAACCACCGAATTTCTTGAGAGGTGAGTTCATGGCCATCTCTTTTTTTGGCAATGATTTTTACTGGAGAAAAAAAATCAGAATTATCCATAAAATAAAACCCTACGTTGTGATAAAAAAATATAAAAAATATATATGAACTTTGTTCTTGAACAAATTCACAAGAGAAGAGATCCTAACTTTAGTATGAGGTTATACATTTTAAAAGTATTTTTTTATTACATATTTTTGGCCATTGTTTCTTCCTCTTTTGTTAAGGCCAATACGGCCTTATCAGAGTCTCCAATGGTGAAAGAAACTATTAAAGATGTGTATATCGTAGGAGGCCTTGGGGCAGCAGGGGGCATTTTAGGTCTTTCAACTCTGTCTTTCTACAGTAAACCAGAATCACACTTGATCAATATACTTTACGGTGCCTCTATTGGAATTATTGCAGGAGTTGTCGTAGTGGCCCATTCTAAGGCAAGTGTGGCCTATGAAGACAGTGCTGAGTTTTCGACTCCTGCTAGAAGAGAGTGGAATCAGCAACAACAAGAAAAAATATTTTCTCTTAATTCCTCTAATCTTGCCAAAGATTTTTCTTTTCAAACAATTTTTTCATTTTAAAAGTGAACAAAAAAGGGTAAAGAAGTTCTCGTCTTTACTAAAACCTATTTAACCAGAGGGGCCTTTTATGTTTGAATTTGAAAAACTCATTTCTTTTTTAGGATTGTGTCTTTTTATCCTGATTTGTTGGCTACTGTCTGAAAATAAAAAAGCAATTGCTTGGCATACGGTTATAATGGGGATTGTTTTTCAGTTAGTTTTTGCTCTTTTTATTTTAAAGACTTCAGTTGGTCTTGCTATTTTTGATGGGTGCAAGAATTTTTTTGAAGGAATCTTAAGTTACGCCAATGAAGGAGGCTCCTTTCTTTTTGGTAATCTCACTAATGTAGAGAAATCTGGCTTTATTTTTGCTTTTCTCATTCTTCCGACAGTTATTTTTATGGGAACCCTGATGAGTGTTTTGTATCACTTGAGAGTGATGGAGTTTTTAGTTAAAGGAATTGCTTTTTTAATGGTTAAAGTGATGAAAACTTCTGGTTCCGAATCTCTTTCGGCCGCGGCCAATATTTTTATAGGGCAAACTGAGGCCCCTTTAGTTATTCGTCCTTTTTTACATACGATGACACGGTCAGAGTTAATGGCCCTTATGACAGGGGGAATGGCCACAGTAGCAGGGGGAGTGTTAGCTGCTTATGTTGGAATGGGCATTGATGCAGGCCATTTATTAGCAGCTTCCGTTATGTCTGCCCCTGCTTCTCTTGTGTGTGCCAAGCTCCTTGTTCCAGAAACACAAACGTCGGTTACTTTAGGAACTGTTAATATAAAACTGGAAAAAGAAACTTCAAACATTGTTGATGCGGCCACCAAAGGGGCCTCTGATGGTCTTATGCTTGCCTTAAATATAGGGGCGATGCTTATTGCTTTTATTGCCTTGGTTGCATTAGTGAATGGAGGACTTACGTATATTACAGGAGACAGGGTAAATTTGGAGTTAATTATGTCAATTATTTTCAGACCTGTGGCCTATCTTATGGGTGTTTCTTGGGAAGAGAGCCATTTTGTGGCCATTTTACTTGGAAAAAAATTGGTTTTTAATGAATTTGTTGCTTACTTAGATCTTCAAAAACTAAAAGACACTCTTTCTCCTCGTGCCTTTACTCTCTCAACCTATGCTCTTTGTGGTTTTGCTAATTTTGCTTCTGTCGGGATCCAAATTGGAGGAATTGGGGCCCTTGCCCCTTCTAAACGTCCAGAGCTTTGTTCTCTTGGCATGAAGTCACTATTGGCCGGAACGATTGCTTGTTTAATGACGGCATGCGTTGCCGGACTTTTGGTTTAGTTGCAAAATTTGAGATATTCTTAAGGGTGTATGACAAAAAAATTGCTCATTAACCAAACTTTTCATGAATTAAGGGCCGCGTTATTAGAAAATGGCGAGATTATTGATTTTGTCTTAGAAAGGGAAGGCCACCACCCTTCTGATGAAACAATTCCACGGACAGGTAATATTTATAAGGCCAAAGTACTTCGCATTTTACCAGGTATGCAGTCTGCTTTTGTGGACATTGGCCAATCTCGAGCTGCTTTTTTATATGTGGATGATGCTTATCTTCCTTCAATAGAAGAACAAAGGCAGATGCAACTGCGCTATAAAGAAGAACAAGAAAAATTAGAAAAATTGGGGGGAGCTGAACAGCATGCCCCTGGCCCTTCTGTCATGGGTGAGGTTATTCCTGACGAACTTAGTACATGGTCTGAAACACTTGGAATGAAAATTCGACCAGAATCGGCCACAATTGAGTCTTTTTTATCTGAAGGGCAAGAAATTTTGGTTCAAGTGGCCAAAGAACCTATTTCTACTAAAGGCCCTAGAGTCACTCGACTTATTACTATGGCCGGCCGTTATGTGGTTTTTATGCCTTTTGTAGAGCACACAGGAGTCTCTCGAAGAATCGAAAATGAAGAGGAACGGGAAAGATTAAGACAAATTTTAGAGTCGATAAGACAAGAAGAAAAAGGAATTATTGCACGAACGTTGGCCGAATCTCAGTCACTTCAGACGCTACAAAATGATTATAAAATGCTGATTAAGATTTGGAAGGAAATAGAGCAAAAGTCCCAAAAACTTCCTCCTTGTTCGCTTGTGTATAAGGAATTAAGTTTTGTACAAAGAGTTTTGCGAGATATCACTGGGGAAGACGTCGACGAAATCATTGTAGACAGTAAAGAAGTTCTCAAAGATGCAGAAAAATTTATTGCTAAATATCTTCCGAGTTTAAGGGGAAAAATTAAACTTTACTCTGGAGATATTCCTATATTTGAATCCTTTGGACTTGAGTTAGAAATAGAACGAGGGCTTAGTAATAAAGTTTTTTTGCGTTCAGGTGGATCCTTAAATATTGATCAGACAGAGGCCCTTGTCTCAATAGACGTCAACACCGGAAAATTTATTGGGCGTCAAAATTTAGAAGAAACGATCGTCAAAACTAATTTAGAGGCCGTTAAAGAAATTGCCTACCAACTGCGCCTTAGAAACTGCGGCGGGTTAATCATTATTGATTTTATAGATATGGAGAAAGAAGAGCATCGGCACTTGGTCTATACTTCTCTTCTTGAGGCCTTAAAAAAAGATAGGGCCAAAACAAACGTTTTACCTATTTCGGCCTTAGGGCTTGTTGAAATGACCAGAAAAAGAACAAGGGACACTCTTGTTCGGATTATGGGGAAAAAATGCCCTTATTGTGAGGGGGCAGGGCGTATTCGCTCCCCTCAAACAGTTTGTTTTGATCTTTTAAGGGCCTTAATTAAGAGTCTTAAATCAACTAAAGGAAAAAAAATCTTTATTTTTGCCCATCCAGAAGTGACTAATGAGCTTTGTGGTGAAGATTTTAACGTTATTGAAAATTTGGAAGAAACATACGGAAAAAGTCTTATTATTCGCTCTGAAAATAATTATCATCTAGAACAATTTGAGATCTTTCCACAGGAACTACCCACTTCTTCATAAATTGTGTATAGTTACTGCCACTGTTATAAAAAACAAACTCGGCAATAATGCCCTTTGTCCAGGAGATTGAACTATGCATTTTTACGAATGTACTGTGGTGACAAAAGATTCTGTCACCGAAGAAGGCCTCACTAAAATTTTGTCTCTCGTTCATGAGACAGTGGCCCTGTTTAAGGGAGAAGTTTTATTGGAAGATCGTTGGGGAACGTTAAGACTGGCCCAGCCTTATTCTAATGGAACTCATCGCGGGAATTTTTCTCTTCTTTTTTTAAAAGTTTCAGGAGAAGCCGTAAAAGAAATTTCTAGAAAATTAAAAATTGCAGAAGAGGTTTTACGTTTTCTTGTTCTTAAGGCCGATCCTTCTCTTGATCAAGAGACTCTTTTAAAAACATACTGTTCACCTTTTTCTAAAAAATACAGAGGTTCAGTAGTAGAAGAGGAAGAAGATCTTGACGGAATGGGAATGGGCCAGGAAAAAGATCGAAAGAAATTTTCAAGAAAAAAATCTTGTTGGTTTACAGCGAAAAAAATTCAGGCGAATTGGAAAGATCCACAAACGTATCGTTGGTTAATTAATGAATTTGGAAAAATTTCTCCAGCAAGAGTTTCTGGAATTAGTCGACTCCATCAAACAATTTCTTCACGAGAAATAAAACGAGCAAGACAGTTGGGGGTTGCTAGCTCTCTTTCTGGGTTTATTGCTTCTCCTCTCTAAAAAATTAGAAAAAATGAGAGAAATGAGTGAGTTTGAAAGAAAAATATGACACGCCAATATTCTTTTAAAAAGCCTAATTCTGATCAAGAAGGGGATGCCTTAGAAAAAAAAGGAATGAGTAAGTGGAAGGGAATTATCTCTTTATGCCTTTTGGCCGCTATTTTTTCCTTATTTTTGCCTTGGTTTGCCTTTATTCCTCTTATTTTGGTGTTTTTAAGATATGGTGCGCAGCTAGGGTTGTTAGCAACGCTAGGGGTGACGCTCTTTAGTAGTGCTTTATTTACCTATTATTTACCTGCAGGGGCCAATACAGCGAATTTTGTTGTTTTTTGGCCCTCAGCAATGGCCTTGTTTTTTGGTACAAATGCAAGCATGTCTTTGGCCGTTTACGCTATAATAAAAAAACGTTTGCACCCTTCAAAATCTTTTATAGGGCTTGCTTGTTTTTTTATGATTCTTTTTTGGGCCGTTTTATTTGCGTTTTCTTATGCCATTTACCACACTCACCCAGTTGAAGCTGTGGAAATACTGATGCGTGCAGGGGTAAAAATGATTCCTCAAGAATTGGCCACTCATTTACAAAATCTTTCAGCTACCTCTCTTCAAGAATATGAATTACCCACAGGCCCTGATTTTCTCTTAAGAGTAAGTTATTTCTTTTTTCTTTCTTTCTTTTTTGCCACGTGGTTTGGAATTTATTCCGCCTTGAGAAATTCTTTGTTATGGAGATTTTTTCAAGATTATCCTTATTTTACAAAAGATTTTTTGGCCTTAAAACTTCCAGCATTTATTTTGTATATAGGGCTTTTTGCGATGGCCATTGTGGCCATTTTTTGGTGGAATGAGCAAGAAGATTGGATTAAAAACTTAAGTTATGCTCAGATTAGCTATGACTATGCTCGACTCTTTTTGGTTCCTTTAGGGATCCTATGTTTTTTACAGGGCCTTTCTTTGTTGATTCAACTGTTAGATGTTTGGGGAATTCAAGGATTTTTACGGCCTCTTATTTTAATTGTGGCCTTAATTTTTCTTGTTCCAGGGCTTTCTATTGTTGGATTATTTGATAACTGGTTTAACATTGATCAAAAAATTAATAAAAATCCCCCTCAAGGGGAAGGAGAAAATGTATGAAAGTAATTTTAACACAAAAAGTTCCCGGTGTTGGTAATATTGGAGACTTTGTTTCTGTTACAGTCGGGTTTGCTCGAAATTATTTATTTCCACAAAAAAAGGCCTTGTTGGCAGATGAAAAAAATAAAAAAGTTTTGGCCCATCATGAAAGAGCACTTGTCAAAAAAATGCAAGATGAAAAAGGAAAGGCCTTAAGTTTAAAAAATGATCTTGAAAAAATTTCTATAGAAATTTTCAAGAGAGTAGGGGGAAATGGAACAATTTTTGGTTCTGTGACGAATGCAGAAATTTCAGCTGCTCTTCAAGAAAAAGGGGTTTCTCTTGAGAAACGCCTTATTTCTTTGGCCGCTCCTCTAAAAAAATTAGGCGATCATGTTGTGATGGTGAAACTTTTTAAAGAAGTAGAGGCCGGTCTAAAAGTTTGTGTGAAAATGGATGCCGCTCAAGTTTTAGAATTAGAAGAGGCCGCTAAAAATAAAAAACAACGAAAGGTCAAAGATCAGATTTCTAAAGAAGAAAAAACAGCACAAACAACAGAAACAGAAATAGAAGAAACAAATTCTTCTCAAGAATCATAAAAAATAAAAATCAGTGAAACTGTCAAATGCTGATCTTACACAAATGCCAAGGGACTTTAGTGCAGAAAAGTCCCTTCTTTCTTGCATTTTTATCGAATCGAATAAAGTTTTTGACTCTCTTATCGAATTAAAACTTTCTCCAGAAGATTTCTTTGATTCTCGCTTTGGCATTCTTTATGAAGCACTACAGGATATTTATTTTTCTAAACAACCTATTGACTACACCTTAGTCTCCTCTTGGTTGGAAAATCATAAAAAACTCGAGGCCATAGGGGGGAGAGGTTTTCTTTTAGAAGTTTATGAACTTCATGCTGTTTCAGCAAATGCTTATTTCTACGGAAAGATTGTTAAAGAAAAATCTATGCTTAGAAAACTCATTAAAACAAGCCTGAATATAGCCCAAGATGTTATTTCTTCTGAAGAAAAAAAAGTAGAAGAGATTCTAAGTCTGGCCCAGAAAAAAATTCTGGAAATCACCTATGCTTCAGAGCAATCTAAAATGATTTCTCTAAAACAGGCCTTGTTACAAAACTTTAAAGAATTGTCTGATTCTAAGGAACTTGCTCCTGGAGAAATTGACGGTGTTGCCACAGGCTTTACAGATTTAGATACAAAATTATTGGGCCTTCTACCTGGTCAGTTAATTGTTGTTGCCGCTCGTCCGGCCATGGGAAAAACCTCTTTTGCACTTAATTTGGCCTTAAATGCCTGTGTTGTGAGTAAACTTCCGGTTGCTATCTTTTCTTTAGAAATGGTTGTCTCAGAACTTTCTTTTAGACTTTTAACGAGTTATGCAAAAATTGAAGGATCCTTAGTTAAAAAAAGGGCCTTAGATTCCATGGGCTACAAAAGATTAACAGATGATATTAGTGAATTATCAGAGCTCCCTATTTTTATTAACGATACGGGGGCCTCTCTTTACGATA